>ENA-OQCZ01000238-OQCZ01000238.1-human-gut-metagenome-genome-assembly--contig:-NODE-238-length-17706-cov-3.627112_pt1 | contig 17706 bp, 9 predicted proteins | sample MGYA00242505_ERZ504594 | MGnify/ENA primary metagenome ERZ504594 (study PRJEB26092, sample SAMD00036329) | human gut metagenome | host: Homo sapiens | study: EMG produced TPA metagenomics assembly of... | reverse complement strand
ACGGCGTCCCCGAAGACGCAACTCTCGTATTCAACTATTTGGGCATGTTGCCGCAGGAAATAAGCGCTGCGGGACAATCCGTCATTAATGTAAAGCTACGTGAAGATGCACAACTACTGGAAGAAGTTGTTGTTATCGGTTACGGTTCGGCCAAGGCGAAAGACCTGACGGCCCCGATTGACGTTGTCAAAGAGAAAGAACTTATCAATGTTCCTACCTCCTCCCCGATGGCAGCATTGCAGGGAAAGGTACCGGGTGTTAACATCATCAATTCGGGAACGCCGGGCGAAGGTCCTAAAGTGACCATCCGTGGTATGGGTTCCTTCGGTGACACCTCTCCTCTCTATGTAGTGGACGGAATGTTCTACGACAACATCAACTTCCTGAACAATTCCGACATTCAGGACATGACCATCTTGAAAGACGCATCCGCATCTGCCATCTACGGTGTACGCGCCGCCAACGGTGTTGTAATCATCACCACCAAGAAAGGAAGCCGCAACCAGGATGCCAAGATTACCTATAACGGTTATGTAGGTATTCAGAAAGCCACCAACCTGCTGGAGATGTGTAACTCTCACGAGTATGCCACCATGATGTTGGAAGCCAACCCGGAAGCTTACCGGTCGATTTTCGAAAAGTCAGTAGCCGAATTCGGAGGCAATATGGAAAACCTGCAATTCAATGCCGATACCAACTGGTATGACGAACTGTTGCGCACAGCCATGATGACCAATCACAGCTTGAATATCTCCGGTGGTACGGAAAAAGCGACCTACTCTGCCGGCATGAGCTATCTGGCACAAGACGGTATCATGGACGTGGAAAACTACTACCGCCGCTTGAACTTCCGTGCCGCCCTTGACTACGAAGCCCGCAAATGGCTGAAAGTAGGCTTCAACGGCGTATTCAGCAACTCGCAGCAGCAGCTTCCCAAGAATGCCGCATGGCAACAGGCATACAACACACCGTCTATCATCCCGGTGTATGATGACCGCCGCGACGATGCCGTGTTCCCTAAGAAGTACACATCGCCCGAGCAGGTGGGCTTGACCAACAACTTCAACAATCCGGTAGCCACTGCCAACTATTACGACAACCGGAACGAGACCTACCAAGTGCTGACCAACTTCTATGCACAGCTCAACCTCATCCCCGACAAGCTGAATATACGCAGTAGCTACAGCTACGACTACTCAATGATTCGCGGTTCTGAGTTCACTCCTACCTACTATGTAGGCACCAACCAGAAGAAAGAGGTTACCGAACTCACTAAAAAGAACACTACTACTACAAATATATATGGGACAACGTGGCCACTTATACTGACAAGTGGGGCAAACACTCCTTTACCGGTATGCTGGGTGCATCCATGCGTCAAGAGCAATACCGCCTGCTCGAAGGTACCGCCACCAACGTGCCCGAAGGTGAGGACGTGTGGAAATACATCGCACTGGGCAACAAGGAAGGCGCTACGGTGAAAGACGACGGCTGGAAATACCGCGGTCTCTCCTATTTCACCCGACTGAATTACAACTACAACGACAAGTACATGTTGATGTTCACCTTCCGTGCCGACGGCTCGTCCAAGTACAACGACAAATGGGGCTACTTCCCCTCCATCGGTGCCGCATGGGTCATCTCCCAAGAACCGTTTATGAAGAACCAGAATATCTTCGACTACATGAAGCTGCGTGCCAGCTGGGGTAAGCTGGGTAACGACAAGATTGCTGCCAGTGCAGGCTTCGCAAGCATACAGAACGTACAGTCCGTATTCGGTCCCAATACCGCCATCGACGGATTCATCAACACCACCAACTTCAGCTGGCTGGGTTGGGAAGTAGTGAACGAAACCAACGTGGGCGTCAACTTCAGTACACTGAAGAACCGCTTAAACGCCGACATCGACTGGTACTACCGTCTGACTGACAACGCCGTGATTTCACCCAAGCTCCCGATGAGTGGCGAGCTGCTGGCCGGCAACAACGGACAGATTCTGAATACCGGTATCGACCTCTCCTTGAACTGGAACGACAAGATTGGCCAGGACTTCAATTACAACATCGGCGTCAATCTCTCTTATCTGCATAACGAAGTGAAAAGCCTAAAAGGAAACATGAAAATCATCAAAGGCGGAAAGACCGTGAATATGGTGGGCGAGACGATGAACTCATTCTATGGCTACAAGGTCATCGGCATCTACCAGACTCCTGAACAATGTGCTGCCGACCCCATCGCCGTGGCCAACGGACTGGAACCCGGCGACTTCATCTACGAGGACGTGAACGGCGACCATGTGATAGACGGAAACGACAAGCAGGTGTTGGGCTCATACGTGCCCAGCTTTACTTATGGCTTCAATGCCGGATTCTCTTATAAGAACTTCGACTTCAGCCTCACTACCTACGGACAAGCAGGCGGCGAACTGTGGAACCGTAAGCGTGCCCTGCGCTATGCAGCCGACTACTATAACTTTGACCGTGCACAGTATGAGAACCGCTGGACGGGTGCAGGCTCTACCAACGAACATCCGTCGGCCAAGGCTCTTCTCAAAACCTGGAACAAATCAGACAGTAACAACGCTTCCTATTTCGTAGAAAGCTCCGATTACTTCCGCATCCAGAACATCACGCTGGGCTACTCGTTCAAGAACTTGAAGATAGGCAGCTACGTGATGCCGGGACTCCGCCTCTCATTGACGGCCGACCGCCCCTTCACTACCTTCAAGGCCAACAGCTTCACACCTGAAGTGTCGGATGCCGAAGGTTGGGATACCGAAGTATACCCTCTGACTTCAACCTATACTTTCGGAGTGCAAATAGATTTCTAAACCCTAAAACGTAAAACAATGAAATTCTTAAAGAAAACATTCGCATATATACTTCCGGCCATGATGGTACTGGGAGGAGCTACCGCTTGCACCGATTTCATAGAAATCGATCCGGAGAACAAAGTTCCCGAACAAGGCGTGGACTTTACCAACAAGAACAATATGTACCAACCCGTAGTGGGTGCCTACTCCAAAGTACGCACACAGGGCATGCACTGGTGCAACGCACTATTGATGTTCACCCGCGACGGTGACGTGTGGTCGGGCCGTACCGATGACCAGGGCGATGCCGTGGCCTTCGGACGCAAGTTCAACTACAACAACTCATTCTGGGCACTGAACCAGGTATGGATGAACTTCTACGACATCATCCGCATCACCAATGCCGCCCTGCAAAGCCTCGACGGTTATGCCGAATATCTTGCTGCAGGAAGCGAAGATTACAAAACCTACGAATCCTATTGCGGCGAAGTACGTACCATCCGTGCATGGGCCTACTATTGTCTGGTGACCAATTTCGGTCCCACCGTCATCTACCGTGACAACCTGCAGACCGATTTTCGCCGTTCTACCGTAGAGGCCGTATATAATTATATGCTGGAAGATTTGAACTACGCCATCGACAAACTGCCCCGCATGCGTCCCAACCAGATGGAACACAAGGGAGCCGTGACAGCCTTCACCGCCCAAGCATTGGCCGCCCGCATCTATCTGCTGAAAGGAGACTATGCACAAGTGGAGACACTGACCGATGACATCATCAAGAACGGTGGATTCCGTCTCTACGACGACTTCTACCAGCTGTTCAAAATTCCCGGAAAGTTGTGTGACGAATCTTTGTTCGAATGCCAGGTAACAGACTACGGCAATGGTTCCGGCGATTACCTGGGCGTAGACCAATGGTTCAATTTCCAGGGTCCGAACATGGCAGAGAGGTATGATGAAGTAGTGAACGCAGACGGTACCATCAGCTACAAGCAAGCCGAAGGCACCAAGTCCATAGGCGGCTGGAATTTCATAGGCTATGAACCCGAGTTCGTGGCATGGGCCGAAGCCCGTGGCGAAGGTGTGCGTGCCGAAACTTCTTTCCTGAAAGCCCTGAGCAAGACGCGCGAGGGTTGGCAGGTAGGTCCCACATCGGCCACCAAGACCGACTGTTGGAACGGCAAAGGTTACCTTCCCTACAATCAGATGACTCTTCCACGTACAACCTACGGAGCCAACAATAATGTGCGTATCATCCGCTATGCCGAAGTACTGCTGATGAACTCCGAAGCCAAAGTCAGACTGGGCAAGGATGGAGACGCAGGCTACAACGAAGTGCGCCGGCGTGCAGGCATGAGCACCAAAACCGGTGTTACCCTGAAAGACGTGATGGACGAACGCCGGATGGAACTTTGCGGCGAATGGTGTGCCCGTTATGTGGACTTGGTGCGTACCGGCGATGCCGCCACCGTACTCGGTCCCAAAGGATGGACAGCAGAAAAGACTTATTGGCCCATACCGGCCAACCAGTTGGACGACCTTCCTGATTTGAAGCTGGAACCCATTGACGGAATTGCCGAATAAATCCGTTCCAATATGGTAAAAAGATTCCTAATCAGTTGTGGAATAGCCTTTGCCGCTCTGGCGGCAAAGGCAACCCCTGACGATTCCATCAAAGTGGTGAAGGGGCAAGTCAGTGACTATTACATCACTGTAACCCAAGACCGTATCGTAAAAGGACACGTACTGGACACCAACCGCCAGCCACTCGCAGGCGCCACAGTCATGTTCTTCGCAAGTCCCATGCACAATACCACTGCCCACGACGGCAGCTTTGCCATCAAAGGAGCGAAGAACGACGTGCACCTGTATGTCTACTATCCCGGGAAAAAGATAGTGAACAGAATCCTGGCACTGGATGAAACCGATATTGAGGTAGTGATGGAAAAAGAGGTACACAAGGCAACCGCAATCTGCCGCCCCGCCCAGGCGACCCGGTGGTATGACCCACAGGCGCCTCTGTCGCGCACCTTCTGCAATCCGATGAACATCAGTTACAACTTCGAGCCTTTCAACAACAATGTGCGTCCCAACGGTTCGTTCCGTTCCTCTGCCGACCCGATGGCGGTGGAATACAAGGGAGAATACTTTCTGTTCTCCACCAACCAGGGCGGTTTTCACTATTCCAAGAACCTGGTGGATTGGGATTTCGTTCCTGCCGGCTTCCAACGCAAGCCTACGGACGATGACCAGTGCGCACCGGCAGCCTATGTAAGCGGTGACACGCTGTTCTATACCGGCTCCACCTACGAAGGCCTCGCCGTGTGGTACAGCACACACCCCAAAACGGGACGTTTTCAAACGTGCCATCGAAAAGAATGTGCTTCCCACATGGGACCCCTGCATGTTTCTGGACGATGACGGCAGACTGTATATGTATTATGGCTCCAGCAATGAATATCCGCTAAAGGCGGTGGAACTGGACCGAAATGATTTCTATCCCATCAGCAAGATTCACGACGTGATGATGCTCCGCCCCGAAGAACACGGCTGGGAACGTTTCGGCATGAACAATGACGATGAAGTGACACTCCGCCCATTCACAGAGGGCGCTTACATGACCAAACACAATGGCAAATATTATTTCCAATATGGTGCTCCGGGCACTGAATTCAAAGTCTATGCCGATGGCGTATATGTTTCGGATTCCCCGCTGGGCCCGTTTGTCTACCAGAAGCATAACCCGATGTGCTACAAGCCGGGCGGTTATGTGCAAGGTGCCGGTCATGGAGGCACGTTCTGCGACGTGAAAGGCAATTACTGGCACGTGGCCACCTGCATGCTCTCCCTGAAGTACAAGTTCGAACGCCGCATCGGTCTTTATCCGGTGGCTTTCGACAAGGATGGTGTCATGTATTCGTCCACTGCCTTCGGCGATTATCCCAACTGGGCAGAACCGATGGACGTAAAGAACCCTGCAGAGCGTTTCACGGGATGGATGCTTCTGTCCTACGGCAAACCGGTGGAGGTATCATCTACGGATAGCATCCATGCAGCTTCCAACCTGACGGACGAAAGTATGCGCACCTACTGGGCAGCCCGTTCCGGCAACCCCGGCGAATGGGCCGGGATAGACCTGGGCAGTACAAAGAATGTACGTGCCGTGCAGTTGAACTTCTACGACCATAAAGCGGTTCAATACAACCGTGCCATGGATATTTATCACCAATACCGTATTTTTGCTTCCGAAGACGGAAAAGAATGGACATTGGTCATAGACAAGAGCGACAGTGACAAGGATTGTCCGCACGACTACATCGAGCTCAACGAGCCGTTGCGTGCCCGTTATCTGAAATACGAGAATGTGCACATGCCTACGGGAAATGTCGCCTTGTCCGGCTTCCGCGTCTTCGGGAACGGTGACGGCGATGTCCCGCAAGCCGTGAAAGGACTGACTGTGAAACGTGACAGGAAAGACCGCCGGAATGCCCTTATCTCCTGGCAACCCGAAGCAAGCGCCTATGGCTACAACATCTACTACGGCACCGCCGAAGGCAAGATGTACAATGCCATCACGGTACTGGGACAGACGGAATATGACTTCCGCGGACTGGATGCGGACACGGACTATTACTTCACTATCGAGGCGCTGAACGAAAACGGCCGCTCGCCATTGTGCAAGACGACAAAAAATTAAACACAAGAAATAAAGATATGAAAAAACCAATAATGATACATGTGCTGGCTTTGTTCCTGATTTCCACATTGGCGGGCTGTGCATCCTGCTCTTCCGACTTGAAGGAAAAAACGGGAAAGAGAACGGAAAAGAGGAAAAGCCCGACACAGAGGAAGTACGTCCCGAATCATTCGCTTCGGATGACGAAATGCTTGATTACATCCAGAAGGTACATTTGAACTACATGTGGGACGGTGCGGAACCGACCTCCGGACTGGCACGCGAACGCATCCACCTGGATGGGGATTATCCCGAAAAGGACCAGAATGTTGTCACCACCGGCGGCAGCGGATTTGGTATAGCCGGACTGCTGGTAGGCATCGAACGCGGCTTCATCCCCAGGGAAGAAGGCGTGAAGCGCCTGACCAAGATTGCCGATTACCTGAAACGCGCCGACCGCTTCCACGGCGTATGGCCCCATTGGTTGTACGGCCCTACCGGCAAGGTGAAACCTTTCGGACAAAAAGATAACGGCGGAGACTTGGTGGAAAGCTGCTTCCTGATGCAAAGCTTGCTTTGCGTACGCCAATACTTCCGCGACGGCAACGAGCAGGAAAAGGCGCTGGCAGAGAAGATTGACCAATTGTGGAAAGAGATGGAGTTCAGCTGGTATCAGAATGGCAAGGATGTCATCTACTGGCACTGGTCTCCCGAATACAACTGGGAAATGAACTTCCCGCTGGAAGGCTACAACGAGGCATTGATTGTGTATGTGCTCGCAGCCTCCTCCCCCACTTATCCCGTTCCGGCTTCAGCCTACCACAACGGCTGGGCACGCGGCGGCGGCATCAAGTCCGACTCTGCCCCCTACGGCCTGCCTTTGGAATTGAAACACAACGGAGCCGAGAAACTGGGCGGTCCCTTGTTCTGGGCACAATACTCGCACATCGGTCTGGACCCGCGCAACCTGAGCGACCGCTATGCCAACTACTGGAACGTGGTGCGCAACCATGCCCTCTCCAACTACCGCTACTGCGTGGAGAATCCCAAACAATACAAAGGTTACGGCGAGGACTGCTGGGGACTGACCGCCAGCTACTCTACCAAAGGCTATGCAGCCCACTGCCCGGGCGACAACGACCATGGTGTCATCACACCGACAGCAGCCTTGTCCAGTTTTCCCTACACACCGGAGGAATCCATGCGTGCACTGAAGTATTTCTATTCCAAAGGCGACTGGATTTGGGGCAAGTACGGATTCTACGATGCCTTCTCCGAGGGAAGTGACTGGACGGTGCCCGCTATCTTGCCATCGACCAATGCACCATTGCCCCGATGATTGAGAACTATCGTTCCGGCTTGTTGTGGAAACTCTTCATGAGCTGTCCCGAGGTTCAGGAAGGATTGCAGAAGCTGGGATTTAAGGCTTAGGGATTTACGATTGAAGTTAGTATGCGACATGATGGAGCAGCTAAGCTTAAGTTGAATTTCTATATCACTATTCCCCTCCCCCTTCAGGGGGCCGGAGGGGATAATCAAAATTATATCATATGAAGAAATACACATTATTAGCAGCCTTGGCTTTCTCTGCCCTCACCGTGACGGCAACGCCCAAAGAAAACACATCCCAAGGCAATCCGCAGGAGATGGATAAATTCATTACGGAGCTGATGGGCAAAATGACGCTGCACGAGAAAATCGGTCAGCTCAACCTGCCGGTAACGGGAAACATCGTCACCGGACAAGCCAAGAGCAGCGACGTTGCCGGTAAAATCCGCAACGGTGAAGTCGGAGGTCTGTTCAACCTGAAAGGCGTGAAGAACATCCGCGAAGTGCAGAAACTTGCCGTAGAGAACAGCCGCCTGGGCATCCCCTTGCTGTTCGGTATGGACGTGATTCACGGTTACGAAACGGTATTCCCCATCCCCTTGGCACTCTCGTGCAGTTGGGACATGGAGGCTATAGAGAAATCGGCCCGTATCGCCGCCATTGAGTCGAGTGCAGACGGTATCTGCTGGACGTTCAGCCCGATGGTGGACATCTGCCGCGATGCCCGTTGGGGACGTGTATCAGAAGGCAACGGTGAAGACCCCTTCCTGGGTTCAGCCATTGCACAAGCCATGATTCGCGGTTATCAGGGCAAGGATATGAGTGCCAACAACGAGATAATGGCTTGCGTAAAGCACTTCGCACTGTATGGCGCCGGAGAAGCCGGCCGCGACTACAACACGGTGGATATGAGCCGCAACCGTATGTTCAACGAATACTTCCCTCCCTACAAGGCTGCCGTAGAAGCCGGTGTGGGTAGCGCAATGACCTCCTTCAATGAAATTGACGGCGTACCCGCCACTGCCAACCACTGGCTACTGACCGACGTTCTGCGCAACCAATGGGGCTTTGATGGCTTCGTGGTGACAGACTATACAGCCATCTCCGAAATGATAGACCACGGAATCGGTGACCTGCAGGAAGTATCCGCACGTGCCCTGACCGCCGGAACAGACATGGATATGGTAGCCGACGGATTTATCGGCACACTGGAAAAGTCTCTGAAAGAAGGCAAAGTGACCGAGGCCGACATTGACAAAGCCTGCCGACGCATCCTAGAAGCCAAATACAAGCTGGGACTGTTTGCCAATCCGTATAAATACTGCGACGTGAAGCGTGCCGAAAAAGAAGTGTTCACTCCCGAACACCGTTCCATCGCCCGCCAGATTGCCACAGAGACATTCGTACTGCTGAAGAACCAGGACAATCTGCTGCCCTTGCAACGCAAAGGCAATATCGCCTTGATTGGCCCGCTTGCCAACACCCGTGCCAACATGCCGGGCACTTGGAGTGTGGCAGCCACAGCAGACAAATACAGCACCCTGCTGGAAGGTTTCAAGAATTCTGTCGGCTCCAAGGCCAACATTCTCTATGCACAAGGCAGCAACCTGATGTACGATGCCGACTACCAGACACGCGCCACGATGTTCGGCCGTGAACTGCCCCGTGGCAATGACCAAGAACTGCTGGACGAAGCCCTGAAAGTAGCCGCACAAGCCGATGTCATTGTAGCCGCCCTCGGCGAGTCCTCCGAGATGAGTGGTGAGAGCAGTAGCCGTTCCGAACTGGAAATGCCGGACGCACAGCGCCACCTGCTGGAAGCATTGCTGAAAACGGGCAAACCCGTAGTATTGGTATTGTTCTCCGGACGTCCCGTAGTGCTGACTTGGGAGAATGAAAATGTTCCTGCCATCCTGAATGTATGGTTCGGAGGTAGTGAAGCTGCAGACGCCATTGCCGACGTAGTGTTCGGAGACGTTTGCCCCAGCGGTAAGCTGACCACCACTTTCCCGCAGAATGTGGGCCAGTTGCCTATGGCATACAACCACAAGAATACCGGCCGTCCTCTGAAAGAAGGCAAATGGTTCGAGAAGTTTCGCAGCAACTACCTGGATGTGAGCAACGACCCGCTGTATCCTTTCGGCTATGGCTTGAGCTACACCACCTTCCAGTACAGTGACATCACGCTCAGCTCCAAGCAACTGAATGCGGACGGCAAGCTGACCGCTTCCGTAACCGTAACCAATACGGGTAACTACGATGCAGATGAAATCGTACAGCTCTATATCCGCGACTTGGTGGGCAGCATTACCCGCCCCGTGAAAGAGCTGAAAGGCTTCGAGCGCATCCACCTGAAAAAAGGCGAAAGCAAGCAGGTGACCTTCACCATTACCCCCGAATTGCTGAAGTTCTACAACTACGACATACAGTATGTATACGAACCCGGCGAGTTCCATGTAATGATTGGACCCAACAGCCGCGATGTAAAGACTACGAGTTTTGAGTTGAAATAGGTATAGTTTTGCTTTTAGGTAAGAGGGCAGTCCGCGAAAACCGGGCTGCCCTTTTTTAACACCGTCACCAAATCTTTTTTGCATTTTGATTGTTCAGAGGAGAAACTGAATGATTTATCCACTAAAAAATCAATGTAATGAAGAAGAACCTAAACCTTCCCAAGAAGAAAACCGGAAGACTGAGAAACCTATTTCTGACGGTGTGCCTGCTGGCAAGTGTCGCCGCATCGGCGCAGGAGAAAACAGTAACCGGTACCGTGACCGATGCCCTGGGTGACCCGCTGATTGGTGCCACCGTATTGGTGCAGGGAACCTCCAATGGCGTGATTACCGACATAGACGGCCGGTACTCCATCCAGGCCACCCCGGAGAACACATTGGATTTTTCCTATGTAGGCATGGTGAAGCAAGCTGTCAAGGTAGGCAGCCAGTCGGTAATCAACGTCCAGATGAAAGACGACTCGCAGATGCTGGCCGAAACCGTTGTCATCGGTTATGGCAGCGCCAAGAAGCGAGACCTTACGGGCTCCATCACCAACATTAAAGGCGACGAAATCGCCAACAAGCCGGTGGTCAACCCCGTATCCGCACTGCAAGGAAAGATTGCCGGCGTGCAGGTGATAAACTCCGGCAAGGCAGGCTCCGACCCGGAAATCCGTGTACGCGGAACAAACTCCATCAACGGCTACAAGCCACTCTATGTGGTGGACGGACTGTTCAACGACAACATCAACTTCCTGAATCCGCAGGACATCGAATCCATGGAGATACTGAAAGACCCGTCGTCGCTCGCCATCTTCGGTGTGCGCGGTGCCAACGGCGTGATTATCATCACCACCAAGAAGGCGAAAGAGGGACAGACACGCGTCAATATCAACGGCTCGTTCGGTTTCAAGTCCATCACCGACAAAATTGCACTGACGGATGCCGAAGGCTTCAAACTGCTGTACAACGAACAGTTGAGGAATGAAGGCAACCCGGAATACAACTTCTCGGACTGGACGGGAAACACCAACTGGCAGGATGAAATCTTCCAGACTGGGTTCATCACCAACAACAACATCAGCATCACGGGTGCCTCGGACAAGAACAGCTTCTATCTCGGTGCGGGCTATGCTTACGAGCAAGGCAACATCAAGCACGAGAAGTACAGCAAAATCACGCTGAACATCAGCAACGACTATAAAGTGACGGACAACCTCAAGGTAGGTTTCCAATTCAACGGGGCACGCATGCTGCCCGCCGACACGAAGAGTGTGGCTACAGCCCTGCGCGCAGCTCCGGTGGCGCATGTATTCAACTCCGAGTACGGCCTCTACACCTCACTGCCCGGATTCCAGAAGGCACAGATGAACAACCCGATGGTGGACGTAGACCTGAAGGCAAATACCACGAAAGCCGAGAACTACCGTGGCTCGGGCAACGTGTACGGGCAATGGGATTTCCTGAAACACTTCCAGTTCAAGGCCATGTTCTCCCTGGACTATGCCTCGAACAGCACACGGACATACACCCCGGTTATCCAGGTATATGACGCAAGCGTCGAGGGAGACATAGCCACGCTGGGCAACGGCAAGACCGGAGTGTCCCAAGCCAAAGAAACGGAAATGAAGGTACAGAGCGACTATCTGCTGACCTACACCAACTCCTGGGGAGACCACAGCGTGACGGCCACAGCCGGTTTCACCACCTACTACAACAAGCTCGAGAATCTGAACGGCGCCCGTACCCAAGGGGTAGGCCTGGTCATTCCGGACAATCCCGACAAATGGTACGTAAGTATCGGCGACGCAGCCACCGCCACCAACGGCAGTACGCAGTGGGAGCGCTCCACCGTGTCCGTGCTGGCACGCGTGCTCTACAACTACAAGGGCAAGTACCTGTTCAACGGCTCCTACCGCCGCGACGGTTCTTCCGCCTTCTCCTACACCGGCAACCAGTGGCAGAACTTCTACTCCGTCGGCCTGGGCTGGCTGATGAGCGAGGAAGCATGGATGAAGGACATCACCTGGCTGGATATGCTGAAACTGAAAGGCTCATGGGGCACACTGGGCAACCAGAACCTGGACCGCGCCTATCCCGCCGAACCGTTGCTGACGAATGCCTACTCCGCCGTGTTCGGCACCCCGTCTGCCATCTATCCGGGCTACCAGCTTGCCTACCTGCCCAACCCCAAACTGCGCTGGGAGAAGGTGGAAGCCTGGGAAGCCGGTGCAGAAGCCAACTTCCTCCGCAACCGCCTGCACTTTGAAGGGGTGTACTACAAGAAGAAAACCAAAGACCTGCTGGCCGAAGTGCCGGGCATCTCGGGCACCGTACCGGGTATCGGAAACCTTGGCTCCATCGAGAATTCGGGCGTAGAGCTTGCCTTGAGCTGGCGCGACCGGATAGGCGACTGGAACTACAACATCGGAATGAACCTTGCCACCATCAAGAACAAGGTACTGAGCCTCGTGCAGGAAGGCTACTCCATCATAGCCGGAGACAAGCAGCAGAGCTACACAATGGCAGGATACCCCATCGGCTACTTCTACGGCTACAAGGTGGAAGGCGTCTACCAGACCCAGGAGGAGATTGAGCACTCTCCCAAGAACACACTGGCAACCGTCACCCCGGGCGACCTGAAATTCCGCGACGTGAACGGTGACGGTGAAATCACCACGGCAGACCGTACGATGATTGGTAATCCTACACCCGATGTCACCTACGGCTTCACGCTCGGCCTGGGCTACAAGAACTGGGAGCTTGCCGTTGACATGATGGGACAAGGCGGCAATCAGATTTACCGTACCTGGGACAACTACAACTGGAGCCAGTTCAACTTCATGGAACAACGCATGGACCGCTGGCACGGTGAAGGGACCAGCAACACCCAGCCGCTGCTGAACACCAAGCATACCATCAACAATCTGAACTCCGAGTATTACATAGAGGACGGCTCGTTCTTCCGCATCCGTAACGTGTCGCTGGCATACAACTTCGACAAGGCGCTGATTTCGAAGATAGGCATGCAGGCGCTGAAGCTCTACGTGAACATACAGAACCTGAAGACGTGGAAGCACAACACCGGATATACCCCGGAACTGGGCGGAAGTGCCATCGCCTTCGGGGTGGACGACGGCAGTTATCCGATGCCGGCGATTTATACGTTCGGATTTAATCTGACGTTCTAAAAGCCTCTCCCCTAAAAAAGAGTAACTTCAAACCTCCCCCGACTCCTTCAAAGGGAACGGGGAATGAAAAATATAAATTTATGAAACTGATAAAATACATATTTACATTGCTGGTGGGTGCAACAGCCCTCTCACTGACATCCTGCAACGACTTCCTGGACCGCGATCCGCTGGGGCAGTTCACGGAAGATGACTCTCCCAACGCCCTTGTAGGCGGGAAGATATTCAACGTCTACTACCTGATGCGCTCGTACGACATCACTGCCGGTATTCCTGCTTTTATGGTGCACATGGTGCGCAGCGAGGACTCCGAGAAAGGCAGTGACGCCGGCGACGGCAGCAACGAGGCCGCCATGTGGGACGACTTCGAATACACTGCCTCCAACGGGCCGCTCAGCGCCTATTGGGGACAGAACTATAAAATCATCTACCAGTGCAACGAAATCCTGGACGACATTGAGAAGAGCGGACACAAGGACGACACCGAAGCCATCCGCAACCGCGGCGAAGCGCTCTTCTTCCGTGCCTGGTGCTACTTCAACCTGGTACGCGCCTTTGGCGAAGTGCCGCTGGTCACCATCAAGGTAGTGGAAGCCTCCGATGCCAACGTGCCCAAGACCACGGCGGAAAAGATATACGAACAGATTGACAAAGACCTGACCGAAGCCGAAGAATGCCTGCCCCTGCGGTGGGACAGCGACTATACGGGACGGCTGACCTGGGGCGCCGCACGCTCCCTGCACGCACGCACCTATATGATGCGGAACGATTGGGACAATATGTACACAGCCTCCACCGAAGTGATAAAGTCGGGCATCTACAACCTGAATACACCGGTCGACAAAGTCTTCACCGTAGAAGGGGAAAACTGCGGCGAGAGCATCTTCGAACTGCAATGCGAAGCCACCGATGCCATGAAAGAGGATGCCAGCATCGGCAGCCAGTTCTGCCAGGTGCAAGGGGTGCGCGGAGCCGGCGAGTGGGACCTGGGATGGGGCTGGCACATGGCCACCAAACTGATGGGAGAAGCCTTTGAGCCGGGCGACCCGCGCCGGAACGCCACATTGCTCTACTTCCGCCGCAGCACGGACGAGCCCATCACACCGGAGAATACCAACCAGCCTTATGGCGAGTCACCCGTATCCACCGCCATGGGTGCCTACTTCAACAAGAAGGCCTACACGGACCCGACACTGCGCCGCAAGTACAGCCGTATGGGTTTCTGGGTAAACATCCGCCTCATCCGCTATCCGGACGTGCTGCTGATGGCTGCCGAAGCCGCCAACGAGAAAGGGCTGACGGGCGAAGCCGCCGGGTATCTGGAACAAGTACGCGCCCATGCCCGCGGCACACTGGCAGACGTGCTTCCGAAGGTAGAATCTGCCAGCCAGTCTGTGCTGCGTGACGCCATTCGCCACGAACGCCGCGTAGAGCTGGCACTGGAACCCGACCGCTTCTACGACCTCGTGCGCTGGGGCATTGCCAAAGAGGTGCTTCAAGCTGCCGGAAAGAATTACCAGGACAAGAATGCACTACTGCCTCTGCCCCAGACAGAGATAGACAATCGAACGGAGTACTGGTACAGAACCCCGACTATTGATACCCGGCCAAAGGAAACAGCCGACCCAATCAATGGCAAAAGGTCTATTTCATAACTTGCTTTCAATCAAAGCATTGCTACTGCAAAGAGCTGCAAACTTTTTGCAGTGGCACTGCAAAAGTGTTGCAGTAGCACTGCACAACAGTTGCAGTGTCGCTGCAAAGCAGTTGCAGTAGCGCTGCAAATCGTTTGCAGTATCACTGCAGAGAAATTGCAGCACCGTTGCAAAGAAGTCATAGCGCCACTGCAATAGAGTGACGGCAATCTAAAAACAATGAAAGGAACATACTTACAAACAATTAATTCAATATGAATATGAAGAAAATTTTCAAGAGAACAAGTCTGCTGCTCGCGACCGCTTTAATAGGCGTCACCGTGCAGGCGCAGAAGTCTCCGCAGGACATGGACCGCTTCATCGACGCACTGATGCGCCGGATGACTGTGGAAGAGAAAATCGGCCAGCTCAACCTGCCCGTGACCGGAGAAATCACCACCGGTCAGGCAAAGAGCAGCGACGTGGCCAAGAAGATTGAGCAGGGGCTCGTGGGAGGGCTTTTCAATCTGAAAGGAGTGGCCAAGATACGCGACGTACAGAAACTGGCCGTAGAGAACTCCCGCCTGGGCATCCCCCTGCTGTTCGGCATGGATGTGATACATGGCTATGAGACCATCTTCCCCATCCCCCTCGGCCTCTCCTGCACGTGGGACATGGCAGCCATCGGGCAGTCTGCCCGCATCGCCGCCATCGAAGCCAGTGCCGACGGCATCTCATGGACCTTCAGCCCGATGGTGGACATCAGCCGTGACCCGCGCTGGGGACGTGTATCCGAAGGTTCGGGCGAAGACCCGTTCCTCGGAGGCGCCATCGCCCGCGCCATGGTGTTGGGGTATCAGGGAAAAGACCTGAACGACCAACTGACACGGAACGACGAAATCATGGCATGCGTCAAGCACTTCGCACTGTACGGTGCCGGAGAAGCCGGACGCGACTACAACACCGTAGACATGAGCCGCAACCGCATGTTCAACGAATACATGTACCCCTATGAAGCAGCCGTCCGCGCCGGAGTGGGTAGTGTGATGGCCTCCTTCAACGAAGTGGACGGCGTGCCCGCCACCGCCAACCACTGGCTGATGACAAACGTGCTGCGCAAACAATGGGGCTTCAACGGTTTTGTGGTGACCGACTTTACCGGTATCTCCGAAATGGTGGAACACGGAATCGGCAACCTGCAGACCGTTTCCGCTCGTGCGCTCAACGCCGGTGTGGACATGGATATGGTGAGCGAAGGTTTCGTGGGCACGTTGAAAAAGTCGCTCACCGAAGGCAAAATAACCATGAAGACGCTGGATGCAGCCTGCCGCCGCATCCTTGAAGCGAAATACAAGTTAGGGCTGTTCGATGACCCTTACAAATACTGCGACCTCAGCCGTCCCGCACGCGACATCTTCACGCGCGAGCACCGCGACGCCGCACGCCGGATTGCCGCCGAAAGCTTTGTGCTGCTGAAAAACGAACCTTTTGAGGGACAAGGCAAGAAGTCTTCTCGTCCCGTCCTTCCTTTGGAGAAGCAAGGCACCGTCACCGTCATCGGCCCCCTGGGCAATACCCGCAGCAACATGCCCGGTACCTGGAGTGTTGCCGCACGCCTGGACGACTATCCCTCTCTGTACGAAGGATTGAAAGAAATGACAGCCGGCCGGGTGAACATCACCTACGCCAAAGGCAGCAACCTCATCGGTGATGTAGCCTACGAGGAACGCGCCACCCTATTCGGCCGATCGCTGGGCCGGGACAACCGTACGGATAAGGAACTGCTGGACGAAGCTTTGAAGGTGGCCTCCGGTGCCGACGTGATTGTAGCCGCCCTGGGCGAGTCTTCCGAAATGAGCGGTGAAAGCTCGAGCCGTACCGACCTCGATATCCCCGACGTGCAACGCACCCTGCTGGAAGCCTTGCTGAAGACCGGAAAGCCCGTTGTACTGACCCTCTTCACCGGCCGACCGCTGACGCTCACCTGGGAGCAGGAACATGTGCCCGCTATCTTGAACGTATGGTTCGGTGGCAGTGAAGCGGCATACGCCATCGGCGACGTACTGTTCGGTGACGTGAACCCAAGCGGTAAGCTGACCATGACTTTCCCGAAGAACGTAGGGCAGATACCTTTATTCTACAACCACAAGAATACCGGTCGCCCGCTGGCTGCCGGCAATTGGTTCGAGAAGTTCCGCAGCAACTATCTGGATGTGGACAATGAACCGCTGTATCCCTTCGGCTACGGGCTCTCATACACCACTTTCCAGTACAGCGACATCGCCCTCAGTACCCCGGTCATGGGACAAAATGGCTCCACCACTGCCGTAGTCACCGTGACCAATACCGGTAAGCGTGACGGTGCAGAAGTCGTGCAGCTCTATATCCGCGACCTCGTAGGCAGCATTACCCGCCCCGTACGCGAGCTGAAAGGCTTTGAAAAGGTGTTCCTGAAAGCGGGCGAAAGTAAGACCGTATCCTTCAAGATTACCCCTGAGCTGCTCCGCTTCTACGACTACGACCTCAACCACGTGGCCGAGCCGGGAGATTTCGATGTGATGATAGG
>ENA-OQCZ01000235-OQCZ01000235.1-human-gut-metagenome-genome-assembly--contig:-NODE-235-length-17825-cov-2.446661_pt1 | contig 17825 bp, 15 predicted proteins | sample MGYA00242505_ERZ504594 | MGnify/ENA primary metagenome ERZ504594 (study PRJEB26092, sample SAMD00036329) | human gut metagenome | host: Homo sapiens | study: EMG produced TPA metagenomics assembly of... | reverse complement strand
TTCTTCAAAGAGCTTACGCCGCTCGGCCTATGCGGACCGTCGATCCTGTACACCACCTGCCTTACGTCGGTTCACCGACCAAGATCCGTACGTAAAATTCCTGGCCGGGGCCGTGCATGTGGCCGACCGGGTGGACGTGTTGCTGCTGGAGCGTCCTCAAGCGGATGTCGTCGAGGTAGAGCGTCTGCTGGCTGCATCGCGACCTGGCGCGTTCTCGCCCGAGGCGGTCGCCCTGTTTTTCGAGGCGCAGCGGCGTTTCGACGTGCTCGCTCGTCTGAGGAGCGGTGTGAAACAGCCTGACCGCTCGCATATCGTGGACGATCCGGACGGTACCGGTTCGGCGTCTTCGTTCCTCGACATGCTCGTGCATGTCATCGATTTTCGCAGCCGGCATACCGTCACCCATACGGTGACCACGGCATGGGTTGCCTATGAGTTGGCGTTGCGCCTGATCGGCGACCAGCGCGCGGCTGCTCGCGTGTACACGAGCGCGCTTGTGCACGATGTGGGCAAAATCGGCATTCCGCTGTCCATTTTGGAGAAGCCGGGGAAGCTCGATGACGAGGAAATGAAGGTCATGCGGACGCACGTGGAGCTGACCGAGGATATTCTCGAGGGTTGCATAGAGCCCGTGCTGTTGCAGGCGGCTGCCCGCCATCACGAGAAACTCGACGGATCGGGATATCCGCGCGGTCTTCATGCGGCTGAATTGTCCATGCCCGACCGCATCATAGCCGTGGCCGACATCGTGAGCGCGCTCGTGGGCACGCGTAGCTACAAGAAGGCGTATCCTAAGGAGAAGGTGCTCGAGCTGCTGGCCTGGCACGTCGAGACCGGCAAGATCGATTGCATCGTGGTCGAGACCATGACGCGCGACTACGATGCCATCATGTTGTCGGTCGCCGCAGCGTGCCAGCCAGTGGCTGCCGCGTATGAGCGCGTGCAGAGCGCTTATGCGCTGATGCTGGGAAAACTGAAAAGGTGGCAAGCTGAAAACGAGGGGAGAAGCGCATGAAGCGCCTGTTGATCGTAGTGGACTATCAGAACGATTTCGTGGACGGATCGCTGGGCTTTCCCGGTGCCGAGCTTCTGGAGGAGCCCATAGCCGCGAAAATCGAAGAGTACCGCAGCGCGGCCGACGTGATCGCGTTCACGTTCGACACGCATCGTTGCGACTATTTGGAAACCCAGGAAGGGCGCAACCTGCCGGTGGAGCACTGCATCGAGGGCGCGCCCGGACACGCGCTGTACGGGCGCATCGCCGAGCTCATCCGTCCGACGGACGAGGTGTTCGAGAAGCCTTCGTTCGGTTCGGCAGACTTGTTCGAATGGTTGCGCGCAGCGCAGCCGCCGTTCAAGAGCATCGAGCTGGTGGGCCTCGTGTCCAACATCTGCGTGATCTCGAACGCCGTGCTGGCGAAAGCGGCCTGCCCCGAGGTGCCCGTCATCGTGGACGCCGCCTGCACCGCTTCGTTCGACGACTCCCTCAACGAGAAGGCCCTCGACGTGCTGGAGGGCCTGCAGGTCCAAGTGACCAACCGCTAACCGAGGCTGCGGCGGCCGTCGGGCCGCCACAGCTGTCGGACTTTCGTTTACGCCAACGCCTCCACGTCGGCTTCCGTGACGGGGCTCTTGGATTCCAGCTTGCCGCCGGTGGCTGCCTGGATGCCGCAGATGCGCCCGGTCATGATGCAGTGCCCGGCCGACATGCCGCCCTGGTACATCGACCAGTCGGGGCTGCCGCACAGCTGGCCGGCGCTGAACCCGGTCACCCAGAGGTTCGGGATGACTTCGCCGTCCGTGCGAAGCGCCTGGTAGTTCTCGTTCACGGTGACGCCGGCGCACAGCGCGGACACGCGCACGTGCTTATGGATGCCCCAGAACGGCGCCTTCTCGATCTTCTTGAGGTACTTCGCCTGCTTGCCGAAGTCCGCATCGAACCCGGCGTCGACCATCTCGTTATAGCGCGCGACGGACTTCTTGAGCGCATCGGCGGGGATCTCCAGCTTCGCCGCAAGCTCGTCCAAGGTGTCGCAGCAATACGTGCCGATGAGGCTTTCGATGACGTTCGCGCCGCTTTCGGCCGAGCGGTCCATCTTCACGTCGGGCATGTACACCTGGATCTTTTCCTTGTCGGTGGGCTTGCCGCCCCACTCCGTGACCTGCTCGACGTAATCGTCGTCGAAGATCTGGGAATACCAACCCGGTTTCGGCTGGTTGCGCAGCACGCAGTTCACTTCCTCGAACACGCAGTCCTCGTTCATGAAGCGTTCGCCGTCCTCGTTCACGAACAGGAACGGCTCGTCGAACATGGGGCCGGAGTCGAAGTCGTGCATCATGTGGGAGTGGCCCACGGGCACGAACCCGGCGCCCACGGCCATGGACATGAGGATGCCGTCGCCGGTCTTGTTGCTCTGCTTGCGGTCGAACTCCTTCACGTCGGGGCAATAACGCTCCACGAGGCTCTGGTTGTTCTGGTAGTCGCCGGTGGACAGGATGACGCCCTTCGTGGCGTTGAACTTGATGTAGGAGCTGCCGCTTTTGCCGATCACGCCGGTCACGGTTCCTGATTCGTCGGTGACCAGCTGCACGCCCGGCGTCGAGTAGAAGAACTCCACGCCCTTTGCTGGCGGCCAGCTCGGCCAAATGCTCCACCATCGTGCCGTTGTTGTACGGCTTCGGCCGAACATGATGCTGCGGCGCGCGCATTTGCTGCCGTCCTCGTATTCGGTCACGGCCGTGGGACGCACCGTGTAAGGCGGGAAGCCCGCTTCGGCCGTGCGCACCTGCGTCCAGCGGATGGCCTCGCCCGAGTACTTGCAGTACGTCTCTGCCAGCTTGCGGTCGGCGCGCCAGCGGCAGTCCTCGAGGTAACCTTGCAGGTAGTTCATCACGCCCTGCTCGTCGCTTTGGTCGAGCAGCACGCCCGAGCAGGTGCCGCCCTGGGCGATGGGCTTCGACTCCTTCTGCAGCACGGCGACGGTCGCGCCCTCCTCGAGGGCGCTCAGCGCGGCGGGCACGCCGCCCGTTCCCGCGCCTACCACCACGACGTCGAACGTCTTCTCTTCGGCGATGTCGGTGATGGGCTCGACGATGACGGGCGATTCCTCGAAGTCGCTCGCCTGGAGCCCTTCGGGAAAGCTCGATGCCGCCTCTTCGACTTTGGCGTCGGAAGCGGCAGGCGCGCAGCCTGCAAGCCCTGCGCCCGTGGCGACGATGCCGGTTGCGAGCGCCCCCTTCAGAAAGTCTCGACGATTCAGTTCCATTGCTCCCTCTCCTTTCCTTGATGCTCGTGCGCGCTTGGATGCGGGCTTTGCGCCGCATGGGAGGGATGGGCGGCCCTCGGCCTGCATCCAAGCTTGTTCGAAGCTACCAAGCGAGGGCGGGTTTTTCCTCCTACAAACGGTATGAAGTTGCAGGCGGGGAGGCATCTCATCCTGGTTTTCTGATATAAACGTAGGCAGGGAGGAAGGGGTCTTATGGGTTCGATTCGTTCTCTTTTCGCGCGAACGCCCGGAATCGGCTGGGCGGTCGTCGGGTTGGCATGCGCGCTCATGGTGCTGGAAGTCCAGCGCATGCCCGTCGCCCGGTTCGTGAGCTTTTCCATGTTCGCGCCGCTTCCGTACGCCGTCGAGGCTGCGGCGATGCTGGCCATCGTCGTTCTGTACCGGGTGCGCGGCGCGCTGCGCGTGAGCGACCTTCGCGCGGTGCGGGTTACGGTCGCCCTCTTGTCGGCGGCGGCTACCTGGCTTCTTCTGTATTCCCCCTTGGCCGACGACGGCTTGGCGCTGGCCGCGCTCGTGTTGTACCGGGTGGCGACGGGGCTGCTGCTGGTCCTCTGGGGCGAGCGGCTCGTGCCGTTGGGCGCGCGTCGCACCGCCTGCGCATTCGCGGCCGCCTGCTTGCTGTCCGGGCTGCTGACCATGGTTCTCGCGCTGTTCTCGGGCGAGGTGGCGCGCGTGCTGCTGGGAGCGTTGCCGGTGGCGGCCGGCGGGCTGTTCGTGCTGTACCGGCCGCTGGTGGGCAAACGTCGGGCGAACGACGAGCTCGATCAGCCGCTTCCCCGCTTCGCCTGCTCGACTTTGAAAGACCGCGTCGTCGCGGTCAGCCTGGTCGCGCTGCCGCTTCTGTGCCGGGGCCCGATGGTCACGTCGCAGTCGTCGTGGATGGGGTTGCAGGGCGATGCCGTCATGGCGGCGTTCATCCAGGTGGCCATCGGGTGCGGCATCGTCGCTGCGGGGCTTATCGCCCTGCTCGTCGTGAAGCGCGTTTGGAACCGCAGCTTCATCCTGGTGTACGAGCTGTTCGTGCTTCCCGTGACGTTCGTGTCGTTCTACACGTCGCAGGCCTCGGGGGATCTGTGGTTCTTGCACATGCTCATCGTGGATTCCACGTACAAGGTGACGTTGTTCTACGTCATGATGACGCCGTTTCTGTTCCCGAAGGGCGCGCGTAAGGGGAACTCGTCCACGCCTTTGCTGTGCTCGTTCGCCTTCATGATAGCCATCAGGGCCTTGTTCGTCGGGCTTCATGCGTCCCTGTCCGCGTCGCTGTACGCGAGCTTGACGGTGGTGGTCGTGCTGGCGACGTTCGCGGCGGGAGGGGCTTTGTCGTTTTTGATCATGCAGCGGCAGGCGACGCGGCGGGAAGCGGGCGAGGCCGCCGCGGCCGAAGCGGTTCGCGCGGGGCTCGAAGAGCGTTGCGCCGCCGTCGCCGCCCGCTTCGACCTGACGCCGCGCGAGCGCGAGATACTCGTGCTGCTGGCGCAGAACTACCGTGCGCCCTACATCGCCGAGAAGCTGGTGGTGAGCCAGTCCACGGTGAAGACGCACATGCGCAACCTGTACGGCAAGCTGGACGTCCACTCGCAAGCCGAGCTGCTTCTCGGGCTGGACGAGGAAGCCCAGAGCATCACGACCGACTAGCGTCGGCGGGCGAAGGCTTCCAGCACGAGTTGGGCGCGGGTGCCGATGGGGGTTTCGTTCTCCGCGAGGAAACGGGGGACGTCGGCGATGGGCAGCAAGAACGGCTCGATGAACTCCGCCGGCTCAGGCTGCGCGTCGGCCACCTTCTCCACCTGGGCGAACACGACGTGCACGGTTTCGTCGGTGAGACCGGTGGACGAGTAGCCCGCTTGCGGCAGCGGGTCGAGCGCGGGCGCGTCGGCATCGGCGCGCAGGGCGTAGCCCGTTTCCTCGCGGAGTTCGCGGTCGACGCAGGTTGCGAGGTCCTCGCCCGGCTCCATGAGGCCGGCCGGGAACGCGATGCACCAGCTGTTCAGCGGATAGCGAAACTCGCGGATGAGCAGCAGCTCTCCCGTCGCGGTTTGTGGCACGATGCACACGGCGTCGGCCGCGCACGCCCGACCTGCGGCATTGCCTTCCAGCTCGGCGCGGTAGGCTTCGAGGCTCTTGCGCGACGCGCTTTCGTACTCGTACGTCGAGCCGTCGGGCATAGTGTAGGCCAGCACGTACTTCTTGATCCATCCGTCGGAAACCTGGCGGATGTTGGAAAGCTGGGGAACGGCTTGCATGGGAAAGCTCCTGTTCTTGGGTGCGGTTGTGTTACGGCATGGTTCTGGCTGCCGTGCGTTCGGATCGAGCGCACATCTCAAGCGCGCGTCATGCCTTGCGTTTCATGATACTGCCAGTTGCTGTTGTTGTCGGAAGAGGATACGTCTTCTTCTGACGTTGGTGGAGGTTGAGAAGCCCAAAGGAAAAGCTTCTCGGGAGGAAGTCGCTGAACTTGCCATCCGGGCGTTTTCGCGATGCTCAAAGAATGGGACCGAGCGCGAAGCCTCATTGCCGACCGTCGGTCGAATCTATTCAGCATTTGAGGCTGTTGGTGAGGGGGGCAACCATCGAACGGTTAGTTTTAAGGATGCTACACTGTGCTTCATATCGTTCCGCGACAAAGGGGAGTGTCATGGACATTGAAATTCTAAAAGAGTTCGTTTTCCTATCGAAGGGGCTTAACGTTACGAAGGCTTCTCGCGAGCTCAATATGGCGCAGTCGACTTTGAGCAGCCATATCATAAAGCTTGAAAGGGACCTAGGATGTTCTTTGGTGGAAAGGGATGGCAGTCCTCGCTTGACGCTTGCGGGTCGTGAGTTCTTGGAAGTGGCCTCCGAGATCGTGTGCCTCTACGACGGTTTCAAGGAGAGGGGCGTGGTGCAAAGGGGTCGGGAAGATGCCGTGATCACGGTATGGGCTCCGCAGCGCAGAGAAGGTTTCGTTATAGCATTGTTGGATGCGGTTATAGGGTTTAAGGGGAAGTATCCGCAGGCGATAGTTGACGTGCAGGATACGCATGGAGGAGATACGCTTGACGAGCTGAGGAAGGGTGTTCTCGACTGCGGGTATTATTGCAATGCGGTTGCAGATCCTAGCTTGGAAGAGGATTTTCAGCTGGTTCCATTGCTGGATGAAGAGTTCATCATATGGATGGATAAGGATTCGCCGCTTCGCGATTGTGATTCGCTGACTCCGTGCGATTTGGAAGGCTACCAGCTTCCAGTTCCGGTCGGTATGGGGACCCACAGCGTTCATTTGCAAACGATGTACGAAGAACTGTTCTCTCTTTGATGGGGCAAAGGCAAATGTAAAACCTCGTTATTGCCGCTCTGTAGATGATTTTTTCCTTTCGAAGATCAACAGGGACGATTTGATCATCCTCAATCGCGGGTCGCAGATCATTGAAGCGATGAATGAGGCGAACGGGAAAGTTATGGGCCGATTCAATCCTCCTATCTACTCTACGGGATATCTGGTCTTTCGGAGCGAAGACAACAGCGATATGGTCGAGTGTTTTAAAAAGCCACGTGCTCGCCTTTTACGAAGAGGCCAAGATTTCTTCTCTGTCAAATGAGGCGTTCAAGGATTAGCAGGCATTTTGTCGTCTTGGAGCTAGATAGCTATCCAGGTGGAATAGGTACTACAACCTGCAATGGCGGGTATCGTAAAATGCGATTGCATCGGACGTGTTTCTTGCGTAAAAGCAACCTGAAAAACCCTCGTTTTTAACCATTGAGCTTCAACCAGGTATTCTCGATATGCAGGAGGAAGGCCTGCTTACGTCAAGGAAGGTGTCAGGTGCGTTTTGCGCCTTTCGCTTCCGGAAAGCGAGGGGATCATGGAGCTAGATCGTCGTAGTTTTTTGAAAGGTGCAGCCATAACAGGCGGTGCCGCAGCTTTGTTTGGGGTGGCAGGGTGCGGTCCTGTGGCTACGGAAGCCGTCGACTCGAACGGCGAAGCGCGGAGTGAAGCCGATCCTATCCTGCCGCTGGATCCGCCGGCTTCATGGGATCGCGAAGTGGATCTGGTTGTGGTGGGAACGGGCGGTGGTGGCCTTGCCGCAACTACTTTGGCGGCCGAAAGCGGCTCGAGCGTGATCGCAGTCGAAAAGGAGGGAACAGTCGGCGGTGCCACGCGTCATGCGTTGGGCTATGTGATTTTTGCCGGAGGATCGAAGCTTCAAAACGAATTGGGAGCCGCTTGGCCTGGGCCGGAATTTGATCCCGTTGCATCCGTAAACGAGCTCGGGCCTTATTATCAGTACTCCCTCAACGTTCCTATGTATGCGAATGTCCTTGTAGCAGGAGCTGAGTGCATTGATTGGATGATGGAGCATAAAGACGTTCCGTTAGTTGGGGTTCCTCGCGTGTATTTCGATAAAGAGGTTGCCGAGGGTAGGCAAAATGCCGTCTTGGGCATGAACGGTACCGTTAACGCTATGGAAGCGGCCGCTCTGGCCGCTGGTGCAGAAATTATGCTCAATACCAAATGCGAAACTTTGGTCGTTGAGGATGGCGTCGTTGTGGGCATCATGGCAAAGGACGCCGATGGAAACGAGATCTACGCCAAAGGTGCGAAAGGCGTTGTGCTGTGCGGGGGCGGCTTTGGCATGAACAGGGATCTTTTGAAACGCTATATTCCGTCTTGCTATGAGCAAGCGCTGCAGGGCGGTCCCATGCCGTTCCATACGGGAGATACATTCCGCATGGGGTTGGGTGCGGGGGCCGATTATGCGGGATTGAATTCGTTTAGCTGCTGGGAAGGGGGATTGGATGAGTACTACGGAGATGGAGACGGTTCCTACTGGCATTATTTCTGGAATGGGCCTCGCCAATTGTTGACCAACCCCTGGCTCATGTTGGATAAGCAGTGCAACCGCGCGCCATACTTCGGAGGCTATGACTTCCAGGAAGAATATATCAATCAAGGTTTCAGCAACGGTGAAGTGACGAATGCTTCGGCGTGGATGTCCCTTGTGGGACATGGAGCCTATGCCGTTCTTGATGATAACTATGAAGAGACTCTCAAGATCATTTGCAACAAAAAGGCGACCGATAAGTCTAGGGTTCCTATCGAAAAGGATGGAACGCTTATAGAGAACAACCTTGTGTCGGACGACTGGAGGCAGGAGGTTCTTGATGCGATCGATCGCGGGGCTATTAAGAAAGCTGATACGCTCGAAGAACTTGCTGAGAAGGTCGGACTGGATCCCGACAGGTTCGTAGCGGCGGTTAAGCGATGGAATGAGGTTTGCGAAACGGGGGAGGATACCGACCTTGCCGTTCCTTACAATTCCGAGTGGCTTGTTCCTTTGAAAAAGCCGCCTTATTATTGTGCGAAGATCGGAGCCATGATCGGGAAAACGCTATGCGGATTGCGTGTCGACGAGAACATGCATGTTCTCGATGCCGACGGAAATCAGATCCCAGGCCTCTATGCAAACTTTCTTACCGCTGGCGGTATCGCGGGCGAAAATAGCTATGGTTCCCAGTGGACCAACACCAGTCTTATGGGAGCAAATGGTTTGAGCTGGTGCAGCGGTTATCTTGCTGCCAAATCTGCCCTTGCGGGTAAATAGATTCTTGGGATGGTGGCCAAGCGATGTTGTTTCGCTTGGCCACCACTATGGTCGGGACAAATGAGGATGAGCGTTTTACCGAAGAGACTGCTGGCTTTGCGAACGAGGAGGTTCCGTCATGGAGTTTCGGAACGATTGCGACGTGTATCGAGACCGATCTGTGCGTGCTTCCTGGAAGGTTCCAGCGTTTTGCTGTAACGATTGGGGCGCTCTGAAGCTTTTGGAGATATGCTCGGCTTTTGGCTTCGAGCGACCTTTTGATCTCGTGTACGGGGCTCCCCATTGTTCTTGGTCTGGTGGGCGCCCTTCGGCAGTGAGGTCTCCTTTGGACGGAGGTCTGATAGACGCGTATTTCTCCGCTTATGCCCAATTCGGTGTACGATGCGCCTTGACTTTTTCAAAATTAGCTGTGGATGAGAAAGATTACGATAACGAGTACAATAACATGCTTCTCGATTACGTTGAAAAGTACGATGGCCAGGTCATCCTTTTCGATGATGGCCTTGCTCGCTACATAAAGCGCTCGCGACCTCGCATTGCGATTGTCGCGTCGCTCAATAAAGCGATGTGCAATTTACAAGATAGCCGTGAATCGGAGTCGGATTACTACAGAGATCTTTTTCGCCTTTACGATGAAGTTGTGGTTAGAAGCGAGTATGTGCTTCGCGATGGCTGGCTGGACGATCTGCGCGATAGACGCGATTCGGTAGAAATTATTGTGAACCAGTTTTGCGTTCCTGATTGCAAACATGCTTTCAGTCATATCAGCGAGCTCGAGGAGTGGAGTCATCGAGGTTGTTGTGGCGAGGGGCGCCCTTGCTATCATTTGGAAACCGCATCCTGCATCGAGAGTCGTCTTTCCGAGAATCTTTTCATTTCCAATAGGAGGATTTCTGAATTATGCTCTGCCGGCTTTACGCATATGAAAATCGCAGGGCGAAATTCTCCTCTGCCGCTCTTCCTGGACACTCTGGCAGAGTATATTTTTGAACCGACGGGTGTTATTTCTCATATTAAACGGGCTATCGTTCGCGATTTCAAGAAGGAATCCATGATGGGTTTCGAGGCTCTCTTTCCCTTCAGCATTCCAAAAAGCGTCCTGAAAGGCTTATGATCGGAGGTCTTGTTTTTTTTTGGGGTATCGCGATGATGGCCAACGAACTCCTTTGCTGCCGCCGGCTGAGGCAAGAGGCAGGGCGCTTTGCATGCATTTAAGGTGCTGTTCGCGAACGAATTGATGCGTGATAGCGCGCGAGCGCTTAGAAGCCGAAGACCTCGCCGACGTTGGCGGCGATGCAGAGGTCGGCTTGGCGGTCGCGCGGGGTGGGGGTGCGGTTGACGATGACGAGGCGGCGCCCTGTGAAGAAGTCGATGAGGCCGGCCGCCGGGTACACGGCCAGCGACGTTCCCGCCACCACCAGCAGGTCGGCCTGCGCGATGGCATTCACGGCGCCGTGCACCGTGCGTTCGTTCAGGGGCTCCTCGTACAGCACGACGTCGGGTTTGACGATGCCGCCGCAGGCGGGGCATCGCGGCACGCTGTCGTCGGACTGCGCGCGAAGGGCCAGCAGGTTGTCTACCGAGTAGGCTGCGCCGCACGCCATGCAGAAGTTGCGCAGCACGCTGCCGTGCAGTTCGAGCACGTTCTTGCTGCCCGCTTTTTGATGGAGGCCGTCGATGTTCTGCGTCACCACGGCGGCCAGCGTGCCCGCTTGCTCGAGTTCGGCCAGCTTGCGATGCGTGCGGTTCGGCTGCGCGTCGAGCGCCAGCATGCGGTCGCAGTAGAAGTCGAAGAACGCGCTGGGGTTGGCGTCGAAGAAGCTGCGGCTGACCATCTGCTCGGGAGGATAGGGGTACTTCTGCGCGTACAGGCCGTCCGGGCTGCGGAAATCGGGGATGCCGCTCTCGGTGGACACGCCTGCGCCGCCGAAGAACACCAGGCCGCCCGGCGGCGTGTCGGCCACCCAGCTGCGGAACGTTTCGATAGCGCGCACGGTTTCGTCCATAGCTCCTCCTGTCGGTTTCGACCCATGATACCACGCTTCTTGCGTCCGGATGTTTCACGTGAAACATGCGTTCTGATCGGCCTGTTTTGCTCTTGAACGCCTGTCATCCCGAGCGCAGACGACGAAGCGTGCCTTTGGGTGAAAACAAGGAAGGCGGCCACGGTGGCCGCCTTCCGGTGCGCTTGCGTTTCGCGAAGGATTAACCCTCGATGGAGATGGTCTTCTTCTCCTCGAGCTTGGGCTGCTCCTGCTTCTTCGGCACGGCGATCTTCAGCACGCCGTCCTCGAACTTCGCCTTGATGTCGTCTTCCTCGATGTCGTCGCCCACGTAGAACGTGCGGCTGCACTTGCCGCTGAAGCGCTCCTTGCGGACGTACGTGCCCTCTTCGTCCTTGTCCTCGGACTCGGACTGGGTCTGCGCCGTGATGGTGAGGTAGCCGTCCTTCAGCTCGGCCTGGACGTCGTCCTTCTTGAAGCCCGGCAGGTCGATGGTCAGCTCGAATCCTGCGTCGGTCTCCTTGATGTCGGTGCGCATGAGCGTGGGCGACATCTTCTGCATGGGAGCCGAGGCGGCGTTGAAGAACGCGTCGAAGGGGTCGGTCATCAGCTCGCTCAACAGGTTGCGGTTCCTGCGCATGGGTACCATCATTGCCATGTTCGATCATCTCCTCTAGTCGTGCGGGGAGGCGGTGGTTCCGGGTGCGCCGAAACGCCGCCTTGCTTGGTATGCCTGGTATTCTACGACGCGTTTTAGCACTCTACAACCGAGAGTGCTAAATGGTTACTTTTTCGTTATGTAGGAGCGGGGGCTTGCCGCGCGGCCGTCCTCTTCGGTGGCGCCTAAGACGAGGTCCATCATCTCCTGACGATTGCCGATGCCGAGTTTCGCGTAGATGTGGGCGATGTGCGTTTTCACCGTGTTCTCGGCAAGCACCAGTTCTTCCTGGATGAGGGTTCGCGTTCTTCCCTGAGCGAGGAGGATGAATATCTCCGTTTCGCGGGGCGAAAGCTTGTTCGCGACTGCGATGTCTTCGCATCGAACCGCGATGGCGCGTGATACGTGCTCTCCCGTGAGATCGCCGCTTGAAGGGTGCGCAGTCGTGGGTTCGGGATTGCCCGCTGCGCTTTCCTTCTCCGTCGACTCCAGGCGCCTTGCCCCGATCCATTCGCTGAGAATGGCGGCGATCGTGAGGGAGTACGCGGCGCCCAGCATGATCATGCTGCTGAAAGCCACTCCGCTGCCCAGCAAGGCGACCCACAGCACGGAGCTGAGCGCGTAGACGGCTGCTGCAACGCCCATCACTCGGTACGAGGGCATGGTAAGCGCATCGATGGCGGTGACCACGACGATCCAGAACAGCACGTGCGCACACGAGTCGTCCAGCCGCATAAGGGCGTCCAGCAGAGCGGCGGGTATCCCAGGGGCGGCGTTTTGGGACACCACGAGAAACAGACCGCCGATGACGATGATGAACGCTGGCTGAAACCTCAAATCGAGGCGCCATCCGGTTGTCTTCACCAGCGTGGCGAGTGCGAAGAGGGCAAGAAACGCTGTTGAGACGAGGGAGAAGACGACCTCTGCCGCGATCCCTTGCGCTGCGACGGCCTCGCTGCCCCATAATCCGATCGAACTGAACGACCGTACGGTCGCAAGTAGCAGCGCAGCTGCAGCGATAAGCACCAGCAGGCTTCTTCGACCCTCTCTTCCCGCCGGCAGCACGGCGCGCCGAGGTTGAGCCGCGAGCGCTTCCATCCTTGCTCCGGGGAGGTCGGCGCGCCGGGTTATATTCTGGGCGGATTCGGTAGGCGCAGAGCTCCGGGCGGCTTTGAATAGCGCGGCGGAAACGAGCGGCAGCGCGATGGTGACGGCGATCTGCCAGACGGGAGGCACCGCATAGCGGGCGATGGGAAGCACGAGCGTTTCCATACCCAATGCCGCCACGATGCACCAAGCGGTGCAGGCGAAAGTCTGCGTTCTGGCTAGCAGCAAATAGAATCGCGAGGCGATCCAGAAATAGCCCGCGCCGAACATGATCAGGCCGGCGATGGCAAGGAAAATAGGGTCGAAGAGGCTTTGATTGGAGGCGAGGGCGAAACTCGCGGTGCCTATCGAGGATGCAAGCGGTAGAACGTAGGAGAAAGGTTGGTCGCGTTCGCGGAGCCATCGGGGGCCTACTGCGGAACGCAACTCCCACGATGAGTATGCCCAGCAGGAAGAAGATACGCGGATTGACGGCGGGATCGAGGTCGTGCAGGGAGGAGGGGAACCCTCCGGTATGCCCGGCCAGCGTGCACCAGAGCAGGTTCGTGCTTAGTCCCAAGGAGGCAAGAACTGCGCTGCGGTTGACGCGCACGCCGGCGGGTGTTTCCATGATCGATCCCCCCTGTTTCTCTTCCCGGCGCGGTTGCGAGCAGATATTCGAAAGTCCTCTGAACAGCTGGCCATTATATACGATTCTCACGATAGGCGAAAACCCGGCGCGCCTCTATCAACCAAACCGGGGGATACCCGTTCGAGCCCTTCGTCATATTCACCCGGATACGTCGATGGCGGTGGACATCCCGTGCTTCTACCATCTTCCGGGTGTGCGGCGTGCGCGCCTGTTCCAGGTTGGAAGGAGGGGCAAGCGATAAGGCGGAACTGCCGCACGCACGACAAGAGAGGATGGAGGAGAGATCATGAGAAACATGCGACTGAAGGCCGCGCTTGGAATGGCGGGGGTGTTGGCGATGACTGCAGCTTGTTGCGTGGTCGGTCCGGCGCTTGCGGCCGATTCTGCGTCGACTGCAGACGAAATAGTGCGCGGAGGGGAGCCGGACGGCGATGTTCAGTATCCCGGCAAAGAGTATATCGTCGAGAATTACGACAAGTGGGACAAGATCGCCGAGGAGTACGCGCCCGAGATCATCCGATATTCGAACGGGCAGCTGGTTCAGCGTACCCCGACCGAGTACGAGTGCCCCCATTGGATGCAGCAAAGCTGGACCATTTCGTACAACACGTACTACCTCGACGCGGACAACCGAGGGTGCAATTCGTGCCATGCTGATATGAATGCGATGATCGAGAACATGGAGTACAAGCATGCCACGATCGACAACAAAGCGCTCGAGACGTACAGCGACGTGAACCAGTGCATCTCGTGCCATCGTGACAACGGCGACGATTTCGGCCGTCTCATACATGCCATCCACTACAACGAGCGCAGCGGGAACAAGTTCGCCGAGGGGCTCGAACGGCACGTGTCAATCGTGTCACGACGCGACTGCGGATGGCAACGGCATGCAGCTGTGGGACAACGTGAAGCATGAGGCGCTGCAAGGCATCAACAAGGTTGAAAACGTGCAGGGCGAGTTCGCATCCACCCAGGACAAGGTGCAGACGCAAGACGAGCTGTACAGCTACGACTTCGTTCACGGCTATTACGACCATATGCGTTACGCATGCGGGCCTAACGGGCTTGACATCGACCTGCCCCAGAGCATGTTCGACGAGTGGGAGTTCACGGTCGACGGGAACGTGAACGCGCCCTACACGAAGAAGCTGCCCGAGCTGGTGGCCGAAGCTGAAGCCGCTGGCGTGGTGGTCACGAAGCCCTCGAAGATGGTGTGCGAGCTGAATCCGATCGGCGGCGGCGGAATCGGCCAGGCCGAGATCACCGGTATCCCGGTCAGCTGGCTCATCGAGAAGGCTGGCGGCTACACCGAAGACACCAACAGCGTGCGCGTCATTCGCGCAGACGGGTCTTCGCGCAGCGGGTTCGACCTCTCGGTCTTGGACAAAGGGTATCTGGTGTACAAGATCGATGGCGAATACCTCAGCGCACGTCACGGCTTCCCGGTCATGCATTGGCAGGAGACCTACGATGCCCAGATCTTCTCGAAGCAGATCAACGGCTACCACGTGTCGTCCGATGTCATGAAAGAGCGTGTGTGCGGCCAGGTCAACCAAGAGGATGCCCATGTGAACCGTCCCAACGTGACGGTGTGCGGCGTGCCCGAAGGTCTCATCATCCAGAACGGCAAGCCGTTCACGTTCAACGGCTATGCCGACGCGTTCGACCATCCCATGAAGACGGTGGAATTCTCCATGGACGGCGGCGAGACGTGGACGTCGTTCGACGTGGGAGACGTCGATCCGGCGAAATGGCTGTGGTGGAGCTTCACGTTCACGCCCGAGAAAGAAGGAGCGTACGTGCTGAGCGTGCGCGGCACGGACATCGACGGCGAAGTGAGCTACCGCAACCACGAGGTGCTGGTGAACGCGAAGGACGAGATGCCGTCCGAAGACGAGATCACCGAGATAGGGAAGATCGTCGATCCGGCCATGGCCAACGGCGATGCTTCCGGCGATCAGCAGTAAGCGAGGATGATAGACATGACGCAACGAAATACCCGAATGTTCGCCGGTGTTGCCGGAGCTGCGCTGCTGCTCACCGGGTCGGGCTTGGCGCTGAACGCTTTGAATCCGAACAGCGCCGATGCATCCGATGCGGCGAGCGGGACGACGCACTCGTTCAACGAGAACGTGGTTGAGGCTTCGTGGGTGAACGTCGACGACGGCTCGTACGTACGGGTGCCGAACGTGCAGGGAAGCTTTGTATTTAACCAATTGGGAACGACCCCGAACGACGAGCTGTTCAACGTATTCGGTGCTGCTTTGACCTCGATGTGCTCTAAGCCTGCGGTCGAGTTCGAAGCGCAGACGGGCGGCGTGGCCAATTTCTACGTGAACGTAGGGGGCCATATCAAGAAGAACTTCACGGTGGATGTAAGCGAGTTGTCCGAAGATGCCAGCGAGGAGGCGCTCATGGCGTGCTCGTGCGCTACCGGCTCTCCGTTCGGACAGGCTGCGGTGCTCGGCGTGCCGCTGGCGTCCATCGTGGAAATGGCCGATTTGGAGGAAGGCGTGAACACCGTGACGGCGTATGGCGCCGACGGGTTCGGCCAGCCTTTGCCGCTGCGCTACGCTTTGGAGCATGATGCGATGCTCGTCTACCAGGTGAACGGCCAGGAGCTTACGTCGGCGACGGACGGTTCCAGCATGCAGCTGTGGATGCCCGAGACGGTAGCGCGGTACTTCACGCGCAACATCACCGACATCGAGCTGACGCGCGAAGACGCCGAACCCGATGTGCAGCAGGTTGATCCGTGCTACCGCAACAAGATCAACATCATGAACTACGCCGACGGATGCACGTTCGTCGCAGGCGACGAGATCACGTTCGAGGGCGTTGCCGACGATCTAGGAAGCCCGATCGAGGCTATCGAGTTTTCGTTCGACGGCGGCGCTACTTGGACGTCGTGCGCGACCGAGGGAGCAACCGCGGACAAATGGGTGAATTGGCAGTTCTCCACTTCGTTCGAAGATGCAGGAGACTATCGTATGACGGTGCGTGCCAAAACTGCAGACGGCATGGTTTCGCCGCTTGCGGCGACGCTGTTGTTCCAGGTCTCGTAAGAGGGCTTATCGGAGGGCGCGCAATCCGGGCGCGCCCTCTTTTTCGGGCGTCCGCTTGCAGTTTGGCAATGGTTTAATGGGTCGCGTGAAGGCCGGCGTATGATCTATACTTGCCATTCGATCGGTTGATGCAAAGAAGGAGCTCGTCATGACCGTTATCGGCCTCATATCCGACACGCATGGACAGTTGCCCGACGAGGCGCTCGCGGCCATGGCGGACGTCGACCATATCATCCATGCGGGCGACATCGGCGGCCCCGAGATTCTGCATGCGCTCGAGGCGTTGGCGCCGACCACGGCGGTGCTGGGCAACAACGACTTCGACGAGTACGGCTCGCGCGTGAGCCGTTTCGCGCATCCGGTGATCGACGGCGTGCGCTTCCTCGTGGCGCACTATCCGCGCGACGTGCAGATCGGGTTCAACGGCTGCGCGGGTCTGGCGGCGGGCGATCCCATCCCGCAGGTGTGCGTCCACGGGCACACGCATGTGCCCGAGCTGGTGTACGGACCCGAGGCGCGTCCGGCATCGTACGTCGTCTGCCCCGGCGCGCCGTTCCGGCCTCGCGGCGGGTTTCCGAAGTGCACGGGCCGCATGCTAGTGGACGACGGGCGCGTGCTGGGCGTGCGCATCGCGTCGTTGGACGGGCAGACCGTGTTCGAAGCGGGCGAGGGCGCGTAAGGCGAAAGCCCGGTGCATTCCATGCGCATTGTCGCCCGAAGGCCTCGTTTTCAGGCGCGATTCCGCGGCTTTCGGGCGACAATGCGTGCAGGGGCGCGCAAGGCGACCGAAGCGGCGTGCTTGGCGGTGTCGCTTTGCATGAGGGCTTGGGGCTGTTGGTTCCCTTGGCCGTCGAAGCGTTCGTCACGGCGACGAAGCGGCTGGTGCGCGCGCTGCCGGTGGACCTGTTGTGCATCGCGGGAGCTGCAAGAGGTCATGTCCACCGAGGCCCAGGCCGAGCGCGAGAAGAACGCCCGCAGGTGCTGGCCGAGGTGGAGAAGGACGTCTCGTCCATGCGTCGTGGACGCGGCGCACGTGTACGAGCAGAACGAGGTGGCCCTGCGCCTGCGCACGATGCACCTCTTGTACGAGAGCGTGAAGGGTTCCGGCGGCACCGTGGTCATCCCGAGCGCCTAAAGCGAAGGCTTCAGCGACGCCGCCCTGAAGAACATGGCCGACTCCCTGAAAACCCCGAAGGGGTAGCGAAGGCCGAAGTTCGCGGGCCCAGAAAAGCAAATGACGGTCAAATGAAAAGCAAGGACGACGGTGAGTCTGGACGACGTCGCCTGCTTAGCAAACCACCGAAAGCTTGCCGGTGTCGGAATCCATGATGAAGCCGATCACGCGCACGTGGGGCGGCATGACGGGGTGGTTCGCCACCATGTCGACGCTCTTGCGCACGGCTTCCTCGGTGTCGCCGAAGCCGGCCAGCCATTTGTCGAAGTCGATGCCGCAGTGCCGCGCGAACTCGATGCGCTCGGCCGACAC
>ENA-OQCZ01000234-OQCZ01000234.1-human-gut-metagenome-genome-assembly--contig:-NODE-234-length-17840-cov-2.288827_pt1 | contig 17840 bp, 22 predicted proteins | sample MGYA00242505_ERZ504594 | MGnify/ENA primary metagenome ERZ504594 (study PRJEB26092, sample SAMD00036329) | human gut metagenome | host: Homo sapiens | study: EMG produced TPA metagenomics assembly of... | reverse complement strand
GCAGCCGCTGCTGTCTGCATCTCGGCCTCGACCGAGGCTGGCATGGGGATGGAAAGGCATGGTGTCCGAGCGCCGCGGCGCTCTCCATTCTGCTGAACGAGGGGATCGGTGACACGATCCGCGTGTCGCTCACGCCGAAGCCCGGCGAATCGCGTGCTGAGGAAGTGCGTGTCGCGCAGCAGATTCTCCAGTCGCTTGAACTCCGCAGCTTTACGCCTGAAGTGACGGCGTGCCCGGGCTGCGGCCGGACCTCAAGCGATCTCTTCCAGCGTCTCGCGAAGAGCATCGAGGAATTTATCTGTGAGCAGATGCCCGTCTGGAAGAGCGAATTCCCGGGAGTTGAACGGATGAAGGTCGCCGTGATGGGCTGCGTGGTGAATGGCCCCGGCGAATCCGCTCACGCCGATATCGGCATTTCGCTCCCCGGAAGCGGCGAAAACCCCGTGGCGCCTGTCTACATGGACGGAAAGCGCTGGGGCACCCTTAAAGGGCAGGATATTGATACGGAGTTCAAAAAGCTCCTAACCGACTATGTCCGCCGGACTTACGGCCCGAAGGGCGAGTAGCGGACCATTTACTGAAGCAAGAAAGGATTACTTGGGATGGCTTCAAAAGCAAAAATCAGGGCTGTAACCGGCATGAATGACATGCTGCCGATGGACAGCGCCATTTGGGAATTCTTTGAGGATACGGCCCGCGACATCGCGACCGAGTACGGCTACCGCCCGATGCGGACCCCGGTGCTTGAGTCGACGGACCTCTTCACGCACGGTATCGGTGAAGCGACTGACGTCGTGGAGAAGGAAATGTATTCCTTCGAAGACTCCCTGAACGGTGAGCGGCTGTCGCTGCGTCCTGAGAACACCGCGGGCATTGTCCGCGCGGCGATCGAGCACAACATGCTTTACGACGCCCCGCGCCGTGTCTGGTACTTCGGTCCGATGTTCCGCCACGAGCGTCCGCAGCGCGGCCGCTATCGTCAGTTCTATCAGTTCGGCTGCGAGGCTCTCGGCTTCGCGGGTCCTGATGTCGACGCGGAAATGATCCTCATGACCTCCCGCCTCTGGAAGGCGCTGGGCATTCAGGAAGTGAAGCTTGAAATCAATTCTCTCGGTGAGCCTGCGGAACGCGCCGCGCACCGCGAGGCGCTCCTCAAGTACTTTGAGGCGCATCAGGATCAGCTGAACGAAACGGCGAAGCACCGCCTTTACCTCAATCCGCTCCGTATTCTCGATACGAAGGATCCGGACATGCAGGAGCTCGCGAATAACGCTCCCCGTCTGATCGATTACCTTGGCGAAAAGTCCCGTGCGTTTCTCGCCGGGATCGAGCATCAGCTGGAACGCGCCGGGATCGAGTACACGGTGAACCCGCGTCTCGTCCGAGGCCTCGACTACTACAGTCACACGGTGTTTGAGTGGACGACGGACCGTCTCGGCTCCCAGGCGACGATCTGCGGCGGCGGCCGCTACGATGGCCTGATGGAGATCCTCGGCGGAAAGCCCGCGCCCTGCGTCGGTTTCGCGATGGGAGCGGAACGCGTTCTCGAGCTCATGAAGGAATTCGGCGTGAAGCCGGAAACCCCTGACTGCTCGGTTTACGTGATCCACGCGGGCGAAGGCACGCTTGACCCCGCGGTCACCGTGGCTGAGTCGCTCCGCGACTTCGACGTGAGCACGATTGTTCACGGCGGCGAGGCGAGCATGAAGAGCCAGATGAAGAAGGCGGATGCCTCCGGAGCTGAATTTGCCGTGATTATCGGCGATACTGAAGCCGCGAACGGCACGGTGTCCGTGAAGCGTCTCCGCGACCGCGGCGAGGATGCCCGGTTTGCGCATCAGGAAACGCTCCCGGCCGACGACGCCTGCGATACGATTTTTAGCGAACTTTTAGCACTCGAAAACGAAGGACCTTTGACATGGCATACAACCTCGAGGAACAGGAGTCGATCGACAACCTGAAGGGCTGGTGGGAAAAGTGGGGCACGCCCGTTCTGGTCGTCATCACGCTCGCCTGCGTCGGCGTCGCCGGCTATAACGGCTGGAAGTGGTGGAACCACCGCCAGACCGCCAAGGCTTCTGTTGCCTATGTGGCGCTTGAAACGGCTGTGAACAATCAGGACGGCAAGAACATCAAGTCGATTTCCGACGGCCTGATCGATCAGTACGGCTCCACGGTCTACGGTCCGATGGCGGCTTTTGTCGCCGCCCGCTATGCGGCCGATAACGGCGATATCGCCACCGCGAAGCAGAAGCTTCAGTGGGTGGTGGATCACGGTGACCGCAAGGAGTTTGAGGCGATCGCGCGTGTCCGTCTCGCCGGTCTCCTGATGGACGAGAAGTCGTACGACAAGGCGGTTTCCCTTCTCACGGGCTTCACTCCCGCGACCGACACGGAGCGTCTCGTGATCGATGACCGCCTGGGTGACGTGTATCAGGCGATGGGCAAGAACGCCGAGGCCCGCAAGGCCTGGCAGGATGGCATCTCCGCGGCCCGCGACGGTGATCCGCTGCAGAATCTGATCCGTCTGAAGCTGGATTCGCTTCCTGAAGACGGCACGGCTGCCCCGGCTCCCGCCGCGGCTTCTGCTGCCGCCTCTTCTGCCGCTGCCTCCGCTCCGGCTTCTCCCCCGGCTGCCAAGTCTTCCGCTGCCGGCTGATCAATCAACATTTTTGGAGTGTGAGAGCACATGAGTCAGAAATTACTTCGCACCGCAATTGCCGCAGGCCTTGCGCTCGCGCTGGGCGGCTGTTCCCTCTTCTCATCCGATAGCCCCCGGGCCCCGGTGAAACTCACCGAGATTCAGCAGTCCGCGACCGTGAATACGGTCTGGTCGACGAAGCTCGGCAGTTCTGAGCACTCCTTCCTTACGCCGGCTCTCGCCGGCAACGGACTCTATGCGGCGGGCTCGAACGAAGTCTTCCGTATTGATCCGTCGAACGGTGCCAAGGTCTGGACCGCCTCTCTGAAGGAGAAGGTGGTGGCAGGCGTCGGCTCCGACGGCTACTTTGTCGCGGTCGGCACGGATCAGGGGAACGTCGTGGCGCTCTCCGCCGAAGGCAAGGAACTCTGGCGCCGCAAGATGCCGTCAGAAGTCGATATGCCGCCGCTTGTCGGCCACGATCTCGTGATCGTGCACACGTCGGATACCCGCGTGACGGCGTTCAATGCCCGCACGGGTGAACAGGCCTGGTACTACCAGGGGCAGGTGCCGATCCTCTCGGTGCGCGCGCCGCGCCAGATGATTTTCTTCGCTGACGGCATTCTTGTCGGCCAGGCGAACGGCAAGCTGATCGGCATTTCGCTCACCGGCAAGGTGGCGTTCGAAGCGTCGATCTCGATGCCTTCCGGCATCACCGAGGTTGAGCGTCTGAATGACGTCGTGGGAGCGCCTCTCGTCACGTCCGGCGTTCTCTGCGCGGCCTCCTATCAGGGCCGTGTCACCTGCATGAGCGCCCAGAACGGCTCTGTCCGCTGGACCGAAAAGGTTGACGCCGTCACCGGTCCGACGGCTGACCTGAAGACCGTCTACGTGGTGGACGAGAAGAGCACGATTCACGCCTATTCGCTTGCGACGGGCGGCGAGCTCTGGAAGAACGACACCATGAAGTACCGTCAGAACTCCGCCCCGGTTGCCGTCGGCTCCTATGTGGCGAGCGGCGACTATGACGGTTACGTGCATCTCCTTGACCCGATCACCGGGCGTGAGATGGGCCGCGGCCGCCTCTCGGGCGCTATTTACACCACTCCGATTGCCTATGGCGACGGAGCCATTTTCAAACGGTTGACGGAGAACTGGCGTTCATCCGGTCAACCAGCCGCAAAGACAGCACAGCGGGATTTTATTTTTTTAGGAAATTTCTCTCATGCTCCGGTTATTTGCGCTTGTCGGTCGTCCGAATGTCGGGAAATCCACACTCTACAACCGGCTCACCAAGACTCGGGATGCCATTGTCGCGGACTTTGCCGGCCTGACGCGTGATCGCCACTACGGCGACGGCAAGGTGGGCCCGCGCCCCCTACATCGTGGTCGACACGGGCGGTTTTGAGCCCCAGAGACCCGAGGGCGTGGTGAGCCACATGGCGTCTCAGGCCGAGCTGGCGATTGAAGAAGCGGATGCCGTTATCTTTATTGTCGACGCGAGAACGGGCGTTACGCCCCAGGATCACCGTATCGCGCAGACGCTGCGCGAATCGGGCCGCAAGATCTATCTTGCCGTCAATAAGGCTGAAGGCCTCAGCGCGATCGCGGGCTCTGAATTCTATGAACTCGGTCTCGGTGTCGAGCCGTTTATGGTGTCAGCCGCTCACGGTCAGGGTATCGCGAGCCTGATGGAAACCGTGCTTTCCCCCTTCCCTGAGGATGAGGAGGAAGAGAAGCCCGCCGAGGAGGAAGAGGGCGAACACCGGATCCGTGTCGCGATCGCCGGACGCCCGAATGTCGGCAAGTCGACGCTCGTGAACGCGCTGCTCGGTGAAGAGCGCGTCATCGCGTTCGATATGCCCGGCACGACCCGCGACGCGATCAATATCGACTTCGAGTACGACGGTCATCCGTTCACGCTCGTGGATACGGCCGGTCTCCGCAAGAAGGGCCGTGTTTTCGAGGCGATCGAGAAGTTTTCGATCGTGAAGACCCTCCAGGCGATCGCCGATTCGAACGTTGTGGTGCTCGTGATTGACGCCCGGAGCGGTGTCGCTGAGCACGATGCCCACATCGCCGAATACGCGCTCGACTCGGGCCGCGCGCTCGTCGTCGCCGTGAACAAGTGGGATGGCATGAGCGCCTACGACCGCTCGCAGCTTGATCAGCAGCTCGATATGAAGCTCCGGTTCCTGCACTGGGCGAAGTTCGTGCATATCTCCGCCCTGAAGCATAACGGCCTCAACCACCTCATGAAGGCGGTTCAGGAAGCCTATCAGGCCGCTATCGCGAAGCTGCCGACTCCGAAGCTCACGCGCGCCCTGATTGAGGCTGTTGAGCGTCAGCAGCCGCCGCGTGCCGGCAAGGTCCGCCCGAAGATGCGTTACGCCCACCAGGCGGCCACGAATCCGCCGGTGATCGTGATCCACGGCAATTCGCTCCAGCAGATCGGCGACAGCTACCGCCGCTATCTCGAAAGCTGGTTCCGTGATAAGTTCAATCTCGCGGGTACGCCTCTCAAGATTGAATTCCGTACCGGCCGCAACCCGTACGCGGATCCGAAGCCCGCAAACGGCAAGAAAAAGTAAAAAGAAGGCAGCACTATGAAAAGAACCAAGCTGTCAGCCTGGCTGCTGACTGTGGTCGTCTTCCTCATTTCGCTCGGGGTGATCTACTGGGTCGGCGTGCCGCTCGGTAACCCCGACGCGAATGTGCTGCTCGCGGTTGAGGTGGTGCTTGCCGCGGCGTTCGCGATGTTTGTGAACGCTATCGCTTATCCGCAGAGCCGGATCGGGGATCAAACGGGGCTCGGCGCTCCCTCCGTTTCCTTCACGGTTGGCTGTGGTGACGCTTGCGATCGCGGGCCTGGCCGCGGCGTTCGTGGGACTCCGTCATCCGATGGTTGCGGCGTGGCTTGCCGGGATTGCCGCTGTGGCGATCGTTTTCCGGACGCTGCTCACGCGGTTCCTCACGCGTCTCTACTGGGGCGCGCCGATCAAGAACCGCCCGAGTGTCTGCACGATCTGGAAGGTGGGGCTCGCCGAGGTTGCCGGGAAAGAGATGAATGAACCCTTTCAGGAGCGTCTCTCTGAAGACCAGGCGCTCTGCGCGAGTCAGCCCAAGGTGACCGCCGAGACCTCGCAGAAGACCGCGGAGCTGGATGAGGAAATCACCCGTGCGGTCCGCGAGCTGCAGGGGTTTGTCTCTGAGGGGGAACTCGGGAAGGCGACGGCGTCGCTTGACACGATCCGTGACGGTCTCCGCCGCCGGATTGAAATTCTCGGGTCCGGCAAGGCTCCTCATAAAGACGTATGATAATTGGGTGCAGACAGGTCTTTATTTGTCAGCACACACACTTCGTCACCCGCTTTTTTTATTGGCGGGTGTAGCAAACAAAGAACAAGCGCAGAAGCGCTGGGAAAAACATTATGGCCAACAATAACAAGGGACAGCTTCTTCAGGATCCTTTCCTTAACGCACTTCGCAAAGAACATATCCCGGTCAATATCTATCTGATCAACGGCATCAAGCTGCAGGGTCAGGTGGAATCTTTCGACCAGTACGTCGTGCTGCTTCGCAACACCGTGACGCAGATGGTCTACAAGCACGCGATCAGCACGGTCGTGCCGACCCGCTCCGTCACTATCACGAACACTCCGGAGTCTTGATCTGACAGTATTTCAGGTAGACCGGGAGCGGGATGACCGCCCCGGAAAGGCTTGGCTTGTCTGCGTAAGCCTCGGCCGGGATTTCCGGCCGGATGCAAGCGAGGAGCTTTCGCTTCTCGTCACCTCGGATGCCTTGATCCCGGTGGGCCTCACGGAGGCTCACCGCGACAAGCCCGATCCTGCTACATATCTCGGCAGCGGAAAGATTGAAGAAATCGCGACCGCGGCCCGGGAGGCTGGAGCAGACGTGCTGATATTCGACACGCCGCTCTCGGCAGCCCAGGAGCGCAATATCGAGAAGGCGGGCTCATATCGCCGTTCTCGACCGCACCGAGCTTATTCTCGAAATTTTTCCCAGAAGCGCGCAAAGAGCCGTGAAGGCCGTCTGCAGGTGGGAGCTCGCGAAGCTCGAGCACCTGTCGACCCGTCTTGTCCGCGGATGGACCCACCTTGAGCGTCAGCGCGGCGGTCTTTTCGAAGACCGGCGGCCCGGGCGAAAAACGCAGATCGAGCTCGACCGCCGAATGCTTTCTGAGCGCGTGAAGCAGCTGAAGGTCCAGCTGAAGAAGCTGGAGCGGCAGCGTGACACGCAGCGTCGCTCGAGAACACGCGGCGATCAGATGACGGTGTCGCTTGTCGGCTATACAAACGCGGGGAAGAGCACGCTCTTCAACCGCCTGACACGGTCTGACGCCTATGTCGCGAATCAGCTTTTCGCGACACTCGACACGACAGCGAGACGCTGCTGGGTGGGCGGAAGCGAGATGGTGGTGCTTTCTGACACCGTCGGCTTTATCCGTGACCTTCCGACGCAGCTCGTCGAGGCCTTCAAGTCAACGCTTGAGGAAACCGTGCACGCGGATCTGCTCCTTCACGTGGTCGACGCTTCAAGCGAAGTCCGCGAGGATCAGATTGACTCCGTGAATCAGGTGGCTTTCCCAGATTGATGCCGATACGATTCCGACGATCCTTGTCTATAACAAGATCGACCGGGCTCCGGCCGCGGCCGGTGTTGTTCGGGATGAGAAGGGACGTGTCCGTTCCGTGGGCGTGAGCGCCCGTGACGGGCGAGGGGCTTGATGGAGCTCCGGGCCGCCATTCTGGAGTTTGCCGAGCACTGGCATAAGGATCACCCGGTGAAGGCCCGTGAGCTTGAGCCCTGGGAACAGGCGAAGCTCGAAGCCGAAGCCCGCCGCGCGGGAAAACCGACGGCTTGATTCATGCGCCTTTTCCCGTCCCAGCGGGATCCCCAAAGGGGGTGCCCGGGGCGGATCAGGTGTTAGACTGAAAGACTTGCAGGCTGTACCCTTCGGGGCACGGCAGGGGTGCGCTTGCGCGCAGGAATTTCGGGGACATCCCCCTCAGGATTTTTTCTTTATGTCTATTGATGATTACCGCTGGGGAAGACACCCGGAACCGGAAAAGAAAGATCCGGAGAAGGAATCTTCTTCAGGTAAGAATGAGCCGGGAACGCCGAAAGTGAGCGGAACCGGTTCGGAACCTACCGGAACGCCGGAGCCTCCTCAGAAGCCTGAGGAGCCCCGTCGCGCGCAGCCGCAGCCCGAGAAGCCCGAAATCCGCAATCCGGGAACCCCGAACAGTGACTCTCACTCCGGCCGCCCCGAAGACACTGAGGAATCCTCCGCGAAGAAGAGCGGAAAGGACCTTGACGCTGAGTGGAAGGCGTTTAATGACCTCCTGCAGTCCATCTGGGCAAACGGTGGAAAGAACGGCCCCCAGGCATCCGGTGCCCCAGCAGACTGGAAAGAAGCCCGGAACCCCGGATTCCCCGCGCCCCGGATGATATCCCCCAGATTGATCGCAGCAGGCGTTCGAGCCGCATCGCGGCGCTGGTCGCGATCGTTGCCATTTTCTCGGTCGGCGCGTACCTCGGCGCCGGCTTCTACTCCGTGCCGTCCGGCGAAACCGCCGCGCTTTACGCGACAGGTCAGTTCAAGGAACTGGTCGGCCCTGGCACGCACTGGCACTTTCCGTGGCCCTTTGAGAAAGTCCGCATGGTGGATACGCGTCTCGTGCACAGCCAGGACGTGAGTTTCTCGGGGAAAGCGGGCGAAGGTTATCTCCTTACCGCTGACGGCAGCTTTGTTTCCGCCACCGCCACCGTAAAGTGGCAGGTCGCGTCTGACGGTGTCCGGAATTATCTCGAACATATGGTGAATCCCTCGGAAGTGATCGACGCGGCGCTTCGCCGCGCGCTCCGTCAGGAGTTCACCGATATGACGGTGCATGACGTGCTGAGCGGCCGGGCGGCGCTCCTGAAGGACGATCTCGCGAAGCGGGTCCAGAAGGAAGCGGACAGCCTCGGTCTCGGTGTCCATATCGAATCCGTGTCGGTCACGAACGCCGGTATCCCGACTGAAGTCCGTGAGGCCTCACGCGTGGCGCTTGAGGCGCAGAACGCGGGTGAAAACGCGTTCGGGAATGCTCAGAGGTGGGCTGAACTCGCGGGTGCGATGTCTGTCAACACGTCGCGCGCCAATCTTAGAAAATGCTGAATCCTATCGGGAGCGCGATTGTGCGGGTTTCGAAATGACAGCCGCTAATATCAGCTACCTCTATGGCGAAAAGGCTTCTGACGCCGCGAAGCGCGACGCGATTGAGCAGGCCCTGGAATGCCGGCTCGCGGCAGCCCTTCCGAACAAGGGATCGATCGCGAACGCGAAGCTTGATGACCTGATGGCCGTGATCCGTGCCGCGAAACCGAAGGCTCCTGAAGGGAAACCGGGTGAGGAATCCGCGGTTCCGGTGGTGACGGAAGCCCAGATCATTGCCCAGAAGAAGCTTGACGCGGAGAAGAAGGCAGCTCCTGCCGCCGCGTCTTCCGCTCCCGCGTCGTCACCCGCCGCTGAGGCAGCCGCAGAGGCCGCGGCTTCGAACGTGACAACTCCGGGCGAGGATCCCGCGAATGAGCGTGAAAGCACCACGGACCGCCGCGATTACCTCCGTAACCGCGGACGCTAGGAGACGATGATCATGAAGAAATTGATAGCAGCCTTTGTGATCGCCCTGGCAGCGATTCTCGCCGCGAGACTTTCCTTCTTCACGGTTGAAGAGGGAAGGGCGGCGCTCGTGCTTGGATGGAACAAATCCGTGTCTGCTGAGGTGACGGAGCCTGGGCTTCATGTGAAACTCCCGGACCCCATTGAGCGGACCGCGATGATTGACTGCCGCGGGCAGTCGCTTCAGGTGTCGGCGCTTGAGCCGAAGGGTGAAGGCAGCATTCCGACGCTTGGCTACGATGTGGTGTGGCGTGTCGTGAAGCCTGAAGTCTGGTGGAAGGAATTCAAGGGAAGCGGCGATCAGACGGCGCGCGAAATCACGCAGGCCGTGCAGACCGCGTCAGCCGGCGAAACCGCCGGGCTGAATGACGCGTCTCTCATCACGCGGGGCGGCGTCTGGATCTCGTCCCAGGTGATGGCGAAAGTGGCGCCTGAATTCCTGAAGCGCGGCGTGCGGATTGAATCCGTGCGAGTCGCTGAAGTGCGCCTCAACGCGAAGAGCCAGGCTTCGGCCCTTGACGCCACTGCGAAGATTCTGAATGGCCAGGTGCAGGCCTCGGGCCGCCTCGTCGAGGAGAGCGCGTCAGAGATCCGCGCCGCGGCCGACGCGAAGGCCCGTCAGACGCTTTCCGCGGCGCTCAGCCGCGCCGCTCAGATGAAGTCTGAAGCCGATGCCGCGGCGAACGCGAATTATCAGAAAATAGACCGTGTGACTGGAATCCGGGATTTCTCCTCGGCGCTTGAAAAGGCCCGTTCTGAAGAGAAGCCTGGTGAAAAGCTCGCCCCGATGCCCGACTTCCGGGGACTTCCTGGAGGCACAAAGCCATGATGGGACTGAAGGAGCTTCTGGTCGCCTTCGGGTTCATGATGATTTTCGAAAGCCTGATGCCGATGATCTCGCCCCGCCGCTGGAAGCGGGCACTGTCGCTTCTGCAGCAGGTGCCTGACTCAGCGATCCAGAAGCTTGGGATCGTCGGCGTGCTTTGCGGCCTCGCGGTTATCTGGCTGCTGCAAACCGATATTGCTTCGCTTTGATAGGATTTTTTCCAAATGACGAACTGGGTATTACCGGATCATATTGCCGACATGCTGCCCCGGCAGACGCGGGAACTTGAAACCCTGCGTACGCGCACCCTCGAAGTGATGAGGTCTCACGGATTTGAAGCTATCCGTCCGCCCATGTTCGAGTTCCTGGATTCTCTTCTCACCGGTACCGGCAACCGGCTCGATCGCACGACGATCAAGTTTGTCGATGAGGCGAGCGGCCGTCAGGCCGGGTTCCGCGCCGATATCACGCCTCAGGTGGCGCGTATCGATGCCCACATTCTGAACCGCACCGGGATCACACGGCTTTGCTACGCGGGGTCGGTGCTCCACGCTCGGCCTCGTCACCCGCTCGCTACGCGTCAGCCGTATGTGGCCGGCGCCGAAATGTTCGGTGCGACAGGGCGGGAGGCCGATCTTGAAATGGTGCGGCTCGCCGTGGATATGCAGCGCGAAGTCGGTATCCGGCGCGTACATCTCGCAATCGGCCACACCGGGATTGTGCGTTCCATCCTGAAATCGGACCCGGCGCTTACCCCCGCGATCCAGGACGCCGTTGTCGCGGCGCTTTCCGATAAGGATCCGGCGGGACTCGCTGTTGCCGCGGCGCCCCTCTCCGCGAAGACCGTTGAAGCGCTCTCCGGACTCTGCCTCATTTATGGCGGCGACGACGCGCTGGACCGCGTTCTCGCGCTCTGCAAGGGGAACCCGGACGCCGAGAAGGCCGTGGATGAGCTTCGGTGGATCGCGGAGCGCTGCGGAGCCGACGACGTCACGATTGACGGTGCCTCGGTGACAGGATTTGATTACTACACGGGTATTTCCTTTGCCGGTCTTGTTGAAGATCTGCCCGAACCGCTCCTCCGGGGCGGCCGCTATGACGGAATTGGATTAGCGTTCGGACGCTTTAGACCGGCAGTTGGATTTACACTCTATCTACGTGAGCTTGCTGTGCTCAGAACGCCCGAACTTCCCTTCGCGGTCATTGCGCCCCCGGCGTCAGAAGATCCGAAGCTTGAGAGTCTCGTGCGCAAACTCCGTCATGCCGGCAGAATCGTCGTGCAGCTGCTGCCGGGAGAAGACCCTGCCGGGCTCGCTGAGAGCTTCCAGGTAACGGAGCGTATTGTTTTCGAAAAGGGTGAGTGGCAGGTGGTTCCTGTCTCCGCCAAGTCCATTTAGGAGAAAAAGATGGCAAAAAATGTAGTGGTCGTCGGCGCCCAGTGGGTGACGAAGGCAAGGGCAAGATCGTCGACTGGCTCACCTCCAAGGTCGACGGCGTCGTGCGCTTCAACGGGGGCAACAACGCCGGCCATACGATCGTCGTGAACGGCAACAAGACCGTGCTTCGCCTCATTCCGTCCGGCGTCATGCATCCGACGATGCAGTGCTACCTCGGCAACGGTGTTGTCTTTTCGCCGTCCGCCTTTTTCTCCGAACTCGATCAGCTGAAGGAACACGGAATGGACTGCGGAGTCCCGCCTCCACGTGTCCGGCAATTGCGCGCTTCTGATGCCGTACCACGTGGCTCTTGACCATGCCCGTGAAAATAACCTCGGCAAGAAGAAGATCGGCACGACCGGCCGCGGCATCGGTCCGGCCTACGAAGACAAGGTGGCCCGCCGTACGGTGCGCGTCGCTGACCTCTACAACGTCCCGTTCTTCGAAGAGCGCGTCCGCACGGCTCTCGAGTACCACAACTTCGAACTGACGCATTTCCTCCACGCTGAGGCCCTCGACCCGCAGAAGGTGATCGACGAGGTGCTGGGCTTCGCGGATCGTCTGAAGCCGCGCGTGATGGACGTCTCCCATACGCTGAATAAGCTGATGGCCGAAGGCAAGCAGTTCCTCTTCGAAGGCGCCCAGGGTTCGATGCTCGATATCGACCACGGCACCTATCCGTTTGTCACGTCCTCCAACACCGTCGCGGGTTACGCCACGGCTGGCGCGGGTGTCGGCCCCCATCACCTCAACTACGTCCTCGGCATCACCAAGGCTTACTGCACGCGTGTCGGCGCGGGTCCCTTCCCGACCGAGCTCCTCGATGAAGAGGGTGAACGCATCCGTCAGCGCGGCGGTGAATTCGGTGCCGTGACGGGCCGTCCGCGCCGCTGCGGCTGGTTCGACGGCGCGGCGCTCCGCCGTGCGGTCGAGATCAACGGTCTGACCGGTCTTGCCGTGATGAAGCTCGACGTGCTCGATGAGTGCGATGTCGTGCGTCTGGGCGTTGGCTACAAGAAGGACGGCGTTGAACTCGAAGTGATGCCTTACGGCGCGGAAGAGGTCGCGGGCTGCGAAGTGATCTATGAAGACTTCCCCGGCTGGAAGACCAGTACCTATGGCATCAAAGAATGGGATAAACTCCCCGCTGCGGCGCGCAGCTATCTGAAGCGCCTTTCTGAAGTGGCTGGCTGCCCGATCGCGGCAGTGTCCACTGGTCCGGATCGTGAACAGACCATTCTGCTCAGCGATCCGTTTGAAGCCTGAGCCCCATAAACAGGGGAAAGTCTGATCCGCGGGCAAGCGGATCAGACCGACAGCCTATAAGCATCACACAGGCGGCACTGCAGTAAAAAACGCAGCGCTGCCTTCCTTTTTTTGTTGGATTTGAAAAGCCATGGCGGATCTCTTTGTATCTTGGCAGGATTACATCGACCTGAATGAACAGCTCGTCCTCAAGGTTGCGGACAGCGGCTGGAAATTTGATTCTCTCCTTTGTCTCGCTCGCGGCGGCATGCGCCCCGGGGATATTTTCTCGCGCGTCTACTCGAAGCCGCTCTCCGTGCTGTCGACGAGCTCTTACCGCGCGATGTCCGGCACGGTGCAGGGCGAGCTGAATATCAGCAGCTGCATCACCGGCACCGAGGCTCTGAAGGGAAAGGTCCTTCTGGTCGATGACATGGTGGACTCCGGCATCACGCTTGAAAAGGTGGTGAAGCACCTGAAGAGCGACTTTCCGGAAATCACCGAGATCCGTATCGCTGTGCTCTGGTGGAAGGAACGCTCCATCTTCCAGCCGGATTATTTCGTCTCTTACCTCGAAGGGAACCCCTGGATCCACCAGCCGTTCGAGGCTTATGACGATCTCGGTATCGAGCGGCTCCGTGAGAAGCGCGCGATCGCCGGCAAGTAATCCCGCCTGACACTGCGGAAATTCATCTTCCGCTGCTTCTTTCCTGAGGCGGCGGCCGATGGCTTCTGTACAGAATCCCTGCTTCAGAAATGAGGCGGGGATTTCTTTTTTTCAGGTCTCTCACCCTGTAAAGGAAAGGCCGGTGACTGTAATTAAATGTGTATCTGAGGGAAATCTGTTGCTTTTTGGCAACGGCTACAATTTACACAAATGTATCACCTAGTTACATACACTTAGCCAGCAATCTGAATTCCTTCAAAAAGTTATTTTTCGTAGTGTTTTACAATCAGGGTTTGTACCATAAGACTCCTTTTTTTCCGGCCGCATCATGAAGTCAGAGGGGAGATTCACTCAGATGCATTTCCCTTCAGATATATTTTTTGGAGTCACACATAATGAAGAAATCTCTACTTGCTCTCGCCCTTCTCGGCGCTTTCACGGCTTCTGCTTTTGCTGAACCGTCCGTCACGCTGTACGGCCGCATTGATACGGGTCTTGTCTACACCCACAAGAATCTGGATAACACTGCCGGTTCCACCGACACGTTCTCCATGGATTCCGGTGTGACCACCGGCTCCCGCTGGGGTCTGAAGGGTTCTGAAGACATCGGCAACGCGAAGGTTGGCTTCGTCCTCGAATCCGGCTTCAATTCTGATGACGGCACCTCCGGCCAGAATAACCGTCTCTTCGGCCGTGAAGCTCAGGTGAACATCTCCGGTGCCTACGGTACTCTGTACGCCGGCCGTCTCGCCTCCATCGCTTCTGATTCCGGCTCGATCGGCTACCTTGGTGACGTCTCCGCCTTCCCGTCTGCCTACGGCTTTGTCGGCAACCAGCAGGGCTCCACCGGCACGGCTTATGGCCGCTATGACAACACCCTCGCCTATGAGACCCGACGTTCGGCGGCCTGCAGGGTGCCATCATGTATTCCTTCAAGGGGCGACACCAAGGCTTCTGACACGAATGTTGCCAATGCCCGTGAGAATTCCGGCGATGCTGACCGCTACCTCGCCGCTGGCCTCCGCTACAAGGCTGGCAAGGCCGCTGTTGTCCTCACCGGTGACATGACGATGTACGGCAACGACGCTGGCCAACTATGGCAATGTCGATAACGGCTACAGCTTCATCCTCGGCGGCAACTACGACTTCGGCGTTGCGAAGGCTTTCGCGAAGGTCACCTACTTTGATAACCAGGTGAACGTTCTCGACTCCTTCGATCTGATCAGCGATTCCCGCGATCTGAAGAAGGCTGAGGCTCTGAAGGGCTGGGGTGCTGAACTCGGCACGAACGTTCCGGCCTTCGGCGGCAACTTCCTTGCTGCTGTCGGCTATCGTGATGCCAAGGACGTCGATGACGGCTCCTACAAGTTCAAGCGCTGGAACGCGGCTGTCGGTTACACCTATGCCTTCAGCAAGCGCACGAACGTCTACGGTCTCGCTGGCTACGCCCAGGAAAAGGCGAACGCTCTTGACCGCAAGGCGAGCGGTGCCCAGGTTGGTTTCGGCCTCGTTCACAAGTTCTGATCTCTTAAAAGAGACCGGCAGAAGTTCGCCATTCTGCTGAGAACTGAAAAACCGCATTCCGTGAGGGATGCGGTTTTTTTGCGCCTCTGAAAAGCCGGCGGCTTCGACATAACGGGGATAAGAGGGCGGAGATGTGAATTTCTGAAATATGGATCACAAAAGTAAACTACTAAAAACTTGCTCCCAGATTTTCGGACAAGTCAATACCCTGTACTGTTTCATTTTGTAACTCACTCTTGGATATCGTTTTTTTATTTTCAGGGAAGCTTTTCTGAAGCTGTTTTTTGCTAGTTTGTTGCATAAAAGCAACAGAAAACGGCGAATTAAAGAAATACGAAAAATAGTTGTAACGTTGTCTTGATGATTGAAAATAAATAAAAATTTCTGTCAGACATAAATTATAAAGGGGTTTACCCGTATGAACGTCCGGGAAATATTTTTGCATCATGCACTTGGGGTGACTCCAAAAGCCCTTAAAACTGTAGTTAGCAATACACAACATTCAACTACTGGAGAAAATTTCATGAAGAAGTCTCTCATTGCCGCTGCTCTGCTTGGCACTTTCGCGGCATCCGCTTTCGCTGCTCCGTCCGTCACGCTGTACGGCCTGCATCGATACGAGCCTTGCTTACACCCATCTGAACACCGATAAGGCTGGTGTCGACTCTACCGACACGTTCTCGATGGAATCCGGCTTCTCCACCGGCAACCGCTGGGGCCTGAAGGGCACGGAAGATATCGGCAACGCCAAGGTTGGCTTCGTGCTCGAATCCGGCTTCAACTCTGATGACGGCGTCTCCGGCCAGAACAGCCGTCTCTTCGGCCGTGAAGCTCAGGTGAACGTCTCCGGTGCCTACGGTACTCTGTACGCCGGCCGCCTCGCCTCCATCGCTTCTGATTCCGGCTCGATCGGCTACCTCGGTGATGTGTCTGCCTTCCCGAACGCCTTCGGTATCGTCGGCACGCAGCGCGGCTCCACCGGCTCGGCCTATGACCGTTACGACAACACGCTCGCCTATCAGACCCCGACGTTCGGTGGCCTTGAGGGCGCCATCATGTACTCCTTCAAGGGTGACACGACGGCTGACTACGGCACGGAAAACAAGTCCGACGCTGACCGTTACCTCGCCGCTGGCCTGCGCTACAAGGCTGGCAAGGCTGCTGTTGTCCTGACCGGCGACATGACGATGTACGGCAATGCCGCTAAGAACGTTTATCACGACGTTGATAACGGCTACAGCTTCATCCTCGGCGGTAACTATGACTTCGGCGTTGCCAAGGTCTTTGCCAAGGCCACTTACTTTGATAACCAGGTGAACGTTCTCGACTCCTTCAGCCTGATCAAGGATGCCCGCGCTCTGTCGACCCCCCAGGCTCTGGCTCTGAAGGGCTGGGGTGCTGAAATCTCGACCGCTGTTCCGGCCTTCGGCGGCGCCTTCCTCGGCACCGTTGGCTATCGTGATGCCAAGGACGTTGATAACGGCTCCTACAAGTTCAAGCGTTGGAACGCCGCTGTTGGCTACTCCTATGCGTTCAGCAAGCGCACCAGCGTCTACGCTGCTGCCGGCTACGCTCAGGAAAAGTCCGACGCCCAGGACCGCAAGGCCAGCGCCGCTCAGGCTGGTTTCGGCCTCGTCCACAAGTTCTAATCTCGTAAAAGAGACCAGCAGAAGTTCGCCATTCTGCTGAGAACTTGAAAAGAAAAAACCGCACTCCGAAAGGTGTGCGGTTTTTTTTGCTGTGCGAGGACGAATGTAATGCGTTTTAGGAAAAAGAAAAGGTTCCTATACAGAGCAGGTGTTGTATGGATACAACACCAAAGACATAACTAACAAGCTATAAGAATATTGTTAAATTAGTGTTAAGTTATCAATAATAAAAATTAAAATTTCAAATAACATCAAAATTTTAAAATAGAATTCTATTTTGACTTCTCATTTTGGATTCTTCACTATTTGTTTCGTGGCAGGGAAGTTTCTAAAAACAAGACTGCTGCTGAAAACACGTTCAAATACTGGAGAATTCCACATGAAGAAGTCGCTTATCGCCGCTGCTCTGCTCGGTACCTTCGCCGCTTCCGCTTTTGCGGCTCCGTCCGTTACGCTGTATGGCCGTATCGATACGGGTCTTGCCTATACTCATCAGCACTGGAGTGCTGACGGCGCTGGTGAAGACTCTGAGTACCTGTATACGCTCAAGTACAAGGAATCGTAGGATTCTCTTTCGATGCAGTCAGGCTTCTCCACGGGTAACCGCTGGGGGCTGACCGGTACGGAAGATATTGGTAACGCCAAGGTTGGCTTTGTGCTCGAATCCGGTTTCAACTCTGATGACGGCGCCTCCGGTCAGGGCGGCCGTCTGTTCGGCCGTGAAGCCCAGGTGAACGTTTCCGGTGCCTACGGCACCCTGTACGCTGGCCGTATCGCCTCCATTGTGTCCGACTCCGGCTCTATTGGCTATCTCGGTGATGTATCCGCCTTCCCGAATGCCTTTGGCTTCGTTGGCTCGCAGGCTGGTTCTACCGGTTCCGCCTATGGCCGTTACGACAATACGCTCGCCTATCAGACCCCGGTGTTTTCCGGTCTGCAGGCGGCTGTGATGTACTCCTTCAAGGCTGATTCCAAGACGGATACAACTTCCCGTGAGAATTCGAGCTTTGCTGACCGCTATGCGGCCTGCTGGTCTTCGTTACAAGGCTGGTAATGGCGGCTGTCGTCCTCGCAGCTGACTACACGATGTACAGCAACGCGACCAATCCCCGACCTGGATGATGGCTACAGCGTGATCCTCGGCGGCAACTATGACTTCGG
>ENA-OQCZ01000231-OQCZ01000231.1-human-gut-metagenome-genome-assembly--contig:-NODE-231-length-18173-cov-12.641804_pt1 | contig 18173 bp, 18 predicted proteins | sample MGYA00242505_ERZ504594 | MGnify/ENA primary metagenome ERZ504594 (study PRJEB26092, sample SAMD00036329) | human gut metagenome | host: Homo sapiens | study: EMG produced TPA metagenomics assembly of... | reverse complement strand
GGCAGCGTCGTCGTCCTTGGTCGCAGCGGCAAAATAGCGGCGGATCTTTGACTTGGCGGAAGGTGTCTTAACGATCTTGAGCCAATCGCGCGACGGCTTGGAACTCTTGTTAGTCAGGATTTCAACGAACTTGCGTACTTACGCAAACAGTCCCACCATCTCGCCGTTTAATAAAAACCGTTTCGATATACCTGTTGTCTTTCAATTCATAAACATACTTTTCAGTATCGCTACTTTTATAGACTTTTTTTGTTGATATTGATAGATTTTTTTTTGTGAAATGGCTGTTTATACAATTCCGCATATAAGGCTCTTGCTTTATCCTCTCCAATTACTTCCGACATTTCTTTGTAAGTAAATCCGTATGGGTCATTCAATATTTCCGTAGGTGTACTTTTAGGTAAGTGTTTCATTTAATATCCTTCCTTTTGTTTTTCAGAGTTTTTGATTATGATTTCTAATTTTTCAACATCAACGATATGTGTTAATTTACATTTAGGGCAGAAAAGAGGAAAATTTCTTAATACCGTATTATAAAATACTTGAACCCTCGTCTTTCCGTTACAAATTGGACATTTTATCCAATATTTTTCAAGCATAATATTTCTCCTTTTGCGCAAAAAAATACAGGTCAATTCTCAACATGAGCATTGACCTGCATTTATACATATAACACTACAACAAAATTAAGGCATAGTTTTTATACTATGTCTATACATCGTTAGTTTTGTTGTATAGCATACGCAAAATAAGCATGACAAAAAAGCCCATATTGAAAATGGGAAAAATCTTTTTTAATTTCAATGCTTATCGAATACGCATGCTATGTAACATAAACATTTCCCCCCTTTTAATAATACTATACAAAAAAAAGCGGCTAGTTGTCAACATATACATATGAATTATTTTAGTCAACTGATAGAACAGTGTAGACATATCCAAGAGGAAAGGTGAACAGTAAAATGTAATAGGGTGAATAATTATGGCAAAAAGACCAGTACCGAAATACGACTTCAAGGCATTTTTGGGGCAGCGATAAAGGCGGCGCGGACAGGCGCAAGAGAGCCGCAAGAAAGTAAGCGACGAAATGTTTATCTCGCCGCGTTACCTTGCGAACATTGAGAACAAGGGGCAGCACCCAAGTTTACAGATTTTCTTTGAGCTTATGCTCCGCTACAATATATCCGTAGACCAGTTCCTTTTGGAAACGCCGCCGGAGAAGAACACGCAGCGGCGGCAGCTCGACGCGCTTCTTGACGGTATGAGCGATACAGGCATACGGATTGTGACCGCAACGGCAAAAGAGATTTCCGAAGTCGAAAAAGAGGGCGAATAGGAATGTCCGGCTTAAAACTGAACAGGATTTAGAAAGCGTTGCAATCTTTTTTGAATTGCAGCGTTTTTCTTTTGCGGAAGTTTGGCAAAATAGCTTTTTCTCCGTAGTAAGGGATAAGGGCATAAGGGATAAAAACATTCGTAGCAAGCATAGGAAGCGGGTACCCACTTCCGTATTTTCGCCCTCCCGCGCTGCGGCGCGTCGGTTGAAAATGGCTTGTTGGGAAGTGTCCCAAACCCTCGGAACGGAAAGGAAAGGAGCGAAGCAATGGACGGACGGAAAAGGACGGTGCAAATCAAATTCAGAGTGACGGAAGCGGAACGGGATTTAATACTGGAAAAAATGAAGCTCGTACCCACCCGGAACATGGCGGCGTATCTGCGGAAGATTGCCATTGACGGGTATATCATTCAGATAGACCACGCCGATATAAAGGCAATGACCGCAGAGATACAGAAAATCGGTGTCAACGTCAACCAGATAGCCCGCCGCGTGAACGCGGCGGGGAACGCATACCAAGAGGACATAGAGGAAATAAAGGGGGTGCTTGCGGAGATATGGCGGTTACAAAGATTAAGCCTGTTAAAAGCACCCTAAGCAAAGCCCTTGACTATATCGAAAACCCGGACAAGACGGACGGGAAAATGCTCATATCCTCTTTCGGCTGCTCCTATGAAACGGCAGACATTGAGTTCGGCTATACCCTCTCGCAAGCACTGGATAAGGGCAGCAATTTAGCCTTTCACTTGATACAGTCCTTTGCGCCGGGGGAAGTGGACTATGAGAAAGCCCACGAAATCGGGAAGCAGCTTGCCGACGCGGTGACAAAGGGGCAGCATGAATATGTTGTGACGACGCACATTGACAAGGGGCATATCCATAACCACGTCATTTTTTGCGCGGTGAATTTTGTAGACCATCACAAATACAATTCCAACAAAAGGAGCTATTACGGCATACGGAACATGAGCGACAAGCTGTGCCGGGAAAATGGCTTGTCCGTCGTCGTCCCCGGCAAGGGCAGCAAGGGAAAGAGCTATGCGGAGTACCAGGCAGAAAAGACGGGTACAAGTTGGAAAGGCAAGCTAAAGATTGCCGTTGACGCGCTTATCCCCCAAGTTTCCAGTTTTGAGGAATTGCTAACGCGGTTACAGGCGGCGGGCTATGAGATAAAGCCGGGGAAATATGTTTCATGCCGCGCCCCCGGACAGGAACGCTTCACCCGCCTAAAAACCCTCGGCGCAGACTATACAGAGGAAGCCATAAGGGAACGGATAGCGGGCAGACGGGCAAAGGCGGCGAAAGCCCCCAGAGAGCAGCGCGACGTTTCGCTGCTTATCGACATTGAGAACAGTATCAAGGCGGCGCAGAGTAAGGGCTATGAACAGTGGGCGAAAATCCACAATCTGAAACAGGCAGCTAAAACCATGAATTTCTTGACGGAACACAAGATTGAACAGTACGCGGATTTAGTCAGCCGGATTGAGGAAATGTCAGCGGAAAGCGGACAGGCGGCAGACGCATTGAAGAACGCGGAAAAGCGGCTTGCGGACATGGCGGTGCTTATCAAGAATGTTTCCACCTACCAAAAGACAAAGCCCGTCTATGACGCATACCGCAAGGCAAGGAACAGGGAGAAGTACCGCGCCGGACAGGAACAGGCGATTATCCTACATGAAGCCGCCGCAAGGTCGTTGAAAGCGGCGGGCATTGCAAAGCTCCCGAACCTTGCCGCGCTGCAATCGGAGTATGAAGCCCTCCAAGCGCAGAAAGAAGCCCTTTACGCCGACTATGGGAAGCTGAAAAAGAAAGTCCGGGAATATGATATTATCAAGCAGAACATTGACAGCATTTTACAGGCAGACAGGCAGCCGGAACGTGAAAAGGGAACAGAGCGCGGATAAGGATAGCAAAATCCCCGCCGCTGTGCTATGATAAGGCTATCAAATACAGACAGGAGCGTTGAAGCATGGAAAACCAGAAAATGCCGGAATATGAAACCATACGCGCCGCCGTTGCCGGGGAAAAATGGGCGGTGGAGAAAGTCGTGGAGTGCTACAAGGACGAAATCGACAGGCTATCGACGGTAGCGGTCAGACAGCCGGACGGAAGCACGAAACAGGAAATCAACGAAGATATGCGCCAGTCTATCACAAAGAAGCTGATAGAAGCCCTCCCGCAGTTCCCACTTGAAGAAATGGAAAAGGGAAATGTCAGATAGGCAAAAAAAGAACAGGACGCGGAAGCCGGTATATGACTTCCGCGCCCTGTCTTTTTATGGGTGCTGTTTTCGTGAATGTTACGCAGTAGAACGCCATTTTCGGGGATAAAGGTATAAAGTATCGCCTATCCGATTTTCACGCCCGGAAAGCCCTGTAAATCAAGGGATTTTCCGCGCCTACTGCGTAACAGGGGTGCGTCTTTTCCTCATGCGCTCGGCGGCTTGTCTGCGGGTGATACGCTTCCGGCAGACGGGGCAGTATTTGACACTGTTAGAGGTTGACGCAAAGAACGCGCCGCACTCGGTACATTTCTTCTTATCCCCTGTCTGGTAAAGCTCCGCATAGAGCAGCCTGTCGGCGGGAAGCACCGCAACCCGGAACCACTTGCAGAGAAGCGAATAGGAAATGAGCTGCGGACATACGCATTCGTCTCCGTCGTCCAGTAAGATACAGTTCCCGTTATCATAGTTGCAGCACGTCCGGCGCACAAGGGCGTTGACTTTCCGGCTCTGGGGCGGCGTCAGCCGCTTAACCCCGTTCATACTTCATCAGCGGCGTAAATGGGAAGCTCTGCAAATTCCGCTTCGGTCAAAGCGTCCACTTTGGAAAGGGTGCGCTTTGCAAGCTCCCGCATATCCGCGTCCATGTAGGGCAGCGCGGCGTTGACATTCTCAATCAAAGCCCGCTTGCCGCCCTCGTTGTAAATGCTCAAAAGGTTTGTTTCTTCAACAGTCAGTCTAATCATGCTCATACCTCCATATCGTGATTTTTTGTTTTTGCCGCCGCCTTTTTCGGGGCGGTCTTTGCCTTGTCTGCTTTAAGCTGCGCCCGGATAGAGGGGCGGGGCTTCCTTATCTCCCTGTCCCGGTTCTCCCCCTTGTCAATCAGCGCATACGTCCCATGTCTGCCCTCGATTTTGGAAAAGGAAAGAGTCTTATAGGGCAGCATGGAGAAAAGGCGGTCAGTGTCCTTTGTGGCTGCAAGCCGCATGAACGCCGGGGAAAGCTCTGCCATGAAATGGGTCTTGTTCGGGCTATTCGGCTCATAGTGCCGCTTCATTTCCCGCACAATGCGCCGCGCTTCCGTTTCAATCAGCCCGTCCCGCAAGGCTGTGATATGCGCCTTGAAGTCCCCCGGTGGAAGCTGCTCCCGGCTGCGCCGTTCTTCCTGTAAGAGTGATTGCAGCGCGTCCGGGTCGTCGGGTAGGGCTTCAAAGCGTTCAAACTTCCCAAGCTGCGGGTCTGGGTTGCCGTTGAAGAACCGTCCGGCGGGTATCTCCCTTTCCCCTCGCTCATAAATCAGCTTCACCGTATCGGCGGGCAGTTCCTTTTCCTTGACGCGCTCATAATGTTTAGCGTAGTCCAGTTCGTACAGATTGCCCTTAATTTTCCCGCGCTCCTTTCCCGTCAGCTCGATTGCATAGGCAAGGACGCGGTCGCTTGTCTGCTCCATGTAGAAACGCCATGTGTTGTGGGGCGCGGTGTCTTTGAGGAAAACGTCGCGCTCCCGGAAACAGTGCGTCCCGGACGGGCGGCAGAACCACAAAAGGGTCTTGTCCTCCCTGTTGGGGCTTGCCGCCGCCTTTGCGATAATCTCTTTGTCAATGTCTAAGTCGCTCTGGTAAAAGCCTGTGTTCTGCTTCATAATCGCTTCAAGGGAAGCGAACAAATCCACGTTTTCAAATTTACTCTGTTCCGGCATGGGTCAGCTCCTTTCCAAGTCCTGTGACTTCTGCTTTGCGTTTTTCTTCTGCGCCTTTTCCTTGTCGGCTCTAAGCTGCGCCCGGATAGAGGGCTTTTTTTCCGGCTTCGCTCCCTTGCCGCGCTCCTTGTCGGCTTTGACAGCGTTAGCCAGGTCAACAAGGGAAATCTGCTCGCCCGCCTTTACCTTTGCTTCCAGTTCGTCAACGGTGGGGGTGTTGTTGATGATACCGTCAATCATGTTTCCGTTCTGCTCTATGGTCTGCTCGGCGGTTTTCAAGGGATTGTCCCGCTGCGCCTGTTCTGCGGCAACGGCAAACGCCCGCGTCCCATTCCCCATAATCAGATACTTTCCGTCGTCCGACTGGTGGTGAAAGCCATATCCGGCGGCTTCTATCTGCTCCCGGCTCATAGCGGTTACATGGAAAGTCCCTCTCGGTGTTTTGACAGTTTCGCCCGTTTCCAAGTCGTCCGGGGTAAGCTGCTTCTGCTCCTGTAAAAACTCCGGCACTTCCCGGAAACCTACACTGTCAACGAAATGCGCCGCGTCCTGTCCGTCCTGATGAAGCACTACCACGTCCGAAACGGAAAGGCTGTGTCCCTTAAAATCTTTGGGGTGGTCGATATTGAAACGGGTGTAAATATCTTCAAGGGAAGTTTCCGGCGCAAGGGGCGCGGAATAGACAAGCTCATAGTTCGCCCTGTCAACCACATTTCCCGCCGCCTGCAGGCGGTCGTATGGCTCAAAGCGGAAATCCCTTGTTTCGTCCCCGCCTTTTATCTGGTAAATGGAAAAGGTGTCTTTGTCCTGTCCGGCGGTCTGCGCCGTTTCCTGTGCCTTTGCGTAAAGCTGCTTTACGTCGCCCTCGGTCAGCCCGCCGCTTTTGAGCTGCCCCATAAGCTCGCGGCATTTCTCCGGCGTTCCCGTATAAAGCACGTCGCCCATTTTCGCCCGCCCGTTCTCCTGTGTCACATAGGCTTGCAAGAGGTGGCTGTTTTCCGGGCTGTCGCCGTAAGGGTTCCGGCGCATCTTGTAAATCGTTTCCGGGGTAAAGGCTTCTTTCGGGGCTGCGCCCGCCTTTTCCTGTGCGCCGGATTTTCCCGGTGCGGCTGCTTCCGGCTTCTCTTTCCCGGCTGTATCTGCCTTTGCCGGGGCTTCCGGCTGCGGCTGTTCTTTCGGGGCTGCCTTTTCCTCTCTGGTGGGCTGCTCCTGTCCGGCGGTCTGCTCCTTGTCCTGTGCCTTTTGCAGCTCCGCAAGATTTTCGTCTATGGAATTGATAATCTCGGCGGCTGCGCTGCGTATCGTTTCAAGGGAGCTTTTCAGCTCGGACAGCTCCCGCCCGCTGCTCCACCCGGCGACATAGCCGAAAGAGTAGTCCGACGTGTCAAGCCCGTAATGTTGGCAGACAGTATAGGCGACGCTTTCCGCTTCGACTTCGCGGGTGCGGCGGTCAACGTGGGGCTGCTGCTCGTCCTTTGGCGCGTTGAGGTCAATGTCGTGCAGCTTCGCATGGGCGATTTCGTGAATGGCGGTCTTTAAGGTCTGTAATTCGCTCATGCCCTCGTTGATAGCAATGCGCTTGTCCTCCAAGTGGTAGTAGCCATGAGAGCCGCCCTCGATATTCTCAAAGGCGATAGGAACGGGGGAAGTCTTTTCAAGGGCTGCGAAAAAATCCTTGTAGCGGTCAACGTCGCCCGTCAGCTCGTCAACGGCAATATCCGGCAGCTCCTTTCCCTCGGTCTGGGAAACGTCAAAGACGGATACCACCTTGTAGGCGGGTATGGTGACTTCCTTTTCCTCGGTGACGGGCTTTCCATCCTTGCCGATTATGGGCTTCTGTGTGTGCGGGTCGATTTTCTGCATTTCCTGTTTGATTTTATAGGGCGACGGGGCAATGATTTTAATTCCCTTTTGCCCTTTCATCACGTTTCGCTCAAAGTTATTCTTCCAAGCGGAAAAGCCCGCCACAAGGGAAGCGTCCGGCTTCTGCATGGCAATAAGGACGGTGTTTCGGAAGCTGTAATTATGGAATTTTGACATGACTTTCAGATATTCCTTGTAACGCTCGCTGTCAAAGAGTTCCGCAATACCCTGTTCCAGACGGTCGGTAATCTCTTTTAATTTCTCGGCGGGCTTCTCGCTCGTCAGCACGATAGGGATAACCGGGCGCGGCTCCTGTGGCTGCTCTGCGGTCTGCGCGGTTCTCTGCCCCGGCGCGGCTGCGTCAAAATCTGCTTTTTCCGGGTCGGGGCGTGACCGCTGCGGGGGCTGCGGCGTTACCCGGTATTCCTGTGGAACGTCGCGCCCGTCGTACCATTCTGTAAAGGTGTTGCGGTTGTTGTAGATATAGCCCTTTTCGGTAAACATACCGTCGTCGTTAATGGAAGCGTCGCGCCCGTATTCCTCATACATGAAATACTTTTTCGCTTCTTCGGGCAGTTCGGGTTCTTCCAGTTCATCAACCAGATAACGCCCGTATTCTTCTTCATTGTGGACGGACGGATAAATCCAGTAGCAGTCAAGGTTTTGTGCAAGGTTGATGATGTCCTGTAAGCTGTCGGCATGGTCGCCGTATTCAATGGCTGCAATGAATTTCTCCCGGTCGTCGTCAAACTGCATTTCCAAGAGCTTCCCTAAATAGTTCAGCTCGTCGGGGTGGGAATACTCGCTTAAATGTTCCGCCAAGCCGGGGATAGGGGATTGAAATTCTGTGAAATGCCATTCCTCGTAATGCTTGAAGTCAATCCCGATACGGTCAAAGACTTCTTTCAGATGTTCGGCAGTCGTGGGGAACGTCACCCATTCGCCCGCGGGTCTGCCCTCGGTGTACTTCCCAAGATTGGAAAGATAGCCGCTTAAAATCGGTTCTGCCATTTGTTCGCTCCTTTCTTTTTCAATCATGCGGTGCATAAGCTCAAAATCCTCAATGCTCATGCTCCCGTCAAATACATAGGGGTTAAAATCCCCTCCGTCCCGGTAGGGCTTTTCGGAAAAGGGAAGCCCCGCTTCATGGGCGGCTGCCCTCGCTTCCTCGATAACCTCCGGGGGAAGCCTGTCGTCATGCGCCCCGATAAAACCGTCAATGTCGTTCATGCTGTTTTCGTAGTGGTAGCGCACTCCGGCGGTCAGCTCGTCAAGGCTCATGTCCTCGCCTAAATGCCCGCAGTAATAGCCGTTTAGGATAACGGCGGCGGGGTCGGTGCTTTTGATTTCCTCTAACCGGCTCCTGTCCTCCGGGTAGAGGGTGTCGTCCATATCAAGATGAAAATATTCCGCGTTCCATGAACGCCCCTGTTTCCAGAACGCCACCCATGCGATACCGTCCCTAAGCTCGTCTTGATAGTCCTTTACGGTGTCCCGTAAACTTGCCATAGTGAAAAACCTCCTTTCTTTGGGGCAGCGTCACAAGCTGCATTTTTGGGCTGCATGGTCTACTACGGGTACGCCCGCATTTCTGCCAAAGATTTCTCAAAAATTTTTAGAGGGTGAAGCCCTCCGCAAAAGAGGGTTTGGGAAACTTCCCAACAAGCAAAATCCCCGTCCGGCGCGTCAGCGTCGCAACGGGGATTTACGGAAGTGGGTACCCGCTTCCTATGCTTGCTATTCAAGTTTTTAGTTCTTCTGTACTTCGATACGGTAGTTGACGTATTTCCCGCCAGTGTCAGCCAGAACGATAGTTCCGTCATAGGTCTTGCCTGTTTTCGGGGAATAGAGCTTCTTCACATTCACTTTGCCGGATTTAAGGAGCGCGGCGGCAATCTTCGCGGAAAAAGCGGTCTTGCGTTCCTCGAAAAAGCGGTCATTCTTCCACATGACAAAGGCACATTCTTTGTTGCTGCAATAATAGTTTTTCTTCCCCTCATGGACGGGGGAACCGCAACGGGGGCATTTGCCGACAGAGGGCTTTTCCTCCCGGAACAAATCCTTTTTCCCGTCCAGTGCTGCGGCGTGTGTCTGCACAAGCTCCCGCGCCATAGCTTCAATGCCGGACAGAAATTCGCCGGGGTCTGCGGCTCCCTTTGCTATCTGCGTCAGATTGTTTTCCCATTCTGCGGTAAGCTGCGGGGAAGTGAGCATATCCGGCAAGACTGATATAAGGGCGGCTCCGTTCTGCGTGGGGATAAGCTGCTTCCCCTTGCGCTCTGCAAAGCCGCCCTTTACCAGTTTTTCAATGACGGCGGCGCGGGTGGCGGGAGTGCCAAGCCCCCGGCGTTCCGCGTCCGGGTCGGTGTCCCCGTTCCCGGCTCGCTCCATAGCAGAGAGAAGCGACGCTTCGCTGTGGGGCTTCGGCGGCGTTGTGGTATGCTCCGTTACTTTTGCGGCGGGGTTAGGAAAGTTCTGTCCCTCGGAAAGCTCCGGCAGCGTCACGCCCTCATTTTCCCCGTCCTCTGCTTCGGGCTTATCTTTCAGCGTCGCCCGGTATCTGCGTTCAAGCTCTTTCCAACCCTCCGCAAGTACGGTCTTTCCCCTTGCGGTGAAGTCTGTCCCGGCGCATGAGAAAACCGCCGTAACCGCTTCATAAATATGCGGCTCGGCGGTGGCAAAAAGCAGACGCGCCCCCGCAAGGGTAAGGATATTCTTCTCGCTTTCCGGCAGCGCGTCCGGGTCAGCCTTTGCAAGCTCCATAGTGGGAATGATTGCGTGGTGGTCTGATACTTTCTTGCTGTCTAATACCTTTGCAATCTCCGGCGTGAAGTCCGCGCCCGCCATAAAGGGGAGCTTTTCGCAAAGCAGCGCGATAATGTCCGCTGCGGTGCCGCCCATGTCGTCAGTAAGAAAGCTGCTGTCCGTCCTCGGATAAGTAAGGAGCCGCTTTTCATAAAGGGATTGTGCAAGGTCAAGGGTCTGCTTTGCGGTGTAACCGAAAATGCGGTTCGTTTCCCGCTGCAAAGAGGTAAGGTCAAAGAGCTTTGGCGGGGCTGCGGTTTTCTTCTCTCTGGTAAGGGAAACGCATACCGCCTTTCCCGCTTCGCAAGCCCCTTTCAGCGCGTCGGCTTCTGCCTTGTCCGAAATCCTTTCGCTTGCCGCGTCCGCGCCGGATAAATCAAGGCGAACATGATAATATTTTTCTTTCTGGAAATGGGAGATAGCCGCGTCCCGGTCGGTGAGCATTTTTAAGGTCGGGGTCTGGACGCGCCCCACGTTCAAGGTCTTTCCATACAGGCAGGAGAAAAGCCGGGTGGCGTTAATGCCGATAAGCCAGTCAGCCTTTGCGCGGCAGAGGGCGGACGCAAAGAGCGCGCCATAGTCCCGCCCGTCTTTGAGGGAAGCAAAGCCCGCCTTAATCGCCCCGTCCTCCATTGAAGAAATCCACAAGCGGCGCATGGGCTTCTTGCAGCCCGCCACTTCGTAGACAAAGCGGAAAATCAATTCACCCTCGCGCCCCGCGTCACACGCATTTACCACTTCGGAAACGTCGGCGCGGTGCATAAGCTCTTTAATGGTTTTGAATTGCTTCCCCTTGTCCGGGTCAACGGCGTACTGCCATTCCTCCGGCAGAATGGGTAAGCTGTCAAAACTCCATTTTTTATATTGCTCCCCGTAGGCGGCAGCTTCCGCAAGCTGTACCAAATGCCCGACGCACCATGAAATGAGGTAGCCGCCGCCCTCGATATACCCGTCCTGTTTCCCCTTAATGCCAAGCGCGGCGGCGATAGTCTGCGCCATGCTCGGCTTTTCTGCAATCACAAGTCTAAATGCCATGAAAAAATCCTCCTTTCAGCGTTCCGGCGCGGTGTGCTTCTTCTCCTGTGCCTGTTTCAGACAATAGCCGATACAGGGGGATTGCGCCTTATAAGGGCAACGCATACACGCCGGGGATTTTGGAACGGGCGGCGCACTGTCACGCCGCCCGGTGGGTCTTTGTACCATCATTTTTTCTAAAGGGTTTTCGGTGAAAAGCGTCATGCTTCCTCGTCCTCCTGTTCTTCATCAGAAAGCCCGTCCCCCTCGTCCTCGTCGTAATCGTCAAAATCGAAATCTTCAAGGTCGGTGTCGCCCTTGACGTTCTGCTTTGGCTTCATAAACTTAAAATAATAGAACGCGCCCCCGCCGCCAAGAAGTGCCACGACAAGGAAAAGCACAAGCCCGCCTGTATTGCCTTTCTCTTTGGGCTGCTCTGTTGGTTTCTCGGTTTCCGGCTCCGCTTCCTTGCCGCTGCAAGCGGTCATGTTGTCCTTGCAGACAGGGCAGCTCACATTTACCTTTCCGGCTTCGCATTTATCGGTGCAACTGCAAACGGCGGGCGGGGCTGCTTCGGTGCTTCCGTCCTCCATAAGTGCTAAGAGGTCGGCTTCGTCCACTTGATTAAGGAAATGTACGGTGTCCTCGCCCTCGTCGTCCCGGTCAATGAGGATATAAAAGTAATTGCCGTTTTTGGTCGTTACGGTGATAAGCTGCTTGTTGCCGCCGAAATCGTCTACAAGGGTCGCGTTCCCGTCCGGGGTAAGGGGTTCTTCCTTTTGGGGTTCCTCGTAGACAACGCCGCTGTCGTTGGTGTCGTCCTCTCCCTCCGGGGTCTGTGCAAAAGCGGTGACGGAAAAGCCGCCCATAAGTACAAGGGCGGCGCAAAGTGCGGTCAAGGTTCTAAGGATTTTCTTATTCATTCTCGGTGTCCTCCATTTCTTCGGTGTCATGGTCTGCGGGTTCTGCGGGGTAGCCCGGCGCGGCTTCCATACCCGGAATACCGCCCCCGGAAAGCATAGCGGAAAGCTCATGCGGGGAAAGGCGCATGGAGCGCACAAGCTGTACGATTTGCAGGTTTTCCGCTTCGGTTTTCTGCGCTTCAAGCCCCCTTAATCTGTTCTGGTACTCGGTGATTTTCTCGCGGGTCTTTGCAATCTCTTTGTCGATACGTTCAATTTTGTTCATAGCCATCAATAAATTTCTCCTTTCAGATTTTCATTTTTTTGTTGTCAGTTCCAATTCATTAAGCCGTAGCCCTTGATACAGGAGTAATTGACGGGGTAGCTCTTTATCTTGCAGGCGTCGCCGGAATTGCCCTCGACGGTATAGACGCGCTCCCCGTCCGTTCCGATAACAAGCCCCACATGGTCTGCGCTCCCGTCCCCGTCCCAGTCGAAAAAGATAGCGTCGCCGGGGGCGATATTCTCATAGCCCCTCGCGCCCCATTGCCCGCGTGACTGGAACCAGGGTACGCCCTGTGACTGGCACCCGGCAAAGCGCGGCTCGCTCTTTCCGGCTTGATTGTAGCACCATGAAACGAAACAGGCGCACCATTCCACGCGGCTGTTAAATCCGTACCAGCTCCAAAAGGGTCGCCCGCCCACGTTGCCGACTTGCCGCTTCGCAAGGTCTACAACGGCGGTGTTGCCGGGGCGTGTGCCGTTTACAAGCTGTACGCCGCTTAAATCCTCGGACGCGCCCATATCGGGGGAGCCGCCGCCGAAAATCAGCGGTTTGTTTCCGCTTGTTTCCAGATAGACGCGGTACATTTCAAGCTGCTGTGGCGTTAGAAGTTCCTCCGCAATCTCGGAAATGGGCTTGTTCGTCAGCTTCACGTTGAGGATATGGTACTCGTAGGGTACTTCCTCGGTGGTCGTTTCCCCTGTTTCCGGGTCTGTGCTTGTTTCTGTGCGGTAGCGGATTTCCGTTTCTTCTGTCAGCGTCAAAGTGTACTGCATGGCAAAGACGCGATTTAGCTCTGCCTGTGCGCTCTGCGGGGTGTAGGTCTGCAAAAGGGCGGTGAGGTAGGACGCTAACTCATGGGGGTTATGCCCGATACTGTCAAGGTCATAGCGGTATTCGTCATAGCCGGGGTGGGTGCTTTCGATATTGTCAATCTGCTGCTGAAGCTCGTTTTCCTTTGCGGCGTAATTGTTCTCCGTCGCCACAAGGTCGCTGTCCTCCGACGTGTAGGAAGTCCCAAGTATGCCGTTCATCAAGCCGGAGAACATGGAACCGCAAGAGGAAAGCCCCGCCGATACCATGATGAATAAGAGCAGCGCGGCAACGGCGATACATACGCCCGCCGGGTGCCGCCCTACAAAAGCGATTGCCTTTTTTGTTTCCTCGGCGGTCTTTTTTGCCGCCTTGCGGGTGTTCTCTGCGGCTTTCTGCGCCGTTTTTGCGCCGCCTTTCCTTGCCGACTTTGCATACTGCCGCTTGATTTGCTGCTTCTGCATGAAGCGGGAAAGGGGATTGCCCGCAATCTGCGGATTGTCATGCAGGGCTTTATGGTACTGGAAATCCACATTCGCCTTGAACGCCGCTTTCTCTGCCTTTGCCGCCGCCCGGTAGGGTTTGAGCTTGTGGCTGTGGTAGCCCTCCTTGACTTTCCGCGCCCCGTACTTTGCGCCGCGCTCTGCCAGTTCTTCGGATTTGTGCGCCCCCTCAACGCCGGAATTGTCCTTTTCAACGGAATGTATCTTGTTGTGGACGAAAATACCCGCTTCCTGTGCGGGGCGGGATAGCGGGTTATTGTGGGGCTTATTCTTTCCTATGGGCTTTTCCTGTTCCTCAAAATGTAGGCGGGTCTTGCCTTTCCCGGTGGCTTCATCAAAGGTGCGCTCCCGTACAAGTTTCTTTTCTTTGGGGATAGCCGCCTTTGCCGCGTCCAGACGGTCGGCTGCTTTGTCCGATTTTCGGATATACCTTTCAAGCTCCGGCGTTGCCCGTTCCTCGTCGGTAAACTGCAAGCGGGAAGATTTTTCTTTTGCTGTGGCTTCTGCCTGTGCTTTCCTCGCCGCCTTTTTGCTCGCCTTTCTGGTACGCGCCCCGTCGATACGTTCCAAGACGCGCTCGGCTGCTGCGGTGTCCTGTTCCCGTTCTGCCCCCGGCGCATGGGGAAGCGGCGGCGTGTCGGTTAAGGGCGGGGAAGTTGCGCCGCCCGGTAGGGGCTGCGCTGCCTGTTCCGGCTGCGGTGGGGCTTCGGTCTTTGCAAAGTCCGCGTCCCTTATCCGCTTGCTGATACGTTTCTTTTTCCCGGTAGCGGCGTTTACCTCGACAGCCCCCTCGCGGGTCATTTTCTGCGTGACTTTTTCACGCGCCTTATATTGTTTTATGTGTCTGTCCCTCCAATCCGCGCCCTTGCAAGGGCGCAATACTCGGCGTTTATCTCAATGCCTATATAATGCCTGTCAAGCTGCTTTGCGGCTGCCCCCGTCGTGCCGCTGCCGAAAAAGGGGTCAAGCACAACGCCGCCTTTCGGACAGCCCGCCTTGATACAGGTTTCGGCAAGTTTTGGCGGGAACGCGGCGAAATGCCCGCCCTTGTAGGGAACGGTATTGATAAGCCACACGTCCCGCCTGTTCCGCATGGTCGGCATGAGGGCTTCGTCGTAGTAGCTGCCGCTTCGCGCCCGGTTAAGCCCCTGTACGTTCCCCTGTCCGGGTACTTCGTCCGCATATTTCTGTCCCGCGCTGCGCCCGGTGCGGTACCGCGCCGCCGTTGTGGGGGCTAACGGCTCGGCTATGGCGGCTGCGTCATAAAAATACTTCTTTGACTTCGTAAGCAGAAAGATATGTTCATAGCAGCGGGTAGGGCGGTCTTTCACGCTCTCCGGCATGGGGTTTTCTTTCTGCCAGATAATGTCGCTCCTTAAATACCACCCGTCAGCGCGTAGGGCAAAAGCTAAAAGCCAGGGAATACCGATTAAGTCCTTTTGTTTGCAGCCGGAAACGCGGTTGTTTCTTGCAATCTGCTGTCCGTTTCTCCCTTTCGGGTTCTTCGGGTCTGCATGGTAGCCTTTATTTCCTGTGCCGCAGTAGGTGTCCGCGATATTCAGCCAGAGCGTACCGTCAGAACGCAGTACCCGGCGCAGTTCGCGGAAAACCTCGGTCAGCCTGTCAATGTACTGCTCCGGCGTGTCCTCCCGCCCAATCTGCATATCAAGCCCGTAATCCCTAAGCGCATAGTAGGGCGGGCTTGTGACGCAACAGTGTACGCTTTCCTCTGGAAGCTCCCGCAAGGCATAGAGCGCGTCCCGGTTGATAATGGTGTCTGTCCTTAATTTTGTCATGCTTCGCCCACTTCCTCCGGCTTCGTCGTCATTACCCGGTAAAGCTCGGTGTCTTTCGGGAAGCGGTCTACAAAGGGCAGCACCACGTTCCCGTAGAAGATAAGCCCCTCGCCCGCTTCGGTGTGGGTGACATACTTCATCTGCTGCGGGGAGATGTTGAGCTGCTTTGCAAGGATAGCCCGGTCGCCCGCCGCCTGATTGAGCATGAGGACAAAATCAGAGTTTTCAAAGATATTCTCCACTTCGCGGGAAGCAAGCAAATCCTTGACGTTCTGCGTAATGGCTGTGGGTATGCCGCCCCATTTTCTGAAACGCTTCCAGATTTCAACGGAATAGGCGGCGGTCTGTTCCTCTTTCAAGAGAAGATGAAATTCGTCCATAAAATACCGGGTGGATTTCCTTTCTGCCCGGTTGACGGTGACGCGGTTCCATACCTGGTCTTGCACAATGAGCATACCTAACTTTTTGAGCTGCTTCCCAAGCTGCTTGATGTCAAAGCAGACAAGGCGGTTAGAAAGTTCCACGTTGGTACGGTGGTTAAAGACGTTCAAGCTGCCGGAAACGTAAAGCTCCAATGCCGCCGCGATACGCGCCGCTTCCGGCTCCGGCTGCTTCAAAAGCTCGTCGTAGAGGTCGCCCAAGATAGGCATTTTCTCCGGGTCGGGGTCTGCAAGGAAAGGGCGGTACACGTTCCTAACGGCGCGGTCAATGACGGTCTTATCGACGGGCTGCAAGCCCTCCTTGCCGCCGATTACAAGCTCGCAGAGGGAGAGGATAAAGTCGGATTTCAGCGCAAGGGGGCTGTCGTCCTCGGAATAGTTGAGGTTAATATCCATAGGGTTCACATACTGGGGCTTCCCGTCAATGCCCTTGCCCGTAGGCGATAACCGTATCACTTGCCCGTCAAGCCGCTGCACAAGGGAAAAATACTCTGCTTCCGGGTCGCAGATAATTATGTCGTCGTCGGTAATGAGGAAAGCGTTTGTCATTTCCCGTTTGGCGGCAAAGGATTTCCCGCTTCCCGGCGTACCCAAGATTAAGCCGTTGGGGTTCTTTAGCTGCTTGCGGTCGCAGAGTATCATGTTGTTAGACAGGGCGTTTAAGCCGTAGTACAAAGCCGCGCCCGTCTGGAAAAGCTCCTGTGTGATAAAGGGGATAAAGATAGCGGTGCTTGACGTGGTAAGCCCTCTTTGAATGGGGATAAGGTTCTCCCCAAGCGGTACAGAGGACATAAGCCCCGCTTCCTGTTGGTAGTCAAGGCGGGTCAAGGCGCAGTTGTTCTTCTGTGCAATGCCCGCCGCCGCGAATACGTCATTTTCCAGTTTCCGCTTCGTGTCCGCCATGTTCACCACAAGGAACGTCAAGAGGAACATTCTTTCATTCCGGCTCTGCAAGTCCTGTAAGAGGTTCTTCGCTTCGCTGCCGAACGTGGCAAGGTCGGACGGGATTATATCCATGTCGTAGCCGCTGCGTACCGCTTTTTTCTGTTCCTCGATTTTCATTTTGTCAAGGTCGGTGATTTTCCGCTTGATTGTCTTTATGGCTTCGGTCTGGTCGATACTGTGGATATGCAGATTGACGATAACGCCCGTTTCCAAGTCCAGAATATCCGATAAGATACGGTCGTTTAATTCCGGCGCAAGGATTTCAAGGAATGAAACCGCGCCGATTTTGCGCCCCATGCGGAAATAACGCCCCTCGCCAAAACGGAAAGAGGATGGGGCGATAAAGTCCTTTGTGGAAAGCCCGGACGGGGCAAGCCATGAAAAATCAAAGGCAAACTGCCCGCCCTCCGGGTGGAAAATGCCATGCAGCATTTTAAGGCGTTCATAGCCTGTCATGGGGCGGGCAGACACGCCCAAGAGCTTAAAGTTGTTGAGTACGTCCGTTTCGATACGGGCAAGGCGGGATTTCGCCGCGCCCAGACTGTCGGCTTCAATGGCAAAGGTGATATATTTTGCTTTGACAAGCCCGTTGTTTCCCTTTGCAAGCTGGTTTTTCAGCATATTCCGGTATTCTGTGCGGATAGAGTTGAAAGCGTCCTCCTGTGCCGGGATATTGACCGCCTTTTCCGCTTCGCCCCGCTGCGTCCCCTGATTGATGAAAGAGAGCTGCACCGAAACGGAAGCGTCAAAGTAGTTGAGGAAGTCGCACCAGTTCTCAAAAATGGCGGTCTTGTCGTCTGCCTGTGCAAGCTGATAGTTAATATCTTCAAAGGCGACGGTCTTTGAGTATTTCCGTCCCGTAACCTTGCAGATACCGTCCGGGTACATCTGGATATAGGGGATTGTCTGCTGTGCGGTGTGGGCTTTCCCGTCGCCCTTTGCCTGTCTGATGATTTCCGCAATCTGCTTTTTCTCGGCGCGGGTGAGCTTGCGGGGCGGGTTAGGCTTTGCGCTTCCCGCCGCGCTGTTTCTTCGTGTTTCCTTTTGCAATCGCTGATACCTCCTTTTCAAGTTTTCTCTGCCGTTCTAAGACGGAATAAAAGTTGTCTGTCCTGTATGGTCGTTCTTTGGGGGCTATGAATTTCGTCTGAATGATGTTCTTCACCACCACTTCAAGGGGCTGTCCATGCTTTTCATACATGGCGAACAGGAAACAGGGCAGCATGACGGCAATCATAGCCATAGACGCAAGGCTTGTGCCTGTGCTGTCTTTGAGCAGAAAGAAAAGCGGCAAGCCGAACAGGAGAGCCGCCGCAAAACATACAATCTGCCGTTTGGTAAGGTTGAACGCTACTTTTGTCTTGACTTTGGATAAGTCTTTGGGTACGGGTACATACGCCAAGTGAAAACCTCCTTTCTCTGGGTTTGGTGTTGCTGTAACTTCCCATAAAGGGTAAATCAAGGCAAAGGTCAATCTATGCCCTTTGCCCGCCCGTATTATATGGGGTTATCCGCGTCAAGGTCGGGTCGTATTTTCGCCGCTTCGCTCT
>ENA-OQCZ01000230-OQCZ01000230.1-human-gut-metagenome-genome-assembly--contig:-NODE-230-length-18183-cov-8.052836_pt1 | contig 18183 bp, 15 predicted proteins | sample MGYA00242505_ERZ504594 | MGnify/ENA primary metagenome ERZ504594 (study PRJEB26092, sample SAMD00036329) | human gut metagenome | host: Homo sapiens | study: EMG produced TPA metagenomics assembly of... | reverse complement strand
ATCTGCACAAATTCATCCTCATAGTTGGAAACATACTGGATCACCTCTTTCAGATTTTCAAGGACGATCCGCTCCACAACTACATTTCGGATGTAGTGCATAGTACAGTTGGCCGTATTGCTACGGTAATTCTCGCAGAGATAATGGTGCTTTTCGGCAGGTTCGTCAGCCTTGCGGTGGAAGGACAGCTTACGTCCACAGTCCGCACAATAGAGCAAACCAGAGAACATCGGCATTTCCCCCATCCTGGTAGGACGCCGTTTTTCCTGCCCGGATTTTCTGGACGATCTCAAAAGTTTCTTTGTCTATAATCGCCTCATGGGTGCCTTCAAAGACTTTCCACTGGTCAGGGCTGTTATAGATGGTCTTGTGGACTTTATAGGATTTTACATGGGTCTTGAAATTCACTGTATGCCCCAGATAATCCATCCGGTCCAGTATCTTTGCGACCACCGGCCCATTCCAGGTGTATTTGTCAGCAGGAAGCGCAGTCCGTGGCTTTCCGCCTTTCTCCAATGCGTAATACGTAGGGCAGAGGATTTTCCTCTCTGTCAGGATATGAGCAATCCTTGTAGGACCGTAGCCCCCGACACAGAGCCGGAAGATTTCCCGCACGACCTCGGCGGCTTCTTCGTCTATGATCCATTCCTTCTTGTTTTCAGGATTTTTCATATAGCCGTAGGGAGGATGGGAACCGATATGCTCGCCAGCCATTCCCTTTGACCGCTTCACGGCGCGGATTTTCTTGCTTGTGTCCTTTGCGTACCACTCATTGATGATATTGCGGAAGGGAGTAAACTCATTATCCTCCTGGTTGCTGTCCACTCCATCATTGACTGCGATAAAATGAACATCATGCTCCGGAAAGAAAATTTCCGTGTACATCCCAACCTGCAGGTAATCACGGCCCAGACGGGACATATCTTTTACAATGACCCGCTTGACCTTCCCGGCCTCCACATCAGCGATCATGCTCTGGAAACCGGCCCGGTTAAACGTCGTCCCTGAGACGCCATCATCAATATAGAACTGGATATTCGTGTATCCTCTGTCCAGCGCATACTTTTTGAGGATTTTTTTCTGATTGATAATACTGTTGCTATCGCCCTCCTGTTTATCATCCTGGGATAACCTGCAGTACAGAGCGGTTATTTCTTCCTGGTTCAAAACTGCAAAAGGAAAACTGTTTGCGGCAGGGCGGGTGTTTGACTGTAACATTGCAACCTCCTTATCCGACAGTCAAACAGGCAATGCGTTTTCCCAATTCTATTATACCGCGCTGCCTGGGAACTGTCTGCTGTCTTTCAGGAATTTACAGGCTTTTTTCGGAGGTCGTTTCGGATCAGACGTCTCACTTTGGAAACTGCGTCCTCCGTGGCGTCGGGTCTGGAATGGGATTTTACAACATAAGTTGTATTCCCGATTTTATATTCACGCACCATTGATGGCGCGGTTGATTTCTCGTTCTGCATAATTTCACCCTTTCATATACAAAACCATTCGTTAAGTTATAAAAGAGGCAAAAAACGGACGGCTGCTGGCACAGCTCCACGGGAGTCTCACCCCGGCCCATGCTTGTGGGTGCGGCGCGCAATGCTTTGTGGGCGTTCAACGCGCGAGTATCTTTAACCTGCCCTGTATGTCATCGCCCGCAGGACGCCACGCCTGCTTTGCGGCCAGTGTTTATCGCTCGCTCCCAGGGGGAGGTCATGGCGCACCGGACGCATGGCTCGATACAGGACAGAACGTATCCGTCTGCCTTATACTGCACCGGCGGCCTCCCGCCGGGCTTTCTTTGTCAAGGTCCGTCAGGCTTCATGCCGGACCATCGGGACAGTGAAAGGGAGAATAAGTCTGTCCCAAAGGTTTTAGACCGGCAATACCTTGAAGCCTGTTACAATGCTATGGATCAGCTTTGCTTCAAGCCTGAGCCGCATATCTTCATCGACGCACAGATATGTATTACCGTAATCGTCTTTCAGCGGCCTGGTTGCAAGCGCCCGGATGTAACTCTGATAGTGGGCGACTACGGCGGCAAGGGCGTCCTCATCGCCATTCACAGCCGCCAGGATCACAGGAACCGGGATTGGCTTCACTCGTCCGGCCATTCAAATCCCTCCTTCACCAGATACTCGCGCAATTCTTTCAGTGTAGCGCGCCGCCGCTTCGATACGGTCTGATGGACGATGTTCAGCTTTTCGCTGATCTCACGGTCCGTCATTCCCAGGAAGTAGGACAGCAGGATCACATCCCGCTTGCCTTCCGGCAGCTGCGCTAAGGCGTCGGCCAGAATGTTGCCGTTCACAACAACCGGGAGCCCCTGCACGTCAAAGACATATTCGTCCATAAAGTGCTTGTCCCATACGGCGGTCTGTTCCAGCTCGGAGGCGGTCAGCTCGCCCAGGGATTTTTCCTGGTCCCGGAGGCGGGCATATTCACGCTGGATATGCCGGGCCTCATTCTTCAAAACCTTGACACAGAAAGCGCCAAACTGATTCTGAATACGCTGCTCATAGGAGTCTTTCATTTTCTCACCTCCCTTCGCAGCCCGCAGGTGCGGGGGTGGTGATTTCCTCCCTTTCGCCTCAGTAATCCAGGGATGGCAATTTTGGCAACCGCGAGAGGAAGAAAATTTTTATGAAAGGCTCCGCTGTATAACGGAGGCTCACATAAACAAAAAAAGGCGCCCGTCTGCAAAACGCAGAAAGGCGCAAATGAATTATTTAAGCTATTTACATGATTATATAATTCATAGCAATAAGCAAAACTGGTTCCGGTGGTGGCCGGACTTTTTTTGACAGGTAGATTTCTGTCCTAATTTGTCGAAACGCTCTTTGCTTCATGGCGGCTCCCTCCGTAAGCCGCCGATCTCGCCAGCGTCAGGGCGTCGTTTCTTATGAGGGCATAAAAGAACGGCGGCCTTGATTTCTCAAAACCGCCGATGGGTATAAATGCAAAATGAGCGCACGAAACTGCCTGCCCCAGCAACGGTTTTTTTCTTTCCCCGTCAGGCGGGGCAGGATAATTTGAAATATTCGATTTAATCTTATTCTTGTACGGCTGCCTCTTTCAGTCGTGAAAAGCTCTCATCGCTAATGATGTGTTCAATCCGGCAGGCATCGGCCTCCGCAATCCTAGGGTCAACGCCTGCTGCGATAAGCTGTTCGGTAAAAAAGCAATGGCGCTCGTAAATTTTTTTCGGCAACCTCGCGGCCTACATCGGTCAGATGGAGAAAGTGATCTTCGTCCATTGTAAGAAAGCCGCCGTCCCGCAAGGTAGCCACCGCATGGCACACGCTGGGCTTTGACACCTCCATGTGTCGGGCCACATCTACGGAGCGTACCATACCGAATTTCTTTTGGAGAACAAGTATGGCTTCCAGGTAATCCTCCCCGGACGAATGAAGTATCAGTTACTCTCACCTCCTGTCTGCTATAAATAGTGCAGTTATAAATCATAAATTTGGTTATTTTCCAGTCTAAGACAACGGTCGCAAGCTGATTCAATCAATTCAAAATCATGGGTAATAACTAAAACAAAATAGTCCTTTTCCGCCAGCGCTTTAAGCGTTTTACTGACTCGAAGCATATTGTCATAATCTAATCCACTTGTAGGTTCATCAAAAATCAGAACCCTCTTATTGGATAAAAGGGCAGTAACAACTGCCAGTCTTTGCTTTTGTCCACCTGATAAAGTCTGCGGATGTTTTTCCCTGAATTGATAAAGGTCAAATTCTTTCAGCAACTCATTAACATCTGCTTGTGAAGCCATACTACCTAACTATAAATGAGCAAATCCAAAATATTGCACAAAAGAAAGACACCCTCTGTAGAAGGATGTATAATTGAAGTACCAACAAACAACATACTCACTCAAACAAGGGGGTGTCCGTTGCAAACAGTATACATCATTCCAAACATATTTACAATTACCTGAAAGCATTAAATCTCGGATTATTTTTATCCGATGTGTATCTGAACCACTTATTGACCATCATCCTGTCTGTTTTTCTCCGGGGATACCGGGGAAAAACAGTTGATTTCCAAGAAGTCAGCCATTGCCACAGGACAACGACCGCTTATTTCCTGAATCACGGAAAATGGAAGGACGATGCATTGCAGGATGTTTTAAAAAGCAGCATCCTCCAAGCCATTTATAGGGAAGCACAGCGTTCCGGACAACCGATTTACTGTATTGTGGATGATACGATTGCTTCACATACCCGGCCTTCGTCACAGGCGGTTCATCCAATCGAAGCTGCGTATTTTCATCAATCACATTTAAAAGGCTGTCAGGATTATGGGCATAGGTTGTCTCCGTTATGCTTTCCTGCAACGGGATTACCCTGAATTATGCAGTCATCCTGTACGATAAATCAAGATCAAGATCAGATTGTACAGGAGATCGCGGAAGAACTTCCCGCTGCGCCGGTCATTTCCTACTTTCTTTGTGACAGCTGGTATACTACTGCAAAAGTGATGGACCGTTTTATTCGGAAAGGATTCTATACGGTTGGGGCATTAAAGACCAACCGAATCCTTTATCCATGCGGGATCCGTCAAAAAGCCAGTGCATTTGCCCTTCATTTGCGGAAAACAGACCCGGATGTCAGCCTCGTGACCGTTGGCAGCCGTGAATTCTATGTATACCGCTATGAAGGGGAGTTGAATGGCATTCCAAATGCAGCGGTGATCCTCAGCTATCCGAAGGATGGATTTGGGAATCCCAAAGCATTGCGTGTATTTCTCTCTACAAATGCAGAGTTATCCACGCAGGAGATCCTGGACACCTATACGAAACGGTGGCCGATTGAATTATTTTTCCGGCAGAGCAAAAGTAAACTTGCGCTGGATAGTTATCAAATCCGATCCCGTCAGGGAATCCAAAGGTATTGGCTGATCATGTCGTTGGTCCACTATTTGTGCTGTATGCATTCTGGAAACTACTGCACATTCGAAGAGGGATACGCATCCTTGAAGCAGCAGCTAAAGCAGGAACAGTTTGCAAACCTGTACCGCCTCATAAAAAGCAGCGCCTCATTCGAAGAAGCTTTTAAGTTTGTGGGATAAGTTTGTGCAAAATTCGATATTTGCTCATTTATAGTAAAAAATTTAACAATCATTTGATATAGACCTTATAGGAACAGGATAGCAGTTAAAATACAAATGTGCTACGATCGTGATTGTAGTAAAAAATATTCTGAAAGAAATGGCAGGAACAGTAAAAATACAGCGGTTAGGCTGGAGTCTGGAATGGATGCAGCGCATATCTGAAAAAGGAAACGAAAACCTGGGACAGCTGGGATATACGGATCATTCGCAGAAACACTGTATGCAGGTTGCCCATCATGCAGAGTACGGTACACTTCTTGCAAATGAACTTTTAAAAGAAACGGATATGACGTTGGAAGACAGAGTAACCATCGTTCCTCGGTTCTGCAGTTATTGCAGCTGTAAAACTGGCAGGCGGAACGATCAACGTGGCGGTTGCATGCCTGGCGATTTTATTTGCACTGGGATTTGTTTTCCTGAAAATTGCAGATCGGCAGCCGATGGCGGGGGAGAGATAAAACAGAACATAGCATAAAAAATCTCAAAGCAGGAGAGAAATCCGCTTTGAGATTTTTTGCGTTTCACTCCGGGGTTCCGCAATGAGAGGTTTTGTGGTACAATAAGCAGTGAGTCGGGCCGCAGGGGATGAGGGGGCCTGAAAAATATGAATCATACAGACAGGATGAAACAAAATGGAAAAAACCAAAAAACTGGCGGTAGGCATTTTAGCGCATGTCGATGCGGGAAATGACAACGCTGGCAGAAGAGGGAATTTTATATAAAACAGGCCAGATCCGGAAAGCCGGAAGAGTGGATCACAAGGACGCCTTTCTGGACACGGAGGAACTGGAAAAAGCAAGGGGTATCACGATCTTTTCCAAACAGGCCGTGCTGAAGCTGAACGAGACGGAGGTCACACTCCTTGACACGCCGGGCCATGTGGATTTCTCGGCGGAGATGGAGCGCACTTTACAGGTCATGGACTATGCGGTTCTTCTGATCAGCGGTGCGAACGGCGTGCAGGGTCATGTGGAAACCCTGTGGCGGCTGCTCGCGCGGTATGAGATCCCGGTCTTTCTCTTTATCAACAAGATGGATCAGCCGGGCACGGATGCGGAAAAACTGCTGGAAGAACTGCAGAGCCGTCTCTCAGAGCACTGCCTGAATTTCTCGCAGGATCTCCAGAACGCAGAATTGCTGGAAGAACTCGCCATGTGTGATGAGGACGTGCTGGAGCAGTATCTGGAAACGGGAAGCGTGGAAGAAGACCAGATCCGCACGATGATCGCAGAGCGGAAGGTTTTTCCGTGCTGCTTTGGCTCTGCACTCAAGATGGAGGGCGTGACGGAATTTCTGAAAATTCTGGACCGGTTTACAAAAACGCCGGAGTACGGCGGGGATTTTGGCGCGCGCGTTTTTAAGATTTCAAGGGACACGGCAGGAAACCGTCTGACGCATCTGAAAATCACGGGCGGCGTGCTGAAGGTGAAGCAGATGCTCGGCGAAGAAAAGGCAGACCAGATCCGTATTTATTCCGGTGCGGGCTATACGATGGTACAGGAAGCACCGGCGGGGACGATCTGTGCCGTAACGGGACTGAACAGCACTTTCTCCGGTCAGGGCATCGGCAACGAAACCGAGGCGGAAAAACCGGTGCTGGAGCCGGTGCTGACGTACCGCATCGAGCTTCCGCCGGACTGCGATGTCCATCAGATGCTTGGAAAACTGCGCCAGTTAGAAGAAGAAATCCCGGAGCTCCACATTGTCTGGAATGAGCGCCTCGCGGAAATCCATGCGCAGGTCATGGGTGAGGTGCAGATCGAGATCTTAAAGAGTCTGATCCACGAGCGTTTCGGCGAATGGGTGGAATTCGGAGCCGGAAATATTGTATACAAAGAGACGATCCGCAGTACCGTGGAGGGTGTCGGCCATTTCGAGCCGCTGCGCCATTATGCGGAAGTTCATTTGCTGCTGGAGCCGGCAGAACCGGGCAGCGGACTGCAGATTGGAACCGTCTGCAGCGAGGACACCCTGGACCGCAACTGGCAGCGTCTGATCCTCACACATCTGCTGGAGCGGAAGCATCCCGGCGTGCTGACCGGGTCGGAGATTACCGATATGAAAATCACGCTGGTCAAGGGCCGTGCGCACATTAAGCACACCGAGGGCGGCGACTTCCGCCAGGCGACGTATCGTGCGGTGCGGCAGGGGCTGAAAAAAGCAGAATCCGTTCTGCTGGAGCCGGTCTATGCGTTCCGTCTGGAAATTCCGTCGGAATCGACGGGACGGGCGCTGAACGATATCCAGCGGATGTACGGCAGCTTTGAACCGCCGGAAATGGAAGGCGATATGACAGTGATCACCGGAACCGCACCGGTTGTGACGATGCAGGATTATCAGAAAGAAGTGACTGCTTACAGCCGGGGACGCGGAAGAGTGTTCTGTACCTTAAAAGGATATGAGCCATGTCACAACGCGGAGGAAGTGATTGCCTCCATCGGTTACGATTCCGAGGCGGATGTGGAAAATCCGACGGGTTCTGTGTTCTGTGCCCACGGGGCAGGCTTTGTCGTTCCATGGAATGAAGTGGAAGACCATATGCATCTGGAATACACGCTGGAAAATCCGGAAGAAGAAAGCGATTCAGCCGAATCTGCGGCAGACCGGATCGGCGGAGCATCCTCTGTGCAGAAAGCAAAAAAAGCATCCGACCGCGTGCCGATGGCAGCTTCCCTGCAGGAGGCAAAGGAGCTGGAAGAAATCTTTACGAGGACATACGGCAAAGTGGAGCGGAAGCGCGCCGGTTTCGAGCGGCGGACACGTCCGGCCACCTCGTCATCCGGCATCGGGGATCCCAAATATGCAAAATCAAACCGCCCGAAGGAGCCGCAGGAGGAATATCTGCTGGTGGACGGCTATAACATTATTTTTGCATGGGATGATTTAAATGAGCTGGCGAAGTATAATATTGAGAGCGCCAGAGGAAAACTGATGGACATCCTGTCAAATTATCAGGGATATAAAAAAATGACGCTGATTCTTGTCTTTGATGCCTACAAAGTAAAAGGCAACCAGGGTGAGGTCGGCATGTACCATAATATTCATGTCGTTTATACGAAAGAGGCGGAGACGGCTGACCAGTACATCGAGAAAACGGTTCACAGGATCGGCCACAACGGCAACGTAACGGTGGCTTCCTCGGACGGTCTCGAGCAGATCATCATTATGGGAGCGGGCGCGCATCGTCTCTCCGCACGGGATCTGCGCACCGAGATTGAACATACAAACGGCCAGATCCGGGAAAACTATCTGGAGAAAGAACAGAAAACGAAGTCGTACCTGCTGGAGAACGCCTCCGGAGAACTGGGAGACTTTTTAAAAGAGCTGGAAGAAGAGCGAAAAAAAGAGAGTAAAAAGAGCAAAGGAAAGGCTTAAGATGAATTACGCAATCATACTATCGGGGGGAATCGGAACGAGAATGCAGATGGGGGATTTTCCGAAGCAGTATCTGGAAGTGGAAAAGAAACCGATTCTGCTGTATACGCTGGAGCAGTTTCAGAAAAGCAGTGCCGTTGAGAAAATCGTCATCGTGGCGGCAGATGCCTGGAGAGAGAAGATCCGCGGATGGATGGAAGAAGACGGGATTACGAAATTTCTCGCCTTTGCGGATGCCGGGGATACGCGGCAGGAATCCATTCATAATGGCCTTACCGTCTGCATGGAGGATTCCGTATCGGAGAACGACGGTGTGATCATCCACGACGGCGTGCGGCCTCTGGTGAGCGAACAGCTGATTGGCGACTGCCTTGCGGCGCTTGCCGATCATGAGGGCTGTATGCCGGTGCTGCCGATGAAGGACACGATCTATCAGAGCAGCGACGGAACGAAAATTGACCATCTGCTGGAGCGCAGCACGCTGTTTGCCGGTCAGGCGCCGGAAGCTTTCCGGCTGCATCCGTACGCGAAGATCAACCGGGAAGCATCGGAAGAGGAGCTGTCCCTCACAAGGGGAACAAGTGAAATTGCCTACCGCCATGGAATGGATGTGGCGATGATCCCAGGGGATGAGCGGAACTTTAAGATTACAACAAGGAGCGACCTGGAGCGTTTCTGTACGATTGTGGAAGGAGAAACGAAATGAGAGCATACGAGCTGCATGGAGTCAATGATTTAAGAAGGGAAGACATCGAAAAACCGGAAATCCCATCCGGCTGGGTTCTGGTGCAGGTAAAGGCATCAGGAATCTGCAGCTCCGATATTCCGCGGATTTTCACAAACGGAACATACCATTTTCCAACGATTCCGGGTCACGAGTTTTCAGGCGTGGTTGCCGCATACGGCGAGGGTGTGCCGGAAGAGCGAGTTGGAAAACGGGTCGGCATTTTCCCGCTGATCCCATGCCGCACCTGCCCGCAGTGCCGGCAGAAAAAATATGAGATGTGCGAACACTACGATTACCTCGGCTCGCGCCGGGACGGCGGCTTTGCGGAATACGTAGCCGTGCCGGACTGGAACCTGATGGAGCTGCCGGAAAACGTCAGCTTCCGCGAGGCAGCAATGCTGGAGCCGCTCTCTGTGGCGCTTCATGCGGTGAAACGAAGCGGTGTGAAGCCGGGCGATACCGCAGCAGTGATCGGAACGGGCATGATCGGTTTTGCAGCGGCAGCGTGGGCGAAAGCGCTCGGCGCCGAAACCGTTTTTGTGATTGGACGGGGCGAAGCAAAACGTGCGATCGCAGAACAGATCCCGGGCATCTCATATGTGATGGAAGAGGAGAGTAAAGCGATTCAGGCGGATGTTGTAGTAGAAGCGGTCGGAACGCCGCAGGCCGTTTCCAGTGCAGTTCTTCTTGCGAGACCAGGCGGAAGCATCGTGCTGATGGGAAATCCATCGGGCGATCTTGCGATGGAAAAGAACGTGTACTGGCGCATACTGCGCAAACAGCTGAACCTGATGGGAACGTGGAATTCTTCTTATGAAAAAGATGAAGCCTGCGACTGGACGGAGGTACTCGATGCGCTTTCGAAGAAGAAAATCCCGGCACAGGCGCTGATCACGCACTGTTTCCCGTCCGAAAAGCTGATGGACGGACTGGAACTGATGAAAAATCATAAAGAGCCATACTGCAAAGTAATGGTTTCATGGGAGTAGAAAAATATGAGAAAAAGTCAGATATCGGCATCCATGATGTGCTCAAACCTTGTGGATCTGCAGGCGACGATCGATGTATTTGAAAAAGAAAAAGTCGAATATCTCCATATCGATGTGATGGACGGCGAGTTCGTTCCGAACTTCGGCCTTGGCGTCGACTACATCCGCGGACTGCGGGAACTGACGAGTATTCCGCTTGATCTTCATCTGATGATTAAAGACCCGGAGTACAAGCTGCCGTGGATCGGCATTCACAAAGAGGACATCGTGACGATTCATTATGAGAGCACTTTCCAGGTGCAGCGCGCGCTCGATTACCTCGTGCCGTACGGCTGCAAGCGGTTCCTCGCGATCAACCCGGCGACACCGATCGGGCAGATCGAGGAAGTGCTTGATTATATCGACGGCGTCAATCTTCTGATGGTGAATCCGGGCTTTGCCGGGCAGAAAATTGTGCCGAGTACGCTGCGCAAGGCGGAAAAGCTGCAGAAATTTCTGCAGGAGATGCACCGGGAGGACATCATTTTAGAAGTGGACGGAAACATTACGAAGGAGCACGGCGCGACGCTGCGTTCCTGTGGAGCCAGCATTTTTGTGGCGGGAACTTCGAGCATTTTCTGCACCGATGTATCGCACTTCGGAGAAAAAATCCGGGAATTCCGGAAAGCAGTGGAATAAGAAAAAGAACTGCCTTCCCGGGATGCACGGTTTGAAAAACAGACGAATACTGTAAAGTGAGAAATGACGGAGCGTGTCATATGGTAGAATTGCTTCTGCTTGCTGCGGCGCTCTCAGCCGATAACTTTGCAGTAAGCATCGGATATGGAAGCAGCAATACGAGAATTTCACCAGGCATGACGGCGCTGCTGAATCTGTTTTGCAGTGCTGCCCTGGTTGCTTCCGCGCAGTTTGGAAAAAGATTTCTGCAGTCCGCAGGACCGGAATGGGGAACCAGAGTGGGTGCGGGCTGCTTTTTTCTTATGGGAACGCTGAAAATTTTTGAGGAACTGAGAAAACGCAGAAGAAAAAAGCAGGGAAAACCAGAAGCAAGACTGGAACATCTGGAAAAACAGCTCCACCCACTGGAATTTGGCCTGCTGGCGGTTTCGATGTCGGTGGATGGAATTGTCTCCGGCGTCTTTGCCGCGGATCTTCCGGTGACAGGAGGACAGATCTTTTTTGCCTCCTTCGCGGTCGGAATGGCGGCGATGTATGCCGGAACTGCCATCGGAAAAAAGACGGGGCAGAAAAACGGCGGAAACGGAGCACTGTTCGGAGGAATTCTGTTCTATTTACTGGCGTTTTTAAAGCTCACATAGAATTACATGTAAGAAAGAAAAACCAGCAGATCCCGGCGTAAAATTGACAAGCCCGTGCAGATATGCTATAAAAGTAGGAGGTTTGCTGCTGGAAAATTAAAAAAACAGATGCAGCAGACAAAGTAAGAGAGGAAAATACATGATTTCAGTAGTAATCCCTTCGTACAACGGTGCAGAAACACTGTTTCAGGCAATCGACTCAGTCCTTTGCCAGACAACAAAAACCCCGCTGGAAATCCTGGTGATCGACGACAATTCCACGGACGATACGCTGGAAAAAATGGGGCGTTACGGAGAAAATGACCGGGTACGGTATATCCGGAATGAGACAAACAAAGGAGCGTCCGCATCCAGAAACCGCGGTGTACAGCTCGCAAAGGGCGATTACATTGCCTTTCTGGACGCGGATGATTACTGGGATCCCGAAAAACTGGAAAAGCAGGAAAAAGCCCTTGCAAAGACCGGTGATGTGCTCTGCTGTACGGGTCGGGAGCTGATTTACGATCAGGAACCGGAAAAGCAGAAGATCTTTTCTGTCCCGGAGCGGATCACCTACAAAATGCTGCTGCGCGGCAACGTGATCGGCTGCTCGTCGGTACTGGCCAAAAGAAGCGTTCTGCTGGAATTCCCGATGGAAAAGGACGAGTGCCACGAGGATTATCTGGACTGGCTGCGGATCCTGAAAAAATACGGGACAGCCTGCGGTGTGGATGAGCCTTTGCTGAAATACCGGCTGTCCAGCACAGGAAAATCGGGGAATAAACTGCATTCTGCAGGAATGACTTACCGTGTTTACCGCGAGCTGGGAATGGGAACGTTCCGCTCCCTGTACTGTTTTGCGTGCTATGCCGTAAACGGTGTGCGGAAGTATTACGGTAAGGGCAAAAAGAGAGGAAGAGATTGATGAACTATAAAAACAGGGAACAGTACAAACATCTGATGCGTGTCCTGGCGGTCGCGGCGATTGTGCTTCTGGAATGCGCTGTTTTTTCTGTGTTCTGGGACAGATACTATGCGAGCCACCTGTGGCTGGAGCCGTTCTGGGATAAGGGAAATCAGATTATCGTCGTGATCTACGGCATTTTTCTTCTGGTTTTCATGTACATTTACGGCGGCATGAAGATCGGCTACATGAAGGGAAGCAGCATCATCTATTCCCAGATGATGACGGCATTCTGTGCCAATGCGCTGATGTATCTGCAGATTATCCTGCTGTGGCGTCACCTGCCGTACATTCTGCCGATGGTCGGCATGACACTCGTGGACTTTGCGCTGGCAGGCATTGTATCCTGGCTTTTTGAGAAGACGTTTGCGCGTCTCTTTCCGCCAAGAGAGGTGCTTCTGATTTACGGTGAATACCCGATGGAAAGCCTGGAGCTGAAGATGAACCAGCGGCCGGACAAGTATATTGTAGCACATAAGGTGAGCGTGGAAGTGGGAGAGAAAGAGCTCTGCCGCCAGATTGACGCATACGGTCAGGAGGGCGTGATCCTGGGCGATCTTCATTCGGAGCTGCGCAACCGTCTGCTGAAATATTGCTATGCGAAAGAAATCCGTGTCTATCTGACGCCGAAGCTGTCGGATATTATGGTACGGAAAGCGGAAGCGCTCCATATTTTCGATACACCGCTTCTGCTCGCGCGAAACAGTGGTCTTTCGTTTGATCAGAGATTCTGCAAGCGCCTGCTGGATCTGCTCGTATCGACGATTCTTCTTGTGATCACGTCGCCGATTATGCTGATCGCAGCGCTCTGCATCAAGTTGTATGACCATGGCCCGGTGTTCTTTAAACAGAAACGTCTCACGATCGGCGGAAAAGAATTCTATGTCTACAAATTCCGAAGCATGATCGTGGATGCCGAAAAAGACGGCGTAGCCCGCCTGGCAACGAAGAACGACAGCCGCATTACGCCGGTCGGGAAGGTGATCCGCGCGACGAGAATTGATGAGCTGCCGCAGCTTCTGAACATTTTCAAGGGCGATATGAGCGTCGTCGGACCGCGCCCGGAGCGGCCGGAGATTGCAAAGGAATATGAGGAATCGATTCCGGAGTTTGCTTACCGTCTGAAAGTAAAGGCAGGCCTTACCGGCTACGCCCAGATTTACGGAAAGTACAACACGACCGCATACGATAAGTTGAAGCTGGATCTGATGTACATAGAGAGCTATTCGATTTTAGAGGATCTGAAGCTGATTCTTGCAACCTTTAAGATTGTCTTCACAAAGGAGAGCACAGAAGGGCTCGAGGAAGGACAGACGATCAGCCTGAACGCAAAGGAAGAGGAGAAAAAAGATGTTTAATACCGAGGACGAAATTCTGCGCCGGCTGCAGGAAAAAAAATCTGGAAATGGCCGTCATGTTTTACCACTGGTGCCAGAGAAACCATCTGACCTGTTATCTCTGCGGCGGCGGCTGTATCGGTGCAATCCGCCACGGCGGCTTTATTCCGTGGGACGATGATCTCGACTTTTTCATGCCGCGGAAAGATTACGAGAAGTTCCTGAAAATCTGGGATACGCAGGAGGAGAGTAAAATCTACAAGCTCGAGTACCCGAAAGAGGGCTTCTGCAATGCGCACACGTTTGCGAACATCCGCGACAGCCGCACCACGCAGGTGAAAAAGGAGCAGGTCGATATGGATCTCTGCCACGGCGTTGCGCTTGATATTCTCCCGATCGAGGGCTATGCACCGGGAAACCTTGCGCGGAAATGGCAGGTGATCGAGGGAAAGATTTTCCAGCTCTTCTGCACGCAGGTTATTCCGACCAAAGAACGCCACGGCGCGTTTATGCATTACCTGGGAACGATTCTGCTGGCGCTGGCTCCGACGCAGAAGATGCGGTACCGGATCTGGAAGCAGGCAGAAAACTATATTACAAAATTTGATATCGACAGCCCACGGGTGGACGGCATCACCGAGATGTGCGCACCGCAGGCGATTCTCCGGAAATATCCGAAAAAGATTTTTGCATCGGCGATTGAGGTTCCGTTCGAGAACGAGCGCCTGCCGATTCCGGTCGGATATGACACATATCTGCGCATGGCGTTCGGCGATTATATGAAACTGCCGCCGAAAGAACAGCAGAAAGGCCACCACGATGCGGCGTTTCTGGATCTCGATCATCCGTATGAGCAGTATAAGGGGATACACTACTGCTGTAAGAAATAAAGAAAGAGGATAAAACAATGCCGGAAATTTCAATCATTACCCCGGTGTATCAGGCAGAAAAATTTTTAAAAAAATGTGTGGATTCCATTCTCTCCCAGTCTTTTACGGACTGGGAGCTGCTTCTTGTAGATGATGGAAGCACCGACAAAAGCAGTGAAATCTGCCGGACATACGCAGAACAGGATGCGCGGATCCGTTATCACCAAAAAGAGAACGGCGGCGTCAGTTCGGCGCGGAATGCGGGCGTTGCGCTTGCAGAGGGGCGTTATATCACGTTTGTGGACAGCGACGATTTCGCAGCGGAGGATCTTCTGGAAACACTGTATCGTCTGGCGGAAAAATATGATGCCGAAATGAGTATCTGCCGCGGATACGATCTCTATGAAGGAAGGCCGGTGCCGGATCTGAAACAGGAGGGAATCGAATCTGTGACCGACAGCGAGGAGGGACTGCGCCAGGTGATGAAGGCGCGCGTGTTCGGCGTGATGCCGTGGGGCAAGCTGTATCGGAGAGAGATTTTCGAGGGCGTTGTCTATCCGGAGAAAACAATCGCCGAGGATGCATACGTCATCGTTCCGTTAATGGAGCACTGCCGGAAGGTGGCCTTTTCCACAGCACAGAAATACTATTATGTGCACCGGCGCGAAAGCCTCACGACAAGCGGTTTTCGCTGGTCAGATCTGGGTTCGGTGGAAGTATGGGATCATAATCAGAATGTCGTGGAAGAACGCCACCCGGCGCTGAAAAAAGAAGCAGGTGTGCGCTGCTGCTGGGCGCGGTTTTTCGTGCTGGACAAGCTGATGCTGTTGGAAACCATGGACGCGGAGAAAAAGGCGCTTGCGAAGAGGCTGGCAAAAGAGCTTAAAAAGCATCCGCTTCTGGTACTGGAAGGCGATCACTTCACGAACGGGCGGAAAATCGCCTATCTGACCCTGTTTCTGGGAACCGGAATTTACCGGCAGTGCGTTCGTGCACTGTTCCGGAAAAGAAATTTATAAAAAATGCGCAGAAACGAAATGAAGATTTGATCGTTTCTGCCGCATTTTTATATGGATTTTTCTAGCTTCTTTTTCGGAAAGCAGAACACCGTTTTTATCAAACACATACGTTGTTCCGTCAATTTTTTTCGTCCCGGTGACGCATCCGCCCCAGCTCTGGAAATAATATGTTTTTCCGTCAATTTCTGCCCAGCCGGTCTGCATGGAAGCATCATCGTTGAAGTAATACCAGTTGTTTTTATAATAGAACCACTGCGATTTTCTCGCACCGCCCCAGCTGTAGGTAAAGTACCAGACACCTTCCCGGATCACCCATTGGTTTGCCGGCATGACGCCGTTTTCATCAACAAAATAAAGATTGTTGTCATACGTAAAGGCTTCATCCGTTTTCCGTGTACAGTCCTCATTAATATAATAGTATTTATTCTGAAGCAGCAGCCAGCCTTCGTGTGCGGCACCGCCCCAGCTTCTGAGATAATAATAGTTTCCATCCCATTTCAGCCACTGGTTCTGATACATTTTTCCGCTCTTATTTACAAAGTAGAGATTGTTGTCATACAGGAAACTTTCGTTCTGCTTTAGGGAACCGTCCGCATTCATAAAATACCAGGCGCCATCGATCTGATACCAGCCATTGGTTACGCAGGAATATTTCTGTACATAATACCAGGCACCGTCATGGTACAGCCAGGTGCTGCCGGAAATACCGCCCCAGGAAAGAAATTTGACGCGGTAACCGTTTAAGGTAAGTGTCGTATTGCGTGCGGCACCTCCCCATGTGTAAAAATAGTACATCGTTTTGGTCTCCGGATCAGCGTGCCATCCGGACGAATACATAATACCGGTATCCTTGGCGAGATAGTACCAGTTGTTGCTGATAAACTGCCATCCGGTCTGCATCTCACCACTGCCGGAAAAATAATAGTAATCTCCGTCAAGCAGAAGCCAGCCTGTTGCCATAACGCCGTCCGCGCCGAGGTAATACGTTTTGTGGTCGAGGGTGAGCCAGCCGGTATACGGTGTTTCATCATCGTTGTAGTAATACCATTTTCCATCCCGTTTTACCCAGCCGATGACGTGGCGTTCGTTTGTGATCACGCCGTTTTCATCAGCGGTATATTTGATGCCCGTTTCTGTGTCGCGCCAGGAAGTGGAGCACACGAGAAGATGGCTGCTGTCTGCATAATATTTCTGTCCGCCGCGGGTGAAAAATCCGCTGTACGGGATGCCGTCATGATAAGCAACGAGCTTGGAAGAACGGTCGCGGTAAATTTCATAGGTATCATCCACGTTGGAAGTGACCGCGGAACCGGAAAAGTCAGCAATGACTGCCGGAAGATCGCCGGAATATTCTGTCGTGGAAAATACGCGCAGCCCCAGAGAGGTCAGGGTCTCGACGGTATCGTTATCCATAATACGGAAGTCACCGGTCTGGATAAAATATTCCGGGTTGACGGCAGCAAGATAGTCTGCATCGACAGCATTCGGATATCCGTGATGATTGGAAGTCATCAGATCAATGCTGTACAGCCCGTAGTTCGAAACAATCCGGCTGGCATCTCCCTCGACGTCGTCGATATCGCTCGTCAGAAAAGCGCGGTGGTCGTTTGCGGAGGCAATTACACCAAGACAGAACTGGTTGGCGTCCTCTTTTGGACTTGTGAGATAATCTTCCTCGTAGTTGACAATCTGGATCTGGAAATTTCCAAAAGCAAAATCAGGAGATCCTTCTTCTGCGGAGGCGGCACCGGGATTCAGATGCTGGATCAGGGTCACGCCTTCAGTCTCTTCTGCAGCAGTAAGAAGCTGGTCGTAGACATAAAGATTGTCCCAGAGACGCGCAGTATTATAGATATAACTGTCATCATACGGGAGCAGATAAACCCGGTCGGGGGAATACAGCCGCACGATGGTATCGCCGGTTCCAATATGGTCGCTGTGCGGATGTGTTGCAACATAAAACTGCAGATTATCGGAGGTGACACCGAGGGAGTCCAGGTAGGAGAGTACCTCATCGTCGTAGCCGGTCGACGTTGTGATGCCGCTGCGCAGCGGATAACGCGGATCAGATCCGTCAGGGTAATCCCAGTCCTCGCCGGAGTCTACCATGCCGAAAATTTTCTGGCCATTATCGTCTACACTTTCCAGAACGATGGCATTGGAGCCGCTGTCGAGTGTCAGAATGTGAATTTTTGCTGTAGTATCAGCCGCATGTGTGTTTTCCGGGGTGAGAAAAAAGAAAAGCAGCGGCAAGGGATGCCGCGCCAATGGAAAACATGGATCTGCGGGTATGCCGGGAAAAAGGCATATCAAATGGCTCCTTTCGTAAAGCATATATCATTAAAACAAAAAGTAAAACAGCCGGGTGGAAAATAAGCGCTCAACATCACAATTATACAAAATTTCAGGGAAAAGTCAAATGTTTATTAGAATTTCGATTACTTGACGCAGACAGGGCATCATGTTAGAATGAGTGGGATTGGGAATGTAAGG
>ENA-OQCZ01000226-OQCZ01000226.1-human-gut-metagenome-genome-assembly--contig:-NODE-226-length-18283-cov-4.984413_pt1 | contig 18283 bp, 23 predicted proteins | sample MGYA00242505_ERZ504594 | MGnify/ENA primary metagenome ERZ504594 (study PRJEB26092, sample SAMD00036329) | human gut metagenome | host: Homo sapiens | study: EMG produced TPA metagenomics assembly of... | reverse complement strand
CAAGCAGGCCGTTGCCAATCTTTTCGATCGCATCGCCAATCCCGTCTTGCTCGTTCGGCGCCTGACGCTGACCACCAACAACGTGGTGCCAGAGCAGGAACTCGAGCAGCGGCGGAAAGCCCCCCGGGCAGTTGAATCTTTTTGAAGACGGCATCGGGGCGCAGGAAGAAAGAGGAACATAAAATCGTTCAGCAGGTCATGCGCTCCAGGCAGGCATCCTGAGGCAGCGGATCAGCTGATCCGATCCTATATGCCATTTATCAAAGCAGAAACCGCACGCTTTATCCACCGTCCTCCGGTTGAGGGACGGGATGATGAGCTGTCTGTGGCCATGTTTGCTTTTTATGAAACAATGACAGTTTATAATCCGGACAGAGGTCCTTTTCTTCCTCTTGCAGCAGCCGGAATCCGAAACCGCCTGATCGACTATTTCCGGAAGGAGCAAAAGCACAGTGGGCAGCTCTCCTTAGACCAGCCTGCGGAGGAGGACGGCTGCACTCTTTTGGAAAAGACCGATCCGGGAGTTGATGATATTTCCGATTATCAGGATCTGGCTGCCGCTCAGTCGGAAATCGAAACATTTTCCGCAGAGCTTGCAGGTTTTGGACTTTCGCTCACTGATGTGGCAGACAGCTGCCCCCGCCAGGAGCGCACCCTGGACGCCTGCATGAAGGTTCTGGATTATGCAAAAAAAGCATCCGGAGCTTCTGGAACAGATGATCCGCAGCCGTAAACTCCCCTTAAGCCAGCTGGTTCTGGGCTCAGGGGCAGAAAAAAAGACGCTGGAACGTCACCGGAAATATCTCATTGCCATTCTTCTTGCTTTTACAAACGGATTTGAAATCATACGCGGTCATCTCTCACAGATGAAAAAAGGAGGCGCAGCAGAATGAAATATCTGATCATGGAATGTCATATGGCTTATGCAGTGGTGCTGGATGAGGACGGGCGTTTTCTGAAGGCCGCCAATATGGATTATGAGGTAGGACAGACGGTAGATACCATTATGGAAATCGTAGAACCCGGAGCCGCCTTTTCGGAAGCGGACTGCCAGTCTGATTCTTTTTACGATACAGTATTTGAGGAAGCGGTGGAAGTACAGCCTGCCGTCCGAAGAACCAGCCGCCTTTCCCGCTGGTTAAAGTCTGCTCTTCCCGCAGCCGCAGCCCTTTGCCTTCTGCTGTCTGGAGGCCACTATTTTATTATGAGCCCTTACGGAACAGTACGGCTGTCCATCAACCCGGAAGTAGAGCTGTCTGTAAACCGGCTGGATTATGTGCTTTCATTATCCGGCATCAACCGGGATGGAGAGGACTTGATCCGGGGATATGACTATAAAAGGAAGAAAGTCGAAGAAGCTGCGGCAGATCTGGCCGAGCGGGCCATAGATATGGACTATCTGGCTCCAGGCGGGACGATCTATGTAGGCGTTTCCTCTGCTCATGAGGACTGGGCGGATGAGATGAAAAGAGATCTCACCTGGGAGCTTGACGGTCGCCTTGGATCGGATATCCATATAAGTGCTGATCCCAAACCTGATGAGAGTCCGGAATCTGGTACGGCGCGTGAAGCCGAAACCGCATTTCCTGCTGCTCCCCCCGTTTCCGAAACAGTGCCTGCCGCTGTGCAGACTGCCCCGGCGGCACATCAAACTGTCCGACAGCCCACCCGAATGATAATCGGAATGAGGATTCAGATGAACAGCGGGATGAGGATTGGGATGATACCACCAATCATGGCTCAGACGATAATCAGGAGGACGACTGGGATGACGCAGCAGATGATGACAGCAATGATTAAAATCGACCTGATATCAGGGACATATTAAACTTTTAAAAAAATTATATTTTTTCATTTCGACCCCGATTTTTTTCAAATGCACTCCGTATTCTGTCTATGTAAAGAAAAACAATCCAAGCACAGGTGATAGATCAAGGAGGAAACTATAATGAGAAAGATGAACCTGAAAAAAGCTATGATGGCAGCAGTTGTTGCAGCAATGGCACTTGTAACTGTAATCGGCAGCACGATTACCGCATCAGCATCCCCCAGAACTGCCAAAAAGATAATCGGCATTGAGCAGGCAAAGGAAGCCGCTTTATGTCAATGATATAAATGTCAATCGTCTGCTGGTCGGTCGATGCCGAGGTGTAGTAAAGCCGGAAGGTCTCTTTTTCCAGCGGGTACAGGTCGTTGGGGAGGAACACCGTGCCGTCGTCCATTTCCAGCCTGCCCTTCCCGTCAGGCTGGAAATAGCGTATCTGGTAGGTCGTAAGCTGGTAGTCGCCGCCACGCACCAGTTGGCAGCGTATTTCGGCGGTTTTCCCCGACTTTCAGTTTCTTGGGTACGGGCAGCGTTTCCACCGTGAACGGATAAGCCTGCTGAATGTCCAAACCGTCATTACAGGCGGCAACAAGCACGAGGGCGGCCACGATGTAGCAGCCCATGATGATTTTATACATTACATTCTTCATATACATTAATAGAGGTCAGTTGATAATGAATTTCAGTCCCATACCTACCTGCGTGTGGAACTTGCCGATGTCCGAGCCGAACAGCATCCGTTCCCTCGCATTGACGAGCAGCACCATCCGGTCGGTTAGGTAGGTTTCCAGTTCCAGCGTCAGCGCACCGCCGTAGATAAAGCAGTCTTTGTCCAGCAGCGTAGCCCCGTCCGGCAGCAGCTTGCCGCCCCGGTTGCTGGTTTCATACCCGGCAAGAGCCGACAGCCCCAGCGAGAGGAAAAAGGTCTTTCGCCTGTCCGAAAGGAATTTCAGGTAATAGCCGCCCTCCGCAGTGAACTGTTCTACCGGAATGCGCATATCCTTGTAGTCATACTTCTTATGCAGGTATTCCCCACCAATCACCCAGCGGTTGGCGTTCTTGGTATAGACGCTGTACGCCGCCCCGAAGTGGTAGGCGAAATCGCTGCCCGTGTTCCAGTGAACCCCGTCCGCCATGCCCGCCGTGACTTGCAAGCCTTTCATGCCCGGCAGGTATCTTTGCGCATGTGCCTGAAACGAGGTCAGGCACAGCGCAAAGAGCATCATTATAAAGATGTGTCTTTTCATTCCCTATTTGATTTTTAGTTCGTCAATCACTTCTGCGTTCACGATGTCGGCGTTCTCCACCCGTATGGTCTGATGCCGCCCGCCGTTCTTCTCGTAGAGTTCCACGACCAGCAGCTTGTCGTCAGGAATGGTGAACTTCGGCAGGGCGTACACCGTGCGCACGGTACTTTTTCCTGCAATCTCTATCACCTCGTTGTAGCTACGTACCGCATCCAGCACCGTTTCCTGAATAGCCGTGCGCTTGGGTACTTTCTTATCGGTTATCTTAAACTTGATGAAGTCGGTATCGAAAGGCACGTTGGAACTGTTCTTTGTCTGCGTGTGTACATAGAGCATCCCGTTATAGGTGTAAATCCCCTTGATTAAGAACTGTATGCCGAAACGCTTGCTACCCAAGTGGCGCACTTTCCGGTCATTGTTCTTGTAGATGCTCTGCATTATCAGTTTCACCAATAGCGGGCTTTCATTCCCCAGTTCCCGGAAATAGATGTTCATCCGGGTATGTGAGAAGTCGGACGTATCTTCATTCTCCAAGAAGTCTTTCATTTCGATGTTGAGCATTTCCGGTTCACGGGCGTACTTGGCGTTGAACGAAAAGAAACTGCCGTCCTCGCAGATAACGGAGAAGTTCGTTTCTCCCGGAAAGCCCTCTGTCGTGGCTTTCACCCTGATTACGTTCTCCGCACCGTCCGCCTTACCCGCTATGATATGGTTGCTTCCCAAATCGACATAGCGGACGGCGGCGGGGAAGATGATATGCACCGTCTTGGCAAAGGTCACTTCCACGCCGTAGGGCGTAACCATTTGGCGGTACGGGAGTTTCCGGGTAATCCCCCGGTACAAGTCGTTGCCAGCCGCATACTTCACGGTGTCAGTGGTTTGTGCGTTTGCCGCACACACGCCCAGCAAGAGGGCGAACATTACAAAAATCTGTTTCATTGCTAATTGAAATTTTAACGGTTGATAAAATGGTTATTGTTGTTTGGCGTAAAGCATCACCCTGTACCCGGCTTTCAGCTTCACTTTCACGGTTCGGAACTTCTTGGCGAGGTAGCCGGACGTTCCTTGCAGCAATCCCCTTGTCACGTCCATAGCCACCTGCTGCCCGGCACTTTGGGCAAAGGAAATGCTTGTACCCAGCCCGCTGCCGATATTCGCCATCGCCTCGTTGAACGCTTCCTGCTCCATCGAGGACGGGACGGAAAGCCCCTTTTGCCCGTCCGTGTCGAACACGGCGAGTTCCACCGGGATGATGTTTCCCGCATATTCTATCGAGGAAACCAGTATGTCGAGCCGTTCGCCCTGCACCTTTGCCGTGCCTGCCACAAGGGTATTTTTCGGGATGACAATGTTTCCTGCCTGCATGGGTTCAAGCAGCCGGAGTTTTACCGCCTGCCCGTCCGTCAGCGTCTGGTCTTGGTGGATGCAGGCGGCTATCGTGTTCCTGCCCATTACGTAGCCCGTTCCTACCGCCGTGTTGAAGCCGTAGTTGCGTGGCTGGCTGTAAGCACGGATGAAATCGGCATCGCTCATGGGCTGTTGCAGCCCCGAAACGGCGTTGTCCCGTACTGCCTGCACGGACACCGCTTCCGGCTTCTTTTCGATGTCGCCCATGACTGGCACTTGTGACGCCTGCCTGTCGCCGCTTGCATATTTGGCGGCAAGCTCGTAGGACTTTTCCAGTAGAGCCATCTGCTCATCAACGGTGGGAGTGGCTTCCTGCTGGCGTTCCAGCTTTTCGGTCAGTTCCGCCACCTGCCGTTTCAAGTCCTCTTTTTCTTTATCCTCCGGGGACATTTCATAAAACGTACTCAACTGGCGGTTGATGTCCCGGTAGACGGTCGCCGAGGAAGAAGTGCCGCCGCCCCGCACAGGCTTCGGATCTTCTTCCGGCATCAGTCCGGCTTCCACCTGCGGCTCTCCCGTTTCATCGTCCGATGTGAAACCGAAATCCTGCAAGGACTGTATTCTATCCTGCCGCTTCCGGTTCATCATCGCCTGCTCGTAGGCGGTCTGCTTGTCCGCTATAATCCCGTCCTCTGCGGGCAGCGGGATGTCGGTATTGAAACCGCCCACGCTTTCCACTTCCGCTTTCCCCTTGCCGGAGGGGGCGAATATCAGGTATATGCACCCCGCAAAGGCGAGGAACATCAGCGGGAAAACTATCATTTTCTTGCGCTGCTGTACCTCTTTCGGGGAAAGTTCCCGTTTGGGCTTCTTCGCCTTTTCTGGCTGTCTGCCCGGTTCATTTTTCTGTACTTCTTCCATATTCAGGTCTGTTTGTTAAATTGATACTGTCGTTATCGTGCAGCGGGAACTGTCGGATGTGTTCGATTTGCAGCCTTTGCCCGTCCCGTTTCCCGATGTTGTAAATGGACGAAACGGTGATATAGAGGGACAAGCCGCCAAACAGGACGGACATCACGAGAATGACCGCCAAGCGTTTGCCCGGAGTGATGCGCCCGCACAAGCGGCGCAGGCGTTCATCCGCCCAGTTCTGCATCCTTTCGATATAATTTTGTTTTCTCTCCATAAGGCTATCGTTTAATGGTCTGCAAATCCTTGTTTTCTGTGATGGTGAACGCTTCCATAATGAAGCCGTGCGGGTTGTTGTCGCTCCGTGTGGCATTCAGGAGCCTGCACGTGGTTACAAGGCTTCTGACCGTCAGGCTGCTTTCCCGGACAATAAGTTGCCGGGCATAGGTTCTCACCTTGTAGGGGTACTGGTTGAAGTCGCATTTCACGCTGTCAATCTCCACCGTCTGGTTGATGTTGCCCGAAATGATACGGTTGTAGTAGCCCTTTTCCGACAAGTCCTTGTAGTAGTTGAAAGCACTCCTGTCAGCGAGGAACAGGGAGCGTTTGATGTTTCCCTCGATGGCATCTTTGTCCGGAGAGAGCGTGAAAAACAGTTCGTGGAAACGCTTCACGTGCGATTTCGCTTCAATCGGTCTGTTCTGCGCCATGTCCTGCGAGAGAGCCAGCATCAAGCTCTTGCCGTTGTCGAGGACGTATATCTTCTGCCGCTGCTTTTCGGCGAAGCTGTACGAGTTCCACACGGCAAAGCCCGTAACCAGTGCGCACAGGCAGATGAATACCAGCGCAAAGAGCCGGATTTGCCGGAAGCTCGTTTCGATATTCGTTAATGACTTAAATTCCATGTTCTGATAAATTGAAATTGGTTATTTGAGTAGTTTCCCGGCAATCTTTCCGCTTGCCGCTCCAGCCACCGCCCCTGCGACCGACCCGGCTCTTGCTACGTTGCGGTTGTAGGCGGATGTGCCACCAGCCGACACTATCCAGCTTGCCACTGTGGGGATGGTGAAATACCCCACAATACCGATAATCATAAAGATTACATAAATAGTGCTGCTCCCGTCAGGAATGAAGTTGGGGTCTGATAACTGTTCGATGTCTTTTTGGAGTATCAGCGTCTGTATGCGAGCCAGCACGCTGCTGAATAAGTCCGACACGGGAAGCCACAGGTAAATCGAGATATAGCGTGAAATCCACTGGGTCAGCGTGCTTTGGAAACCGTCATAGACGGAAAGGGCGAACGCCAGCGGACCCAGTATCGAGAGAACAATCAGAAAGAACGTGCGCAACGTGTCGATAATCAGACCCGCCGCCTGAAAGAGTATTTCCAACAGTTCCCTGAACCAGTCCCGGACGGACTTCTTGATATTGTAAGCCGCCCTGTCCATGTACATGCCCGTCATGGTTACCATGTCAGAGGGCGACCAGCCCAGTTCCTCCAGTTGCCTGTCAAATTCCTCGTCCGAAGCGAGGTAGGCGGTTTCCGGGCTTCGCATCAGGGCTTCGTATTCCAGCCTGTCCTTTTGCGCCCGGTACTCGTTCATGTCGAACGTCTGTGTTTCCATGAGCTGGTTGCACCCTTTCACTATCGGCGACAGCACCGTGTTGATAGTTCCCAGCACGAACGTGGGGAAGAACATGATGCACAGCCCCAACGCAAAGGGGCGGAGAAGTGGGTACACGTCTATGGCTTCCGCCCTTGCGAGCGACTGCCACACCTTGGCGGCTACATAGAACAGCGCACCCAGCCCGGCTATCCCTTTGGCTACCCCCGTCATGTTGCCGCATAGGGGCATCATCTCGTCATATAATACCCGCAACACTTGGTGCAGGTTGTCAAAATCCACTGCTAACAACATAGGCATATCAGTTTGACGTTACCAGTAGCGTTCATCCGCTGAGCCGTAGAGAGCCAGTACCCGGTCGGTGTCGTTCTTCTTCTTTGCCCGCAGGTAGGACACGGAAATGTTCTTGCGGGTGTAGTAATTCACAAGGTTACGGTAGTTCATCAGGCTTCGGTAGGCGTTGTCGATGATAGCCAGTCGTTCGGCATCCGTCAGCGACATACCCGTGATGTTCACCACGTTTTTCAAGTCCTGAAGCACATCCGAACTTTCGTCCAGCAGCATGGCGTAGCCGGAGGATATGGTCGCCAGCTCGTCCGCCGTGAAATAGGGGTCGGCGAGCATGATTTGGTAGTTCCTGACGTAGATTTCGGAAATTTCCGCCACCAGTTCGATGCTTTTCTTCACCTTGACACCGCCCTTGACGACATCATGCACCGATTTGAGCGCATCGTAATAGGCTTTTCCCTGCTGAAAAATCTTTTGCGTTTCCAAGAAGCCGTTCAGGGTGTTGGCTTTCGTGCCCGCTGTTTCCACAATCTGTTTGGCGGTATTGATGATACCCTGAGCCAAGTTGACGGGGTCTGATACCACCCACTGGGCGGATGCACTGCCCATGAAGCACAGGCATACCACCATAAGGAGAATTGCTCGTTTCATTATTTTTTGTTTTAAGTAGTTGATAATTCGGGATTTCTTTTGCTTTCTGCAAGCCGCTTGATAGCCAGTTCAAGGTTGCCGCCCAGTCTATCGGCAAGGGCGAACAGTTCCGTTTTCTCGCTTTCTTCGGTCGTGTACGTGTAATATTCCTCCAGCGAAACTTCCGTTGCGTACACCGCCGACTGCGTGCCGCCCAGCGAGAAGAACACTTCCTTGTACTTTCGCCCGGGATGGTTCGCCATGTTGATGGACAATACCTGCGAACGCTCTTTGTCGGTCAGTCCCAAAAGGTTCTGTATGCTGTCGAACTTGTTCAGGTATTTTCTTTGGTCTAACAGGATTTTGCAATCGGAATTGTTGATGATGCTCTCTTTCACGATGGGCGAGGAAATAATATCCTCCACTTCCTGCGTTACCACAATCGCTTCCCCGAAATACTTTCGGACGGTCTTGTACAGATATTTTATGTAGTCCGCCATGTTCGCCGATGCAATCGCTTTCCACGCTTCCTCGATTAGTATTAACTTCCTTATTCCCTTTAACTTGCGCATCTTGTTGATGAACGCTTCCATGATGATAATAGTCGTTATAGGAAACAGTATCTTGTGGTCTTTGATGTTATCTAACTCAAAGACTATGAAGCGTTTGTGTAGCAAATCCAGTTCCTTGCTGGAGTTGAGCAGGTAGTCATACTCGCCGCCCTTGTAATAGGGTTCAAGTACGTTCAGGAAGCCGTCAATGTCAAAGTCCTTTTCCCTGACATTCTTCCGTTCAAGCTGTCGGCGGTACTCGTCTCGGACAAACTCGTAGAACGTGTTGAAACAGGGGACAACGCCCGTTTCACGGGTTATCTTTTCTATGTAGGCATTTACGGCATTGGACAACGCCACTTCTTCCGACCGTTTCGGGGCTTCATCGTCCCGCTTCCAAAGGGTAAGGATAAGGGTCTTGATGCTTTCTTTCTTCTCGATGTCAAACACCCCATCCTCGACATAGAACGGGTTGAACGCTATCGGGTTCTCGTTGGTGTACGTGAAATATATCCCGTCCTCGCCGTGCGTTCGGTTGTGGATAAGCTGGCACAGTCCCATATAGCTATTACCCGTATCTACCAGCAGCACGTGCGCTCCTTGCTCGTAATACTGGCGCACCATGTGGTTGGTGAAGAAAGACTTTCCCGACCCGCTCGGCCCAAGTATAAACTTGTTGCGGTTGGTCGTGATGCCTTTCTTCATGGGCAGGTCGGATATGTCTATGTGCAGCGGTCGCCCGCTTACCCTGTCCGCCATCTTGATGCCGAACGGGGAAAGCGAACTCTTGTAGTTCGTTTCTTCCACGAACAGGCAGAGAGCCTGCCCCAAGAACGTGTAGAAACTTTCCTCCGCCGGGAAGTCGGCTTCGTTGCCCGGTATGCCCGCCCAAAAGAGCGTGGGCGTATCGACCGTGTTGTGGCGGGGCTTGCACTCCATCAGGGCAAGCTGGCTTCCCACATCGTTGCGTATACGTTTTACTTCCTCCCGGTCATCGCTCCAAGCCATGACGTTGCAGTGGCAGCGTACGGAAACAAGCCCCTTGCTGTGCGCTTCGTTCAGGTACTCGTCTATCCATTCCTTGTTTACTTGGTTGGCACGGGAGTAGCGGGAAAGCGACTGCATGTTCCGGGCGGTCTGCTCAAACGTTTTCAGGTTTTCGGCATGGTCGTCTATGAAAATGTACTGGTTATAGATATGGTTGCACGACAGCAGTACACCCACCGGGGCGGCAAATGACAGGCGGCAATCGCTCCGGTCGGTGGACAGCTTTTCAAACCGGGTGTCCGTGCCGACCTTTTCCGGCAAATCCTCCATGTCCGAAAGCGTGTGCAGGCACAGTATGTCGTCCCCAATACGCATTTCTTCCGGGTACAGCCCGATGTCTTTCAGGCAGGTGGTGTCGGTCTGCGAGAGCGAGAAGTATTTCTCGATGATGCCCGCCCGTCCGTCCTCCCCGGTGATTTCCGGGGCGGTGAGCCGGGTAAGCGTGATAAAGCCGCTGTCGTTCATGATGCGCTCGAACTGCCCGACCGCTTCGATGAATTTAGTAACCGTTTCCTTGTCCGTTATCTCCTGCGGTATCATCCTGCCCCTGCAAAGTGTGGAGAAGTCGCTCTGTCGGCGGCTTCGCTCTTTGGTCGTTTTCGTCAGGAACAGGTAGCAGTAATGATTCAGGAACGGACGTTCGTTGAAGTGCCGTTCAAAGGAACGACTTAAAAAGCTAAGCTCGTCCTTTTCGATGTCGGGCTGATAATTTTCTTTGATGAAGATGTCCTGCTTGTGTACGATGGAGTAGTCAGGCAAGACCTTGACCGCCTTGTACCACGCCGAATGGATGGCTTCATACTCGGCACGGGTAACGGTGAACAGTTCGGGCAGTTCCACCCGGAAAGCCACCGTGATGTCCGCATCCTTTGATATGATGCAGCCGTTTTCCACAGCCAAGAGAGGAAATTTCCTCTCCAGCGTGGTAGCCTTTAACATATTTCTCATTTGTCGGTTTCCTTTCTTCTTTTATAGGTGAATAATCGGGGGACGGATTTCCTGCTGATGATGAAGCGGGGATGCCTTTTGCGGGCGGCGGCTTTCATCAGCCCGTGCGTGCCGTACCGGGCGTTGAGCCGGAACGTCTGCCACACGAGCAGCAGCGAAGCCGACACGATGAAGCCGATGCACAGCCACTGGTTCACGCCCGCCATGAACAGGACGATGAACACCACGAACACGGCAAGCAAGCCGCCCGCAAAGATGAAAAGGTACTGGCTTTTCAACCCCTTGAACTCCACTGGCTTGCCGATGCCCCTGTTTATCGGATATTCAGACATAGCCGCAGGTTTAGAGGAAGAACGAACGCAGGATAGTGGCGGCTACTATCAGGAAGATGCAAGCACCGAACCAGCTTGCGGCGGTCTTGCTGGTGTCCGGGTCGCCGCTCGAAAACTTGTTATATACCTTTACCCCGCCAATCAGACCGCAGACCGCACCGATGGCGTACACGAGTTTCGTGCCGGGGTCGAAGTAGCTGGTAATCATATTTGTGGCTTCGGTGATGCCCGCCTGCCCGTTGCCCTGTGCGTGGGCACTCAACACGGCGGCAAGGAGAACCGCCGACAAGAAGATTTTCTTTCTCATTGCGATTTGTTTTTATGCCGGGCGGCAGGTGGATAGTCCGCCACTCCCGGCTGGTGAATAATTGAAATTGGAATTTTAGCGGTTGCGGCACGGATGCCGCTTGTCGGTTCTTGGGTTGTCAATCAACCGTAATCACGTTGCTTCATATTGCTACACATTATTATATTATAGGAAATCGTTCATATTGAACGCTTCGTATTCCTTGCCTGCAAGTGGGGCGGCTTCGGAAGAAACGGTAGTCGTAACCAGTCCGGCTTCGTTCCGTTTAAGCAGTTCCGCCACCCTCGCCAGTCCGCCGTTGATGTTTTCCATCACCGCATCGTAAAGGTTTGTCCCCTCAATCCTTGACAGCGTATCAGCGGCTTGCCGCTGTTCCGTTTCGGTGGAGTTGTCGGCGTTCGCCGTTCGTACCGCTTCGCCCAGTTCGTCAAAGCCCACGCCAGTAGCCCTGCCCGTATCATCGTCCCCGTCCATGTACCCGGCTATTTCCTCGTCCTCGTAATCGGGTTCGTCATCCCCATAGTCGGGCGTTTCGTCCGGTTGTCCGGCAGCTTGCGCCGCAAAAATAGTATCATTTTCAGCCGCTTGCGGGAGGTGTCCCGATTTGTCCTGCGGTGTCCCGATTAGTCCGCCCTTGTAGCGGCTCTTGCCTATCAGGGTGTAGTTCTCCGCCTGATTTTCGGGAACAGTCCTGTCGGTCGTTTCCTCTTTGGCTTTCCGGCTGTCCGCCCGATGATACCATAGCCACAGGGCGATATAGTACACCAAAAGCCCGGTAAGTATGCAATAGATTACCATAGTCAGACAGGCTTTTGAAAGTTGTTCTCGTACAGGGTGTTTATCTCGTCTTGGTACTGCTCGAAGTGGCGCAGCAGAATATTTTCCACGTAACTGCTTACCGTTACCTTGCGCCCGCTTATCACCGTTACGATGCGCATCAGCTTCTCGTGTGTCGCACGGCTCACGTACAGGGGTTGCCTGTCGGTCAGTTCCACTTTCTGAAAGTAGATTTCCCGGTAGCCGCCCGGACTGTTTTTCCGCTTGCGGGGTGTCGGTTTTTCCGTCTGCACCGCTTCCGCCTGTGCTTCTTGCGGCACGTCATCCGTCCTGTCATTGTCCTGCCTGACGGGGACACCCTGCGAGATAAGCTCCCGCATGAAATCCTCGTCTATTTTCGGCAGAGTGCTGTTCTGCTTTGTCATATCATTGCAGTTTAATGTGATACATCATTTCCGTTATCAGTTCTTCCAAGTTGCTGCCCCTTACCAGCGGGCGGCTGGCGGGAAAGAGCGTGGAGCGGAACACCGTCTTTTTATCCGCCGACAGTTCCTTTTTGTAGCGTTTGGTGTCGGGGATAAAGGTTTTCATCAGCGGCAGTTCCAGTTCCTTTATCGTCTTGTCATAGGCGGTGTAAAGGTCGGTTTTCTCCCGACCGTCCACCATGTTCCAAAATAGGTACAGCCCGGCAAGTCGGCAGGCTTCATTCCTCACCAGCAGCTTTTGGATAGCCACCGCAAACGACAGGCTGCTTTCAAGCACCACCTTGTCGGCGGAAATCGGGGTGAAGATGTAGTCCATACCTGCGAGCGAGTTAATCACGCCCTCGCTGTTCACCGTGCCCGGCAGGTCGAAAAACACGATGTCCGGCACGTGCCCGGCTTCTGCTGTATATCCGTCAGCCGTGGCTATTGCCTTTTCGGGCGAACTGCACAGTACCGGGTAGGCTTTCTTCCCCAGCCGGGTGAACTGTTCATACGCCATGCGCTTGTAATCCTCGTCCGTCCCTACCTGTTCGGCATCCCGCTTGCGCATCCCGGCTATGGAGTGCTGGGGGTAGTCGCAATCGACCACCGCCACATTGTAGCCTTTGAGGTAGTATAGGTAACTCGCCGCCAGCACGGTAAAGGTGGTTTTGCCAACCCCGCCCTTTTGTGTGGAAAAGGCGACATAAAGGGGTGTTTTCTCGTTTTCCATATTGCTTTCGTTCATTATTGGTTGATAGATAGATTTATTTATTGCTTTCATTCATTCTTTCCATATTGCAATCTTGAAATATTGAAAGACTGTTTTATTTCAATCTTGTTTTCCAGCTTTCATTCTTTCTTGAAATATTGAAATCCTGCAATCATGCTTTCTTGAAATCATGCTTTCAATCATTCTTTCCTGATTGGAATATTTCTTTCAATCTTGAAATCCGATGCAAAAAAAAGGAGAAAAAACGTCCCCTGAAAACCTTGTCCCGATTTGTCCTGCACTGTCCCGATTTGTCCACCAACTACCTATTTTACAGCATTATAAATCACCGTTACTTTGCAGCGGAGTAACGAACCGCAGGGGGCAGGGGTGTAAAATCAGGCTGGTGCATAACCGGGCTTACCGTTTCACGCTAACCCCAATCCGTCCGTGACGGATTTCGATTTTCGTCAGAAAATAGCAAGGTGTGTTTTGTATGCTACAAAACCGTTTTCCGTGCCTGAAAACGCCTTGCCCCTTGCGGGGGTAAAATCACTCCGAAGTCGTAATTTTTTAAGCCAAAGAAGCATGGAAACAAGAAAACCTAACAAGGGCGGTCGCCCCGCCCTCGCAGACCCGGCGAAGCATCGCCATGTCCTTTACCTGAACGACCGGGAGAACGCCCGTTTCCTCTCGCAGTGGGAGCAGTCGGGCGTTACAAGCAAATCCCGCTTCATTGCCGCACGTATCTTCGGCGAGCCGTTCCGGGTGGTGAAAGTGGACAAGTCAGCAGTCGAGTATTGCGCCAAGCTGACGGAATTTTACGCCCAGTTCCGGGCTGTAGCGGTCAATTACAACCAAATTGTAAAGGCGTTGCACAGTAATTTTTCGGAGAAAAAGGCTCTGGCTTTCCTTTATAAACTGGAGAAAGCGACCACCGAACTGGCTATGTTGAACCGTCAGGTTATCGACCTGACCAACGAGTGTAGGAAACTATGGTTGCCAAGATAAGCACGGGAAGTTCCCTGTTCGGGGCGTTGGCGTACAATCAGGAAAAGGTGGACAGGGAGGAAGCGGAGGTGCTTTTCTCCAATAAGATGTTGCTAAGTGAGAACGGGCATTTCAATATCGGCGAGTGTATGCGCAGCTTCGAGATGCAGATGCCCGTGCAACTTTCCACCAAGAAACCGATACTCCACATTTCCATAAACCCGCACCCGGAAGACATGCTGACCGACCAGCAGCTTTCTGACATTGCCAAAGAGTATATGCAAAAGCTGGGCTATGGCGACCAGCCTTATTTGGTGTATAAGCATACCGACATCGACCGCCACCATATCCACATCGTGGGCTTGCGGGTGGACGAGAACGGCAGACCGCTGAATGACAAATTCGAGCATCGGAGAAGCAAACAGATTACCCGTGAACTGGAAAGAAAGTACGGGTTTCACCCGGCGGAAAAGAAGGAACGGACGGAACGCCCGGAACTTAAAAAGGTGGATTACGCAGCCGGGGACGTGAAGCACCAAATCGGCAACACCGTGAAAGCGGCTTGCTATGGCTACCGTTTCCAGTCGTTCGGGGAGTACAGGGCGTTGCTTGCCGCCTATAACGTGTGCGCCGAGGAAGTCAAGGGGGAGATAAACGGCAGAGCCTATCAGGGCATTGTCTATTCCGCCATGAACGGCAAGGGCGAGAAGGTCGGCAGTCCGGTAAAGGCATCCCGTATCGGCAAGTCGGTGGGGTATGAAGCGGTACGGCGCAGGATGGAGAAATCGGGCGAAGCAATCAAAAACGGGAAGCTGAAAGAGCGTACCCGGAAATTGGTTGCCGCCGCCATGCGGACAGCCCGCGACCGACAGGAGTTTGAACGGGAACTGAAACGGCAGGGCATTGACGTGGTGTTCCGTCAGAATGACAGCGGGCGCATCTATGGCGTTACGTTCATCGACCACGACAGCCGGGTGGTGCTGAACGGCTCACGTCTGGGCAAGGAATTTTCGGCGAACGTGTTCAACGGTTTATACTCCGATGAAAGAAAAACGGATATGCGGCAGGAGCAATCCACGCATCAGGAACAGCCGGACTTCGCACCAAAAGCCGACATCGTTTCGGGCGTGGCTTCCGTACTGGGGGCTTTCGGCGGATTGCTGGGTGGTGGCGCGTCAGGCGGTGATGAGCCACAGGACACTGCCAGCCAAAAGAGAAAGAAGAAGAAAAAGAAGCGTATAAGGCGCATCGACTGACTGATTAACATAAAAAACATACGATTATGCAACAGGAAGATGATTTGAGGGGGCTTGCGAGGGTCATGGACTTTATGCGGGCTGTCAGTATTTTATTCGTGGGAATAAACGTGTACTGGTTCTGTTACTCCAGCCTGAAAGGATGGGGAGTAACCTTTGAGGTGATAGATAAAATTTTGTGGAACTTCCAGCGCACCACCGGGCTGTTCTCGTCCATGCTTTGGACGAAACTCTTTTCGGTAGTGTTCCTTGCCCTGTCGTGCATCGGGACAAAAGGAGTGAAAAATGAAAAGATAACTTGGACGAAGATACATTGCTGCCTTGCGGCGGGCTTCGGGCTGTTTTTCCTGAACTGGTGGCTGCTGGAACTGCCCCTGCCGCATACGGCGGACACGGCATTTTACATCACAACGCTGTCAGTAGGCTATATTTGCCTGCTCATGGCGGGTACATGGATGTCCCGCCTGTTGAAGAACAACCTGATGGAGGATGTCTTTAACACCGAGAACGAGAGTTTCCAGCAGGAAACCCGGCTTATCGAGAACGAGTATTCCGTAAATTTGCCGACACGGTTCTATTATAACAGAAAATGGAACAATGGATGGATAAATGTAGTGAACCCGTTCCGTGCCAGCCTTGTATTGGGAACACCGGGCAGCGGTCAAGTCGTATGCGGTGGTAAATAGTTATATCAAACAGCAAATCGAGAAAGGTTTTGCACTCTACTGTTATGATTATAAGTTTCCTGATTTGTCGGAAATCGCTTACAATCACTTACTTAACCACTTGGATGGTTACAAAGTGAAACCTAAGTTTTACATTATCAACTTTGACGACCCCCGCAAGAGCCATCGATGCAACCCGATAAATGCCAGCTTCATGTCGGATATAGCGGACGCTTACGAAGCCAGCTACACGATAATGCTCAACCTTAACCGCAGTTGGATAAGCAAGCAGGGCGACTTCTTCGTGGAAAGCCCGATTATCCTTTTGGCGGCTATTATTTGGTATTTGCGTATCTATCAGGGCGGTAAGTATTGTACGTTTCCGCACGCCATAGAGTTGTTGAACAAGAAATACGCTGATGTGTTCACGATTCTGCGCAGCTATCCCGAACTGGAAAATTATCTTTCCCCGTTCGTGGACGCTTGGGAATCCGATGCCCAAGAGCAGTTGCAGGGGCAGATAGCGATGTAGCCAAAATACCGACTTTCAAGGATGATTCACCAGCCCTTTACTGGGTAATGACGGGCGATGATTTTTCACTTGACATCAACAACCCGAAAGAACCTAAAATCTTGGTTGTCGGAAACAATCCCGACCGTCAGAATATCTATTCGGCGGCACTGGGATTATATAACAGTAGAATAGTGAAGCTAATAAACAAGAAAGGGCAGCTTAAAAGTTCGGTGATTATAGATGAATTACCGACCATCTATTTTCGTGGGCTGGACAATCTGATTGCCACCGCCCGAAGCAACAAGGTAGCAGTTCTGCTGGGCTTTCAGGATTACAGCCAGCTTACCCGTGATTACGGGGACAAGGAAAGCCGTGTGATACAAAATACGGTGGGTAACGTGTTCAGCGGGCAGGTGGTAGGTGAAACGGCAAAAATCCTGTCGGAACGTTTCGGAAAGGTGTTGCAGAAGCGGCAGAGCATGACGATTAACCAGCGGGAGAAGTCCACCTCGATAAGTACTCAGATGGACAGCCTGATACCAGCCAGCAAAATATCCAACCTCACGCAAGGCATGTTCGTGGGGGCGGTGGCGGACAACTTCGATGAACGGATAGAGCAGAAGATTTTCCACTGTGAAATCGTAGTGGATAACGAGAAGGTGAAGCGGGAAACCGCCCGTTACGTGAAGTTGCCGCAAATTATTGACTTCACCGACAAGGACGGCAACGACCGGATGCAGGAAGAAATACAAGCCAACTATGAACGCATCCGGCAGGAAGTCCGGCAGATTGTCGAGGACGAGATAACCCGTATCAAGAACGACCCGGAACTATGCCATTTGATTAAGGAGGAAGAAGAATAACCGATATTCTTTCCTGACACACAGTATTTTTGCTAATTTTGCAGATAAAGAAATGATTATGAATGAAAATCAAAATATAGAATGGAAAGAAAGCTGGCGGGACGAGTACCTGAAATGGATATGCGGCTTTGCCAATGCCACAGGTGGCAAAATATATATAGGTATGAATAACAGCGGGCAGGTGGTCGGCGTTGCCGATGCCAAGAAACTGTTGGAGGACATACCGAACAAAGTCCGTGATGTGCTGGGTATCATTGTGGACGTAAACCTGTTGGAGAAAGACGGGCTGGAGTATATGGAAATAGACGTGCCGCCCTATTCAAACCCTATCAATTATAAAGGTCAGTACCATTACCGCAGCGGCAGTACGAAGCAGGAGTTGAAAGGTGCGGCTTTGAACCGCTTTATTCTGCAACGCACAGGCAGGCATTGGGACGAGTTTCCCATAGAAAGAGCCAAAATAGAAGAACTGTCGGCAAGCGCATTGAACCGTTTCCGCAAGGAAGCGGTAAGGAGCGGACGTGTGGACGAGGGTGTCTTGAATGACAAGACCGAACACTTGCTGCATGATTTACGTCTGATAGACGAGGACGGGCATTTGAACCGTGCAGCTCTGCTTCTGTTCCACCCCGACCCTGAAAGGTTCGTGTTCGGTGCATATATCAAGATAGGCTTTTTCCGGGATAATAAAGGAAATTTGGAGTTTCAGGACGAAATTCACGGTGCTTTGATGGAACAAGTGGACAAGGCTATGGACTTGATAAAGAGCAAATACCTGATTTACCGCATTTCATACGAGGGGATTTTCCCGGCGTGAAACGCCGCAGTTCCCGGTAGAAGCCATCCGGGAGTCGCTGATGAATGCCATCGCACATAAGGACTATGCCAGTGCCGTACCCATTCAGATTAGTGTATTTCCCGACCATATCACTTTTTGGAACGCCGGGCAGTTGCCGGAGAACTGGACTACTGAAAGGCTTTTGAAA
>ENA-OQCZ01000224-OQCZ01000224.1-human-gut-metagenome-genome-assembly--contig:-NODE-224-length-18304-cov-8.391044_pt1 | contig 18304 bp, 20 predicted proteins | sample MGYA00242505_ERZ504594 | MGnify/ENA primary metagenome ERZ504594 (study PRJEB26092, sample SAMD00036329) | human gut metagenome | host: Homo sapiens | study: EMG produced TPA metagenomics assembly of... | reverse complement strand
GGTCCGATGGCACCGAATCCGGCAGAGCTTCTGGGGGGAAAGAACTTCCGAAGTCTTTTAAATGCACTTCGTAAAGTTTACGATTATGTGATTGTGGATACTCCTCCGCTTGGAAGCGTTATCGACAGTGCAATCGTTGCAGAAATCTGTGATGGTTCAATCATGGTCATTGAGTCCGGTGTGATCAGCTATCGTTTTGCACAGGAAGTAAAGAGCCAGCTCGAGAGAAGTAACTGCCCGCTGCTTGGCGTTGTCCTGAACAAGGTGGATATGCAGAAACAGGCGTATGGTAAATACGGAAAATACGGTCAGTACAAATATGGAGATTACGGCCAGGAGGAGGACGATTAACTGCCATGAAAAAAGGGATTGTTGCAGGTTTGATTGTCCTGTGCGTGGCGCTAGGAGCCGGTACAGCAGCTGTCGTAGTGACGGACGACCGAAAAGGCCCGGAAATCGAGCTTCCAGCTGATGGGGATGTAACGTATGAGGAAGGCAGTGATACAGCGTCTTTGCTGGAAGGCGTTACTGCAACGGATGAGAAAGACGGAGATGTGACAGATTCGCTGATGATTGAAAACATTTTCCCGAACGATGACCATACCAGTGCATCGGTTGTCTATGCGGCAAAGGACAGTCACAATAATGTATCAAAAGCAACACGCCGCGTGAATTATAAAGCTGCAGCGGAAGATACCCCGGCGGAAAATGAGGCTACGCAGGAAACGGATAACAGTGGGGCGGCAGATGAGTCTGCACCGGCAGTAGAGGAGCCGCAGCAGAATGACACAGAGGGCACAAAAAATGAGACAGATGCGCAGATGGAAATCGAAGCACTGCCGGCGGAAAGCCCAAAACTGTACCTGAATACGTATGAAGTAACAGTGGAAGCCGGAAACGATCTGGACAAAACCAGCTATATCAAAGAGATGACCGATGATGCAGACAGCCAGGAGTCACTCTTTAACCAGATTGAGATCGACGGCGATGTGGATACTGCAGTGCCGGGAGATTACACGCTGACGTATCATGTGACGGACAGCGATGGAAACAGATCAAATGCAGCGGTGCTTACCGTACACGTTCAGTAAGAATAGAAGAACTGCTCTGATGGGGATGCCCGATCGGGGCAGTTCTTTTTTCAAGTTTTTACGGCGCGAGTAAAATTTGACAGCCCAAAATGAGTATGGTAGAGTGAGAAAGAAAGACGGCAGAAGGGGGCAGAGGAGATGCTTCGAATCTGGCAGAAAACAGAAAAACAGAAGCTGGAGCCGGTAGGAATGGGAACGGCGTTCCCATTTTTAAAGGAAAAGAACCATGTAGTTTCTATCATCGGCGGCGGCGGAAAAACGACGCTGCTGTACGAGATGGCAGGCTTTTGTGTAAAAAACGATCAGAAGGTACTGGTGACAACTTCGACGCACATTTACCGTCCGCCGAAGGAATGGCATGACCAGAGTCTGGAAGCGGTCGAAAGAAAATTTCGCACAGGCCGCGCAGCGATTATCGGGAGTGCCTGCCGGGATCCGGAAAAGCTTTCCATGCCGGAAACGGAACTATTTGAAGAGGCACGCAAAAAGGCCGATCTGACGCTGATCGAGGCGGACGGCGCAAGGCACCTGCCGTGCAAGGCACCGGCGGAACATGAACCGGCGCTGCTTTCCTCTTCAGATCTTGTGATTGGTGTGACAGGTCTTTCGGCACTGGGACAGCCGCTTGGCAAGGGCTGCTTTCGGGCAGAACGGGCGGCGGAACTGCTTGGCTGTACGATGGAACACCATATCACGGAAGAAGATCTGGCACGGCTGATCGCATCGGAACAGGGACAGCAGAAGGATTTGAAAGGCAGAACGTTTTATGCGGTACTGCACCAGTATGAGGAAAAAGAACACCGGGCGGCCGCAGAGAAACTTGTGGAGCTGCTGCGCAGGCAGGGGATCGAGCATGTTCTGGTTACGTGCGCGACAGGAAACAGAAGACAAAGCGGTGAGAACACGAATCCCTGGTATGGGAGAGCAGAGCTTCCCGTGCGTGAAGCGGAAGAAGAGTGGGAACCCGGAGAATAAAACGGAAATAGAACGGAGGAGACAGATGGCGGAATTTACCCATTTTAAGAAAGACGGCAGCGCCGTCATGGTCGATGTCCATGAGAAGCCGGACACGTACCGGGCAGCATCGGCGACGGGAACCATACAGGTAAGCCCGGAGGTATTTGCAGCCGTGCGGGACCATACGGCGAAAAAAGGCGATGTGCTCGGTGTTGCACGGCTGGCAGGCATCATGGGGGCGAAGAAGAATGCGGAGTTGATTCCGCTGTGCCACATTGTGCCGCTGACGAACTGCGAAGTGACATTTACCACGGACGAGAATACAAATTCTATTACGACCGTGTGCACCACATCATGTGTCGGAAAGACCGGCGTGGAGATGGAGGCGCTGACTGGTGTTTCCACAGCGCTGCTCACGATCTACGATATGTGCAAGGCGATGGACCGCGGCATGGTGATTCGTGATATCCACATTCTGGAAAAGGACGGCGGAAAGAGCGGTCATTATATCTATCAGAAAGAGGAAAAATAAAGCATGGCAGAAAAGAAAGATTTCCCGGTTTTCCGGGTGGGAATTGTAACGTTAAGTGACAAAGGCTATCAGGGCGAGCGCGAGGATAAGAGCGGCCCAAAGATCAAAGAGCTGCTTCCGGCGGAGCAGTATGAGGTCGTTTCGATGCGCCTTCTGCCGGATGAGCGAGCGATGATCGAGGAGGAACTGATCCGGCTTGCCGATCTGGAGCAGTGCGATCTTGTCCTCACGACAGGCGGTACGGGATTTTCCATGCGGGATGTGACACCGGAGGCAACTCTGGCGGTATCCGGCCGTGTGGCACCTGGCATCGCGGAGGCGATCCGCGCGGGCAGCATGGCGATCACAAAGCGGGCGATGCTGAGCCGGGCAGTGAGTGCAATCCGTCATCGGACGCTGATTATCAATCTGCCGGGAAGCCCGAAGGCGGTGGAAGAGAGTCTTGGATTTGTACTTGATACCCTGCCGCATGCGTTGGGACTTCTGCGCGGAACGGACGGAGAGTGCGGAAGAAGCTGAAAAAAGAGGGAACAGGTAACGATGGAAGAAGAAAAAATTATTTTCTGTAAGAGCGGCGGCTGTACGGCAAAGCTCGGGGCAGGCGTGCTCGAACATATTCTGGAGAAGCTGCCGAAAGGGGAAAAGGATCCGAATCTGCTGGTGGGCTATGACAGCAAAGACGATGCATCCGTCTACCGGCTGACGGACGACCTTGCGATGGTCCAGACGCTGGATTTCTTTCCGCCGGTGGTGGAGGATCCGTACACGTTTGGAAAAATTGCGGCGGCGAATGCCTTAAGCGACATCTATGCGATGGGCGGAGAGGTGCGGACAGCCCTGAATATCGTCTGCTTTCCGGAACAGATGGATCTGAATGTCCTCGGAGAAATCATGCGCGGCGGCGCGGAAAAGGTGCAGGAGGCGGGCGGATCGCTCTCCGGCGGTCATTCGATTGCGGATGACAGTGTAAAATACGGCCTTTCTGTCACGGGAACCGTGCATCCGGACCGGATCTGGCAGAACAATACGGGCCGCGTGGGTGATCTGCTCATTCTGACGAAACCGCTCGGAACCGGCATTCTCTGTGCGGCGCACCGCGTCGGGGAGGAAAACCCGGGTGGATTTCAAAAGGCAGTGGAATCGATGATGACGCTGAATAAGTACGCCTCGGAGACGGCACGGAAGTATAACATTCATGCCTGTACCGATGTAACGGGCTTTAGTTTCCTAGGACATCTGCATGAGATGATGGAGTCGTGCGTGTCCTGCCATATCTGGGCGGATCAGATTCCGGTGTTCCCGGGGGCTGTGGAAGCGGCGGAGGAGTTTCTGATCACTGCGGCAGGCCAGCGGAACCGGAATCATCTGGAGCAGCATGTGACCTTTAAGGATATACCGTTCGGCATGCAGGAGGTGCTGTTTGATCCGCAGACATCGGGAGGGCTTCTGATGGCCGTGGATGCCGTGGATGCAGAAAAAATGCAGAGAAAACTGCTGGAGCAGGGGATTCCGGCAGCAATCGTTGGAAAAATCACAGAGCCGGCAGGAACCGAAATTTATGTGACACAGAGCAGGAAATGGTAAGGCAGGGAGGATGAAAAATGGCAGAGATGGAGAAAAAGACAGTAAACGCAATGGGTGATGTGTGCCCGGTACCGCTGGTAAAGGCAAAAAATGCGATTGCAGAACTTGCGGGAAGCGGAAAAGTGGAGGTTCTGGTGGATAATGAAATCGCCGTGCAGAACCTGGAAAAAATGGCGCAGCAGAAAGGATATGGCTTTCTGGTAAAAGAGAAGAAAGAAAAAGAGTATCATGTGGAGTTCACCGTATCGGAAACAGAGCCGGCTGAAACAGAAGAGAAAACCGTATGCCTCGTACCGGCGGCAAAGAAAACAAAACTCGTCGTTCTTTCTGCAGACCATATGGGCGAAGGAGCCGAGGAGCTGGGTAAAATTCTGATGAAGAGCTTCCTTTATGCACTGACCCAGCAGGATGAGCTGCCGGATACGATTCTGTTCTACAACGGCGGTGCAAAGTTGACCTGCGAGGGTTCCGAGTCCCTGGAGGATCTGAAAGATCTGGCAGCGCGCGGCGTTGAAATTCTGACCTGTGGAACATGCCTGAACTTCTACGGCATCACCGAAAAGCTGCAGGTCGGCAGTGTGACCAACATGTATGACATCGTGGAGCGCATGAGCAGCGCAGACCGCGTGATTAAGCCATGATTTACCTCGATTCGGCGGCAACGTCGCTGTGGCATCCAAAAGAAGCAGAGGAGCGTATGATCCAGGCACTGCACGGCTGTGGAAATGCAGGCCGCGGTGCACACGATGCGACACTGGATGCGGGCCGCATCGTCTTTGAGACGAGAATGCGGCTGGCAGAGTTGTTTCACGCGGAGAGTCCGGAGCGGATTGCATTTACGTGCAACGATACGGAGGCACTGAACACGGCAATTTTCGGACTCTTCGGGCCGGGGGATCATGTGATCACGACAGTCTGCGAGCATAATTCCGTTCTGCGCCCGCTGTATGCACTGGAAAAACAGGGACTGGAGCTTTCCGTGATTCCGGCGGATGTATCTGGAAGGATCGATTACGATCAGATGGAAGCGGCAGTGCGGAAAAACACGAAAGCGTTTGTCGTTACGCATGCCTCCAACCTGACCGGAAATATCACGGATCTTGCGCGGGTGTGCGAAATTGCGGAACGCCATTCCCTGCGTCTGATCGTCGATGCGGCGCAGACAGCGGGGATTCTGCCGATTGATGTACAGAAAAGCGGGATCGACGTGCTCTGTTTTTCCGGCCACAAGGGACTATTAGGGCCGCAGGGAACCGGCGGAATCTACGTCCGTCCCGAACTTTCGATCCGGCCGCTCAAAATGGGCGGAAGCGGAATCCGAAGCTATGAAAAAGAACAGCCTGCGGCGATGCCGGAGCACCTGGAAGCTGGAACTTTAAATGTCCACGGAATTGCGGGACTTCTGGGAGCGCTGGAATATCTGGAGAAGACGGGGATTGAAATGATTTACAAAAGAGAGAGGGAGCTGATGCACCTCTTTCTGGAGAAAATTCAGGGAATCCCGGGACTTACTTTATATGGAACAGACGATCTGCAGCAGCGGGTACCAACGGCGGCATTAAACATCGGCTCCTGTGATTCGGGATATGTCAGCGACTGGCTGTATGAGAACTATGGTATTGCAGTCCGAAGCGGAGCACACTGCGCGCCGCTGATGCACGAAGCACTCGGGACACGGGAGCAGGGAGCCGTGAGGTTCAGCTTTTCCCATGTACTGACGGAAGAAGAAGTCCGGATTGCCGCGCAGGCTCTGCGGGAGTTTGCCGAAGAAGAAATGCAGCAGTGAGAGAGGCGGCAGCCGGCATCCGGGATACAAAAGAAGCTGGAAAAAGGAAGAAACGATATGAGACAGCGAAAAGAAACCTGGATTCTGACGTTTGCGGGGACAACGCAGGCGATGCAGATGGAGCAGTATGCGAGAGCGCACGGCCTGCCGGGAAGGATGATCCCCGTTCCGCGGGAAATTACGGCGGGCTGCGGCCTTTCCTGGAAAGCAGCGCCGGAAGAGGGAAAAGAAATCCTTGCGGCACTTCAGACGGCGGGACTTGCCTATGAGGCGGAGTACCGTGTGCTGTTGTAGAGGTGTGAGGTGGAAATGGAAGAAAAAGAAGAAACATTACGACAGAAGCTGCGGTACGACATGCGGCTGCGCATCAGCCGGACGGATCATGCCTTCGGTCCCGGTGTGGCGGAGCTGATGGAGCATGTGGAAGCAACCGGCTCCCTTTCGAAGGGCTGCAAATGCATGCAGATGGCGTACTCGAAGGGATGGAAAATCTTAAAGCGCGCCGAGGAGGATCTCGGCATCCCGCTGGTACAGGGCAACCGGGGCGGCAGCAACGGCGGCCAGACGGTACTGACCCCGGAGGGAAAAGAATTCCTGAAGCGGTACCGGAAGTTTGAACAAGAAGTCCGCGCAGGCGCCGATGCGTCGTTTCAGAAGTGGTTTGGAACAGAAGAAAAATAACATTTTTTACGGGGACACGTTGACAAAACGGGTCCTTTCCTGTATTTTTATTAATGGAAAAAGCGTTATTCTCGCACGAGAATAACGAGGCAGACCGCGGAAGACGGAAGAAAACGGCGGCTGCTGAAACGAAAGAAGGAAGACAGCGAAGATGAAAAAGAAAGATCTGATCGTGGTACGGGGAGCAGGAGATCTTGCAACCGGTACGATCCATCGTCTGAAAAAAGCGGGCTTTCGTCTGCTGGTTCTGGAAGCAGAGCACCCGGCGGCGATCCGGCGGCAGGTGGCTTTGAGCGAAGCGGTATATGCCGGCAGTGCCAGGGTAGAGGACGTGGAAGCCGTGCGCATGGACGTGGATCTCGCAGAGAAAAAGAACCGGAAAGAACTTCTGGAACAGGAAATGGAACGGATCTGGAAGAAAGATGGTGTTCCGGTGCTCGTGGATCCGGCGGGACTAAGCATTGCAGCACTTCGCCCGGCCGTCGTGGTCGATGCGATTCTGGCGAAGAAAAATCTCGGGACGACAAAAGAGATGGCGCCGCTTGTGATTGCCCTCGGACCGGGCTTTACGGCAGGGGAAGATGTGGATGTTGTAATTGAGACGAAGCGCGGTCATAATCTTGGACGCGTGATCCGAAGCGGAAGCGCGGTTCCGAACACTGGCATTCCGGGCATCATCGGCGGGTACGGAAAAGAGCGTGTGATGCATGCACAGGCGGAAGGTATTCTGCGGAATGCGGCTTCGATCGGAGACATTGTGGAAGCCAGGGCTGTGATTGCAGAGATTGAGACAGAAAACGGGACGGTACCTGTGGAAGCATCTCTCTCCGGTCTGCTGCGCGGGCTGATCCGCGACGGCTATCCGGTGACGAAGGGATTTAAGATTGCGGACATCGATCCGCGGAAAGAAGAACTGCAGAACTGCTTCACGATTTCCGATAAGGCGCGGTGCATCGCCGGAAGCGTGCTGGAAGTGATCTGCGGGGAACTGGAATAGATTCAAATAGAAAAAGTGAGGCGTTTCAGATGAAACTGATGAAAACAGAAGACGCGGTAGGCCAGGTGCTCTGCCACGATATTACACAGATTATCAAAGGTGTGACAAAAGATGCGGTATTCCGCAAAGGCCACATCATTACAGAAGAAGATATTCCGGTGCTGTTAAGTGTCGGAAAGGACAACATTTACATCTGGGAAAAGGACGATACAATGCTGCATGAAAATGAGGCGGCACAGATTCTTTACGATATATGTAAAAACGATCACATGCATCCGTCCGATGTCAAAGAAGGAAAAATTGAACTGATCGCGGACTGCGACGGTCTTTTGAAAGTGGACCGCGAGAAGCTGAAAAAAGTAAACAGCCTCGGCGAGATGATGATTGCGACGCGCCACGGTGATACATACGTGAAAAAAGGCAACAAACTGGCAGGGAACAAGAATTATTCCGCTCGTCATCAAAAAAGAGAAGATGGAGACGGCACAAGGCAGTCTGTTCCGACGGGCCGATCCTGACCTTAAAGCCGTCCACAAGAAAAATTTGCGGTTCTGACAACGGGAAATGAAGTGTATTACCATCGGATCGAGGACACCTTCACACCGGTTATCCAGGAAAAGCTGGCAGAATTCGGCGCGGAGATGATCTTTCATGAGGTTTACGATGATGATGCATCGAAGATCACAGACGGATGCCGACGCGCGATGGAAGCGGGTGCCGATCTTGTCTTCTGCACCGGAGGAATGAGTGTGGATCCGGACGACAAGACGCCGCTGGCGATCAAAAATACCGGAGCACGCATCGTTTCTTACGGCGCGCCGGTGCTGCCGGGAGCCATGTTCCTTCTGGCGTATGCCGAAAACGGAACACCGATCGTCGGCCTGCCGGGATGCGTCATGTATTCGGAACGGACGATTTTCGATCTTGTCCTGCCGCGCCTCATTGCAGATGATGAGGTGACAGCGGAGGAACTGGCCGGTCTTGGCGAGGGCGGTCTCTGCCTGAACTGCAAGGTCTGCACCTTCCCGAACTGCGGTTTTGGAAAAGGCAGATAAACGATGAAGGATCAGTATGGCAGAACGATAGATTACCTGCGGATTTCCATCACGGACGCGTGCAATTTGAGATGCCGGTACTGTATGCCGGAGAGTGCGGCGGGCTGTGCACTGGAGCAGGCGGAACAGAATCCGCCGCTTACCGTCGAAGAGATGCTGAAGATTGTGCACGCCGCGGCTGGGCTTGGCATCACGCATTACCGGATTACCGGAGGGGAACCGCTGGTAAGAAAAGAGTGCGTGGAGCTGGTGCAGAAAATAAAAGCAGTGCCGGGCACCGCATCCGTTGGGATCACGACGAATGGCGTACGCCTGGCATCGTGTGCGAGGGATCTGAAGGCGGCCGGCTGTGACAGTGTGAATGTGAGCCTGGATACAGTGGATGCGGCAGAGTTTGCGGCGCTTACCGGACGCGATGCGCTGGAGCAGGTAAAGCAGGGCATCTGCGCGGCCAAAGAGGCGGGTCTTTTAGTGAAGCTGAATGCGGTGCATCGAAAAGAACTGCATGCGCAGGAACTGCTTGAATTTGCAGAGCAGGAAAAAGTCCCGGTGCGGTTCATCGAGGTGATGCCGGTGGGCGCCGGAAAATCGTACGTGGGTCCGTCGAATGAGGCGCTGAAAACAGAGCTGGAACAGTGGTATGGGGCATGTACGCCGGACCTGGAAAAAGAAGGAAACGGTCCTGCGGCTTATGTGCGGTACGAAAAGCTGTCGATGCCCGTCGGCTTTATCAGCGCGATCCACGGAAAGTTCTGCGGAAGCTGCAACCGCGTACGGCTGACAAGCCGCGGCTTTTTAAAGCTCTGCCTCTGCTATGAGAACGGCGTGGATCTGCGGGAGGTTCTGCAGAACGGAACGGCGGCGGATCTGCGGGATGTGATGGCACAGGCAATCTTAAAAAAGCCGATGGAACACTGCTTTGAGCGGCCGAAGGATATGACAGAGCACCACCTGATGTCCGGCATCGGCGGATGAAAGGACGGCGGTTCGAAAAGAAGAGGAAACAAAAGAAATGGGAAAAATCATAGGAATCTGTATCAGTGAAAAACGGGGAACGGCAAAGCACGAGGTGGAAACGGCGAAGCTGGTGGAAGACTGGGGCATCGAGGGCGATGCACACGCCGGGCACTGGCACCGCCAGGTGAGCCTTTTGTCGTATGAAAAAATAGAAGCTTTCCGTGCAAAGGGGGCGGATATTCCGCTCGGCGCCTTCGGGGAAAACCTGATCGTGGAAGGATATGATTTCCGGAATCTGCCGGTCGGCACGCGGTTTTCCTGCGGGGATGCGCTGCTTGAGATGACGCAGATCGGAAAGGAGTGCCACAGCCACTGCGAGATTTTCAAACGCATGGGTGAATGCATCATGCCGCGGGAGGGCGTTTTCGCGGTGGTGCTGCGCGGCGGCACGATTCAAAAGGGTGACACCATCGAACTGGTGACGGAAAAGTAGACCAGAGATCAGACACAAGGAGAGGAAACATGGACGAACTTTACCGGAAACTGCTTGCACAGCTGGAAGAGGGACAGGACACGGTTCTTGCCTTTATCACCGAAGGGGACGGCTCCATTCCGCGCACGACGGGCGCCTATATGCTGGTCGGCCGGGAAGGACGGGTTTTCGGAACTATTGGCGGCGGAAACCTGGAATATCAGGCGGTTCTGCATGCGCAGGAGCTGGTGCAGGAGAAGAAAAGTGAATACAGAGAATACGATCTCGGAACCGGAGAGGGGAAGGGGCTTGGCATGGTCTGCGGCGGCAGAGTGAAGGTGTGCTTCTATTTTATGAATGGAGCGCACGGCGAAGCAGAAAGTCTGGCGCAGGCGCTTGCGGCGCAGGAGCGGTACCGCAGTTACTGGATTTTTTTTGCGCTGGACGGAACCGGTATCCGCGTGCTGGAAAAAGAAGCGTGGGAAATGCTTCCGGCGGCACAGGAAAAAGCGGGCCACTGCCGGATTCTGGAACTGGACGGGAAAACGTATTACGCCGAGGAATTCTGCTACGACGGAAAGGTTTATCTGTTCGGCGGCGGCCATCTGGCCCAGGAACTCGTTCCGGTGCTGCATCATCTGGATTTCTGCTGTATCGTACTCGATGACCGGGAGGAATATGTGGACAAAGCATTGTTCCCGGACGCCGGGCAGACCATGCTGGTGGATTTTACGAAACTGGACGAGATTCTTTCGATCCGGAAAAATGATTATCTCGTGATTGTGACACGCGGCCACCGGTGCGATGCGGATGCCGAGGCGTTTGCGCTTCGCACCGGCGCATCGTACATCGGTGTGGTGGGAAGCCGCAGAAAGACAAAGTATGTGCGCGAAAAACTGGAAGCGCAGGGTTTTACCGGAGAACAGCTCGACAGTGTCTATGCCCCGATCGGAATCGAGATCGGAAGCGAGACGCCGGCGGAGATTGCAATCAGCATTGCCGCACAGCTCATTCAGATCCGGTCAGCAAAAACCGGAAAACGAAAAGGTGCACATCCGGCGCTTCATACGTAAATATACAAAATGAGGAGTCAATTATCATGAAAAAGAAAACCGTATCCATTCTTCTGATGGCAGCTATGGCACTTTCTCTTGCCGCATGCGGATTTTCCAATTCCACAGATTCTTCAAGTAAGAGCAGCTCCAAGGCAGAGAGCACATCTGCATCCAGCGCTTCTTCGGAAGCAGAGAGCGCATCCAGCACCAAGAGCACAGCAGACGGCGAAGTATTTGACGATACCACTGTCACCGTATTTGCCGCAAAGAGCCTGAACTCCGTAATGGAGACGCTGATCAGCGAGTACAATAGGACCCAGCCGAACGTCAAACTGGTTGGAAGCTATGACAGTTCAGGAACCCTGATGACACAGATCGAAGAGGGCGCATCCTGTGACGTATTCTTCTCTGCTGCAGCAAAACAGATGGATCAGCTGGAAGGCGAAGAGCTTCTGGTAGAAGGAACCCGTCACAACATTGTCAACAATCAGGTCTGCGTTGTGACCTATGAGGGAAGCAATACACAGGTTACCGGATTGGAAGATCTGAACAAAGCATCCAGCATCGCACTGGCAGACGGCTCCGTTCCGGTTGGAAAATATACAAGAGAAGCACTGGTCAATGCAGGCATTCTGGAGAAAGCAGACGACGTATCGGCCATCACAACCCAGCAGGTTTCCGAAGCGCTCGGCGGCGTGGAAATCAATGAGTGTGCAAACGTAGGAGCCGTTACTTCCGCAGTTGCAGAGGGATCCAACGAGGTTGGTACGGTTTATTATTCCGATACCTACGGTCTGGAGGACCGTCTGAAGGTTCTGCAGGTCGTTCCGTACGATCTGACCGGAAATGTCATCTACCCGGCAGCACAGGTTGTCAACAAAGAGGCAGATGAGACCGAGCAGGCAGCAGCGAAAGACTTTGTAGAGTTTCTGACTTCTGATGAGGCAGCCGCCATCTTCCGGAATTATTACTTTGATACAGAGGTAGAATAAAAAGAAGATCCCACAAAAAACAGCAGGGATTTGGAATCACCGTCCGAAAAAGAAAGATTTCGTTTCTACGGACGGTGGTTTTGCATCAGAGAAAATCCGGGCAGGATGCGTGATGCAGGTATGCAGGGCTGCCGTGGATAGAAAGGAAATGTTATGCAGGAAATACTGGATTTTTTACAGTCACTGGACTGGAGCCCGCTTGTCATTTCGATCAAGACCGGTATTGTGGCGACGATTCTGTCCTTTTTCTTTGGTATTTTTGCCGCGCGTGCGGTGATGAAGCTGCGTCCCGGCGCGCGTGCCGTAATTGACGGCTTTCTGACACTTCCGATGATTCTGCCGCCGACCGTTGCAGGCTTTTTCCTGCTTCTGATTTTCAGCCTCCGCCGTCCGTTTGGTGCTGCACTGTATGAGAATTTCAGTATCAAGGCAGTACAGACATGGCTTGGCTGTATTCTGGCGGCAACGATTATCGCGTTTCCGCTGATGTACCGCAATACGAGAGCGGCATTTGAGCAGGTGGATACGAACCTGATCTATGCGGCGCGGACGCTTGGTATGTCGGAGTGGAAGATTTTCTGGAAAGTGGTCATCCCATCGGCAGGTCCCGGCGTGCTCTCCGGTACGGTACTGGCATTTGCAAGGGCGCTCGGTGAGTACGGTGCGACGTCGATGCTGGCCGGAAATATTCCGGGAAAGACGGGTACCGTTTCCCAGAAAATCGCAATGGTGATTCAGGACGGGGATTATAAAACGGCGGGTTTTTGGTCTGTTGTCGTACTGCTCGTCGGATTCCTTACGATGACAGCGATGAACCTTCTGGGCAACCGGAGAAAGAAAAATCAGAAACAGTGGTAGAGGATAAAGAATGGCGCTTGAAGTAGATATTACGAAAAAGCTGGACGGATTTTTTATGCATATGCAGTTCCGGGCGGAGCGGGAGATTTTTGCGATTCTCGGCGCGTCGGGCTGTGGAAAAAGCATGACCTTAAAGTGCATCGCCGGAATCGAAAAGCCGGATGAAGGGCGGATTATCCTTGACGGCAAGGTGCTGTTTGATTCGGAGAAAAAAATCAATCTGCCGCCGCAGAAGCGGAAAGTCGGTTATATGTTCCAGGATTACGCCCTGTTTCCGCATATGAATGTTGTGCAGAATATTGAGGCAGGCATGGGAAAACGGCCGGACCGGAGCCGGACGGAATCGTTGATCCGCCAGTTTCAGCTGGAAGGGCTGGAGAAAAAGATCCCGGGACAGCTTTCCGGCGGACAGAAACAGCGCGTCGCGATGGCACGGATGCTCGCAGCAGAGCCGGAACTGATTCTGCTCGACGAGCCGTTTTCAGCGCTCGATACCTACCTGAAATGGCAGTTGGAGCAGGAGATGTACAAACATCTGAAGGAGGCCGGAAAACCGGTCATCTTCGTATCACACAACCGCGATGAGGTGTACCGCCTCTGCGATACGGTCAGCTGTATGAACCGGGGAAAGATGGAAGTCATGGAACCGCTGAAGGAATTTTTCCAGAATCCGAAGACGCGCACAGCGGCAATTTTGTCGGGCTGCAAGAACATTTCGGCGGCCGAGCGGGTGGATGCGCACACGCTGCGGGCCGTGGACTGGGGCGTAACGCTGCACGTAAAGGAGCGGGAAATTGCAGACGATATCCGCGCAGTCGGCATCCGGGCACATTTTCTGGCCACAGTAGAAAGGCCGGGTGAGGAAAATGTATTTCCGGTCAACGAATCCGAAATCTGGGAAGATCCGTTTGAATGGAACATTTCGTTCCGGAAGAATGCCGAATGCAGCTGGCTGCAGTGGAATATCGCAAAAACAGACTGGAGCCCGGAAATGGGGATTCCAAAGGAGCTGTATCTGAAGGAGGAAGATATTCTGCTGCTGACGGATTCCTGATGCTGGTGTGACAGATTTGGATAAAAAAAGATTGTTTTCGAAATCGTGATCGTGTTTCGAAAACAATCTTTTTTCATCGTTTACAGATTCATTACATGGTGATCCAGCCGAATGCATTTGCCACGGAACTGAACAGAATGATCAGTGCAAACACCGGGCAGAGATACTGGATCATGACAAGAAAGATTTTCTTTCTGCGGAAGCGGCTCTCACCGTGGATGATTTCTTCCTCGATTTTTGCCACACCGATGACTCTCGAAACGAGAAGACAGGTGGCAATGGCAGCAATTGGCATCATCACGGAGTTCGTCAGGAAGTCGAAGAAATCCAGGAACTGCATGCCAAGAATGGTGACGGAGGAAAGCGGTCCGTAGCCAAGGCAGGAGAGCGTTCCGAGCGCAATCATGATAACGCCGATCAGAACGGTCGATTTTTACGGCCCCAGCCGAGCTCATCCTCAAATGTGGAAACGGCGCTTTCTGTCAGTGCGATGGAGCTGGTCAGTGCGGCAAACAGCACCAGAAGGAAAAACAGAATACCGATCACAGTGCCAAAGCCCATATTGGCGAATACCTTCGGGATGGTGATAAACATCAGGGAAGGTCCTGCCTGCAGGGTATCCGGATTTCCGCCGGAGAAGGCAAAGACGGCAGGAATGATCATCAGGCCTGCCATGATCGCAATGGCAGTGTCAAAGATTTCGACGTTGCGTGTGGAATCCTCGATCGAGGTGTCTTTTTTCATGTAGGAGCCAAAGGTGATCAGAATACCCATCGCAATCGAGAGGGAGTAGAACATCTGTCCCATGGCGGCAACAACGGACATCCATGAAAAGTTTTTGAGGTTCGGAACAAGGAAATACTTCACGCCTGCCAGTGCGCCCGGTCTTGTTACGGAATAAACGGCAATGATAACGGAAAGGACGATCAGAATCGGCATCATCACCTTGGAAACGCGTTCAATGCCGTTTCGCACACCGGCGTAGATGATGGCGACCGTAATAAGGCAGAAAACGGCAAAACAGAGCTCTGTGGAAACTCCGTTTGAGATGAAGCCGGAAAAATAGCCGTCCTCTGCGAGCAGGGTACTGTTGCCCTTCACGTATTCGATCAGATATTTGATGACCCATCCTCCGATGACAGAGTAGTATGGAACGATCAGAATCGGGATAATGGCGTTGATCCAGCCCCCGGCGGAAAGCCATTTCGATTTGCCGAACGACTGGAAAGCGCCGACCGGGCTTTTTCGTGTCATGCGTCCGATGGCGGACTCGGCAACGATCATGGAGTAGCCGAAGGTGAGCGCCAGCAGGATATAAATGAGGAGGAAAATTCCTCCGCCGTATTTTGCTGCGAGGTAGGGAAAACGCCAGATATTTCCAAGTCCGACGGAAGCGCCTGCTGCAGCCAGCACGTAACCGATTTTGCCGGAAAACGAGCTGCGGGATTTGTTGTGTTTGTTCATAGAGTTCCTTCCTTTTGTGTGTTACAAAAATTTTGGGTTTATGGTCAGTTCTTGAAGATTTTTTATGCTGACACCATAAAGAAGATTGTAACATTATTGGGAAGGAAAGTCACTACTAAATTTTTTGTTTTTTGCTGTCCGGCAGGGATTCCCCGGCCAGTTCCGCCATCAGCTCCGGCACGGTGGTCATGTGATCGAGACGCCATGCATTTTCTCCGCAGAAAAGGAGAGCGTTGTCGGTATCGCCATCGGCAGCGCGGGTCAGGGCAGTGGTAATACAGTAGGGAATGGAGGCTTTGTCGCATTTTTTGAGGCACTGGTAGCAGTGTGAGATTTTTTCCCGTTCCTGTTCGCGTTCCGTCAGAAACGGATTGCGGATTGCGCGGCCCGGCATGCCGACCGGACTGTGCATGATCGTGATATCTTCTTTTTTTGCATTCAGGTATGCCTGTTTGTAGCGGGGATCGGCATCGCATTCTTCCGTGACAACGAAACGGGTAGCCATCTGGACGCCTGCGCAGCCAAGCGACAGATAGTGAAGGATATCCTCATGGGTGTAGACGCCTCCGGCAAAGACGACGGGGATGGTACAGGCATATTTTTCTTCGTAGCCATGTACAATCTGCAGAATTTCCCGGATTTCGTCATCGTAGCCGCGTCGTGCTGTTTCTTCTACGGTTTCGGCGGAATAGCCGAGATGGCCTCCGGCTGCAGGACCTTCGATGACAACGAGATCAGGGACGCGGTGATAGTGATTGTCCCAAAGCTTCAGAAGAACCTTGGCGGTCCGGGGCGGGGAAACGATAGGCGCGAGCTTGATGGAGCTTCCCGCTGTGTATTTTGGCAGATCAGTCGGGAGACCGGCCCCGGAGATGATGAGATCGGCTCCGTTTTCGATGCAGCAGCGGACGTATTCCTCGTAGTGGGTCAGGGCGCACATGATATTGACGCCGATGATGCCGCCGTTTGAAATTTCTTTGGCGCGGCGGATGTGGAAGGCGAGTGCGCGGAGATTGGCACTTAAGGGATCACGCGCGAATTCCGGATCGCGCCAGCCGGGCTGGGCGGCGGAGATGATGCCGATTCCGCCGGCTTTGGCAACGGCACCGGCGAGGGATGAGAGGCTGATGCCGACGCCCATTCCGCCTTGGATGATGGGGTATCTGGCAACTAAATTTCCTATTTTTAATTCTGGCAGCATATAAATTCTCCTTTTTTGATAAACGGACGATCCAGTGGCTGCCGCCGCGCCGTGGATGTTCCTCCAGATGGGCGCGGTTTCGGAGGCCGGGAAACTCTAAGGCTCTGAAATTTACGCGAGCAACGAGCCAAAGTCCGTGCTCGCACGAGACCTTGGCGACTGCCGCGATAACTAGAGAAACTCGCAAAGCGTGTTTCTCTAGTTTTGTTAAAAGCGCTTTCGAAAACGGCAAACTCGCTGCGCTCAGACAGTGCCGTTTTTGAAAGCAACACAAAATCCCATAGCCTAAGAGTTTGCGGGCCTCCTGCAAATGCGCTCACCTGGAGGAACATCCACGGCGCGGCGGCAGCCATTGGATCTGGTTATTGGTGACGAATAAATAGAATAAATATGTGATGTAAAATACTTTAGCATGTGGTTTTTAAAACTAGATATATAATACTTTGAATATCAAAGTATGTCAAGAGGGAAAATGAAAAACGTGATTGCGGGGGGTGGGGAGGTGTGGTAGAGTGGGTGGTAGAAAGTAAATTTGAGACAGGAGGATATGGGACATGTTAAGGGATCTGGTGTTGAAGAACAGGAGTTATCGTGGATTTGATGAGTCGGTGCGGATTTCGCGGGAGACGTTGGAAGGGTTTGTGGATTGCGCGCGGCTTTGTCCTTCGAGTGTGAATAAGCAGCCGTTGAAGTATTTTCTGGCGTGGGAGCCGGACGAAGTGGAGAAGGTGCAGGGTCTGACGAAGTGGGCGCGGGCGTTGCCGGATATGGTACTGCCGCATCCGGGAAAACGGCCGATGGGTTTTGTTGTGATCTGCCAGGATAAGAGGATTGATGAGAATCTGAACCGGTATCAGAAGGATGTCGGGATTGTGGCGCAGACGATGCTGCTTGCGGCTGTGGAGCAGGGGCTTGGCGGCTGCATGATCGGGAATTTTCAGGCGGGCGAGGTGATGGAAGTGCTTGGACTGCCTGAGGAGATCCGGCCGCTTTTGATTGTGGCGTTTGGAAAACCGGCGGAGGAGATTCATCTGGTGGATGTGCCGGAGGATGGGAATACGAATTATTACCGGGATGAAAATGATGTGCACTATGTGCCGAAGAGAACGCTGGCGGATGAATTGCTGAACTGAAGATAGAAACTGAAGATAGAGCCGGAAAATTCCGGAAAAATGTCGGATGAACCGTCCTAAAAAGTTAGATCTAAAAAATCTGATTTCTTGGGGCGGTTCAAAGAATCCGGCATTTTTTTACTTTGCAGGAAACTTCGTTGAATTTTCCTGTAAAGTAAAAAGCCCTCCGGGCAGGATCGCACTGCGGCGGAGGGGAAAGGAAAGCACAGGCTCTTATTAGTTTCGGTGTAGCCCGAAAAAGGGAAAATGTCCCATACTTTCTGGCAATCCGGGGAGATGTCTGGTGGGCAGGAAATGGTGCAAATAAAGATGTTTTTTCCTGCAAAACAGAACCTTTTTTCTCGAAAGGGATCATGATAAAATGAGAAAAAATGGGGGAATTTTCAAAATAAGATGGAGGAGGATATTGAAATGAAAATTTATCACGCACAGGTG
>ENA-OQCZ01000223-OQCZ01000223.1-human-gut-metagenome-genome-assembly--contig:-NODE-223-length-18315-cov-9.264185_pt1 | contig 18315 bp, 16 predicted proteins | sample MGYA00242505_ERZ504594 | MGnify/ENA primary metagenome ERZ504594 (study PRJEB26092, sample SAMD00036329) | human gut metagenome | host: Homo sapiens | study: EMG produced TPA metagenomics assembly of... | reverse complement strand
AAGCGAGAATTGATGAGCTGCGGCGAGAGATAGGGGCAAGCCCCTATCCTGGAATATGAGCCCCTTTCAGGGGCAGAGGCGCAACTGCCATGCTATTTGGATCAAAACCGCACAGAGACTTTTATTGATTTTGAATACCCGACCTTTCAGAGGTAGCTGTTTTTTAGGCTCGTTGACAGCAGATGAAAAAAGAGACGCGAAATAAATAAATGATATGTTTGTCTCGCTCAGATTTTTGTGTTAAATTTGAGGCTTGAATTAATTACTGAATTGAGAAATGAGGTTAGAAAAGCGAGTGCGTTAAGTGTTAAATGATGGTGAAATTGTGAGCCTTTTGGCTGTTCATAGCTATGCAAATAAACGAAGGCTATACTTTTTGTCGAACGCGGCACGTTGCACATTCGTTTCTCGTCCCAGATTCGGTCGTTTCTCGTCCCAGATTCGGTCGTTTCTCGTCCCAGATTCGGTCGTCTCTCGTTCCAGATTCGTTCGTCTCTCGACCCAGATTCGGTCGTCTCTCGTCCCTGATTCGCTGACAAGTCTTAGGGCGCGAAGATGAAGGATGCTTGGAAGGATTTCCAGCAGACGGGTTTGACTGGCTCGTGGCGGTGGCTCTTGCGCTTGATGCCGTCAGGACAACGCAAATGGATTTCCGCTGTTGTTCGTTGGAGAGAAATATTAATCAACCCATAAAATATGCAATCATGAAAAGAATATTCGTGGCCGCTTTCGCCTTGTTGGCAATGGCAACAACGGCTTCGGCTCAGAACTATGAAGTGGTGAACGACTCGGTGGCCGCAGAAACGACAGAGAGCGGCACCAGTATTCTCGCCCAACTGATGGACAACGCCATGACGGAAGTACCTGCGGCCTATCCCGGTGGAGCTCGGCAACTCATGGTAGACCTTGCAGCCAATCTGGAATATCCGACAATTGCGATAGAATCGGATTTGCAGGGAAGAGTCCTCTTACAGTTTGTCGTCACGCGCCGGGGGAAAATCGGAGAGGTGAAGGTGCTGAAGAGCCTGTCGCGCGAATGCGACGCAGCAGCCATCAAAGCCGTGAGAAAGCTCAGGACCTTCACGCCAGCGCGACATAAAGGAAGCGTTGTCAGTGTCAAGTACACCCTTCCAGTCACATTCCGCTTGCAGTAATTCTATACCTTTATATACCTATGTCAAAAGTACATTCTTACAAGACTTCAAAGCGTTTGCCATGCGTGGCAACGTTGTTGATATGGCCGTCGGCGTTGTTATCGGTACGGCCTTCGGAAAAATCGTGTCGTCCATCGTGTCCGACCTCATCATGCCTCTGATTGGCGTCATCTGTGGCGGCGTGAACTTCACCGACCTCTCCATCACGCTCAAGGAAGCACAGGTGGTGGATGGACAGGAACAGGCCGCCGTGTTGCTCAACTATGGCAACTTCCTGCAGGCCACGTTTGATTTCATCATCATCGCCTTCTCCATTTTCGTCTTCATCCGCCTCATCTCTAAGCTCCATCGCAAGAAACAAGAGGTGCCGGCTCCCGCAGAACCTGCGAAGCCCAGCGAGGAAGTGCAACTGCTCACGGAAATCCGCGACTTGCTGAAGAAACAGGAAAAATGATGAGCGCGGGCCATCTGCAACAAAATGGGTGCGTAAAATCAAAATGGGTTTTCCCTGCTTTGACATTATAAGGTGATTCTGAACACCTACTTACCTACTTAACAGCCTAATCATTCAAAAACAAACGAAACATCTATGAGGAATTTCTTCAAACATTCGGGGCAACTGTGTGCTCTCGGCGCCTTGCTTCTTTTGGGCGCTCCCGTTTTTCTCTCCTCCTGCAAGGAAGAGATTGACGAGTCGAACTTCGCCATCAAGAAGATGCAGACAGCAGCCGATTATATCGACGAAAACAGTCAGTTCTCTTTGATGAACGCGCTTTTCCGCCGCGTCAGACTGGGTAATGTTGAGGGCGCGTCTCCGCTCCACAATATGCTCTCTGCCAGAGGAAACTACACCATCTTCCTGCCAACAAACGAGGCGGTGGAGAAATATATGGCGGAAAACGGCATCACCTCTATCGACGAGATGAGCGACGACCTCGCCAATACGCTCGCCAAGAGCTGCATCATTGACAATGGCTCAAACAACGCCTACGAAAGTGCGGACCTCCCCAGCAGCGGTGCGCTGCCCATCTCCTGTCTCTCCGACCGTATGCTCTCTTGCTCGCTTGATTCCACATCGACTTTCATCATCAACGGAACGTCGAGAATCATCAAGGGCGACATCGAGGTGTCAAACGGTTTCATCCATGTGGTTGACGGCGTGATCAGTCCGTCGCTCAACACGCTCGACGAGCAAATCGGCGTGGCCGACAACCTCAAGGTGTTCAGCTACTTGCTCACCCATACGGCCTTGTGCGACTCGCTGCACGAGTATCTCGACAAATCGTATGAGAACTCCAGCCGACAAGAGAAAACGCACATGGGCGAGTTTGACTACGTCTATGCACAACACCGCTACATCGGATACACCGCCTTTGTGGAACCCGACAGCATCTACGAGCAGACATTGGGCCTCAAGGTTGAAAAAGACGCTGAGGGCAACCTGACCAATGGCGCCGCTTTCGTGGCCAAACTGAAGGATTATGTGGCCGACGCTTACGGTTCGAACCATATTGATGATTTGAAGCATCCGTACAACCCCATCAACCGTTTCGTGGCCTACCACCTCGTTTACGGACGTATGCCTTTCAACAAACTCGTTTATCACTGCAACGAGTATAACTACAAGTATGGCCAATGGAACGCACCGCAAACCGTCAATATGCCGACCAACGTGTGGGAGTTCTACACCACCATGGGTGCATTCCCCAGTCTGCTGAAAATCACGCAGGTGGGCGACGCTGGATTTGAGCACGACGTTGACCATAAAATCTATCTCAACCGCATCTCGCTCTATGCCGACGGCCCGACGGACGACTATCACGAAACGGGCGTGGTGCCGGGCTATGCGGGCATCATCGTCAACGCCGACAATGGTGACAACGACAACAACGCCCTCAACGGCTATTACCACACCATCAACAAACTTCTGGTCAACGACGAAGGCACGCGCGATGAACTCTACAAGCGCCGCATCCGCATGGACATCGCCGCCACGCTTCCTGAACTGGCTACAAACAACTATCGCGGAAACTACAAAATTGCTTTCGACCCAGGCTATCTCTCGCGCATGATTCGCCAGAGCAGCAGTACGAAGATGGGACACACCCACGCGCAGGGTTCTGGATGGCTGGCCATGTGGGGCGACGAGTTCCGCGTGTTCGGTCTCTACGACTTCATCTATAAGCTTCCGCCCGTTCCGAAAGACGGTACTTACGAAATCCGCCTGGGACTCAGCCACGGTCCGATTAGAGGTATGGCGCAGATTTATTTCGGCGACGATCCCGACCGTCTCGCGCCCGTGGGTCTTCCCTACGATATGCGTCAGATTCCTGGTTCCAACACCCCCCAACATCCCTTGGGTGAAGGACGGTGACGACCAGACGGTCAACCGCGAAAACGACAAGAACCTGCGTAACCAAGGCTATATGAAGGCTCCGATGTTCTTCACCTACAGTACGGGACGCGCCGACCAGCCTTTGCGCGAATTTGGCGGCTCATGGTGTGCCATCCGCAAGATTGTCTGCACCGAATATATGAAGGCAGGAAAGACCTATTACCTGCGCTTCAAGTCGGCCTTGAAGAAACTCGATGCCGAGCTGGAGCTCGACTACTTCGAATATGCTTCAACCCCCGTTTACAATGGGGTAGAGCCAGAGGATATTTGGTAAGTTAGAATAGAAAAGATTTATTTTGTTTCCCGCTCCGAATCAACAACAGATTCGGGGCGGGATTTTTGCTTGCTTTTTGGGGGAAAATTGGAAAGGCATTTTTGGGGGACTTTTTCGCTGCGTTTGTTATGTTCGCTTTTGAGGGAAAAAACACGGATTTTGGGGATGAAGCCTTGACGATATCACTCCGAAAAACAGGCTTGGCGGCATGAAAACGACAAACTTTTAGTCCTGCGCTTGTAAAAAAAAGCAAATATAAAATATTTTGCCTGTAAAATTTGGCTTACTCCTAACAATTTACTACCTTTGAGAGGTAAAAAAGACCTCAATAGAATCCACAAGATTCTGTTGGGTTAAAATCTTCACTTGACAAATAGTGATAGTCTTTAATTAAAAATCACAAAGTTATTCGTATAAAACCTTATAATCTTCTGACCTATGTGCTACTTAAAATTTGACAAAGCGCAGATGACGAACCTTCATGACTCCCTCTATAAGGAATTTCTGATCACAAATCGCTCTGGCGCTTACTGTAACACAACATTGGTTGGCTGCAATATCCGTAAGTACCACGGCCTCATGGTCGTTCCGGTTCCCGAACTGGACGACGAAAACCATGTGTTGCTCTCCTCGCTCGACGAAACTATCATTCAGCACGGCGCGGAGTTCAACCTCGGCCTTCATAAATACCAAGGGGAAAATTACAGTCCGAAGGGACACAAGTATATCGTGAGCTTTCAATGGGACAAGGTGCCGACCTGGATTTATCGTATCGGTGGCGTGCTGCTCAAAAAGGAAATGGCATTCTGCACCGACGATTATCAGTTTTATATCCGCTACACGCTGCTCGATGCTCATTCGGCCACCACGCTGCGCCTGAAACCGTTCTTGGCCTTCAGAAGTGTGCGCCAGTGGACACACGAAAACTCTGTTGCCAACAGTGGATACACAGAGGTGAAGAATGGTATAAAAATGTGCCTCTATCAGGGCTATCCCGACCTCTTCATGCAGACTAATGTCAAATCGGAATTTCACTATTGTCCCGATTGGTATCGCGGACTCGACTATCCGAAGGAACGCGAACGCGGCTACGACGCCACGGAAGACCTTCTCGTGCCGGGCTATTTCGAGATGCCAATCAAGAAAGGACAGTCTGTTGTGTTCTCGGCTGCTTTGAACGAGTTGGCACCGAATCGACTGGGACACTATATGGAAGAAGAACGCGAAGCGCTCGACGAACGCGACAGTTTCTATCATTGCCTTGTTAACGCCGCACACCAGTTTAATGTCCGCAGAGACGGAAAACACTATATCCTCGCTGGGTATCCTTGGTTTAAATGCCGTGCGCGCGACACGTTTATCTCTATGCCGGGCTTGACGCTTTCCATCGGTGAGAGAGAGCAGTATGAAAAGTATATGGATGCTGCCGCTGAAGCCATTCGCCAGTTTATCAACAAAGAGCCTGTCACGGTGCCTATTTACGAAATCGAGCAACCAGATTCGCTGCTTTGGGCGACGTGGTGCTTGCAGCAGTATCGCAAGAATGTGTCTGCACAAGATTTTCAGGAGAGGTATGGCGAACTGCTCAAGGACATCATGGAATATGTTCGTGGCGGACACCACTCAAATCTCTTCGTTCACGAAAACGGATTGCTCTATTCCAACGGACGCGACCGCGCCGTGACGTGGATGAACTCTATGGCCAACGGACGCCCCATCATTCCGCGCTCAGGATATATCGTTGAGTTTAACGCACTTTGGTATAACGCCATGAAATTCTACGAGCAGGTGCTCAAAGAGAAGGGCGACGAGACGAGCATGATTCTCGCACAGGATTATGCCGACGAGGCAGAAAAGATGACGACGGCCTTCAAGGAGGTGTTCCTCAACGAACACGGCTATCTGCTCGATTATGTTGATGGCAAGATGATGGACTGGAGCGTACGTCCCAACCAGCTTTTCGCCATTGCGCTCGACTATTCTCCGCTCAGCATGAAGGAACGCAAGGGTGTGCTCGACATTTGCACGAAGGAACTCATGACGCCAAAGGGCATGCGCTCGCTTTCGCCAAACAGCGGCGGATATTCTCCAATGTATGTGGGACGACAAGCCGACCGCGACCAGGCTTACCATCAGGGAACGGGATGGCCTTGGCTCACTGGTTTCTATCTGGAGGCTTATCTGCGCGTTTACAAGATGAGCGGCGTGAACTACATCGAACGCAAGCTCATCGGTTTTGAGGAAGAACTCTTCTATCACTGCATCGGCACCATTCCGGAACTCTTCGACGGCAACCCGCCATTCCACGGACGTGGAGCCATCTCATTTGCCATGAACGTGAGCGGTATTCTTCGGGCCATCCGTTTGATGGAGAAATATCAAATCGCGGAAGATTAAAACAATGTTGTTGCCGGAGATTTTCTCTGGGAATGGCGGAGAGCGGCACGACCAGTGCGGCTCTCGCCAAGCAACTAATCACCATAGCCATGGCGGGGAAACTTCCGCAAAATATCGCGCGGATAACGTCTCTTTAGTAATGGTTGAAGTTTGTTTTTCACCATTGCTTACCGTGGCATTAACAGCTAATACCAATTTATGAAAGTATTAATGTTCGGATGGGAGTTCCCTCCTCATATCTTGGGCGGACTCGGAACAGCCAGCTATGGCATCACTGCCGGACTGGCCAAACAACCCGATATGCAAATCACTTTTTGTATTCCGAAGCCCTGGGGCGACGAAGACAAGAGTTTCATGAACATCATCGGACTGAGCGAAACACCCATCGTTTGGCGTGACGTTGACTATGACTATGTCAAGCAACGCCTTGGCAACAAAATGACGCCGGAGCAATATTATGCCCTGCGCGACCATATCTATGCCGATTTCTCATACCGTATGACGGATGATTTGGGATGTATCGAGTTTTCTGGACGCTACCCCGATAATCTCTTCGACGAAATTAACAACTATTCCATCGTGGCTGGCGTGATTGCTCGTCAACAGGAATATGACATCATTCACGCACACGACTGGCTGACTTATCCGGCTGGCATTCATGCCAAAAACGTGAGCGGAAAACCGCTCGTGATTCACGTGCATGCCACTGACTTTGACCGCTCAAGAGGTAATGTCAACCCAACGGTTTACAGTATTGAGAAAGACGGTATGGATCATGCCGATTGCATCATGTGTGTGTCTGAATTGACGCGACGCACGGTGATTGAACACTACCACCAGGATCCAGCTAAGTGTATCGCTATGCACAACGCCGTTTATCCGCTCTCCGACGAGGTGAAGCAGATGGTCGCACAGCGCAAACCCCACACGGAGCGTAAGGAACGCGTGGTGACTTTCCTCGGACGTATCACGATGCAGAAGGGACCGGAATATTTCGTTGAGGCGGCCTCGCTCGTGCTGCAACGCACGCGCAATGTGCGCTTCTGTATGGCCGGTTCTGGAGATATGCTTAACGCCATGATTGAGATGGCGGCGGAGAAGGGTATTGCCGACCGCTTCTTCTTCCCAGGATTTATGAAGGGAAAACAGGTCTACGAGGTGTTCCGCGACAGCGACGTTTATGTGATGCCGTCTGTGAGCGAGCCGTTTGGCATTTCGCCTCTTGAGGCCATGCAGTGTGGCGTGCCGTCCATCATCAGCTATCAGAGCGGATGTGCGGAAATTCTCGACAAATGTATCAAGACAGACTACTGGGATATCAATGCGATGGCTGATGCCATGTATTCCCTCTGCACCAACGAAGGACTCTATCAGTATCTTCAGGAGGAAGGAATCAAGGAGGTTGACCAAATCACCTGGGAGAAAGTGGGCAAGCGCATTTACGATGTCTACCAGCAGGTGCTTCAAAATTACAATCACAAATAAGAGTAGTTAACACATTCAATTGACTCCGCCGAAGTCTCTTGCGGCGGATGTCAGCAAAAACAAGATATCCCTATGAAGACCATTTGCTTATATTTCGAGATACACCAAAACATCCATCTCAAGCGCTATCGTTTCTTCGACATCGGCACAGACCATTATTATTATGACGACTACGAGAACGCGCGCTCTATCACTGAAACTGCTGACAACTCTTATGTGCCGGCACTCAACGCGCTCATCGAAATGGCTGAGCGCTATGGCAGCTACTTCAAATGCGCCATCTCGCTCTCTGGCTGCGCCATTGAGCAACTTGAAAACCACGCTCCGCAGGTGATTGAACTCCTGCAGAAACTCAACGACACGGGCTGCGTGGAATTTCTCGCTGAACCATATTCCCACGGCTTCTCTTCTCTGGCCAACCCTGAATGCTTCAAGGAAGAAGTGACGCGCCTTTGCAAGAAGGTGAAGTCGCTATTCGGACAGGAACCGAAAATCTTCCGCAATTCATGCCTCATCTACTCTGACGAAATCGGAGAACTCGTGGCCAGCATGGGCTTTAAGGGGATGTTGGCAGAAGGTGCTAAGCAGGTGTTGGGATGGAAGAGCCCGCACTTCGTTTACAACTGCAACCGCAACCCGAAACTGAAGCTCCTCCTGCGCGACTACAGTTTGTCGGAGGACATCAGTTATCGTTTCAACGATTCTTCTTGGAACGAATATCCGCTCTTCGCCGACCGTTATGCCGACTGGATTGCCCAGTTGCCAGAGGAAGACCAGGTGATCAACCTCTTCATGGAGCTCTGCGCTCTCGGTATCTTCCAGCCGTTGTCTTCGAATATCCTCGAGTTTATGAAGGCTTTGCCAGAACAGCTCCGCCAACGCGGCATCGTGTTCTCAACGCCATCGGAAATCTGCTCGAAGATCAAGTCGTCGGGCGACCTCAACGTGGAATACCCTATCTCGTGGGTGGACGAAGAACGCGACCTCTCGCCGTGGCTCGGCAACGTGATGCAGCGTGAGGCTTTTGAAAAACTTTATAGCATTGCCGACCGTGTGCGTATCGCTGGCGACCGCCGCTTGAAGCAAGACTGGGACTATCTCCAGGCTTCAAACAACCTCCGCTTTATGAGCACGAAGGCCAGCTCTTACGGCGGCTACCGCGGTATTTATTCTTCGCCCTACGATGCTTTCACCAACTACATGAATATCCTTGGCGACTTCATCTCTCGCGTGAACAACCTCTATCCGGAGGATGTTGACAACGAACAGCTTGAATCGCTCTTCACGACCATCAAGAACCAAGACCAGGAACTGGAAGTGAAGAACAAGGAAATCGAGAAGTTGCCACATGCTTGCCAAGTTGGAGCAAGAGGCTCCCGCCAAGAAACCAGCTACCAAGAAAGCGCCTGCCAAAGCTGCGAAGGCGCCTGCCAAGAAGGCCACTGCCGTGAAAAAGAAGGCGGAAGAGGCTGAAACTAAGTAATGGTGAAAGAATAAGTTGACCAATTTTGACCTGTATTTTTGTTGGTTTTGGAATTTGGAAGAGGGAGCATAGCGGGGCTATGTGACCGATGACAAATTTCAAAAACAGCAAAAAGGCAGGGCATAAGAATATAATTCCTTACTCTTCAAAATTGGCCAAGTTATTTTTTCATCATTACTAAGTAATTGGAATGTGAGATAATTTGAACAAGGCCCTTTCAAGGCAGTGTTCAGCGTTTGCTAAGCGGAATCTGTGTGCGGATTTTTTTCGTGCCAGATTCCGCTTCACTTTTCCTTGAAGGAAAGAATGGGCTGAGGCTTTACGGTGCACCCGCTGATTCGTGATGGAGGGGAGTTGATGCCCACTTATATATAAGGGGGGTAAAGTAAAAAGAGAACAGGGATGGTCTTCAGCTACACATTTTGCAGAAGACCGTCCCTGTTCTTGGTTGTAGTGGGCTTATATTTGCTTGTCGTGTGGACTTGCGTTTGCTTGTAGGTGTATGTTGTTGGTGGCGTATGTTGTTGGTGGCGTATGCTGTTGGATGCTCCTGCCTGTATGGTAGACTGTTTTACTTCCGTAACCTGCCAACGATGTTTTTGGCGGCGCGTTCTGGTGCGCCTGGCGCCCCCAATTGTTGTGCCATTTCCTCGTATCCGTTGAGCATCTCCTGGCGTTTGTTGCCGCCGGGAAGTAGGGGAAGAAGGGCGTTGCTGACGTTGCTGACCGTCATGCCATCGGCCACAAGTTCTGGTACGACCTCGCGGTTGCAGACTAAATTGACCAAAGAAATGTATGGCACCTTGAGAAGATGGCGACGGAGAAAGGAAACGAAACGACCGCAGGCGACATAGTAGCACACCACTTGCGGTACGCGGAAAAGCGCCGTTTCAAGGGTGGCCGTTCCGCTCGTTACGAGGGCGGCAGAAGCGCGTGAGAGCAGTCCGTAGGTGTCTCCTTTGATCATTTCCACGTCTTCTTCCCGCAGTTGGGCACGTTCAAAGATGTGCTTGTACACTTCCTGCGGCATGGAGGGCGCGATGGCGATGGCCAGGCGGAAACCTTTTTCGCGCAGTGGCATGACCGCTTGAAGCATGCGGCTCAGGTTGTCTTCAATTTCTTGTCGGCGCGAACCGGGCAACAAGGCGATGAGGTGCTCGTCGCGGCAGTGGTCTGGGTGTTTCAAACGATAGTTTGCCACTTCGTCAACCGTTGGGTTCCCCACATAGGTGATGGGATAGTTGTGGCGTTGTTCGAAATAGGGAACTTCAAAGGGCAGGATAGAGTAGAGGTGCGTCACATCGCGGCGAATGGCCTTGATGCGGTGTTCCTTCCAGGCCCAAATTTTGGGCGAGATGTAATAGAAGACAGGGCAGATGTGTTCTTGCGTCACGTAACGGGCCATCTTGAGGTTGAATCCCGGATAGTCCACCAGAATCACCGCGTCTGGTTGCCATTCGGCAATCTGCTGTTTGCAGTGTTTTATGCCGCGCAAGATGGTTCGCAGATGAAGCAGGACGGGGATGAATCCCATGTAGGCCAGATGCTTGTAGTGGCACAATAATTTGCCCCCCACGCGCTGCATTTCGTCGCCCCCATAAAAGCGAAAATCCGCATCAGGGTCTTCTTGCAGGAGCGCCTGCATAAGGTGGGCCGCATGGAGGTCGCCGCTGGCTTCGCCGGCAATGAGAAAATATTTCATAGGCAGGTGGTCGTAAATAATGTCGGGTGGTAAAGGAGAATGTTAAGTGGGTGTTTAGGATTATTTTTACATTTGAAAATAAGGAATAATCTTCCCAGCATTCATGTAATATTTTGATGACCTACTTAAGCCGATGGTCTTACTTGTGACTTCTCAATCAGAATCGGTGGCGCTTCTCTTATTCGTTCTCCTTCAACTTGTTATAGCAACTGCGGCAGAGCGGTTCGTATTCGTCTTGTTCGCCGAGCAAAACGCGCTGTGCGTTAGGGACGATGCGGTGTGACACGTGGGCAAGACCACCGCAGCGGACGCAGATGGCGTGGACCTTTGTCACGTCTTCGGCAACGGCACAGAGTGCGGGCATGGGGCCGAAGGGGACACCCTGGAAATCCATGTCGAGACCTGCAATTATGACGCGCTTGCCTGCGTCGGCCAAATTGATGCATACGCGCACCAGTTCGTCATCGAAAAACTGCGCCTCGTCAATGCCAACAACTTCGGCGTCTTTGGCCAGTTCAACGATAGCTGCCGCTGTGCTTACTGGGGTGGAGTGGATGGCATTGGCATCGTGAGATACCACGTCTTCGTCGCTGTAACGCGTGTCAATGGCTGGTTTGTATATTTCTACTTTCTGCTTGGCTATTTTTGCGCGGCGCAGGCGGCGGATGAGTTCTTCGGTTTTGCCAGAGAACATGGAACCGCAGATTACTTCAATGCGGCCGTGGTGGTGATTTTCTTCCTGAAAAAGTTGCATGGGGTGAAAAATCGCAGGCCGAGCGACGGGAAGCCGCCGTTCGGCCTGCATGGATTGAATCGTTTATTTTTGTCGGTTGATATATTCTTGTAGGCCCTCGAGGTCGTTGTTGAAGTTGGCGATGAACCAGTCGCCATATTCAAAGCGCAGGCGCACCATGACACAGACTCCGTCTTGGCTGTCGCCATTAGGAAATACCTTGATGTCGGCGATGGCACTGGTGGCGGAAATGTCGCGTACGCGTTCGATTTCGGCACGCGGACTTTTGCAGTCTCGTGTGCGGAGCCAGGGCGAGAAGTCGTAATATCCTGTTTCGCCTTCGGGTGTCAATTGTTTTGCCGTACTATAGGCCGAACGAAACTCTTCGGCGAAGAAATAAGAAGATACCGAGGTTCTTCCCGTCTCAACAGAATTGAAAGCCAAGGCGTAAATAAGTTGTAGGCGCGTCTTGATATATTTGGCAGTGTGTTTTGTTTCAGACGGAAGTTCATTGGGGACATTGTTCCCGATGGCAGGAGCAGAAACGGTGCTGGCAGAGGCGGCCAATGTGAGGCAGGCGGCGCAACATGCAATTAGAGAGGCTAATCGTTTCATGATGTATTTGAGTTTTGTTGGTTAATGAAAAACAAAAGTCGGTTGTCTGAATGAGATGGTGGTCAGACCTATCGTGTGTTCTACAAGAGCAGGGCCGCTATGGTTGAAACACCGTAGAAAAGAATGATGAGTGAGGTGACGGCCAGCATCTTGTTGAGCTTTTTACCGTTGCCAATCCTTTTGATTCTCATAAAGGCGAGGAGGTTGAATATGCAGGTCGCGGCTGCCGTTCCTGTTGCTATGCCGATGGCCGTGTGGCAGGAGAGGAAATAACCTTGGCATGCGGCAGCGATAAGGCCGTATATCAAGTAGAGTAGGAACCCCAGTTTCTCCCCACACACCACAACGAGTGTAGTCTTCCCGTGTTCTTTGTCCTGGTGGCGGTCGCGGATGTTATTGACCGTAAGCAGCGTGCACATGGCGGTGCCGCATCCCAAAGCAATCGGCCATAGTCCAGCTTCGTTGCAGGTTGCAAAGTGCAGATAGTAAGTGCCTGCAACAGGGATGAAACCGAAGAACACCAATACGAGGAGGTCGCCTAAGGCATGGTAGCTGCAATAGGTGCTATAGAGAAAAGCAAAGACCATGCAGAGGATGCCGACGCCAAACATGGGCCAGGGCATGTGCCCGAATACTTCAAAAAAGGCGAAGACGGCATACAGGCCGATGAATATCGCTAATGTCAGAGAAACACCGATGCCTATCCGCATGGCCTGCGGCGAAATCCATCCCATGGCGCAGGCCCGCTCTGGTCCGATGCGTGTTTCGTCGTCGGTACCGTTGATGAAGTCCACATAGTCGTTGATGAAGTTGGCCATGATTTGCATCACGACAGCGAAAAGCAACGTGAGCCCCATGATGGTTGTGGAAAAACTATGAAGAGATTCTTTGGCTACGACAAAAGCCAGTGCGTTGGCAATCGCTACAGGCACCAAAGCTGCTGTGAGGGTTTTCGGGCGTGCTGCCAAAAACCAGGCACGCAAAGAATTCGTTTTGATGTTAGAAGGCATATTTAGTTTGGGGTTTCTTTTTTGTTGGCGCACCTATCTGTTGGCGCTTGTTTTGAAAGACGATGGCATTCAAGAAGCATCCGTCGAATGCTATTTTATGAGTTCTTCCAAGAACGCAACGTCTTTATTGACAAGAAGAGATATGTCCTGAATGTCCATCCCCTTCTCAATCATGGCATTGACCATAGCTTTGAGCATGAGATCCTTCTGCTTAAGGTCTTCATCCTTCTGCTTGAGGTCTTCATCCTTCTGCTTGAGGTCTTCGTCCTTCTGCTTGAGGTCTTTGTCCTTCTGCTTAATCTCAGACTCCTTTTGTTTCAGCTCGGATTCCCTCTGCTTCAACTCCTGGTCTTTTTTCATGATGGCCGTGTCGCGGTCTTCAATGGCTGAGAAGTATTCGTCTTCAACGTTCATGTCCGTCCTTACGTCCGCGTCTGCTGCTGCGGCAGTCAGTCGGTGGATTAGGTACATGATGTCGGCATCGTCTTGATAGCACGTCTCGTCGATGTTGAGCACTTGGGCGTCGCGTGTGTTCTTTTTGCTTTGGTCGAACACGCTCAACACCTTCTCCAGTCGGTTGTTGACCTGTCCACGGAGCAGGGGAATCTGTACGATGATGCTGTTGTGCGTCAGACTTTCTACAAACGGGTTCGGCATGCCTTTCGACACCTCCTGTCCGTCGTAGTTATAAGCCTTATGGTTGACGTAGATGACTGGGTCGGGAATGTCTCCCACGCAGTGTCCAAGTAAATAGACCGCCACCATCGGGTAGGCGTATCCTTTCTTGGAATCGACCTGTATGTTGTTTTTGTTGCTGTATTGCACGCCGAGGTATTGTCGGAAGCGCAGCGTCTCAGTGTCCAGCCATGTTTTCTGGAGTTCAATCAAGATGACTTGCTGCGAACCGTCTTCCTCACAGACCGTCGCCGCAAAGTCGATGCGGAACATCGAAAGCGTGTCTCGTGAAGTGTTGGCATATTCGTGAGGCCGCATCGTGACATGCAGCACTTCCTTCTTCAGCAAGGCGGAAAGCACCGTCTTGGCAATACGCTCGTCTTCCATGATGTATTTGAAGACAGAGTCGTATATCGGGTTGGCGATATGTACGATCATGATTCCTATGTGTTATGCGTTGGTTAGTAATGCGTTTTACCTTACAACAAAGGTAAGCATAATTTGTGGATTTCCATTCATACAGAGGGCGAAATGTGAAAAGATACTGGATTTGAGTGCCCTTAGAATCCAAACAAATGATAATGGCAAAGACGTTTTGACCACATTCCCAACTTTTTTTCGTACCTTTGCGGAAATAATGGGCGCTCAGTATTCAGCGGTGTTTAGGCTGCATGTATTTGGGGTGCCAGTCAAATATAGTAACAAATCTAAAGCAACAAATATAATGGCTCAAGAAGACGTTTTTAAGAAAATCGTTTCGCATTGCAAGGAATATGGCTTCGTGTTCCCCTCAAGCGAAATTTATGACGGTCTTGCCGCTGTCTATGACTACGGTCAGAATGGTGTAGAACTCAAGAATAACATCAAGCAATATTGGTGGCAGTCAATGGTGCTACTTCACGAAAACATCGTGGGCATCGATTCAGCCATTTTTATGCACCCAACCATCTGGAAGGCTTCCGGACACGTTGATGCCTTCAATGATCCCCTCATTGACAACCGCGATTCAAAGAAGCAGCTATCGTGCCGATGTCCTGATTGAAGATCAGATTGCAAAATACGACGAGAAAATCGAAAAGGAAGTGGCCAAGGCTCGCAAACGTTTTGGCGAAGCTTTCGATGAGGCTCAGTTCCGTTCAACCAACGCACGTGTGTTGGAACACCAGGCCAAGCGTGACGCCCTCCATGAGCGTTATGCTGAGGCCATGAATAAGATGGACCTTGCTGAACTCAAGCAGATTATTCTCGACGAAGAAATTGTATGCCCCATTTCTGGTACACGCAACTGGACCGACGTCCGTCAGTTCAACCTCATGTTTAAAACCGAGATGGGTTCAACGGCTGATGGCGCTTCAACCATCTATCTCCGTCCAGAGACCGCGCAGGGAATCTTCGTCAACTACCTCAACGTGCAGAAAACGGGTCGCATGAAGCTCCCCTTCGGTATCGCACAGATTGGTAAGTCTTTCCGTAACGAGATTGTTGCGCGTCAGTTCATCTTCCGCATGCGCGAGTTCGAACAGATGGAAATGCAGTTCTTCGTGAAGCCGGGAACAGAAATGGAATGGTTCAAGTTCTGGAAGAAAACCCGTCTCGCCTGGCATGAGGGCCTCGGATTCGGTGACGAATGCTATCGTTATCACGACCACGAGAAGTTGGCCCATTACGCCAACGCCGCCACCGACATCGAATTCAAGATGCCGTTCGGTTTCAAGGAAGTGGAAGGTATTCACTCACGCACCAATTTCGACCTCTCGCAGCACGCCAAGTTCTCAGGTCGTAAGATATTGTACTTCGACCCAGAGACCAACGAGAGCTATATCCCTTACGTCATCGAGACCTCTATCGGTGTCGACCGTATGTTCCTCAGTGTGATGTGCCACAGCTACCAGGAAGAAAAGCTCGAAAACGGAGAAACCCGTGTAGTCCTCAAGTTGCCAGCAGCCCTCGCCCCAGTGAAGCTCGCCGTGCTCCCGCTCGTCAAGAAAGACGGACTGCCTGAGAAGGCACGCGAAATTATGGACGACCTCAAGTTCCACTTCAACTGCAAATACGACGAGAAAGACTCCATCGGCAAGCGCTATCGCCGCCAGGATGCCATCGGTACGCCTTACTGCATCACCGTCGACCACGACACGCTCAACGACAACTGCGTCACATTGCGTAACCGTGACACCATGGAGCAGCAGCGCGTTTCAATCGACAGCCTGCGTTCGCTCATCGAAGACAAGGTCAGCATCACGTCTCTGCTCAAGAAACTCTGATACGCTCAGAGCCGTATTACGAAAGAAATATCCAATCTGGGGAGAAGCACAAAACATTTCTCCCCAGAATTTTTGGTAGGCGTTCAAAGCAAACCAAACGGCTTTTGCATCGTTGCGCATTCTGAAATGAAAAGCAGATGAGCGTTTCAGCCATCCATGCGCTTTCATCGTTGCCGCCAAACGGCAGTTTTAGGTTGCCCCGAACTTCAAGGCCATACTTTAACTTTGACCGCCAACTTACATTCCCAAAGCCCATGAAGCGACTTTTAAAATTCATTTTCGTCCTGCCAACCCTTCTGTTTGCTTTCACATCCTGCGAGGAAACCGAGAGCACAGAAGATATGCAGTATGCCAATTGGCAAGCACGCAACAGCAGTTACTTCACCGAGACAATGAATACGGCCAAGAATGCCATTGCCGCCGCCAAAGCCCAATATGGCAACGACTGGGAAGCCCATTGCGACTGGCGCATCTATTGTTCGATGTACAACGATGCCACCCAAACGGGCTCTCCGACCGACTCCATCGCCGTCTTCATCAAGGAGCGCGGCACAGGAAGCGGTTGTCCGCTTTACACCGACACCGTGCGTGTCAACTTCATGACGCGCACCATCCCCAACGAATTGGGAGAAGATGCCGAGTCAAAAAAACTCGGCAAGCTCGTCAGCTATTCTGGTGTTAGCAAGAATGAAACCGACATATTCAGTCCGCTCTATTGCATGCCAAACAAGGTGGCCGTCAGCAACAACGTGGAGGGCCTCACCACGGCGCTCCAATATATGCACATCGGAGACCGTTGGCAGGTGTACATCCCGAGCGAGTTGGGCAACGGTGTGAACGGCCTTACAAACATTCCAGCCTATTCCACATTGATCTACGACATCCAGTTGAAAGCCTATTACCGCGTTGGTACAACGGTGCCAAACTGGCGTTGACGTCTCGCCAGTCGGCGACGTAAGATGTGAAAACTTCCAGGCGATTTAGGACGGAGGGATACACTGGAAATAGAAGACCAGTCAGTATGTATATTATAATAGGTGCTGATTTCATCGACCATCATACATCTAAATAAAAAGCGCAGACCAACGGACAAATCATGCGAAGTTGGCCTGCGCTTTTATTTTTCCTCCGAAGAGTCAGTCGGTATTCCGAAAAAATCGCTATCTTTGCAATTGAATAGCGCCTGTGGCGAAATTGGTAGACGCGCCAGACTTAGGATCTGGTGTTTTACGACGTGTAGGTTCGAGTCCTATCAGGCGCACGAAGAAGTCCTAACTGCTTGAATATGAGTGGTTAGGATTTTTTTGTTTATAATAATCCAGCAAATTTCGCCGCAAAATCGTTTCGCTTTTCCGAGTTCTATTTGCCGTTCTTCGTTTTACCGCAATTACTAAATCGTGGTAAAACATCCGTCGCGGTAAAAACCTATAGTTAAGTCCTACACAGCAAACAGCCGCAGACGCTTCTTTTCCACCGCTGCCTTACCACAATATAACAATATTTTGCAGCCTGCATCTCGAATTATTTCATACATTTGCAGAATAGATTTCACTCCTTAAAAAATATCAACATGAACAACATTCCATTAGTATTTTGGCTCATTCCGATAGCCAGCGTTGTGGCATTGGGAATGGCGTGGTTCTTCTTTCGCTCAATGATGCGGGAGGAAGAAGGAACAGAAAGAATGAAGGAGATTGCAGCCCACGTGAGAAAGGGTGCTATGGCTTACTTGAAGCAGCAATACAAGGTCGTGACCATCGTCTTTGTTGTGCTCGCCATTGTTTTCGCCTTCATGGCCTACGTTCTGAAAGTGCAGAATCCGTGGGTGCCTTTTGCTCCTCACTGGCGGTCTCTTTTCCGGTTTGGCAGGCTTCTTCGGGATGAAAACAGCCACTTACGCTTCGGTCACGCACTGCCAACGGTGCGCGTTCCGGCCTCGATAAAGGCTTGAAGATTGCCTTCCGCAGCGGTGCGGTGATGGGCCTCGTTGTCGTTGGCCTCGGATTGCTCGACATTGCTATATGGTTTATTGTTCTTAACGCCGTGTATGCAGGAGAGGGAACAGCCTCGTCACCATCATCCACCACCATGCTCACCTTCGGTATGGGCGCATCCACCAGCGCTTTTC
>ENA-OQCZ01000219-OQCZ01000219.1-human-gut-metagenome-genome-assembly--contig:-NODE-219-length-18710-cov-4.537427_pt1 | contig 18710 bp, 23 predicted proteins | sample MGYA00242505_ERZ504594 | MGnify/ENA primary metagenome ERZ504594 (study PRJEB26092, sample SAMD00036329) | human gut metagenome | host: Homo sapiens | study: EMG produced TPA metagenomics assembly of... | reverse complement strand
ACTATTTCTGATGCGTTCCGCTACGGCACGTACCACCGGTACGCTCACGGCATTGCCGAGCATCGCATACCGGTTGGCTCGTGAGATTTCCCTCACTTCCCCGTTGATAATTCCGTATTTGGTAAAATCATCGGGAAAGCCTTGCAAGCGTTCGCACTCCACTTCCGTCAGCATACGGATTCGGGATTTCTGTTCTTCGTTCGGCTGTCCGTCAAAAGTTTCCCCCGGTTGCAGGTTTATCAGATAATTGCCGAAATTGGGCTGTTTGTAATAGTTACGTGTTATCGTTCCGCAGGTATGGGAATGAACCGTGTCTTTCCTGCACGGATGATTCCCTCCACCCGGCGCCGGGAAAGGAAATACATCTCCGGTACACCGGTCTGCAACACGTCCGACAAGGTAGATTCTCTCTCTGTTCTGGGGTAGAAACCATGCCGTATTAAACAGTTGCCATTCAAGTCGATAACCGCCAATGTCGGCAAACGCTTTGATAATGCTCCAAAAATCTGATCGATGCTTTGCGAAGAAGACTCCCTTAACATTCTCCCAGATAAAAACGTCAGGTCTGAATCTCCCGACGGCTTCGACAGCATACCTGACAAGGGAACTTGCCTCTCCACGCAGCCCGCTGCCGTCGCCGACTGAACTAAAATTCTGACAAGGGCTTCCGAAAGTGATGATGTCGGGATGTCCGATTTCCGCTGTTCCGATTTCTGTAACCGATCCGATATGTTCCGCATAAGGAAAATTGTATTTGAAGTTGGCGATTGCATTTTTTTCTATCTCCGAGAAATATACTTTCTCAAAACGAGTATCCGGCAGCCTGCAATCCTTTACTAAAGCCGCCAATACCCGAAAATAATTCCAAAAGAACCATGCCCTAATCAATTATGAATTTGACGCCCACCCCGAACTGGAAAATGAAAGTGTCCGCTGTCATTTCCCCAGAGGCAACGCTCACGGGCATGGAACAGCAATACCACCTGGTTGGCAAGGTAGGTTTCTATCTCCAGCGATACCGCACCGCCATAGACAAACGCATCCCCGGCACACAGGCGTGAGCCGTCGAACAACGTACTTGTGCCCCAATTCACGGTTTCATATCCTGCCAGCACCGAACCGCCGGCATAGCAGAGAAACACCTTGTTGGCATCCGAAAGGAAATTATAATAATAGCCGCCTTCCGCAGTGAATTGGGAAACCGGGACACGTATGTCCTTGTATGGATAATACTTCTGGAGATACTCGCCCCCGAATACCCACTTATGGCAGCCGTTCACATATCTGTCCGTTCCCAGTCCGAAATGGTAACCCAGCTCGTTACGTTTGTCCGCAGTGTGAAAACCGTCCGTCATACCGGCGGTAATACGCAGCCCTTTTGTACCGGGCAGGCAACGTTGGGCATGTGCCTTGTCCGTCAGGACAAAGCACAAAAACATACATATAATAACAGATACCCTTTTCATACTATTTCACCTTCAGTTCGTTAATGACTCTGGCACGGATCAGCTCGGCGTTGGTCAGAATAAACCGCTGATGCCTTCCCCCGTTCTGCTCGTTCATCTCGACAACCAGCTGCTTGTCATCCGGAAGGGTGAATTTGGGCAGGGTAAATACCGTCCGTTCCTTGCTTTTTCCATCAACCGCCGTTACATAGTTGAAGGCACGAAGCGGCACGATAACCTGTTCCTGAATGGCGGTACGTTTTGCAACCTTTTTGTCCACCACCTTAAAAGTAACGAAATCAACGGAGAACGGCACGTTGGAAGCGTTTTTCAGTTCCGTATGGAAATAAAGCAGACCGTTGTGCGTATAAATCCCCTTCAGGATATACTGGATGCCGAAGCGCTTGCAGCCGATATGCTTCACCAGACGTTTGTTGTTGTCATAGACGGACTTCATGATCAGCCGTACCAGCAGCGGGGACTCGCTGCCGAGTTCCGTAAGGTAGATTTCCTGAGAGTTGTTCGGCCGGTTCACCGCCTCGCCATCATGGATGAAGTCTTTCATCTCGATATTCAGCTTGGTCGGCTCGTCCGCATACTTCACATTGAATGTATAATAGCTGCCGTCATCCGTGATCACCGCCAGATTCGTTTCACGGGAGAAGTCCCTCAACGCTGCTTTCACCCGAAGCACGTTCTCCGAGCCGTCCGCTTTACGGCAAGAATGTCCGCCGATCCCAGATCCACATACTTGATAGCAGCCGGGAAGATAAGGTGTACCGTTTTATTGAATGTCACCTCCAAAGCGTATGGAGGAACCATCCGGTCGAATGCCACCGGGCGTGTCAGCCCGTCAAACAAATCACCGGTGGACGGACTGCGCCTTGCGTCCTCCTTATCCGGCAGCGGCGTGGTTTCCGTTTCTCCGGAATCCGCCGTTTCTTCCGTGTCATTTCCCGTCTTTTCCACTTTTACGGTCTTTTGTGCATACGCACCGGTCATACCAATGGCAAAAGCCATCATTAAAATTACTTTTTCATGCTTGTTGTTTTTTCTTGATTGATAAATTGATTTTAACCGTTTATTGTCTTGACACGAGCAGTAGCTCGTAATCCGCCTTCAAAGTCGCCTTGGCAGTCCTGAACTTTGTGGAAAGGTATTGCGATGCGCCCTGTATCACCCCTTTGCCCAAGTCCGCAGCCAACTGTGCGCCGGCATTGGTGGAGATGTTGATGCTGCTTCCCATTGCCGAGCCCATGTTGGCCGCCATCTCCTTGACGGCGGTAAGCTCCTGCGATCCCCTGACCTCAATGCCCTTCATGCCCCTCGTGTCATAAGCGTCCAGTTCCACCGGCAGGATTGTTCCCTGAAAGGCAATCGAAGAAACGGTGATTTCCATGCGCTCACCGCTGATTTTCGCCGTGCCGGTCAGTATCGTGTTGGCGGGTATGTACAACTCCCCGGCCTGCACCGGCTCCAGCAGGCGCAGACCCACTTCCTGACCGTCGCTTCCCGAAACCGTTACCGTCCTGTACACGCAGGCACGGATACCGTTCCTTTCCGTACGGCTCCGGACTGTCCCTACCGTGTGGAAACCCATGTTTCTGGGTTTGCCGTACTGTCTGGCAAACTCTTCATCGGACAGGGGTGCGGCCAGCAGGCTGACCACCCGTTCCGTTACCTGCGTAACCGGGCAGACCGGCGTTTTACCCGTAGAGGAGGACACGGCAACCTGTTTAGTTTCACCGCCGCCCGGCATGTACCTTGCCGCCATCTCGTAGGACTTCTCCATCAGCCGCAGTTGCTCCTCGCTGTTTTCTCTGGCCTTGCGCTCTTCCTCCGCCTGACGCTCCAGCTCCTGAATGCGCCATTCCAGTTCCAGTGTTTTCTGGTCATCTTCCGCAGGCCGTGTTTCATAAAAACTGCCCAACTGCCGGTTGATGTCCTGATAGGCATTGGCCGAGGAACGGATAGACGGACTGCCGTTGTCCGTGTCCTCTTCCGTCAGGAATACTTCGTCCGCTGTCGGCTCTTCCTGTTCCAGTGATACCGCCAGATCCTGAAGCGTGTTCATTTTCTCCTTTTGTTTCTTTTCAAAGGCACTTGTTCGTAGGCAGTCTTTTTATCTGACAGCAGCCCCTTGTCCTCCGGCATCGGAACATCCACGTTGAATCCCTCCCTTAATGGCTCGTCGCTGTCCGAAGGAGCGAATATCAGCCACATCGCTCCCAGAAACACGAGAAAGAACAACGGATACACGAGCATCTTCTTCCGCTTGAGCATCTCTTCCGGAGTCAGAGGTCTGGCCTCTTTCTTCCCCCTGTTTCGGCGTTTGCCCTTTCTCTTCCGCCTTTTCAGGCGTTGCAGCGTTCGCCGGTTGCCGTTCCTGATTTTTTAGGTTCTCCATAATCCACTTGGTTTTTAATGTTTATACTATCCTTGTTTATCCCCCTGTACAGCTCCATCCGCCTGATATGCTCCATTTGCAACTGCTCCCCCTCATGCCTGCCGATGCGGTATATCGAAGATACCGTCATGTATATCGACAGACAGCCGAAGCCGGTGAGCATGACCACCACGCAAACGAGCCGTACATCGGGCGACATCCGTCCGCACAGATAGCGGAGTCCGTCGTCTATCCTGTCAGGCACGTACCTGATCCATTTTTTCAATCGGTTCATTTCCTGTCTTTTTTAAGTTATCGTTCAATGGTTCTCAAATCCCGGTTCTCCACGATATTGAACTGCTCCATCGTGAAGCCGTGCGGGTTATTGTCCGACCTGACCGAGTTCAACAGCCGGCAACGGGTTACAAGGCTCCGTTCCGTGATGTTGCTTGACCTGACCAGCGACTGCCGTGCGTAGGTCGTTACCACATACGGGTAGCTGTTGAAGTCGCACGCCACGCTGTCCACCCGGATGCTCTGGTTGATATTGGCCGAGATTATACGGTTGTAATACCCCTTTTCCTCCCAGTCCTTGTAGTAGCGGAACGCACTCTCGTCGCACAGGAACAACGCCCTGCGGATATTCGACTCGATAGCCGCCTTGTCGGGCGACAAGGTGAAAAACAGCTCGTGAAAACGCCGGATATGTTCTTTCGCCTCCACCGGCCTGTTCTGCGAAAGGTCTTGGGAAAGAGCAAGTATCAGGGACTTCCCATTGTCCAGCACATAGATTTTCTCCCTCTGCCGTTCGGCGAACCGGTAGGAACTCCAGAGAGCATAGCCGGTAACCAGAGCACAGAGCGAAACGAACACGATACCCATCGTGCGGATTTGCCGGAAGCTCGTTTCTATATTCTTCAAACTCTTAAATTCCATATGTTTCTAAGATTTTATATTGGGTTATCTGCCTCTTAACTTGCCGGCTACATGGCCGACGGCTGCACCGGAAACAGCGGCAGCCGCACGTCCGCCCTTCAATGACCACGAGTTGACCTGCTTGCCGTAGTTGCCGGCTCCCGATGCCTGAATCACCCATGTGGATACTGTCGGAATGGTGAAATACCCCACAATGGCTATCAGCATGAAGATGATGTAAGCGGAATTGTTCACGTCGGGCACATAGGCGGGATCGCTCAGTGCGGCGATGTCCTTTTCGATCATCAGTACCTGAATCCTTGCCAGCACGGAACTGAACAGGTCGGATATGGGCAGCCACAGATAGATGCTGATGTACTGGCAAATCCATTGGATCATCGTATTGTGGAAGCCGTCGTACACCGATATGGCGAACGACAGGGGCCCCAGAATGCTCAATACGATCAGGAAGAAGGTTCTCAGCGTGTCCAGTACCAGCGAAACCGACTGGAACAGCAGTTCCAGAAAGCTGCGGAGAAAATTGTTCACGCCCTGCCTGGCCTGGTATTTGAAGCGCTCCGCCGCCATGCCCGCCATTGCTTTCAAGTCCGAAGGCGACCATCCCAGATCCTCGATCTGGCGTTCATATTCCTCGTTGTCGACCAGGTACGCCGTTTCCGGATTCCTTGTCATCGCCTCGTATTCCAGCTTCTGCCGCTTCTCGGAATACTCCCGTATGTTCAGCGTCTGGCCTTCCATTATATCGTGGCAGCCGGTAACCACAGGACTCATGATGCCGTTGAGAGTTCCCAAAACGAATGTGGGGAAGAACATGATGCACGCACCCAGACAAAAAGGTCTGAAGAGCGGGTAAATGTCAATCGGCTCGGCTCTCGAAAGAGCCTGCCACACCCGTGAGGCCACATAGAACAGTGCACCCAGTGCAGCCACTCCGGTAGCCACACCCGTGATGTCCGAACAGAGCGGCATCATCTCGTCATAAAGGTTGCGCAACACTTCGTGAAGGTTGCTGAAAGTTTCCTCGCCCGTCATGTCACCAGTATTTTTGATTGTCCGTTCCGTACAAGTCCAGCACCCTTCGGGTATCGTTCTTCTTTTTTGCACGCAGGTAAGAGATGCCGATGTTCCGGTTCGTGTAATACCTGACCAGATTGCGTTGGTTTCTTACGTCACGGTACACACGGTCGATCACGTCCATGCGCTCCTTATCCGTCATGGAAAGGCTGGTGGAGGTTACGACCGTCTTCATCTCGTTCAGCATACCGCTGCTCTCTTCCAGCATCTTCGCATATCCGGAAGCGATTGCCGAAAGCTCGTCCGGCGTATAGTTCTCGTCCGTCAGCATTTTCTGGAAAGAGTTTACATAGATGTCCGATATTTCACCGACCAGAAGAACGGTCTGCTGTACCTTGCGGGCATCCTTAACCAGATTGTTGACCGCTTTCAATGCGTCGTAATAACGCTTCCCCTGTTCGTAGATCTTGACTGTTTCCTGAAAATTCTTCACCATATTTTCTGCCGTCGTCGTGGTCTGCACCACATTGCGGGTTGTATTCACGATGCTTTGTGCAAAGTTCGAGGGATCGAACGTCACCCATTGTGCCTTTACTGCCATAATCGGGCAAAGAAGCCCGGCCAGGCAGACAGCCATAATTCGTTTCATGTCTTTTAAAATTTTAATGTTGAATAAATCGGATAGTTGTTACTGTCATTTACGGGAGAACCGGAGTTCTCCATTTTCCCTATGAGTCATCCGCACGTACATAGATCCCTTCGGTAGCCAGCACCAGCCGGTCTTCCTCCCGGTCATAAGCGAGCTGCACCCTCCCCAGCAGGTCTGCCCAGATGATGCCGCCGCTTTGGTGGATCGTGCCTACCACCACCGCATCAAGGTGGTAGGTCAGGGCAATCTTGTATGCGCCACCGTCACGGAATACGGTAACGGGCGGCGACTTGCGGTTGCTTTTCCACTCCCCGCATATCCAGTAGAGCGGAAACAAGGTTTCATACTCCATAGGCATTTACGGTATTTCATTGCTTTGATTCCGTTTCTTTTCCGCAAGCCTTCGGATAGCCAGTTCGATATTGCCGTCCAGCTGTTTCGCCAGTTGTTCCACTTCCACCTTCTCGCTCTCTTCGGTCGTGTAGCACAGATATTCTTCGGGCGATACCTCCGTGGCGTACACCGTTGACTGTACGCCCCCCAATCCGAACCAGACCTCCTTGTATTTGCGTTTCGGGTCATTGGACATGTTCACCGACAGGATCTGCGCCTTTTCCTTGTCCGTCAGTCCCAGCAGGGACTGTATCTGCGAGAACTTGTTAAGGTACTTCCTCTGGTCAAGCAGAATCTTGCAGTCGCTGTTGTTCACTATGGACTCCTTTACGATAGGCGAGGAAATGATGTCATCGACTTCCTGCGTCACCACAACAGCCTCTCCGTAAAATTTGCGGACAGTCTTGAAAAGATAGCGGATGTAGTCCGCCATCCCTTCCTTGGCGATAGCCTTCCACGCTTCCTCTATGATGATCATCTTGCGCACCCCTTTCAGACGGCGCATCTTGTTGATAAACAACTCCATGATGATGATAGTCGTTACCGGAAAAAGAATGGGGTGGTCTTTGATCTGATCGATTTCGAATACGATAAACCGTTTGCCGAGCAGGTCGAGCTGCTTGTCGGAGTTAAGCAGGAAATCATATTCTCCGCCACGGTAATAAGGTTCCAGCACGTTCAGGAAACCCGCAAGGTCGAAATCCTTTTCCCGGACTCCCTTCTCTTCCAGTATCTTCCGGTAGTCCGTTTTCACGAACTCGTAGAAGGTGTTGAACGAGGGAACGATGCTTTCATCCTCCTTGATGCGCCTGATATACAGGGCTACCGCATTGGACAGCGCCACTTCTTCCGAACGTGTCGCCGGTTCGTTGTCCTTTTTCCAGAGTGTGAGGATCAGTGTCTTGATACTCTCTCGTTTCTCAATGTCGAAAACCTTATCATCCGTGTAAAAAAGGGTTGAACGCTATCGGGTTTTCGTCCGTATAAGTGAAATAGATGCCGTCCTTGCCGCCGGTTTTCTGGTGTATCAGCGAGCAAAGTCCCTGATAGCTGTTCCCCGTGTCGATCAATACCACGTGTGTGCCCTGTTCATAATACTGCCTCGCTAAATGATTCATGAAGAATGACTTGCCGCTACCGGAGCCGCCCAATACGAATTTATTTCGGTTGGTGGTTACGCCACGTTTCATCGGCAGGTCGGAGATGTCCACGTGCAGCGGTTTTCCGCTGATACGGTCTGACATCTTCAGTCCGAAAGGTGAAACGGAGCTGCGGTAGTTCGTTTCTTCCACCCAGAAGCAGAGAGCCTGTTCGATGAACGTATAGAAGCTCTCCTCTGCCGGGAAGTCAGCGCCGTTTCCCGGCATTGCCGCCCAGTACAGCGTGGCGGCGTCCACCGTATTATGGCGTGGCTTGCACTCCATCATGGCGATCTGACTGCCCACGTCATTGCGCATGTTCTTCACCTCCATCGGGTTGTCCGTCCATGCGATGACGTTGCAGTGGGCACGTACCGAGGTAAGCCCGAAAGAGTGTGCGTCATTCAGGTACAGGTCAATCCACTCCTTGTTGATCTGGTTGCTCCGTGAGTACTTCGAGAGCGACTGCATGTTGCGTGCGCTCTTTTCAAAACGTTGCAGGTTCTCGCCGCTGTCATCCAGAAAGATATACTGGTTGTACAGGTGGTTGCACGAGAGCAGCAGGCCTACCGGACTGGCGAATGACAGTTTGCAGTCGCTTTTGTCCGTTGACAGCCTTTCATACCGGCAGTCCGTACCCACCTTGTTGGGCAACGCATCCAGTTCCGATAGCGTATGTACCGATACGTGCTTGTCGCCGACACGCAGGCCGTCATCTCCGAGTTCGATGTCTTCCAGCGCAGTGGTATTTTCCATTGACAGACAGAAATATTTCTCCACCAGTCCGGTCTTATCCTCCGTGCCCGTAATCTCATCACCGACGAGCCGTCTTAGGTGTACCAGCCCTGTATCGTTCACGATACGGGCGAATTGTCCCACCGTATCCAGAAAATGGGCGGTGGTATCCTTGTCCACCTCCTTGGGGATGATGAATCCCCTGCACAGCGAAGAGAAGCTGCTCTGCATCCTCATGCGTTCTTTCGTCGTCTTGGTCAGGTACAGATAGCATTTGTGGTTCAGGAAAGGACGTTCGTTGAAGTGCATCTCGTAGCTCCGGGAAAGGAAACTTAGATTTTCCTTGTCCGTCTGGCTGCGGTAATCCTCCCGGATAAACCAGTCCTGTTTATGTACCACCGTATAATTGGGCAATACCTTGATTGCCTTTGCCCATGCCGCATGGATAGCCTCGTATTCAGCTGCCGTTACCGTGAAGAGTTCGGGCAGCTCCACCTCAAAGACGGCGGTGATGTCCGCATCTTTGGAGATGATACAGTCCGCTTCGACGGCGAGAAGCGGGAACTTGCTTTCCAATGTGGCGGCCTTTAGTGTGTTCCGCATACATTCTTCTTTTTAATCGTGAATAATTTTCGGGGACTGATCCGGTTGATCAGGTAGCGGGGGTGCTGTTTTCTGGCCAGCAGCTTCATCAGTCCGTGTTCTCCGAACTTGCCGTTCAGGTGGAATGTCAGCCAGACCAGTGCGGATGCGGAGGTTAAACCGAAAGCGATGCAGAGCCATTGGCCGACACCGGCCATATAGAGAATGACAAACAGCACGAACAGAGCCAGCAGCCCGCCGGCGAAAATAAAAAGGTATTGCGCCTTGAGTCCCTTGAACTCCGCACTCTCGCCGATCCCCTTGTTCAGTTCATAGTCCATATACATTATTATATATTAGGCGAATCTGTCCTTTAGAGGAAGAACGAACGCAGGATAGTGGCGGCGACAATCAGAAAGATGCACGCACCGAACCAGGAGGATGCCACCTTGCTTACGTCCGGATCGCCGGAACTGAACTTATTGTACACTTTAATCCCGCCGACCAAGCCGATCACGGCTCCGATTGCGTAGCACAGCTTCGTTCCCGGATCAAAGTAGCTTGTTACCATTTTCGTCGCCTCTGCGATACCGGCCGAGCCGTTTCCCTGCGCATGGAGCGAGCCTGTGGCGATTAGCATGACCGCCACTAATACAAGTTGTTTCGTGTTCATAAAATAAATGGATTTGAATGAGGGACACGACGGAGGGAAGAGTCCGCCGTATCCGGTTGTTAATTAAATTTGTCTGGATTTCTACTGGTAAGAATGAACCGTCAGCTATCCGTAATCTCTTTTTTTCATGTACGTTTTACTTTATTCGTTAGACAATATCGCTTATGGAGAAAGTATCCGGTATGGTTTCTGCCGCCGGTTCGCTGTCCGGCTGTTTACGCTTGCGGTATGCCGCAAGGTGCAGTTCTATCAGCGAGCCGATCCGTTCCTCACGTTCCGCATCGCCGGAGGTCAGCTGTTCGAACATCGGGGTGTTGCGAAGTTCCGCCAGCGTCTTTCCGGCCTGAATCCTTTCCTCCTCACTGGCTGCTTCACCGCTGACCGCCACACGCACCGCCAGTCCCATGTCCTCGAAGCGGATGCCCGTGGCTTGCGGCGTGCATCCCGGCAGGCGTCTGTCCTGCTCGTCATCATCTATCGGAGGATTGTCATCCGCCGGTTCTTTCCGGAACTCCAGCGGAACATCCATATCTTCCATCAGTTCCAGTTCTTCCGGCAGCGGACTCCCTTCCGCAAACAGCTTGTCCAGTTCCTCGGCGGAAACTGTTTTCGGGTACTTTTCTTTCTCCGGTGCAAAAGTATCTGCTTCACTTACAGATTTTTCGTTTTCAAATTTTTTCGGGTGTTTGTGGCGTGGAGTGGCTAAGGGAAAATGTGCTTTTGCCTAAAATCTCGCTCACGTCCACCGCCATCCGGGTAAGGATCTGCCCGGCTTTTTCCGCTTTCTTCCTCCGGCTGTTCCGCTCGTGGAAGAGGTAGGCGGCTATCCACAGCAGATAGCCGCCGGTAAGTAAGAATAAGATTGCTGACATGATTTCCGGGGTTTAAAACAGTTCGGTACTTCGTTTTCTGTATTCCTTCGTAATCTCGTCCTGATAGGTGGAAAGTGCTGTTCCAGCACATTGTCCACATAGCTGAAAATGGACATCTCGTTGTTCCCGATTGTCTGGACAATCTTCTGAATCCGTTCATGGAACTCCTTACGAAGGTAGATTGTCTTGCCAAGCCGTGCGCAGACCGGTGACTCGTGGATGAACAGACGGACATATCCGTTCTCTTCACCGGACTGTCCGTTATTTCCGACTGCTTGTGCCTGCCCGTCCGTCTGCCGGCTTTCCTTGAACGAGGCGACTATGGAGTCCTCGTCAATGTCCGTCAGGTTTATTTTTTTCCCGTTCGTTTCCCATAGCCTACTTTTTGATAATGGACAACAGTTCTTCCGTAATCTCTTTCAGGTTGCTGCCTTTGACCAGCGTACCGTTCGCAGGGAACAGCGTGGAACGGAACAATGCCCTATGTTCCCCCGTCAGCTCACGGCGGAACCGTTTGCTGTCCGGCAGGAAGGTATTCAGCACTTTCAGTCCCAGCTCGCCGATCACCTGTTCGTACACCTTGTACAGTTCCGATTTCTCCCGGCCGTCCACCATGTTCCACAGAAGGTACAGACCTTTGATATTCGTCTTGCCCGTAGCGATCAGCGTGTCATTCAGCCGGCTCGCAAAGCGGAGTGTGCTTTCCATTACTACCCTGTCGGCGGCAATGGGGGAAAAGACATAGTCCATGTTCGCCAGCGTGTTCAACACGCCCGTACTGTTTACCGTGCCCGGCAGGTCGAAGAACACGATGTCCGTTTCCGGCATCTTTTCCAGCAGTTCGTCCGCCTTTGCGACAGCATCCTCAGCCGTACTCTCCGCTATCGGATAGGCTTTCTTCCTTATCCGTTGCAGTTGCCTGTACGCCATCAGTTTGTAATGCTCGTCCTCCATGACCGTTTTCAGGTCACGTTTTCTCATCTCGGCAATGCTGTGTTGCGGGTAGTCGCAATCCACCACCGCTACATTCATCCCTTTCACATAGTGCAGGTAACTTGCCACCAGCACGGTCAGCGTTGTTTTTCCCGCTCCGCCTTTTTGCGTGGAAAAGGCGATAAAGAGTGTTTCTTTTTCCATGATGCAGTTTGTTTACAAATGATACTTTTGAATCAACGCCGCAAATAAAGAAGGAAAAAGAAGGGGAATTCATGGTTTGGGAACGGAGGGGTTCGAGTGGCCGACTCCTGACGTGGAATGGCTGACTGAACAGCCGACCGACCGAAGTATTGTCCGTCTGATTGGCCAATAGGATACTTGTCCGACCATACATGATATTATTGGATTGTATTGCCTGTCGGATAATCAGCCAAGGAAACAACCGACCGATGAACAGGTTGCCCGAACAAAAGGTTATCCGCTTGGTTGGCTGGTCAGCCGGACGACCGCACCAACGTTGCAACGGCTGACCGCCTGATTGGTTATCTGACCGGTTGGGCATTCAGTCCGCCATTACGCATCCCATTCAGGCACATTCTCAGCCGTTGGTTCAAGTGGCTTCTATTTGGCATAATGTGGCTAATATTGGTGATATACAACTGATTATATCACTTCCTAACTTTGCGGCATCCAACCGGAAGTGGGCAGTTTGCCTTCCGTCGGTCGCTAATCCCCGCTTTCCCCCGAAAGCGCTCTTTCCTCTTCGGAGAGGAAAGATTTATGTTCGCCCGAACATAGCAAGCTGTGTTTTTTGCAGCACCACTCCGTTTTGCAGCAAAAAACGCTTGCCCTTGCAGGGGCTGCAATTTGCTCCGAAGTCGCAAATTGTGGGGGAGAAACAGACGGCGGCAATGCCACCCGGTGGAGTTGTACCACATAAAAAACGTATATATGAACAACGAGAAAAAGCGTCCCCGCACACGGGGAAAAGGGGGCAGATTGCCCAAGTCGAACCCGGCCGTCCGCCGTGAAACCGTCAATCTGGACGAAGCCGGCCATGCACGGTTTCTCACCATGTTTGAGCAGTCCGGCCTGTTGTCCAAATCCAAGTTCATCGCCGCACGGATCTTTAACGAGGAGTTCAGGGTGATCCGGACAGACCGTGCCACAATGGAGTATGTGACTAAGCTCACGGAACTGTTCCGGCAGTTCCGTGCCATAGGAGTGAATTACAATCAGGCAGTCAAGGAGCTGCACATCCATTTCACCGAAAAGAAAGCGTTGGCACTGCTTTACAGACTTGAAAAGCTCACCCTTGAACTCGTGGAGCTGAACCGCCGGATTGTCGAACTTTCCCAAAAACTCGCCTCACATGGTAGCCAGGATCAGCGTGGGTAAGAACTTGTACGGTGCATTGGCCTACAACCAGAACAAGGTCGATGAAGGCGGTGCGAAAATCCTGTCGGCACATCTCCTCCGTTATCCCGAAGACGGGCGTTTCCGTCCGGATGAATCCGTGAGGCAGTTTCTCGAATGGATGCCGAACCATTACCGCACCGAGAAGCCGGTCATACACATCTCCCTCAACCCGCATCCCGACGACGTGCTGACCGACGGGCAGCTGGCGGAAATCGGCAGGGAATACATGCAGCGGCTCGGTTACGGCAACCAGCCCTATCTTGTCTTTAAGCACGAGGACATCGGCCGGCATCATATCCACATCGTTTCCCTGCGTGTCGATAGTGAGGGAAGGAAAGTATCCGACAAGTTCGAATACCGTCGCAGCAAGGAGATTACCGAACTTCTGGAGCAGAAATACGGCCTGCATCCGGCGGAAGGTCGGAAGAAAGGCGAAGAGTGGCAGCTGAAGCCGGTAGATGTTGCCAAAGGGGACATCAAACGGCAGATCGCCTGTACCCTCAAACCCCTGCTCGAGCTTTACAGCTTCCGCACAATGGGCGAACTCCGTGCCCTGCTTTCCCTGTATAATATAGGAGTGGAAGAAGTGAAGGGGGAAATTGGCGGACGCACCTATCACGGCATACTCTATACCGCTTTGGACGGCAACGGCGAAACGGCGGCCACTCCCATAAAGTCCTCCCGGCTGGGAAGAACGGCCGGTGCACAGCAGTTGGATAGGAAGATGCGGGAATCCGCCGCAAGAATCAAGTCCGAACCGTGCCGTGAACGGCTTCGGCCGTTAGTGGCCGAAGCTTTGCGCCGGTCCGTGAACGAACGGGATTTCCGTAGCCGGCTGGCAAAAGAACAGATAGACTTGGTTCTCCGCCGCAACGGAACCGGCAGGATTTACGGCGTTACCTTTATAGACCACCGCAGCCGCACCGTGCTCAACGGCTCACGTCTGGGCAAGGAGTTTTCGGCGAACGCGCTGGACAGATGCTTTCAGGAGCGGCCGCAAGATCTCCTGCCGCCACTTCTGCCGTCCGTTTCCGTCCGCTGTGGTTTCCGGAAACGGGGAGAAAATTCTGGGAGGGCTACTTTCCGGCATGGAGCCGGAGCTGAACTATGTCCCCCGGCATCCCAGGCTACTGAAGCCCGACAAGAAGAAACGCCGTCGGCGTTACGGCCGTCAGGACTGAACCCGTATTACATAATTATCAAGACGATAACTTTTTAAAACTCAGTATTATGTCACAAGAAGATGATCTCAGGGGACTGGCGAAAGTCATGGACTTTATGCGTGCCCTCAGCGTGTTGTTCGTAGTTGTCAATATCTATTGGTTCTGCTATCCGGCCATCCGGGAGTGGAATGTCAGTATCGGAGTGGTGGACAGGATTCTGCTGAACTTCCAGCGCACGACCGGGTTGTTCGGCTCCATCCTTTGGACAAAGCTTTTCTCCGTTACCTTCCTTGCCCTGTCGTGTCTGGGCACGAAAGGTGTAAAGGAGGAAAAAATCAAATGGGCGCATATCTGGACAGCCCTTTCCGCAGGTGTTGTCCTCTTCTTTTTCAACTGGTGGCTGCTCAGCCTGCCCGTACCGTTAATGGCACGCACCGCCTTTTATATATTCACTCTTGCCATCGGCTATCTCTGCCTGCTCGCCGCCGGTGTATGGATCTCCCGCCTTCTCAAACAGGACCTTATGGACGATGTGTTCAACAACGAGAACGAAAGTTTCATGCAGGAAACAAGACTTATCGAAAACGAATATTCTGTAAATCTGCCGACACGGTTCTATTATGGCAAGAAGTGGAACAACGGCTGGATCAATGTCGTGAATCCTTTCCGTGCCTCCATCGTACTGGGAACGCCCGGTTCGGGAAAGTCTTTTGCAGTGGTAAATTCCTATATCAAACAGCAGATAGAGAAAGGCTATGCCGCCTATATCTACGATTTCAAGTTTCCCGACCTCTCCACCATTGCTTACAATCACCTGCTCAACCATTTGGAGGGGTACAAAGTGCCGCCGAAGTTCTATGTCATCAACTTCGACGATCCCTCACGCAGCCACCGCTGCAATCCCCTCAACCCGAAGTTCATGACCGACATCTCCGATGCTTACGAGAGTTCGTACAGCATCATGCTCAATCTCAACCGGTCGTGGGCGGCGAAGCAGGGCGATTTCTTCGTTGAGTCGCCCACCATTCTCTTTGCCGCCATCATCTGGTTTCTGCGGGTGTACAAGGACGGCAGGTATTGCACCTTCCCCCATGCCGTCGAGTTCCTCAACAAGCCTTACGAGCAGATCTTTCCCATCATGTCCTCCTATCCCGAACTGGAGAACTACCTCAGTCCTTTCCTCGATGCGTGGCTGGCGGGAGCCGCCGACCAGCTCATGGGACAGATCGCCAGTGCGAAGATTCCCCTGTCCCGTATGATTTCGCCGGCACTCTATTGGGTGATGTCTGCCGACGAGTTCTCTCTGGACATCAACAATCCCGAAGAGCCGAAAATCCTCTGCATAGGCAACAATCCCGACCGGCAGGCGATCTATGGTGCTGCGCTCGGCCTGTACAACAGCCGTATTGTAAAGATTGTCAATAAGAAGGGCAGGCTGAAAAGCTCCATCATCATTGATGAGTTGCCCACCATTTTCATCAAGGGGCTGGATAACCTGATAGCCACCGCACGCAGCAACAAGGTCGCCGTGCTGCTCGGTTTTCAGGATTTCAGCCAGCTTATCCGTGACTATACCGACAAGGAGGCAAAGGTGATTATCAACACGGTTGGCAACATCTTTTCGGGGCAGGTCGTGGGGGAAATCGGCCAAGACCCTCAGCGAGAGGTTCGGCAAGATACTTCAGAAACGCCACTCCATCTCCATCAACCGGCAGGATGTTTCCACCTCCATATCCACCCAAATGGACAGCCTCATTCCACCCAGCAAGATCAGCGGGCTGACACAGGGGATGTTCGTCGGCTCCGTAGCCGACAATTTTGGGGAGAGGATTGAGCAGAAAATCTTCCACTGCGAGATTGTCGTCGATGCCGGGAAAATAGCCGAAGAGGAGAAGGCATATCAGAAGATACCCGTTATCACCGGCTTCGTGGACGATGACGGAGTGGATCACATGAAGGAAATGGTACAGGAAAACTACAACCGGATTAAGGAGGATGTCAAACGGATCGTGGCCGACGAGTTGGAACGCATCGCCAGCAATCCCGCCCTCAAGCACCTTCTGGAACTGAACAAATGACGATGCGCCGAACGGAAAAAATCCCCTGTAAGCGGCTATGGCTTGCAGGGGATTCCGTTCGTTCCGGAAATCGGATTACCTTCTATGGTAATGTTTCTCGTCATCTTCTTCCATCCGTTTGAGCAGCACTTCACGCAGGCGGTCGATGAAGTAGGTACGCTCGTCCGCCTTTCGCCTGCGTATCCGTGCGTAGTAGCTCGAAGCGTTCTTCACATCCAGTCCCAGCAGTCCGCACACGTGTTCCACCACACGCTTCAGCGTGACATCACCGCCGTTGAACAGTTTCAGTTCGTGGCAGGCGTACAGCAACTCTATCAGATTTATCACTTCCGATGTCCAGATGACCGGAGGGGTTCCGGCCGGTACGGTGGAAACATCCGCACCCGCCGGATGTATCTCATAGGCGAACTTGCAGTGGGCTTGCATCCCTTCCAGATAGGTCAGAGTGCCGATGATATAGGAGTAGCAGATCAGATGTTCCTTCTGTGCCGTGCGGTAATGCTCGCGCAGGATGACCAGCCTGCAACTCAGGTATTGCAGCTGGAAAAGGACAATGGTGATGTCGTTCTCCGCACGTTGCAGCTCGTACACTTCCTTTACGAACTCGGCATTGGCTTTCGACAGTGTTTCCTCGTTGCTGTTCTCTTGTTCCAGCAACAGGAGATAAGGGGTAACATTGAATAATTTCATAATGTTTTTTCGTTTAAGTATGAAAATGGCTTCAATGTAAGCGCTTTGCCCGACATGCCTGTTCCGCTTTTCGCCGAAAATGCCGGTGTCTATTCGCCCAGATAGAACTTACGGCGTTCCTTGCACAGTTCATCGTACAGATCCTTGTGCAGCTCGCTCGGACTTTGCTTCATCTGTTCCATACAGAACTCCCAGAAACGGTTGGCCGATGCGAATCCGTTCTTCTCGGCTATTTCCATTAGCGGACGGTCATAGTAATATTTCAAGTCCCGCCGTATCTGTCCGATACGTTGTTCCTGGAGCCATCTGTTGGCCGGGCGGTGGTAGATCTTGCGGAACTTGTCACGGAAGGTCGAAACGCTCATGCAGAACATTCCGGCGAGTTCCTCCACACTGTGCGTCCGGTAGCTGTAGCGGTTCACCTTCATCCGGAACACGGCGGCATACAGCGGCTTCAGCCGTTTCTCGGCAAACTGGAAATCCAGCTCGGTAAGCGGTGTGTACTGCCGGCTGATCTGTTTGCGCCGTTCCACGAAGAAGTAGTCGCATACCTCATTACACATGTTGTACAGGGGTTGTGGAGTGCCGGTATGGTACAGCACCTCGCACAGATAGAGCATCTCCGGCGTGCGGTACGCTTTCCGGTAAGGCTCGACGAAATGGTGCAGCAGGTCGTTCTGTATCTCCACCTCTTTGGAGAGGGAGAGCAGCATCAGCAATGGCCGGTACTCTTTGCATGACACGGAAGGCAGTTCGGGCAGTTTTTCCATACGCCGCAGGATATGGCGGCACAGTTCCGTGTTCCGGGAATAGGGTTCCAGTACAAGGAATTTTTTCGTACTTTTCGCCTTTAGCAGTTCCTCCACTTCCGTTTGGAGGGCAAGGGTTGTTTCTCTCAGTGATTCCGGTACGGTCATCACCAGCTGTTCGATAAACTTCGTTTCCATGATAATGTGTTTTTAATGGATAAATCGGTAATGTATGAAATCCTGCAAAGATAACCGCCATAGACCGGTAACCGCTTCCGTTTTTCGCCGGAAAATGCTTCCGTGTCTGGAAATGGAATTAGGGATTTCATCTCATCCTTTAATTCTTTACAAAGGAATAATACACCCAGTAGATGAAAATCCAGACCATATCTCCGGCAAGCAGACAGATGATCCGTTGCCTGAATTTCAAATCATACTTTTCGGCTTTCAGCTGTTTCAGTTTGGGGAAGAAGTCGCTTGGCAGATAGTGCTGCCTGCACAGATAGAACGGTGCAAATATAAATATGACGAGCATTTCCCACCATCGGTAACTGACATTCCTGTTCTTCTCGTTCTGTTTGTCCATGCGGGCTTTCTCAGCACGTGCGGCGGCATCCAGCCTTCGCATGAAGGCTTCCTCCTTCTCTTCCATGATGTCGGTGATCACCTTGTCGTCCACGCCTCGGTTGTACAGTTCCAGCTTTGCCTGCCGCACCTGCTTGTCAATGACGAAAATGAGACGGCAAAATGGCCGTTCGGTAAAATCGGACTATAATCAATCGCACATAACAGAACATGTTTTCAGCGCATTCGGAAATGTTTTCCGGGTGCGCTGAACGGTTTTTGGCGCA
>ENA-OQCZ01000218-OQCZ01000218.1-human-gut-metagenome-genome-assembly--contig:-NODE-218-length-18722-cov-19.614681_pt1 | contig 18722 bp, 20 predicted proteins | sample MGYA00242505_ERZ504594 | MGnify/ENA primary metagenome ERZ504594 (study PRJEB26092, sample SAMD00036329) | human gut metagenome | host: Homo sapiens | study: EMG produced TPA metagenomics assembly of... | reverse complement strand
CCGTCTCTTTCTCAGCCGGATTGCTTGTACAAGCGGTCATGGATAACGCCATTGCTGCTGCTAAAGCTGCGGACACTAATCTTTTTCTCATACTGTTTCCTCCTTATAAGACCCAATATATTTGTTTTTGCGTATTTATTATAACAAAGTACCCCGCATCATGGATACGGGGCATCTTTGGAAAAAGGTATATTATTTTTTTGCGATGTTTGTCGTTTTCTGTGTTTTTCCGGGTATGTCTTTAAAAAATTACAATTTTTTTCGAAAAAGTTATGATTTTTTTTGATTTCCCAAATAAACCTTAAAGCAGGTGCCGATATTCTTTTCAGATTCAACCAGGATCTCAGCCTGATCGCCATAATACATCTGAATCCGCTGCACCACATTATGTAACCCAATCCGCCGCTGCCGATGGGGGCAAGTTCCTCTTCCGGCTCCAGTGTCAGCTTGGCGCGCACGGCGGCAAGCTCCGCCTCATCCATGCCAATCCCATCGTCCTCCACCTCAAAGACAAGCCCATTCCGATCCTCATAGCCGCGGAGCACAATGCATCCGCCGCCGCGCTTATTTTTGATGCCGTCATCTGTTAAACTTATAGTCACGAAGAAAGCAACGCCACGCTACAACAAAGAACGGAGGATGACCCTTATGAAAAAACTGGCAAGACTGACCGCCCTTTTGCTCACCGGTGCGCTGCTGCTGGCGCTGACCGCCTGCGGGGCTGCGCCGCTTGCGCCGGAGCAGCAGGCAAAGCAGCGGCTGCTGGGCGAGATCAACAGCTACCGCGCGACCCTTGAGTTTGCTGCGCCGCTTGAGGAAGTAAAACAGCTCTCTGATGCCGAGCAGATCTGGGTAGAGCAGTTCCGCGCCGCCGGCAAGACCGAGCTGCCAGAGAGCACAACGAACGAAACCCATCAGAAATGGGCAAGCATGACCGGGAACTGGACGCGTTGTGATACTTTCGGCTTGGGTATGAAGAAAGATGCGAGTGGCGAGTTGATCGACATTCTGCTTGCCAAGGTTCCAGCCAATACCCCGGAGGGCAAGGCAGAGCTGTCGGAAGCCTTGAAGCATCCTGCCTTTAATCGCAGCGCTTGCACGAAAATCGGCATTGCCGTTGTGACCATTGACGGGCAGATGTACTGGACCTGTAGCGTGTATTCCTGATTTTCCCTTTCCCCCACAGAACAACACCCCTTGAACCAAACAAAGCCGGACAGCTTGCGGGCTGTCCGGCTTTTGCTTTGGCCTGATCTACAGGCTGTTACTTATTCTTGTACATATCCTGATAGTAGTTCTGGTAATCACCGCTGGTGACATGGTCCATCCACTCCTGATGGTTCAGGTACCAGTCAATGGTCAGCACGATGCCCTTTTCAAAGGGGGTCTCGGGGTACCAGCCCAGATCGTTCTTGATCTTGGTGGGGTCGATGCCGTAGCGGCGGTCGTGGCCCAGACGGTCGGCAACGTGCTTGATGAGGTCCTCGCTGATGCCCTCGTCCTGCAGGCGGTCATGCAACTGGTTGATGATGGTCTTGACGATGAAGATGTTGGGGCGCTCGTTGTGGCCGCCCACGTTGTACACCTCGCCGACCTTGCCGCCGTTGGCTACCATGTCGATGGCCTTGCAGTGATCTTCCACATACAGCCAGTCGCGGATCTGCATACCGTCGCCGTAGACGGGCAGCTGCTTGTGGTGCTTGACGTTGTTGATCATCAGGGGGATCAGCTTCTCCGGGAACTGGTAGGGGCCGTAGTTGTTGGAGCAGCGAGTGATGTTCACGGGCATGCCGTAGGTATCGTGGAATGCCATAACGAACATATCGGCGCTGGCCTTGGAGGAAGAATAGGGGCTGTGGGGGCACAGGGGGGTGGTCTCCATAAAGTAGCCGTCCGCACCCAGTGCGCCGTACACCTCATCGGTGGACACCTGCAGGTACTTCTTGCCCTCTTTCCAAGTCTTGGCATCGGCATCATACCATGCTTCCTTGGCGCGCTGCAGCAGGTTGACGGTGCCCATCACGTTGCTCTGCACAAAAATTTCGGGGTTCTTGATGGAGCGGTCCACGTGGCTCTCGGCGGCAAAGTTGATGACGTAATCGAAATCGTACTTCTGGAACAGGCCTTCCACCAGCTCCTTGTCGCAGATATCGCCCTGCACGAACACATGGCGGGGGTCGCCCTCCACATCCTTCAGGTTTTCCAGATTGCCGGCGTAGGTCAGCTTATCCAGATTGACCAGCAGGATCTCCGGGTATTTCTTGAGCATATAATGCACAAAGTTGGAACCAATAAAACCGGCGCAGCCGGTGATCAGATAGGTTTTCATAGGTTCAATTTCCTCTTTTCAGTCTTTCATCCCGTTGTCGCCGTCCCAGTGGGCGAAGAAGCAGGCCAGAGCGTCTCTCCAGTCGCGCACATCGTTGCCCACGGTGCAGCGCAGCATCCGGTTGTCCAGTGCGCTCCACTTGGGGCGGTCGGCGCTTTCCGGGTGCTTTGCCTTGTATTCCTCGCTGGTGCAGGGTGCCACAGCGGCATCCACGCCAGACAGGCGGATGATCTCGGACGCAAAATCATACCACGAGCAGATGCCCTCGCCGGTGCAGTGATACAGGCCGTACTCGTGGGTCACGCACAGCTGCAGGATCTCGTGGGCCAGATCCACCGCGTTGGTGGGGTTGCCGCACTGGTCATTGACCACTTCCAGCTTGCCAAACTTCTTGCCTGCGTTCACGATGGTCTTGACGAAGTTTTTGCCGTAGTAGCTGTAGAGCCACGCGGTGCGCACGATGAAGTGACGGTGGCAGAACTGCTCCACATACTTTTCGCCCATGAGCTTGGTAGAGCCATAGGCGCTGATGGGGCCGGGAATGGTGGCTTCGTCCTGTGCAACGCCGCCGTTCTCACGGCCGGAGAACACATAATCGGTGGAGACGTGTACCAGTCGTGCACCGGTCTTTTCCGCTGCCTGTGCCAGATTGCGGGGGCCGAGGGCGTTTGCCTTGAAGGCGGCATCATGGTTCACTTCGCAGCCGTCCACATTGGTGTAGGCAGCGCAGTTGATGATGACATCCGGGCGGTTGCGGCGGATGAACTCGTCCACCATTTTGTAGTTGGAGATATCCAGATCCGGCAGGTCCACGGCGATCACCGTGGCATTGAGCAGCTTTTCGGGGATGGGGCCGATCTCGCTGCGGCCTTCGCGCAGCTGCTTGAGGATCTCGGTGCCCAGCTGACCCTTGCAGCCGGTAACAATGATTTTCATATGGGTATGCCTCTCTTTTGCTTAATAGCGCAGCTTGCCGTCTGCAACGTTCTTCAGGTGCTGGCCGTAAGGACTCTTGCCGTAGCGCTCAGCGCTTTCCAGCAGGGTGTCGCGGTCGATCCAGCCGTACTTGAAGGCGATCTCTTCCGGCGCACTGATCTTGATGCCCTGACGCTTCTCGATCATGCGCACAAAATCGGCTGCCTCCACCAGACTGTCCATGGTGCCGGTGTCCAGCCATGCAAAACCGCGGCCCAGCAGCTGAACATCCAGCTCGTCCTTCTTCAGATACATGTCATTCAAGGTGGTGATCTCCAGCTCGCCGCGGGCAGAGGGCTTGACCTGCTTTGCCATCTTCACAACCTCTTTGTTATAGAAGTACAGGCCGGTGATGGCGTAGTTGGACTTGGGATGCTGCGGCTTTTCCTCCACGCTGAGCACCTTGCCGTCCTTGTCGAACTCCACGATGCCAAAGCGCTCCGGGTCCTGCACATAGTAGCCGAACACGGTGCAGCGGCCTTTGTTTTCCGCATTGGCGGCGGCGGTCTTGAGGATCTTGGAGAAGCCGTTGCCGTAGAAGATGTTATCGCCCAGGATCATGGCGCAGCAGTCGTCGCCAATGAACTCTTCGCCCAGAATGAAGGCCTGTGCCAGACCGTCCGGAGAGGGCTGAACTTTATACTGCAGATGGATGCCGTACTGGCTGCCATCACCCAGCAGCGCCTCAAAGCGAGGCGTATCGGTCGGGGTGGAGATGATCAGGATGTCCTGAATGCCTGCCAGCATCAGCGTGGACAGGGGGTAATAGATCATCGGCTTGTCGTAGACCGGCAGCAGCTGCTTGCTGGTGACCATGGTCAGCGGGTAAAGCCGGGTGCCGGCACCGCCGGCAAGAATGATACCTTTCATATTTGTGCACTCCTTTAAAATAGATTGAAAAGTTGTGCAGCTGTACGCCGCCCAGACGGGAGACCGCCCGGATGACGTATGGATTCAAAGCGGAGCTGCGTCCGCTGTAAACAAATTCAGGAGCCGCTCCCCCCTGCCCAACATGGCAAAATGGGAATAACAGTTCACTTTATTTTACTATCAAATCACACAAAAAGCAAGAAAGAACGGCTTTCCCGAAAAATTTTCCGGAAAAGCCGTTCTGAAACTCCTTCAATCTCGCATTTGTTCCGCCCAAAAGGCCCCCTCTCCGAGGGGGCTGGCAATGCCGCAGGCATTGACTGGGGGAGTTACCACGCAAAGCCCCACTTGGAAAAATAGCGCAGCAGGCTGTGCAGCTGCCACAGAAAAGGCTTCAGGCTGCGGTGCGCCGCGCGGTGCCATGCATGGATGGCGGTGTACTGGGGCACCAGATACGCTTTGCCCCGGGTGCGCATCTTCTGGGTGAGGTCGGCATCCTCCACGTACATGAAGTAGTCCTCGTCAAATCCGCCCACAGCCTTGAACACCGCAGTGTCCACGGCCGAGAAGCTGCCGGTGCAGAACTCGATCTCGGTGGGTTTTGTCAGGTCTTTGTCCGCCATGAGATAGCGCTCGTTGTACTTTGCCCAGAATTTCAGGCAGGGCAGCTGGCGGTACACCATGGCCCGCACACTGCACCGGCGCAGCGGCAGGCGCTGGGGCCGCCCGTCCGGGAAGGTGAGTGCGGGCCGCGCCATCACCACGCCGGGGTGCTGTGCCATCCAGTCCGCAAGGTCACTCAGCGTATCCGCAGTGAGCTGGATATCCGGGTTCAGGATAAAGTGCACCCGGCTTTGCAGCAGGCTGAGCACCGTGTTGTGGCCGGTGCCAAAGCCGCCGTTCTCTGTGCGGCAGAGCACCTCCACCTTCTGGTCCTTGCGGATGTGCAGGGTGCCGTCCTTCGCGGCCTTGGCAAGGCACTGGCCGCTGCCGTCCGGGCTGGCGTTGTCCACCAGATACAGTGTCAGCGGGTAGCGGCGGGTGCAGTCCAGCACGGTCTGTGCCGCCCTGAGCGCTTCATCCGCGCCGTTATAAACTACAATACAAGCAGAAAGTTCCATGTCGTTCACTCCAGCGGTTTGATGTCAAAGCTGAAGTCCTCTTTCATCAGGTCAAAGTTCGGGTTCATGCAGGGGTCGCCTGCGGCCAGCTGCTTTGCCCACCGCTTCTGGAAGCGCTCCACCTCCGAGATGAAGCGCTTGCGCTTGACCGGGTTCTCGTCCAGACCACGGCTCTTGCTCTCGTAGTGGTACAGCTGTGCAAACGGGGTGAACACGTTGGTATAGCCCGCTTCACGCACGCGCACGCAGAAGTCCACATCGTTGAAGGCCACAGCAAAGCTCTCGTCCAGACCGTTCACCTGCTCATAGACGCTCCTGCGCACCATCAGGCAGGCGGCAGTGACCGCATATACATCCTGTGCATAGACCAGACGGCCCATATAGCCGGGGTGGCCCACCGGGAAGTTCTTGTGCATGTGGGCCGCAAGGGTCAAAAAGCCGAAGCCGATGCCCGCGTGCTGGATGGTGTTGTCCGGATAAAGCAGCTTTGCGCCCACGCAGCCCACACGGTCCTGCTGGGCGTACATGAGCATTTCCTCAATCCAGCGCGGAGAAATGACCTCGGTATCGTTGTTGAGCAGCAGCAGGTATTCGCCGGTGGCTTCCTTTGCGCCAAAGTTGTTCAGGGCGCTGTAGTTGAAGCCGGTGCCCTGCCATGTGATCACCTTCAGGTTCTTGTGCTCCTTCTGCAGCTTTTCATAGCAGCGGAAGGTGGCAGGCTCCCTGCTGTTGTTCTCGATGACGATGATCTCAAGATCCTCATAGGTGCTCCTGCGGTAGATGGACTCCACGCAGGTGCGCAGGTCGGAAGAATGGTCGCAGCTGGGGATCAGGATGCTGACCCGGCCCGGCTTTGTGATGGTATAGTCCGTCTTATAGAAGCCCGGCGTACCCGGGATCATGGAAACTTCATCCACCGGAACACCCACACGCTCGTAGTGGGCATACAGGGCCTTGACCGCAGCTTCCAGACAGTAGGTCTTGGCCGAAATGTTGCTTGCCACGCTGGTGGGGCTGGAGCGCCAGTAGTACAGCAGGTGCGGGATATGCACGATCTTGTGTGCCTTTTCGGTCAGGCGCAGGTAGAGGTCATAGTCCTGACTGCCGTTGTAGGCTGCACGCTCATCGCCGCCCACAGCGGCCAGCAGCTTTGCGCTGAACACGCTCAGGTGGCAGATATAGTTGTTGGAGCGCAGATTATCCAGCATATAATCCGGCTTGAAATGGTAAACGGTCAGATGGTCGATGTCGCCCTCAAAGGTCACTTCATCCGTATACACAAAGTCTGCGCCCTGTTCGGCAATGGCCTGTGCCACGTACCACAGAGCACAGGGGTGCAGGATATCATCGTGGTCCAGCAGGGCGATGAACTCGCCCGTTGCCAGTGCAAAGCCCTGATTGGTGTTGCCCGCAATGCCCTCGTTCTTTTCCAGCTTCTGGTAACGGATGCGGGGGTCTTCCGCAGCACGGGCTGCTACGGTCTGGCCCACCGTCTCGTCCTGTCCGGCGTCCACAAGGCACAGCTCCCAGTTCTGATAGGTCTGGTTCTGCACCGAGTCCAGCAGCTCCACCAGAAACTGCTGCGGCGTATTGTACAGCGGCACCACGATGCTGATGCGCGGCGCGGCGGGCTGGTCGGCCGCCTGCCTTACCAGCAGCTCTGCGCTGGCAAAGCGGTCGGCGCGCATGGTCCTGCCCGGGAACAGTTTCGCATATTCCTTTTTGGCCTTTGCCTGCGCACGCACGCCGGAAATGCCCACCCGGCGCAGCTGGCCCAGAAAGACGAACGGCGGGAAGGTGTGTGCCAGCTGACGGCCCTTGCTGACAAAGTAGCGCAGCGGCCAGCTCATCTTCCAGAAGGTGGAGCTGGTCACATTGTTCAGCGTCTTTTCCAGATCCTGCTCATGGCTGCGGCTCAGCGAAAGATCGCTGCGCAGGCGTTCCAGCTGAGCCGTCTGCTCTTCGCCGGTGCGCTCGGCCTGCTGCATCCGCTCTCGCAGATCGTCCAGCGTCATCTCGTAGCCTGCCAGCAGCTGCTGTGCATCCTGCACAGCGGCGCTGCGGCAGAACAGCGCGGTCTGCTGGGCTTTGCCGCGGTTCTTCCACTCAAAATCCCGGTACAGGCCCTGTGCGGCCAACTGCTTTGCACAGTCAGCCATGGCCGATGCATCGGTGCATACCAGCAGCACCTGTGCACACTGCAGTGCGGGCAGATCCACCCATTCCGGGTCCTCCACCACCAGCAGGGCAGCGGTGCCCTGCTCTGCATTCTCCGGCAGCAGCTGTGCGCCGGCCTTTTCCAGTGCTTCGGCCAGTGCGCCGCTGCCGCCCAGCACCTGAATGCTGGCAGGGGTCAGCTCCCGCACGATGCGCTGCGCCAGTGCACGGCAGCGCTCGGCCTGTCGTTTGGTTTCTTTTTCCTGATCCATTCCGATCTCCGCTCCTATGGAACTTTTTTATCTTAAAATGATCTCTCAAAAAATCACACGATTTATAGTATACCAAATCCGGCATGATTTGAGAAGGTTTTGCGCGCATTTCTTTGCAGTTTTCCACTGCTTACCAGTGGAACAGGCTGTGCAGCCAGCCAAAGAACCCACCGCCGGAGCTGCCGGAAGTGGAAATGCTCACACCCGTGTAGTAGTGGCTCAGGATCTCCCGGTAGCCCATGCCCTGCTCCTGTGCGTAACCCACAGCACCGCACTGGCTCATGCCCACGCCATGGCCAAAGCCGTAATAGGTCATGCAGGGAGTGCCGCTTTCGTCCGCGCCAAAGTCGAAGCAGTAGCGGGAGGAAACGAACTGGCCGATATAGCGGTAGCTGCGGCCATTGGAAACAAAGGTGTTGTACTGCACAAAGCCGCCCAGATCCTTGTGGGTGGTGTCGGCGCTGACGTAGGGTTCGCCGGTGCGGCTGTCGTTATACTCTTTATAGGTATAGTCTTTTCCGATGACCCGGCGCAGCTTGTTGTGGTACTGCTCCTCGTAGGGGCTTTCTACGCTCTGCAGATACGGCACATCGGTGCCCCATGCGTCCCGGCTGGAGCAGGTGCCGTACACGCCGGTCTGGGTGTTATAGCCCGCACTGGCCGACCACACGGCGTCGCAGACGCTGCCGTTGTAGGTAAGGATCTCATTTTTCACCGGTTCCACCGCCCTGCGGATGGCTTCCCGTGCCGAGGACGGGATCTGATCCACCGGAGTGTAGATGAGCGCATTGGAAGAGGCACCGTACTGCTTGTGGTATTCCAGATAGGAATGGATGGCCACCGCCTGCGCCTTCCACGCCTGCTGGGCGGCGCTGGCGCTGACATAGCTGCCAATGGAGCCAAGCTCCGTGTAGGTAATGCCCACAAGGCAGTCCACAAGGTTCAGCGTGACATTGCGCTGCAGGCCTTTTCCCTTGATGTTGAGGTAAGGCATGGTGATGGTATCACTGGTGCCAAAGAGCCATGCAAGGCAGTTTTCCTCCTCGGCAGGGATCAGGGTCGTGTCCGCGCCGCCCATAGTGGTGGCTGCCGAAGCCGCCGGGGCCAGCACGCAAACGCACAGCGCTGCTGCCAGCACAAACGCCGCCGCGCGGCGCACAAACCGATGCAGATGTTTCAAAAGTGATCTCCTCCTGTTTTTTGCAGATTTCTGACTGTGTTTTTTACAGTGTAACACAGCCTGCGCCTGCGGGCAAGGACTGGACTTTCGTTTTCACATCTGGACAAAGAAGAAACCGGAGGGCCTTTCCCGTTCGGGCAGCTCTCCGGTCTGATTTATAAGGTCTCCGGCCGACGACGCATGGCATCGTCGATCTCGTTCTCGATCTCCCGCAGGCAGTCCAGCAGCACCGGATTGAACGCCCCGGCCTCGCCGGTGCAAAGCATCTGCACTGCAGCCGCGCAGGGTACCGGCGGCTGGCTTCCGCTGCCAGTGGTCAGCGTTTCGTAGGCATCCGCAAGGCCGACCACCTGTGCCGCAATGGGGATCTGTTCGCCAACCAGCTGGTCCGGGTAGCCGCTGCCGTCGTACCGCTCGTGGTGCCAGCGGCAGATCTGATAGGCTACCCGCACAAAATCTTCGTCGCGGTAGGCATCCAGCTCTTCCAGCATCCGTGCACCCAGCAGGGTATGCTGGCGCATGGTTTCTTCATCCTCCGGCGTGCGCGGCTCCGGGCTGTTCAGAACCTGTTCCCCGATCTCCATTTTGCCAATGTCGTGCAGCACCGAGGCCATGCTGATGGTACGGCGCATCTCCTGCGTCAGGGGGTAAGTCTCGGTCTTTTGCACCAGATGGTCCAGCAGCATTCCGGTCAGGGTGCTGATGTGCTGCACATGGGTGCGGCTCTCGCCGTTGCGTCGCTCCACCACCCGGCTCAGAATGCCGATCATCATTTGGCTGCGCTTTTCCTTTTGCGACACCTGATCCGCCACCATGGCGCTCAGGCGGCGCTGCTTTGCATACATGCGGATGGTGTTGGTAATGCGCTGATACACCACCCTTGCATCAAAGGGGCGGCTGATATAATCGGACGCACCCAGATCAAAGGCGCGGCGCACCGTGTCCACATTGTCCTCGCTGGAGATCATGATGACCGGGATCTCTTCCAGCATTCCGCGCTGGCTCATGGCTTCCAGCACGGTAAAGCCGTCAATGCCGGTCATGTGGACATCCAGCAGCACAACGGAGATGCCGGTGGGGTTCTGTTCCAGCAGGCGCAGGCAGTCCTCGCCGGAAGCCGCTTCGGCAGTGTCGAACTGGCTGTTCAGCATCTGGCTGAGCAGCATCCGGTTCATGGCCGAGTCGTCCACGATGAGCACACTCTGGCGGCTGTGGGTGGGCTGCAGGGCGTGCGGCTCCGGCTGACGCTCGGTGATCACGGTGTTTTTCTGGATGCGTGCATAGTGCATCAGCCGTTCCGCGTGCTGCACCGCATCGTCCACATTTTCGTCGTCGATCCACACGCCGCCAATGCTGGCTGACATGCGGATGCGGGAGTAGCCCGGCACGCTGGCCGCCTGCAGCTGCAGACGGATCTGTTCCAGACGCGGGCTGAGCTGTTCCTGCCGGATGTCCGGCAGCAGCAAAAGCAGCCTGCCGCCGTCGTAGCGGATCAGGCGGTCTTTTTCCGAAAGGCCGCGCCGGATGGTGCTTACCGCCGTTTCCAGCACGCTGTTGCCTGCACCGGAGCCGTAAACATCGTTGGAGAACTTCAGATCGTCCATATCCAGCATCGCCACACCGGCGGTAATGCTGCGGTAGCGGTAGTTCTCATCATAATAGGTGCGGTTGTAGGCACCGGTCAGCGGGTCGCGGTAGCGCTTTTCCCGCTCGTCGGTAATACTGTTGAGCAGCCGCTCACCGTTTTCCGGGTCCAACAGAACGCTGCGGTCGATCTTGCGGGTCAGCTCCAGCACACAGAGTTGGCCATCCACCTGCACACAGCTGGCCGTGATCTCGTACAGCTCCTGCCCAAAGTATTCCAGCCTTGTTTTCCGGGTGTTCTTTTCCAGTGCCTGCCTTGCCACGCAGTTTTCACACGGACGGCTGCGCCGCCACTGGGCATAGCAGGGCGCGCTGCCCTTTTTGCCGCCCTGCACCTCGTCCGCCTTCATCAGGCGCACCGTCATGAACACCTTGCGGAGCTGGCGCATTTCCTCTTCCATCTGCTGGCGTGTTCTGTCTTTTTTGCTCATCATCGCATATCCCCCGCTGCAAAACCGCGCGTTTTGGGCCGCACGGCATTCCTTCACGAATAACATTATACTATTTTTTACCAGAATACGTCAATCTTCACCCCTTGCAGCCTGCGGTGCGGAATGTGTCGTTTTGATCCTGTAAAATCAACGTAAGCTCTTTATTTTTGCCAATTTTCCTCATCAGACACCGTACTGTGCCGCACAAAGCGACGCAAATTGGGGAGTGCAGTTTTCCGGCCGTCTGCTGCCCGCTCTGCCCGGGAACAGTCCACGTGTTTCCGCCGGAAACTCAGTCTTGATTTTGTGCGCAGAATCCGCTATAATAGTAACGTTCTTTTGAATTGCATATCAGCCGGTGTGTCGGAATGGCAGACGAGGGGGACTCAAAATCCGCTTCGCGGCTTCGTGCGCCCATCTGAAATTTCAACGAAGCAGCGAATGTTTTTGACCGGTTAGCGGTGGATAAGTTCCAACATCCCTCCTGAACATCCCTCCAACTTCCAAAAAACCGTGCAAAACGCATCCAAATCCATATCAGCCGATGTGGCGGAATGGCAGACGCAAGCGACTCAAAATCGCTCGGGAAACCATGTGGGTTCGAGTCCCACCATCGGCACCAAGCAAGCAGTCCGGACTTTTTTCAGGTTCCGGGCTGCTTTATTTTTGTTGCAAATCATACCTTTGTGTTCTCCGGGAAAATGCTGACGATGGCATTGGCAGAGGATACCTTGCTGGAAAAATCCAGATGGGTATAAATATTGCTGGTGGTGCTGATATCGCTGTGCCCCAGCCACTCCTGAATTTCTTTCAGGCTCACGCCGTTGGCGTAAAGCAGGCTGGCGCAGCTATGGCGCAGGTCGTGGAAGCGGATGCGCTTCATGTCGTGCGCCGTGAGGAACTCCGGGAAATGCTGGCTCAGAAAGTTGGGGCGGATGCGCCTGCCCATCGGGTTGACATAGATATAGTCGAGATAATCCGTGCAGTAATCCTTGCCGCAGACCTTCCGGTTCAGCGCCTGCTCTTTCTGCATCTTTTTGAGCATCTGCTCACAGGCAGGGATCAGCGGAAGGGTGCGGCAGCTGGATTTCGTCTTGGTTCTATCCCGCGCGATATCGGTCACAACGCCGTCAACCTTTGTGGAAACGACTGTGTGCTGAATGCTGATGGTCTTGTTCTCAAAATCAATGGCATCCCATTTCAGACCAACGATCTCGCTGCGGCGCAGCCCGTAGAATGCAGCCATGATAACGCCGAACTCTGCCGGGTCGCCCTGGATCGCTGTGAAGAGCTGTTCCAGTTCCTCTGCCTTGTAGACCTCCGACTTGAACTTTTCCTTACGAGGACGTTCAACGCGGTCTGCGGGGTTGGAACGGATCATGCCGATCTGAAAAGCATACTGTAAGCATTTGCGGATGTTGGCGTGATAGTGGATGACCGTGTTTGCCGTCACACCGCGATCCAGCTCATGCTGATAGAAATCCTGAATGTACTTGGGGTGCTGCTCAAGGTCTTGCAGGGTGTAGTGGAGCGGCTCAAAATAAGGAACGATCCGGCGCGTGATGACGATCTCGTAGTTTGCATAGGTCGTAATTGCCACGCGGGACTTCATCATTTTCAACCAGTCCATGAGAAAATCGTTGAAAAGTACCGGGGAGTTATCAAGGCAGGGGTCAACCGTCTTGACGGGGTTCGCTTTCAGCCAGTTACTGTCAACGGCATACTGAAGGGCATCGGTCAGCTCCCTGTGCCAATCCAGAAGCTGCTGTACGGTCGCTTCCTCCTGCTGACGCTCATAGCGGAAAAACGTTTCCAGATCGCGCGGAGTGAGCGCTTTTAAAGACAGCCGCTTTCGTTCAAAGTACGGGATGATGACCCTGCCCATATCGTAGGCGTATCGACCGTAAGTATCCGGGGAAAGGTTCATCACACTTTCCCGCAGCCAGCGGGTCAGGTATTCCGGCACAGACAGGTCACCGACCTGCTGCATCGTTTCCGGGTTGAACTCCTTTTGTGTCTGACGCAGAAGGGATTCAGCCCGCTTTTTGTTTCCTTTTACAGGAAGTCCTGTGCTGATGGATTTGGTTCTGCGCTTTCCGTTTGCATCCTTCCAGCTCAGGACCATCTGATATGTACCATTCTGTTCTCTTAAATGTCCAGCTACATTTATCATAGAAACGCTCCTTTCTTTGTAGCCAAACGCTCTTTGCTCAGGCAACCTTAGTTTAAAATAAACAGGGCTGCTTTGCAAGGATGGCGCAAGGGATTTTTGGGGCTGCATTCCTCCTGAAGGTCAAGTCTTGTCCAGCAGGTACTCCACAACGCAGAGCTTTGGGATCTTGTAGCTGCGCCCCACACGGACAGACCGGATCTTGTTTTCCTTGACCAGCAGGTAGGCGATCTTCCGCCCTACCCCCAGCATTTTCTGAAGATGCTCCACCGTCACCACATCCGGGTAATCCTTGAACATCATCATGTACCGCTCTGTCTTGCGGTCAGGCGCTTCCTGAATCAAAGTGCAGGCTGCGATCTCGCTCATTCCTGTCCTCTCCTTTCCAGTTCAATATGTCAATTATCAAAAAGAAAATACTATATGTAAAGGGCGATGGTCTTTTCCGGGTACCATCGCCCTTGCCAAAGGAGATATTTGAGCTTAGAACTTCATCGGCAGCGCGTCTTTCCTGCACTTACCGTTGTAGGCGGTGTAGATGGGGTAAACATACCGCCGCCAGCCCGGGAGCTTTGCGGGGTTATCCCGGCTGATACGGTAGAGCTCCATGGGATGGACGCCGCTCAGCGCACGGACAAGCCGCTCCGCGCTGTACTGCCCATGATACAGCTGTACAAAGTACATCACGCCCCGCAGGACAGCCGCCCGGAAGGAATCCGGTCTGCCCTCCCACGCTTCCACGATGTGCCGCAGGGCTTCGCAGTAGATCTCTTCGCCCAGCTGGTCGTACAGCTTCAGCGCCGTGCCCACGCAGCTGATGCGGTAGTCGCTCAGCTGCATGCTGTCGTAGTTGAAGGACAGCCCCACCCGGTTGGTGGCTGCGACAAACGCCTTGGAAGGCGCATCGCCGCCCACCACCTTGGCGCGCAGCTTGATGCCCGCCGACAGGGGTGCGGCGTGACCGTTCTGCTCCGCAAAGAGCAGGGCTTCCTGCTCCATCGTCAGACCGGTGTAGACCTTGCAGAGGATCGGGCGGTCCTCGCCGCCGTTAAGGAGGATGCAGCCCTCGATGGTGTGCTGCCCGTCCATCACATAGTACCTGCCGTTGCGGAAGCTGACCTTCGGCTCGTTGACGATGTACTCGTTGAAGTCCCTAGCGATCAGCTCCACCCGCTTGCGCTCCACGCCCCGCTGGTAGATCTCGCGAGGATAAATCAGCTTGCTGCTGTGGATGACCGAAAGCTGGTACGGCGGGTTGATACCGATGAAAGAATTGTTGTCGTTCAGGCGCATCGCATTTCCTCCTTGATTCTCCAAATGTACTTCTCGGCTTCCTCTAAGATCTCAGCCACCTGCTGCTTCCGCTTTGGGATGGTGAGCAGGCTGGGATTGAAGGTGAAGCTGTATTCCAACCGCTGGATCATGGCATGAACCGCGGATTGCAACTCGGTGTACAGCATCATTTCCTCGATGCTTCCGGCGTTCTCAAAGGACGACCGGATGGGCGTATAGGGGTAGACAGGCGGTTTGCCATCCACCACCTCAGGCGGTGCGTAGACCGCCGTAGAGCGTCGGATAGGCTCTATCTGCTGGATGCTGCCCATAGGGTTCAGCGCAAGGCTGATGCGTACTGCATCATCCACCCGGCGCATTTCCTCCGGGGTCAGATGCCCCAGATACTTCAGCGCCCGGCTCTTGTCGATGGTGAAGATCTGCTCTGCCTGCACAACGGACGGCATATTCAACCCTGCGTTTTCCAACAGGCAGTGGGTCGGCTGGTTTACTTTCTTTTCCGCCTTGCTTGTCATGGTCGCAACGATCAGGGTCGGAGAGTGATAGTTGCCCACGTCATTCTGAAGAATGACCGCCGGACGGTCACCGCACTGTTCCGAACCGGTGCTCGCCCCGAAATGGGTGAAGAAGATGTCTCCGCGTTGGAATTTCCAGTTTTGCTGCAAAATTGTACCTCCATGTTGTTATGTGCAAAGCCCGCTGCCGGATGTTCCGCAGCGGGCTTCGTTCAAGGTATGGTGGTATGGTTGGGTCAGCGGTGCATGACTACATAATCGTAGCCGCGCCGCATCTGGCAGACGGTGCAGGTGTCCATGCTCCGGTCTGCGCTGGGTACAAGTGCGATCTTGAATGCCTTTGCATCCACAAAGTGCCGCAGACAGGTACCGCAGAGGGTGCGGATGGACTTGACCATCTCAGGGGTCAGCTCCATCTCCTCGTAGATCTCCTGCTCGCGCACCGTGGGGTTCAACTCATCCATAAAAGTGTCCTCCTATGTGTATCAAAGTGGATATTCGGATAAAGAATAAATTGGGATACGTAAAAAACGGAAACTGCCGGATGCGCAAAAACGTACCCGGCAGTTCCCGGATCAATATGATTAAAGGTCTCGCATATTCGCCCTCGGCCCCCTACGAGTGGGGCGTAAACATCTGGCAGCGGACTTGTACCGCTTCATTGGCATTTCAGCCACCCCGTCTGCTTTGTGACCGGGCCGCGAATTACGGAAGTATCATTATCGGAGTACCAGATGACGGAACTATTCAGTTTTCAAGGTTCATGAGGTTGGACGTTTTTCCCTGCGGCGAGTGCCGCTTGGAAAATTGTCCCTTCACTTGGTAGGCATCGAGAAGGGTCAATTCGTAGCATTAAAATTGAAGTTTTTCAAAAATTTAGTAATTCTCTTGATTTTGATACTAATAGTGGGCCGAGATACGCCGTAGACTTTAGAAATTTCAGTGATGTCGTATCCCTCGTAAGCGTACATGGTGATAATTTCCAAATCTTCGGTTTTCAAAGTTTCGAGTGCAGTAAGCAACTGCTCGTTCTCAATCTCACCAATCCATGCAAAACGGCTTTTAGTTTCGTGGTAAGTATCCGTAACGGAAACGGCTTCCTGATACTTGTTCATCAAGGGCGAGTAGGATTCTTCGCTCTGCTCAAAGGACGGCGCAGCCATTTCCTGCGTATGGTTCTGGTAAGAGCGATTAGCGTTAAAAAACAGACCAGTCGAAATCGTACATTGCCTGAATCGCTTCGTTGCTCATACCGGCATCTTCATACTGCTTGCGGGTCATAGCCCACTGACTATCAAAATTCTTCTTTTCCAAACCATAGTTGAAGCCCATGTTAAACCTCCAAATTTTCGATAAAGCGTAAAAAGTCGAAAATTTGGAAGGCTACGGATATTTCGCCGCTTGGGGCATCCACGAAAAACGGACAAACATAAAGCCTGCTCCTTTTTACGGGAGCAGGCTACCTGAAGGCTAAAAAAATAGCCGGACAACCAACTAACAGAGCGGTTCTAAAGCAGAATCACTCTATCAGCTGTTGCCCGGCTATTTGGTGCGCGTTTCATACATTGCCTTGCGGCAATGGCCCGTTGCTCGGTGACGAACAGTCCATATTCAGGGTGCAATGCACCCGATTTTTGAAATTGTGTTTTGCCTATAAAGCAATCAACGCCTGCGATAGGCTAAATCAACCGTTGCTACGTTGCCGCACTTGAGGCACTTTATGCGGATAGTGCCTGAACAGCTCTCATCTTTTTGGTAGAGCTTGTGTCCGCAAACGGGACAAAACCTCCAGCCTATGCTGAATTGTGCCTGCTGTATATCGCTCAGCGGTTTATTTTTAAAAGAACGATTATTTGACTGAGTCATGTTCATTCTCCAAATCGGATGATGTCCAATGGATGGCAGTGGATGGGCTTGCCTTTTATGACCCGCATCTGTTGTAATCTGATTCTGATAGCAGACCACGATACTCCCATCCGCGCAGCCATCTCCAGAATTTTATTATAGTTCGGGTCAGATGCGGATTTGTACAGGATTCCATTCGGCAAACGCAGCGCTGCCCGTTCTATTTCGGCGTTGACCAGAAATGTTGGCATCAGCAGCTCTGCCGCAAGGGTATTCGCCTGCCATTCTTCCCACGAGGGCTGTCCGTTTCGTTCCCGATAGGCAATGTGCCCACGGCACTTGACTGCTTTTCCGTAGTCGTTCGGGAACAGGTCAGCCAGAATATGGTGTGCCGCTTCATGCGCTATCGTGAAATTTCGGCATCCGGTGCAGCTGTCTGCCGCAAGGGCAGAATCGATCACAACGTCCTTCGGCATGAATATCTCTACAAGCTTTGTACCATCCCCTAAAGTTACGGTAAAACCGCATCTTTGAAAAACGGTAAGTCCGAGGACGCTGCCATCGCTACATAGCGGCAGCATTTTCACATTCAGCCCAAGAACAGCGCTTGCAAGCCGTTCAGGGTCAATGGGTTCCGGGGCATCTTTGCTGATCCCGAAGCGGGTATAGTACTGGTCGATATACTTACCCGCTATGCGCGAAAGGTCTGCGCGGGATAAGTACCTTGCCATTACGAAGCACGGCTTTCCGGCACGGAGCAGTAGGCTTCCACGAACCACTTGCCCTGCTCAAGCCAAAGATTCCGCTTCTGCCCGCAAATCAGGCAGGTGAAGCAATGCCCTTTCACGCCAAAACGTGATGTACCGTGCTTGACTGCCAAGACACGATCAATGCCATAAGTGTGAGCCTTGTCATAGTTTATGGCAAGAGGGCGGATCTTGCCATCAGGAGTAAAACGAACGTCCACTTCGACGTATCTTTTCTCACGGCGAAGGTTGTAATCACCACACATCAGAAATCCTCCTTTTTTGCAGATTTATCAGAACGCAGCGTGTATTACTTGCGAACCATGCTGCGTGCCACGAGCTGCTTTTCGTTCAACAGCGGAACGGACACTGTATGTTTTTTCCACTCATCCATAGAGCAGGTTACCGCTTTGCACAGACGGCATTTTGTCCAGCCATCGGTTGCATCAAGATCTACATCATAGTTCATGGTTCCGCACATCGGGCATCTTACGTTTTCTTTTCTCATAATATCACCTCTTAAAACACCGAACAAATACGATTTCGGTCCAGAATCAACACCAAAAAGCTGTTATTCGTTGATTTGATTCGATTATATACCTACTTTATGGAGATGTCAATTACGCATTTGTCGCTATTTTAGAGATTTCTTATTGATTTCCTGTATTTTCTATACTATAATAGAGCTACCAGATCACAAAGGAGTGTTCTTGTTATGAAAAGGAAAACCACGCTCACCAAAATGCACATAGCCCCATCCACAGTGCGCTATGATGCAGTCGCTGCGAGGGATAGCAATGAGGTTGGTCAGATTCTCGCAGGCACACGAAAAAGGAATGGCTATTCACTTGTAGCTTTCTCTGAACTTCTCCGTCACTATGGCGTCGATGTCAGTGATAAAGGAATCAGCAAATGGGGAAAAAAGGAGTTTCCCATAGTTAAAGATACCACACCCAATATCACAAACTCACGCTTAAACAATATTCCTTAGTCAACCACATACAATAACAAATACAAAAAAGCTGGAAGCAGACTTAATTTTGCTCCCGGCTTTTCTTTATTGTTTTGATGAAGTCGTTCAATGATACTTGTTTTTGCTATCTGCTTACATAATGTGCATACTTGTCACTTGTGTTCTGATATATCTGTCCCTCTTATTGCCTAAACTCATATT
>ENA-OQCZ01000216-OQCZ01000216.1-human-gut-metagenome-genome-assembly--contig:-NODE-216-length-18890-cov-13.216703_pt1 | contig 18890 bp, 17 predicted proteins | sample MGYA00242505_ERZ504594 | MGnify/ENA primary metagenome ERZ504594 (study PRJEB26092, sample SAMD00036329) | human gut metagenome | host: Homo sapiens | study: EMG produced TPA metagenomics assembly of... | reverse complement strand
CACACTGCCGTCCTTGAGGGCGAACAGGGTGTGGTCCTTGCCCATGCCGACGTTCTCGCCCGGGTGGAACTTGGTGCCACGCTGACGAACGATGATGTTGCCGGCCACGACGGCTTCGCCGCCGAACCCAGTAGTTCACCACCTCCCTCCCCCTTAAAAAACCGGGGTCAGTCCCCTATAGAAACCTTATAACAATGAATATATTAAGACGAAAACGCAGATCTTTCAGGATTTTCAACGCGTCGAAATTCCTTTTTCCAACCACAACACAGATCTGAGTCATCATGTGTTACTATGTTCAGCGTGTGAGTGATCATACGGAACATCGGCTGACCCCGATAAGTGAGGCATCGGTATTACTGCAGGAATACCGGTGCCTCTTTTCTGTACGTTTCTACAAGCCGATGCCCATAATTGAACAAAAATATCAAGATTGTTGTGCAATCTGCCTTAAAATTCCGTTGGAATCTGCCAGATATTATGCTATAATAATCAAAAAAGAGAGAATAAGCATAAAATACAAAAGGAATTTCAGATTATTTTCGCGGACAACGCGTCAAAGACCATGCTGGCATGGGAACTTGACGACTGCCGCGATAACGGGCCAAACGCATAACGCGTGATTTGACCCGCAGTGACAACATTTTGTCCCCGAACAAAACGGGAGAACAGGAGGCATCTTATGCGTCTTACATTTCTTGGAGCAACACATGAAGTGACGGGCAGTTGTTATTATCTGGAGGCTGCCGGGAAGAAGTTTTTAGTGGACTGCGGTATGGAGCAGGGACCGAATATTTATGAAAACAAGCCGATTCCGGTCCCGGCATCCCAGCTTGATTTTGTATTGATCACGCACGCGCACATCGATCACACCGGAAATCTGCCGCTGCTGTATGCACACGGCTTCCGCGGCCCAATCTATATGACTCCGGCGACGGTAGCACTTTCGGACATCATGCTCCGCGACAGCGCACACATTCAGCTTGCCGAGGCCGAGTGGCGGAACCGCAAGAACCGCCGGGCGGGAAAAGAAGATTACGTTACGCCATATACGATGGAGGACGCCCTCGGCGTGATCCGTCTGCTGGAAGGCATTCCGTATCATCAGCGTGTGACACTATCGGACGGCATTCAGATCCGTTTTCTCGATGCCGGTCATCTGCTCGGCTCCGCATCCATTGAGCTGTGGCTGACAGAGGACGGTGTGACGAAAAAACTGCTCTTCTCCGGCGATATCGGAAATATCCATCAGCCTCTGATCAACGACCCGGAGTACCCGGAGAGCGCCGATTACGTGATTATGGAATCCACCTACGGTGACCGGAGCCACGGTCCGAAACCGGATTATGTACCGGAGCTGGCAAAAATCATTCAGGAAACGCTCGACCGCGGCGGCAACCTCGTGATCCCGTCGTTTGCTGTTGGAAGAACGCAGGAGATGCTGTATCTTTATTCGATTGGAAATTAAGGACAGAACATCTGGTTCACGGCCACGGCGAATTCCCGGTTTACGTGGACAGTCCGCTTGCCGTTGAGGCAACCAATATTTTCCGCGATCATCAGAAAGAGTGCTACGATTCCGATGCAGCTGCGCTCCTTGCGCAGGGCATTAATCCGATTCTGTTTCCGGGCTTAAAGCTCTCGATTACATCCGATGAGTCGAAAGCCATCAACTTCAACGAAACCCCGAAGGTCATCATATCCGCGAGCGGTATGTGCGATGCAGGACGAATCAAGCATCATCTGAAGCACAACCTCTGGCGGCAGGAGAGTACGGTTCTCTTCGTCGGCTATCAGGCCGTCGGTACACTGGGACGGGCGCTGATCGGAGGCGCGAAGGAGGTGAAACTGTTCCAGGAAGAGGTTCATGTGAACGCGCACATCATCCAGTTCCCGGGCATGAGCGGCCACGCAGATCAGGAAGGACTGCTCAAATGGGCGGGCAGTCTGCGGGCAAAACCGGACCGCGTTTTCGTAACGCACGGCGAAGATAAAGTGACGGAAATTTTTGCAGAAAAACTGTGGGACGAATTCCGCTACCCAGCGATGGCTCCGTTCTCCGGCACGGTATTTGACCTGAAAGAAAATGAATTCATCGAAAAAACCGTTGGCATTCCGATCCAGAAGGAAACAACGGCAAACGCTGGAACACTGCGCACGAGAAGCAGCGGAAATGCCGTCTTCGATCGTCTCGTTGCGGCTGGTCAGCGGCTGCTCACCGTCATTACAAGAAACAAAGGCGGTGCTAACAAAGACCTTTCGAAATTTGCCGATCAGATCAACAGTCTCTGCGACAAATGGGACAGATAAAGCAGTCCGGTGGCTGGAAGAAAGACTGTGCTATTAATATAGAAGAAAAACCGGAAGAAAGCAGGCGGCAGGGAAGCTGTGCTGCATCAGAAAAGAAAAAACAGAAGTGGATAAATTACAAACTCCCCGGGGTGAGCATTCCCCGGGGAGTTATTATAATAAAAAAGAGCAAGCGTAAAAAAAGTTATTTCTGAATAGCCTGTTCCAGTGCTTTTGCAAGCTGGTCTGGACATGATGTTCCGCGTCCGTTGCAGTCGATGCCTTTCATGCGGGAGATGGCTTCGTTTACGTCCATGCCCTCAACGAGTCTTGCAACACCCTGTGTGTTTCCGTTGCATCCGCCTACGAACTGCACGTTGTGTACTTTACCGTCTTCTACCTCAAACAGAATTTTTCTGGAACAGGTACCTTTTGTTGTATATTCCATCGATAAGATCCTCCTTTGTGAATAAAAAATTAGAACATTATCGTGAACTTCAGCCACGATAATTCTTCGGTTCCTGCTATTATATCATAGATTACGAAAACAGCAAAGAAAAAAGATACCACAGATCCAAAATTTATTGTATACTGTAACAGGAATTACAAAGAAACCAGAAGGAAAAGAAAATGGACTCCCGGAGTTTTCCGTTCTTACTTTAGCGGCTGACCGCTGACAAAAATGATTTCATAAAAGCAAGAACAGAAAGAATCGGGGAGTACATGTAAAGTTATTGGAGGATATCATAAACATGAAGTTAATCGGAATCATCGGTGCAATGGAAGTTGAAGTTGCAAGCTTAAAGGAAATGATGACGGATGTTACAATCCGCACGAAAGCATCCATGGAGTTCAACCACGGTTACCTGAACGGAAAAGAAGTGGTTGTTGTGCGCAGCGGAATCGGTAAAGTAAACGCCGGTATCTGCACGCAGATTCTTGTGGATGATTACGGCGTGGACTGTGTCATCAACACCGGAATTGCAGGCTCCCTGCGGAATGAAATTAACATCGGCGATATCGTCATTTCGACCGATGCTGTTCAGCACGACATGGATGTGCGCATCTTCGGATACCCGCTCGGCGAGATTCCGCAGATGGGTGTTTTGAGCTTCCCGGCAGACGAGCACCTCGCAGAGGTGGCAGAGGAAGTCTGCAAGGAAGTCAATCCGGAAATCCAGGTATTCCGCGGACGCGTGGTCAGCGGTGACCAGTTTATTTCCAGCAAAGAAGTGAAAAACCATCTGATCGAGGAATTCAACGGTTCCTGCGCCGAGATGGAGGGCGCTGCGATTGCGCAGGGCGCTTATCTGAACAAGATTCCATACGTCGTACTCCGCGCCATCTCCGATAAAGCAGACGACAGCGCAACGATGGACTACCCGACCTTTGAGAGCGAGGCAGCCCGCCACTGTGTCAACCTGCTGCAGGAAATGGTAAAACGCCTGTAATCTAAAAAAAGCAAGAAGAAAAAATCGACAAACTGACAGGCGAAAACCAGCGAAACCACGCGAACCGGCACGAAAGCAGTCCCCTGAAGGAACGAAAAATAAAAATTCACGCAAAAAAGCACAGAATCACAAAGAATTTGACGAACGTTTTTTGTTTCCAAATTTTTCCGGCAGTGCTATACTGTGGCACATCGGAACAAGAAGATGCTCACTACGGATTGCTCAGCAGTAAAACACTTGCTGTTTTGCTGCGTAAGAAAGTGATTCAGGTGTGAGCAGCCCTCCTTCTGCGAAGCAAAATTTTCAATGAGGGCTGCGAATGTTACAGTTCCCAGGTACCTGTGAACTGTAACACGTCTCCACTGCCGATATGCCAGCGGAAGAATCCTGTGCGCGCAAATTCTGCCGCGGCATCCGCCGATGCACCGCAACGGAACGGGAGCACCGGCATATGATCATAACAGGCAAATTCAAAAATCATCAGGGGGAATAAGAATGCTGGAGTTTTGTGTGAAACAAAATGTGTTCTTATACGCAATGATAGCAGCAGGAATCGCCGGTGTGTGGTGCCTGTTCTGGAATAACCGTTTCTACACCCGGGCCATCCGCGATCTCGGAAGGCTGAAGGAACCAAAGTCGAAATGGACCAGGTCGGTGCTGGAAACGTGTCAGAGAAAAGCGCATCCCTTTTCGAATGCCGGGGCGTTTATGCGCAGCCAGATTGCACAGGGCAGGTCAGCGGGAATGGCAGTCCCGACGCTTCTGCGCGGAAGCCAGAATATGATCCTCACGGTTCTGGCGCTGTCGATTCTTTCGCTGTGGGCGATCTACCGATACCGTTATGGAGAGGCGGAGCTGATGCGCTACCTCGGAACGGGCATCGCGCTCGCCGGAGGCCTTGTCTTTTTCCGGCTCTGTCTGGATTTCGGCGGAAAAGAGGAAATTCTGCTGAACGGCTGGACAGACTATCTGGAAAATGAGTTTGCAGCGACGAAACAGAGTGCGGTGCTGGAAACCGTACAGCAGACCGAATGGCAGCCGGTGCAGGCGGAAACCATGGCACAGGCAGGAACCGGAGCGGCGAAAGGAAAACCGCAGACTGCGGGAAGCGAGTCCGCCAAAGAGCGGAATGAACTGTTCGCAGACCCGGAAAAAGAAGCGAGGATTTCGAAAGTCAGGGAGGGCATCCGCCAGACCGCCGCGGCCGAGAGCAGGTTTGCCGGAATGCTGACGCCAGAGGAAGAGAAGCTGATGAGGGAGATTATCAGCGAATACGTGTAAATACCAGGGGATCAGGCCGGGGAGCATGTCATATCGACATGACCATATTTCCGAATCGGCAGTCCGCAGGTATCTAAGATAAAAATATTTCAGGCAGTGCCGTTTTTCAAAACAGACAGGCGGCACTGCTTTCCCGGATAAAGCAGAATCATCATCTGCAAAAGGAGGAACCAACATGAGACTTGTAATTCTTGAGGCAGAGTCACTGGGAAAGGACATGGATCTGTCCGGCTTTTCCCGTTTTGGAGAAGTGACAGTATATGAAAAAACAACGGAGGAGGAATGCCCGGAGCGTGTGCGGGAGGCGGATATTGTCATCTGCAACAAGGTGCGCATGTGCAGCCGCACCCTGTCCGGCGCGGAGAACCTGAAACTGATCTGCGTCACCGCAACCGGCATCAACAACATCGATCTCGATTATGTGAAGCGCCACAACATCGCCGTGACGAACGTCGCCGGCTATTCCACCGTCAGCGTGGCCCAGCACACCTTTGCGATGTACTTCTATCTGGCAGAAAAACTCCGTTATTACGATGATTACGTAAAAAACGGCAGCTACGCCGCCAGCAGTCTTTTCACCTGCATGGACAGACCGTTCACCGAGCTGGAGGGCAAGACGTGGGGCATCATCGGCCTTGGCGCGATCGGCAGAAAAGTGGCTTCGATTGCACAGGCATTCGGCTGCCGTGTGATCTATTACTCCACCTCCGGTGCACACGACGATCCGGACTACGAGCGGGTCGATCTCTATCGTCTGCTGAAGGATTCTGATGTGGTTTCCATCCACGCCCCGTTAAATGAGGCGACCGAGAACCTGATGAATATCGAAACGTTTGCCAACATGAAGCGGAACGCAATTCTGATCAACGTCGGCCGCGGCTCGATCGTGAATGAGCGTGACCTCTGCTGTGCCCTGCGCGAGGGCCTGATCGCCGGAGCAGCGCTCGATGTACTTTCCAGCGAGCCGATCCGCAGTGACAGTCCGTTGCTGAAAATGGCGGACGATGACCGCCTGTACATTACGCCGCACATCGCCTGGGCATCGAAGGAAGCCCGCACGCGCCTGATCGGACTGGTGCAGAAAAATATTGCTTCGTACCTGGAAGGCGGCATGGAAAACCGCGTGGTATAAAAGGGGTACAAAGCCAGGGACAAAATACATAAAAAGAGCCGGACATCCGACGGAACCGCAGAGGGGACTGTAAGAACAGCCGCTCCCAAGTTCCGCCGGATGCCCGGCTTTTGCATTTGCTTTATTCGCTGCAAAAACGAGAGAACATTATTCCTCTGTAATCTGAATTTCCAGATAATCAAACTCCAGCGATTCAATAAAATTATCCTGTGTGAACCGCGTTTTCGATCTCCGTTTAAACTCCGAAATATTCGTATCGAGCCAGATCGGCTTCGCCAGATTCCAGGCATCACAGATTTCATCGAGCGCACGGAAGACCTTGTGCGTTCTGGTATCCTCATCGTCGATGCAGACGGTAAGATCCTGAAGAACATGATTGTTTTCCACTAATTTTCCCCACATCTGAAACATATTAAAAATCCTCCTGAAAAGTACAAAGTGAACAGTGCATTTGGAACGACCGTGTTAATCGCTGGTAACGGTATGCAGTTCTTTAAAATCCTTCGGCGAGATCCCGTACTCTTTTTTAAACGCGCGGTAAAAACTCGAATAGTCGTGAAATCCGAACAGCAGATACACCTTCGTGACCGGTACATCGCCGAGCAGCGCTTCACGGCACCTTGCCAGCCGCTTTTTGGAAATGTACTGGTGGATCGACATGCCGATTTCATCCTTGAAAACGTGTGCAATGTGATATTTGCTCACAAAAAGTTCCGCCGCCAGCCGTTCGAGCGACAGATCCTCGGACAGGTGCTCATCAATATAGAAACAGAGCTGTTCATACAGCGAAAGCTGCGCCTTCCGGGTGAGCGGGTGGTGCTGTTCATACACCGTGCGGTTGATCTGCATCAGCAGGTCGCTGACGTAGAGAAAAATCTGCGTCTCTTTTCCAAAATGATCGGACCGCATTTCCTCAATCAGTCGGATGGTGCGGTACTGGATCGTGTTGAACTCGACGGAATCGAGCGGGAACAGATATTTCTGATTTTCGGCAGCGTATTCCATCAGGTAAACGTAGTCGGCGGAACGGGCGCGGAGCTGTTCTGCAAAAGCGGCGCTGACCCAGAACACAAAGCGGCGGTACGGCACAGACAGGTCGTGCATCACCAGATGATGCGGCACGCCGGGCGGAATCAGAAGAAGATCGCCGGGCGTCGGTGTGTAGAGCACTCCGTCGATTTCCAGTGAGATCGCCCCTTCGAGAAAGAGATAGAACTCATAATGCGTATGCGTATGTTCTTTTACGCCGGGCACATCGTCGGTGCTGTAATAGTATAACTCAAACGTATCCGAAATCATGTACTGCCGGGTGGCAAATTTCGTCTGCAGTTTTTCTTTCATAATAAAAGCATCCTTGCAAAAAAATGATATTTTTGAACCATAACAACAATTCCCAGCATATCACAAAACAGCAAGTTTTACAATGTATTCGGCAATCCGCACAATAGAAAAAAATAACCTGTCCGGTTATGATACAAGGGAATAAAATAAAAACAGAATGCAGAATAATTTTCAGATAAAGATCAAAACGGAGGAACAGCTATCATGAATCAGATTCTCGAACAGCTTGGAACATACGGCATTGTGCCGGTTGTCGTTTTACAGGATGCAGCAAAAGCAGAGCCGCTTGCCGAAGCTCTCTGCAAGGGCGGACTTGCCTGCGCCGAGGTGACCTTCCGCACCGATGCGGCAGAAGAATCCATCCGCATTATGAGCGAAAAATTCCCGGAGATGCTGGTGGGAGCCGGAACTGTGCTCACAATCGAGCAGGCGGACTGCGCCGTGAAAGCCGGAGCAAAATTTATCGTCAGCCCGGGCCTCAACCCGGAGGTAGTAAAATGGTGCCAGGCACACGAAGTACCAGTGATCCCGGGCATCGTGACCCCGACTGAGATGGCGCAGGCAATCGGTCTTGGGCTCACCATGGTGAAATTCTTTCCGGCAGAACCGGCAGGCGGACTGAAATACATCCGTGCCATCGCAGCACCGTACACCATGATGAAATTCATGCCGACCGGCGGCATCAACCCGCAGAATGTAAGAGAATACCTGGCATACGACCGCATCGCAGCATGCGGCGGAAGCTGGATGGTAAAAAATACGATGATTGAAAACAACGAATTCGACCGCATTGAAGAGCTGGTGAAAGAGGCGGTTGAGATCGTAAAGGAAAGCCGGACGTGACGACATCCTTCCCGCAGCCGCTGGGCACCGACCGTTGACCTCGAGCGTGATCCGAGATGGGGAAGAAACGAGGAGTGCTACGGCGAGAACCCTGTGCTGACCGGAAAAATGGCCGGCGCTTACATCGAGGGAATGCAGGGCGACGATCCAAAATATCTGCGCTGTGCATCAACCCTGAAACACTTCTATGGAAACAACACCGAGGTCGGCCGCGGCTGGAAGAACTCTTCGATTGACCCGCGGAATAAATATGAGCTGTATCTCGAGCCGTTCCGCAGATGTATTGAGGAGAGCGGCGCAGAGGGCATCATGACGGCGTACAACAGAATCAACGGCACCGTCGGCGGAATGGTCCGGGAAAACATGGAAATCTCGGAATCCGTCATCATGAAACAGGCGGACCAGAAGATGTATGAAAATAAAAAAAGTTCACGGTGAATCGCCGCAATGGATTGTCCCCGCGGGTCTTTTCGTGGTACAATGAAACATAACCGATAAAAAGAAAAACGAGGGCAGAACATGAACGAATTATATGAAATGATTGAAAAGAAAATTAAAGAATCCGGCTATCCGCGGCCGATTTCGGGAAGCGATGTTTACGATGACATCTGCGACCAGATCGAGGGAAAAGAGAACGGTTCCTATGTGGTATTATCGAAATTTGATGATGATGTGATTTTCGAGTACCACATCACGGTGATGGATGATGAATTCAACCTCGGCGTGCTGACGATGCGCACCCCGGAGGGCGTGTTTGAGGCTGATTTTGACCAGTAAAAGAGAAAAGAAAGAGGTTGTTACTTATGCCGAATGTTGAAAAAATCACAAAACAGACGGAAAATCCGTTCGTAAATCTTTACCTGGTGGAAGGGACAAACAAAGTAAACCATCACTTCCGCTATTACGTGGCTTCCCGCGCAAAATCCATCGAGCAGATGAAGATTAAAACAAGGAAAAATACGCCGGACGGTGTGCTGATGTACAGTCTGTACGGGGAAAAACGCGACAAAATTGTCCTGGTGCGCCAGTACCGCGTTTCCATTGATGACTACATCTACGAATTCCCGGCAGGCCTGGTGGAACCGGGCGAGGAGTTCCATGAGGCTGCCGTGCGCGAGATGCATGAGGAGACCGGTCTTACGTTTCACCCGTTGAAAGTAGATCCCTGCTACGAGAAACCGTTCTTCACCACAATCGGCCTGACCGATGAAGCATGCTCTGCCGTTTACGGCTGGTGCGAGGGCGAGATCAGCCGCAAATACCTCGAAGAGAGCGAAGTGATCGAAGTTGTCCTTGCTGACCGCGAGGAGGCAAAGAGAATCTTAAAGGAAGAAAATGTAGCAATTATGTGTTCTTATCATCTGATGCATTTTATTCATGATGAGGAGCCGTTTGCATTCCTGAAATAAGTGGAGGGGAGCCAGAAAAACACAACCCCTGGAAGTTCTTAGCACGAACTGCCAGGGGTTGTGTTTTTCTGACTCCCATTTACGTTGTGGGGGACGGGAGGGTGAGGACTCAGGTGTAGTATTGGGCCTGGGTTTCGTAAAGATTGGCGTAGATGCCGTGGTTTGCGAGGAGGGTGTCGTGGGTTCCGTCTTCGGCGATGCGGCCGTGGTCGAGGACGATGATGCGGTCGCAGAATTTGCAGCTGCTCATGCGGTGGGAGATGTAGACAGCCGTTTTACCGGCGGTCATCTGGCTGAACTGTTTGTAGATTTCGGCCTCAGCGATCGGGTCGAGGGCTGCGGTCGGCTCGTCGAGGATGACGAACGGGGCATCCTTGTAGAGGGCGCGGGCGATGGCGGTGCGCTGGGCCTCGCCGCCGGAAAGGTCGACACCGGAGCCGTTGTTGTTGTAAAGGCGGGTGCGGACGCCCTGCGGGAGTTGCTGTACACGGTCGGTGAGACCGACTTTTGCAAGAGAGGATTGCAAAGCAGCTTCATCAATCTCGGTTCCGGCGGCGATGTTTTCGTCGAGCGGGAGGGAAAACAGGTGGAAATCCTGGAAAACGACGGAGAATGCCTGCGTGTACTCTTTGTAGCTATATTTGCGGATGTCAATGCCATTCAGGGTGATGTAACCTGAAGTTGGCTCATACAGGCGGCAGAGCAGCTTGATGAGTGTTGTCTTTCCGGCTCCGTTACGGCCAACGAGGGCGGTTTTTTCGCCGACGGCAAAGGACAGTGTCACATGTTCGAGTACCGGAATATTCGTACCGGGATAAGAGAATGAGACATCGTGGAATGCAAATTCGTACTGGCCGTCGTCGCGTTTCTCAATCGGCAGTGTACCGTCGTAGGCCATAGACGGCTGCGCAATGAAATCCTCATAGGTCGAGAGATAGGAATTGATATAGTCGAACTCCGATCCGGTTGCGAGAAATGTCTGAAGATCACTCATGGCGCGTGTCACGGAACCGGCATACAGAAGAACATCCCCAATGGGGAGAACGCCGTACAGAGCCCTGGCGCCGATCACAAGGTACGCAGCGAAATTGGAAAGGAGCGAAAGCAGCGCGTTTTTTCCGTCTGTGATGGCGGAGAAGCGGGCGAAGTCGAGGTACATCGGCAGAAAGTGTTCCATGGCTTTTCCAAACTGTACGTCGAGAAAATGATCGAGATGACCGATGCGGATATCGTCCGCGCGCCGTTCTTCAAGCATCACATTAACGAGATAATTGGCAACCGAGTTGGAATGGTCGTTGCCCTGGTTCAGCTCTATCTTTTTCTGCGTACTCCTGCGGTTGATGCGGGAGGAAAGTGCAAGCTGCACACCACAGAGCAGGAGCAGTGCAAGCATCGAAAACGACGAGGTGAAAAAGTTATTCCTGCTGCTGTCGGACAGAAGAAACAGACGGAGCAGGAAAAACAGGGCATAGAGAACCGAGAGCAGGGAAGTGATCAGCGTATGAATGACAATGAGCTGGTCACCCACATTTCCCGATCCCATGGAGGAGACGTTGGTGCGCCGGATGGCATCCATCGTCTCTGTTTTTTCGAATTTCTCAAACTCCAGCTCCAGCGCCTTTGCGGTGATTTTCTGTTCCGTGCGTGCAAGACAGAGTTCTTTTTGGCCGTCGAGATACTGACGGCAGATTTTTTCAAACAATCCCAGCCCATACTGCGTAAGCAGAAAGACGACAACAGTATACAGACAGGCGCGGTACGACTTTGCAAGCAGTAAATTCAAAATTCGCGCCGAGAAAAACAAGGAGAGATACGGCAGCGTTGCAGCTGCAAAAGCGCTTCCGAGAAGCCAGAACAGCACGCGGTGATTGCCCTGGCTCACCATAGTTAAAAAGCGGCAGATGGCATGAAACCGTTCTTTCATTTTCATCAGATATCTTCCTCCGTTTCCTGATAATACTGGCTCTGCACCTCAAACATATGCGCATACGATCCGCCGAGGGCAATCAGCTCATCGTGGGTTCCGCATTCTTTGATCTTTCCGTTTTCGAGAAACAGGATCGTATCGCAGAAGCGTGTCGATGCAAGACGATGCGAGATGAAAAGCGCAGTCTTATTTTTCAGCAGTGTGCTGTAGATTTCGTACATTTTATTTTCCGAGATTGCATCGAGCGCAGCCGTCGGCTCATCGAGCAGGAGCAGATGGCAATTTTTATAGAGTGCCCGCGCCATCATCAGTTTTTGCATTTCACCGCCGGAAAGCGTAATGCCGTCGTCCGCCATATCCTTGCCAAGATAGGTTTCTTCTTTCTGCGGCAGACTTGCAATTTTTTCCCAGAGTCCGGCGCGGATGAGTGCTTCTCGGCAACGGTTACGATCGGTCTCTTCCAGTGGGGAGCAGCTCACATTTTCTGCAATCGAAAACGAGAGTGCAAACGGGTCCTGAAAGACCGCCGCGATTGCTTTGTAATACTGTGCCGGATTCAGACTGCCAAGGGGAATGCCGTTGATGGTGATATTCCCTTCCGTTGGCTGATATAGCCCGCAGATCAGCTTGACAATGGTGGATTTTCCGGCGCCGTTGATGCCGACAAGTGCCGTATGCTCGCCCGCATGGAGTGTAAAACTGACATCATCGAGGATCCTTTTATCGCCGCCCGGATGGGAAAACGAGACGTGGGAAAAGCAGATTTCCAGCGGTTTTTCTTCCGCAAGTTCCGGCCGGAACGGCAGCGTGTGGCCTGCAGGGAACGGGAGATCGAAGAATTCCCGCAGCCAGCGGATCTGCTCGAGACAGAGCACGGATTTGGAGAGCGCGGCGGTGATCTCGTTAAAATATGAAGAAAAACCGGAGACGGCACCGAGCGCAAGCACAAAGCCGGATACGGTCATCGTGCCGTGGGATAGACGGTAAATCAGAAAGCCATAGCAGATTCCGTCGCGCAGAAGCTGTAGTGTAAGTGTCAGCAGATCATTTGCAAAGTAGGCGCTGCGGATGCGGAACAGAATTTTCTGATACCGCTTGTTGAGCTGGCGATAAACACCATCGAGCCATCCGTTCAGCTGATACAGACGGATATCCTTTCCGGCGGATGTGTTGTACGACTGTTTCTGGAAATAGCGCTGCGATACTTCAATTTCAGACAGATCGTCTCTGCGGCGGACTTCGTAAGAAGCCGCGCGGCGGTAGCTGAGAAACTGCAGAACCGAGAGCACAAGCAGCAGAAGAATGATAGCCGGATGGACGGTTCCGATCAGTCCTGCGTAGAGAATCAGCCCAAGAAACGAAGAATAAATTGTGACATCGTATCGGAACATGCCTTCCACGCCGACCCAGTTGCTGCAGGTGGCTCCGACGGCTTTTTCGGCGAGCTGCAGCGTTTTTGGTTCTGTCAGAACCGCATAATCTATCTGCATGAAATGACAGAGAAGGCGGCGCGTAAAAAAGCCGGTCCGGAATTCGGTATACTGCCAGGCGTTCCGCGATTGCAGCAAGGTGTGGCTGACAAAAACAACGGCATAGCAAAGAAAGAGAACGAGCGTTCCAAGTGCAAATCCGGAAAAGCCGCTGCTCTGTTCCAGAAACAGGAGAATCCCGGCAGGAAGCAGAATCCCGAAAAAGCCGGTGAGCACCTGTGAGACGATTTCGAGTGCCTGAAAGAGAAACGGCTTTTTGCTGTAATGCCACAGCTCCCGATGAATATAAATGTAGTTAGACCATAATGAATACATAAAGACCTCCTCTGTCACATGTCTTTCGTGAACTGTAGTTATCCTACCATATTCATGCAAAACACGGGGGAAAAGTACGTAAATGGAACAAAAAAGAACGCGAACAGCAAAAAAAGTGTTCACGTTCTGCAAAATTTTTCTGTAGAATCATCGGACAAAATCAAAAAATTCTGGAAAGAGCTTTTTACAGCGGCAGCATAATCTCCGTCACGAAAACGCCGGGCTCGTTCTGCCGGTTGATATATCCTTCGTACTTTTCCACAACAAGATTGATCCGTTTCAGCCCATGCCCGTGATTTCCGCGCTTCGTGGTGATATACTCGCTGTCCAGCTTCCGCACAGTATCCTTTGTTGCATTCGTAACGGAAATATACAGCTGGTTTTTCAGCACACCAATATAAAGCCGGATATAGGGATCCGCAAGGCCCTCGCATGCTTCCACCGCATTGTCAATCAGATTTCCGATCAGCGCGCAGAGATCAATATCACTCACCGTAAGATTGGCCGGGCAGGCTGCCTTGTAATCCACGCGGATGCCGTTCTTTTCGGCGAGTGAAATTTTGGAATTTAAAATCGCATCGAGATTCACATTCCCCGAGTCGCAGAGCTGGTTGACCTGATCGAGATCATTTTCGAGCAGCCCGAGATATTCCTGCAGCTTATCATACTGTCCCATCTCAACATATGCCTTCATTGACTGCAGATGATTGTGGTAATCATGACGCCAGCCGCGCATTGTCAGATAGATATTCTGCACTTCCTCGACCTGGCGGGCGAGAAGCTGGTTCTGGTATTCGATATTTTTGCGTTCCAGATAATGGGATAAAAATGGAATGTGCGCCATGAAACATCACCTCGGTTCGTTCGGAATTGGAAATTAAAAAATGCAAAACCTTTAAAACGCATTCGGCCGGTAAAACTGCAGGAACACCTGGTTGAGTGATGCATAGCATCCGCGGCTGACCGGAATTTTTGTTCCGTCCGACAAGAGACATTCCGTCCGCGTGATCCGCTCCACATGAGCGAGATTCACAAGATAACTCCGGTGTGCTGCCGCAAAACATTCTCCTGTCCCACCAGAAGCCTGCCATGCGGCGGAAAGCTCTTCGCGGAACTCCGACAGATTTTTCTTAAACGTTTCCGTGCCGGCGGCCGTATGCAGCGTCAGATAATGATTATCGGACTCCACAAAAAGCAGATCCGAGAGGAACAGCTTCTGCGTCTCCCCGCCAAGTGAAAGCAGCAGATGCGGCTTTTCCTGTCCGCGCATCGTCTGCAGTTCGTCGAGCAGCGGAAACAGTGTGTCTTCCGTCACCGGCTTTAAGAGATACCGGAACGCCTGCACCTCATACCCTTCGAAAACGTATTCTCTGTGGTTCGTCAGAAAGAGAATCGGCACCTCGCTGTCCGTCTCACGGATTTTCCGCGCCAGCGCCATGCCGTCCATTCCGCCGAGATCAATATCGAGAAAGATGAGATCGAACGGATACGAGTCAGGGTAGTGGAACAGAAAAGCAGCGGAGTCTGAAAAGGCTTCCACGGTAAGAGGAAGCCTTTTTCGCTCCGCAAAGGTGCGGAGCAGCAGTTCCATCCGGGAACGCTGCGCCGGTTCATCTTCGCAGTAAGCAATCCTCATGTTATTCACCCAAACATTTTTTGAAGAAGTTATCGTAAACGGTAATCATTTCCTCGGTCCAGAATGCTGCACCGCCGTGGTCTGCGCCGCGAAGAAGATACAGCTGTACATCTTTTCCGGCATCCTTTAATGCGTGGTAGAGATCGACACTCTGCTGGCAGAACACCATCGTGTCCTTGGTGCCGTGTGCGATCAGCATCGGCGGGAAATCCTCGTTCACGTATGTTTTGGAGCAGGCTGCCTTAGCCTCCTCAAGATGCTCGGTAATGTCATAGCCCATCAGCATGCCCTCCGGGCTGTCCGGTTTCTGATGGTTCAGCGTTATCGGATAGCCGTACGGCAGTGTCACATCAACAGCTCCGTACAGATCGATAATACCGCATACCTCGCAGCTTTCCTCATTGATCGGCTCGTCAAGTTTTCCGCTCTTTGCGGTCATGCCGGCAACGGAAGAAACCTGTCCGCCGGAAGAATCTCCCATTAGGAACATCTGCGATGGATTCAGCTTGTATTCCTCCGCATGCGCACGCAGAAAACGTACCGCATTTTTTGCGTCGATGATCTGCGCTGGGAAATGTGCGATTCCGCTGTGACGGTATTCGACGATTGCAACAACGTAGCCGCGCTGCGCCAGACGGGCGATCATGCCGACCTTCTGGTAGACATACTGTTTCATCCAGGCGGATCCCTGAATAAATGTGATGCACGGCCAGGTGCGCTCCGGGTGCGCCATCTGGAATGGTGTGAAAATTTCCAGATGAAGATTGTGCGCCTCGTCGTAGACAACTTCATGCGCATAGCGGATCTCCATTTCCTCTCCGGTCACCGGAATTTCCACGGCGCCGTCTACCGCGTCCGTGTAGTCCGGCATTGTCTCATACGTGTAGTTTGATGGTTCAATGATCATGTGTAAAAACCTCCTTTTTCTAAAACCCCTTTTTCGGTCCGAAACAGCAATCCACAGGATTTACAATTTCTTCGACTCCTCATATGATTTTAACTCGGAAAGCGCCTCACCTGCAAGTGGATACAGTGCAATAATGTTGAAAATTGTCATCAGCCCGATGCCGACATCACCAAGATCCCACACAAAAGTGTATGCGGCAATACCGCCGATAAACAGCATTACAAGTGCAAGAACCTTGTAAGCGGTCTGGAAACACCACTTGTCACCGAACAGGTAGGCAACGTTGCTTCTTGCATAGAACAAAATGCCGAGGAACGTGGAAAAGCTGAACAAAAACAGCGTAAGTGCGATAAAAATCACACCGAATTTTCCCAGATGATACTGCATGGCGGTCTGCAAGAGATCCATGCCGGAAAGGCCATTAATCAGATCCTTTGGTGCAAGCAGCATAATCATTGCGGTGCAGCTGCAGATGACGATTGTGTCAACAAAAACGCCGAGCGCCTGTACAAGGCCTGCTTTGGCCGGGCGGTCACATTCTGCGGCGGCAGCGGCGCATGGAGCGGAGCCGGAACCGGCTTCATTCGAAAACAGACCACGCTTTACACCGTTCATCAGAACAGCACCAAAACCGCCGGCTGCCATCTGACGAAGTCCGAAGGCTTCCTCAAAAATGCGTGCAAACACAGAAGGAATCTGACGGAGGTTGACTGCGATGATAAACAGTGTGATAAAGAAATAGCAGACTGCCATGACAGGAACTATAAAATCCAGCACCTTTACGGTTGCATTTTTCCGCAGTACGATGATTGCAGAAAGAATCACCAGCATGATGCTGGTGTAAAGCGGCGGAATGGAAAATGCATTTTTAAAAGAAGAAGCCACGGAGTTGCTGATTACCTGACTGATACCGCACCAGCAGATCAGACCGGCAATGGCAAACAGAACAGCCGGCAGAACGTATCGTTTTTTCTTCTTGAGGTGGTCTTCAACCAGATCGTGAATGTAGTAGGCAGGACCGCCGCGGTAGCCGCCGTACAGAGGATCTTCTTCTTTGTGAAGCTGTGCGAGCGTAGCTTCGATAAACGCGGTAGACGAGCCGATGATAGCCGTCACCCACATCCAGAACACAGCACCTGCGCCTCCGGCGGAGACTGCAGCGACAACGCCGACCAGATTTCCCATACCGACACGCGTTGCGGTGGAAACGATCAGTGTCTGAAAAGAAGAAAGGCTGCTTTTTTCATTTTTCTTTTCCGACAGGGCACGGATCATGTCCGGGAACAGACGGATAGGAAGAAAACGTGTCCGGATCGTAAAATAGATGCCGGTTGGGATCAGCAGAAGAATCAGAAGGGAGATTCCGAGACTGCCGCCGCCCGGGAGCGGAATCGTAAAAAGATCGCCCCAGAGAAAGTTGTAGACTGTGGTGATGAGATTGACAATCATGTTTTCAAAAACCCTCATTTCAAAATATTTGCGGCACTGTGAAACGTCAAAGCATAAAAGCACCGTTACCTGCTATTATATCGGTTTCTGTTTGGAATGTAAAGAAGGGAAGAGAAAAGATAAGAGGCAAATATCAGCTTTTTCCGAAACCAGAAAAAGTTGATATCTGCCTCTTAAAAATTTTTCAGTCGTATCAAAAGATCAGCCTGCGAGATGCAGCATCTCGATCAGGAACAGCCAGCTCAGGCCATAGAATGTAACGACAGCGACAAGGTCGTTGACCGTTGTGATCAGCGGGCCGGAAGCAACCGCCGGATCGATGTGGATCTTTTTAAAGAACAGCGGAATGCAGGTGCCGACGGCACTGGAAATCAGCATAGCCAGCAGCAGCGCGATACCGATGCAGGCGGAAACAGAAAATGCGAACATCATGGTCTTTCCTTTGAATAAGAAGATGAAAAGTCCGATGACAGCAAAGGACAGAACACCAAGCAGAAGACCATTGCAGAAACCGATGCGCATTTCCTTGAAAACAAGCTGTAATTTCTGTTTTCCGGTCAGGGACTCATCCATCAGGACACGGATGGTAACAGCCAGGGACTGGGTACCAACGTTTCCGGCCATGTCAAGGATCAGGGACTGGAAGGTCATGATGATCGGAAGGGTTGTGACAACCTGTTCGAAAATACCGACTACAGAAGAAACCAGCATGCCAAGACCGAGCAGGATGATCAGCCATGGAAGACGTTTTTTCATACTGTCTTTTAACGGCTCTTTTAAATCCTCCTCTGCGGTCAGACCTGCGAACATCGCGTAGTCCTCACCCATCTCATCATCAACCAGGTCGATGATGTTTGATGATGTGATGACACCGAGCAGGCGGTTGTCATTGTCGAGGACCGGAATAGAATCCTCGGAATAATCCTTCAGTTCTTCGATACACTCGTTGATCGGCTCCTCTGCATATACGTACGGGTAAGAAGTTACGGTCAGATCCTCGAGCGTCTCGTCGCGTCTTGCGATGATCAGGTTTTTCAGATCGTATCGCTCCGTAAAATTTTCTGCTGCGCATTTGACAACAAAGATGGTAGAGATGTTGTCGTTCTTTGCGGCCTGATCGATCAGGCTGCTCATCGCCTGTTTGACATTCAGATCCTCGCGGATGATGATGCAGTTTGTCGTCATGCGGCTACCGATTTCATCTTCATCGAAGGAGGTCGATCATCTCAATATCGTGGCGTACTTCCGGATCGAGCAGTTCGATCAGAAGTTTTTTCTTTGCTTTGTCGAGTTTCTGCAGAATCCTCGGCAGTGCATCGGTCTCCATTTTGGAGAGGATGGAAGCGGCTTTTTTGACATCCATCTCTTCTGAGGTACTCGGCTATCGTTGTCGGATTCAGCATACTTCAAAAATATCGGA
>ENA-OQCZ01000215-OQCZ01000215.1-human-gut-metagenome-genome-assembly--contig:-NODE-215-length-18943-cov-7.987032_pt1 | contig 18943 bp, 20 predicted proteins | sample MGYA00242505_ERZ504594 | MGnify/ENA primary metagenome ERZ504594 (study PRJEB26092, sample SAMD00036329) | human gut metagenome | host: Homo sapiens | study: EMG produced TPA metagenomics assembly of... | reverse complement strand
CGCGACCGGTATGGTCGGTCAGCGCTTCACCCTGCTGCTGGAAAACCACCCGTGGTTCGACGTCGTAGCACTCGCTGCATCCGGCCGAAACAAGGGCAAGACCTATGCCGAGGGCTTGCGAGGGCCGCTGGAAGATGACCGTTCCGATGCCCGGCAAGTACAAGGACATGGCTTATGTACGACGCAACTGCCGACGCAGAGGAGATCGCCTCTAAGGTTGATTTCATCTTCTGCGCGGTAGATATGAAGAAGGATGAGATCCGCGCCCTTGAGGAGAAGTACGCAAAGCTCGAGTGCCCGGTCTGCTCCAACAACTCCGCTCACCGCGGTACCCCGGACGTTCCGATGATCATCCCGGAGATCAACGCTGACCATGCCGAGATCATTCCGGCACAGCGCAAGCGCCTGGGCACCAAGCGCGGCTTTATCGCTGTAAAGTCCAACTGCTCTATCCAGTCCTACGTTCCGGCGCTGTCCGCGCTGATGGACTTTGAGCCGGCCGAGGTTTCCGTCTGCACCTATCAGGCAATCTCCGGTGCCGGCAAGACCTTTGAGACCTGGCCCGAGATGGTAGACAATGTTATTCCGTACATCGGCGGCGAGGAAGAGAAGAGCGAGAAGGAGCCGATGAAGATCTGGGGCCACATCGAGGGCGACCACATCGAGCCCGCGACCTCTCCGGTTATCTCCGCACAATGCCTGCGCGTTGCATGCTCTGACGGTCACATGGCTGCCGCTTCGGTTAAGTTTAAGAACAAGCCGAGCAAGGAAGTTATGATCGAGCGCTGGAACAACTTCAAGGGCCGCGCACAGGAGCTGAACCTGCCGTCCGCGCCGGAGCACTACCTTACTTACTTTGAAGAGGATAACCGTCCGCAGACCAAGCTGGACCGCAACCTCGAGAATGGTATGGGTGTTTCCATCGGTCGTCTGCGTGAAGATACCATTTTTGATTACAAGTTTGTCAGCCTGTCGCACAACACTCTGCGCGGCGCAGCAGGCGGCGCTGTTCTGATGGCAGAGCTGCTTTGCGCCGAGGGCTATATGGACCGTTAAGGAGGTCACCGTTTATTATGAAGAAGCCTGTTTTTACCGGTGCTGCGGTTGCTATTATCACGCCGTTCAAGTCCACCGGTGAGGTCGATTACGAAGAATTCGGCAAGATTATCGACCACCAGATTGCACACGGCACGGATGCCATCGTTGTCTGCGGCACCACCGGTGAGGCATCTGCCCTGCACGATAAGGAGCATCGCGAAGCCATTGCCTGGTGCTGTGAGTATGTCAATCACCGTGTACCGGTCGTTGCCGGCACGGGTTCCAACGACACCGCATACGCCATTGAGCTGACCAAGTTTGCCGCTGAATGCGGCGCAGATGCCGGTCTGTCGGTTACGCCGTACTATAACAAGACTACGCAGCGCGGCCTGATCGCACACTACACCGCAATCGCAGACTGCTGCGATCTGCCTGTCATTCTGTACAACGTACCGAGCCGCACCGGTGTATGCTTTACCGCCGATACCCTGTATGAGCTGTCCAAGCATCCGAACATCAATGGTCTCAAGGCCGCATCCGGCAATTTCAGCCTGCTGGCTGAGGCCATGGCTAAGTGCGGCGACAACCTGAATGTCTGGTCCGGCAACGACGACCAGATCGTTCCGCTGATGTCTCTCGGCGGCAAGGGTGTTATCTCGGTGCTGTCCAACGTAGCACCGCAGGTTGCGCACGACATTACTCAGCTGTGCTTTGACAACCGTTATCCGGAGGCTGCTAAGCTGCAGCTGCAGTATCACGATCTGATCGATGCACTGTTCTGCGAGGTCAACCCGATTCCGGTCAAGAAGGCTATGGAGCTGCTCGGCTGGAAGGTCGGCGGTCTGCGTCTGCCGCTGGTTGAGCCGAGCGAGGAGCACATCGCGTACATCAAGCGCGAGCTGGAAAACGCCGGCTGCAAGATCTAAAGGAGCTATAAAAAGATGTTGAAAATTGCACTTTCCGGCTGCTGCGGCCGTATGGGCCATGTCATCAACGACATTGTCAGCGGCAGAGAAGGTATGGAGATCGTTGCGGGATTTGATATCAATACGGTGCAGTATGCAGGTTTCCCGATTTTTGCCGATCCGTTCGAGTTTACCGGCGAATGCGATGTAATCATCGACTTCTCCAACGCCGCTTCTACCGAGCGCCTGCTCGATTACTGCGTGCAGCACGGCACGCCGGTCGTTATCTGCACCACGGGTCACTCTGCGGCGCAGCTGGACCGCATCCGTGCGGCTTCTGCAAAGATTGCGGTGTTCCGTTCGGGCAACATGTCGCTCGGCATCAACCTGATGAGCGAGCTGCTCAAGCAGTCCGCCGCTGTTCTGGGTGACAAATACGATGTGGAGATCATTGAAAAGCACCACAACCAGAAGCTGGATGCTCCTTCGGGCACGGCTCTGATGCTGGCTGACGCAGTTGCGAGCGCACTCCCCTATGACGCGGAGTACGTTTACGACCGTCACGAGCGCCGCGAAAAGCGTCCGGCACACGAGATTGGTATCTCCGCGATCCGCGGCGGCACCATCGTTGGTGAGCACAGCGTGCTGTTCTGCGGCCGCGATGAGTATCATCGAGATTAAGCACACCGCTCTGTCCCGCGAGGTTTTCGCGGTCGGTGCGGTTGATGCAGCCGCTTTCATGGCCGAGCGCACCCAGCCGGGCATGTACGACATGAGCGACGTTATCGCATCCCACAAGTAAAACAAAAGGGATTCTGTTTTCGGCAGAATCCCTTTTTTCGTGTAAAAACCGCTCTCAAAAGTTCGAGAGCGGTTTATTTTTATTCTACGCGGAGCTTTTCTACTTCGGCTTCGTCCGGCGTGACATACGCGGTCTGGTACACATGGTAGATGACCATGCCCGGCTTCGCGCCCGCAGGCTTTTTCACCTGGCGAACCGGCGTGTAGTCCACCGGCACCAGAGAAGACGAGCGTCCGCGCGAATGGTACGCCGCGATCATAGCAGCCTCAGTCATGGCCTCATCAGTCGGCTCCCTGCCGTCCGTCACGAGGATAACGTGCGAGCCGTGAATCTTCTGCGTGTGGAACCAGATATCGCTCTTGAACGCGGTTTTGAGTGTCAAAAGATCGTTCTGCAGGTTGTTTTTTCCCGCAAACACGTCAAATCCGTCGCTCGTACGATAATGGAACGGCTTGGCCTGCGCCGGCTTGCCGCGCAGCTTCTTATTGCGCGTCTGCTTGGCAGAGAGCACACCGGACTGCGTGAGCTCCTCGCGCAGCTGTGCAAGATCACGCTCGTTTTCGGCTTCGCTGAGAGCAGCGAGGACACTTTCCAGATAATCCAGCTCGGCTGTGCCCTGCTCGATCTGCTGTGTGAGCACTTCCTCGGCGGTCTTGGCCTTGTTGTACAGCTTGAAATACTTCTGTGCGTTCTGCTGCGGCGTCAGGCGAACATCTAATGTGATTTCAACCTCCGGGCAGTTTTCTGCGTAGTAATCGACCACTTTTGCCTTGTTCATGCCCTTTTCCAGCTGGTACAGGTTCGCGGTGATGAGTTCACCGGTGCGCTTGTACTGCTCACGGTTGTGCGTAGCCGCGAGTTCCTTTTTCTGCGCCGCCAGCTTGCGGGCCACGCGGTCGCGGGCATTCGTGACCGTTTTGTGTCAGGTCACCGGTGCGGCGCTGCATTCGCTCAGCCTTACCCTTTTTCTCAAAGAAGGCTGCAAGCAGTGCACTGAGCTGTCCGCCTGCGTGACGTTCATCAGACCCTCGTACTGCGTCACCGGAAGGAAGGTGAAGTCGAACACCGCACCGTCCTCGACCTTGGTCAGCAGGAAGGGCTTAGCTCGGTTATCCTCGACATACGACATGAAATCGTCGTACACCTTGCCGAGCTGCTGACGGTTCTCATCCGTCATGCGTGCGATCGGCTTGGCTGCGTCACCGGTCGCGCGGAAGGACAGTTCAGCGGCAGAGCAGCGGCGAAAAACCCAGAAGCTGACTGAGCAGCCAGCGGTCGAGCGTCTGCCCTTCTTCCGCCTGCGATACGGCGGCGGCAAGCCCCGTGCCGGAAACCGTGAACGGGTCGTGCTTGTCCTGTGCGGGCGGCATGCGGTAAAACAGACCGGGCAAAACCTGCCGCTTGCCGGACAGGTCGCCGTCTACACGGCGCAGAGCGTCAATAATGCGGTTGTCCTCGCCGCACAGGATGACGTTGGAGTGCTTGCCCATCAGCTCGCAGATGAGGTGCTTTTTGCAGGGTACACCCATTTCATCCGTCGTATCCAGTTCGATGGTGAGCATACGCTCGACCGCCGGCTGGCTCACTGCCGCAATCTTTGCGCCCTGCACATGCTTGCGCAGCAGCATGCAGAAATTAGGCGCTGTCATGGGACTGGGTTTGTTCTTGTCCGTCAGGTAGATAAGGGGAAGACTTGCGCTGGCCGATATCTGAAGACGGTAATTTTCCTTGTTATTTTTAATGGCTATGAGAAGCTCGTCCTTTTCCGGCTGGGCAATTTTTGCGATTTTTCCGCCGGCGATGGTCTGGTTAAATTCGTGAACCAAGGACGCGATGACAATTCCGTCAAAAGCCATGAATAAAATCCTCCTTATTTGCGATAATTAAAAGCGTTCCTCTGGCGAGATTCCCTGCAGGCGGAGGAGAAATACAGTGAGAGCCAGCAGATCCGCGCAGCCTCCGGGGCTTATATTTTTCTCGATGAAGTCCTGATTCATGGACGAAAGGCGTGCCTGCCATCCGTCTGTCACTGCGCCGCCGTCTAAAAGAGCCTTTCGGGCCTGCTCCCTGACGTAGAGGGCCGCGTCCATTCCGCCTCTGTGGATCACATTGGTGTCCTCCACCTGGGCCATGAGGGAGAGGAGAGTCTGAAGGCAGGCTCTGTTCCAGATATCTCCGGAAATCTCTGTTTTTCCGCCAAGGGCCTCAAGGGCTGAGGAGAAAGCTGCCATGGAAATAGAGGACAGAGCGGGAAATCCGTCGGAGGCCTCTCCCCGTATGCCCCGGCAGCCGTAGGCGAGGTACAGTTTTTCGCCGTGGGAAAAATGGACGTTTCCTGATGGATATGGCGGTTCTGCACCGGAGATCAACTACATTGGTATTGAGATGTACGACAGCGTACTGCTCCGCGCGGTACAGAAACGTGAAAAATTAGAAACAGAACTTAAAAACCTGTTTTTCATCCGCATGGATGCGCGCCAGCTTCCGGAAGTGTTTGCTGAGGGCGAGGTAGACCGCATTTACCTTAACTTCTCCGATCCGTGGCCGAAAGACCGCCATGCGAAACGGAGACTGACATCGCATGAGTTTCTTGCACGGTATGAGAAGATTTTAAAGAAGGACGGAACACTGGAATTCAAAACCGATAATAAAGATCTGTTTGACTTCTCTCTTGAGGAGATGAAAAATGCAGAGGGATGGGAACTCACTGCATTCACATACGATCTGCACCACGATGTGGTTCTCTCAGAAGGAAATGTAATGACGGAATATGAGGAGAAGTTTTCCTCAATCGGAAACCCGATCTGTAAGATGGAGGCACGGTTTCTGTAAAAAACATTTCTGCATGTAAGGGGGATTTGAAAATGAAAAGAAAAGTTCTGGCGGCACCAGTGTGACAGTGGCCATGGTAACGAAAGATGCGGACGACACCTGGAACGAGGATCTTTGTACAAGCGGCTATGTCGGATACGGCGGTGTAGGCGAAACTACCGAGTGGAACCGCAAAACACCGCGCGGACAGTTCAGCTTTACGTATGCCTTCGGCATTCTCCCGAATCCCGGAACGGAACTTTCCTATACCCAGGTGGATGATACGTATTACTGGGTCGATGATGTAAATTCCAGATACTACAATCAGTTCGTCACGACGAAGACAACGCCGAAAGCCTGGAATTCCGCGGAGCACATCATCGAGATCAATCCGGCCTATCATTACGTTCTGTCCCTCGATTACAATCCAAACTGCACTCCGGGTGTCGGTTCTGCCATCTTCCTGCACTGCAGCACAAACCGGCCGACTGGCGGATGCATTTCCGTTCCGGAAGACCAGATGATTACGATTCTGAAAAATGTTCAGCCGGGCTGCCAGATTATTATTGATTCGGCGAGCGAGCTGAAGAATTACTAAATTTTTTGCTCTGAAAGACAAAACCGGCAGCGGAAAGATCCATGTCAGAAAGGATCCCTCTGCTGCCGGTTTTTCTCATTTGGAGATGCTATGATGATAGGAAAAGTTGATACGTAGATTTTCGGTATTCCGCCCGTAAAACAAGAAAAAACACCGTCCCCGCAGCTCTCAGGTCTGCAAAAACAGTGCTTTTGATGCGCCTTCAGGGACTCGAACCCTGGACAAATAGATTAAGAGTCTACTGCTCTACCAACTGAGCTAAAGGCGCTTACTTTTGTTTTTCTGTGTTTCATCGGATGATCCACTCGCTGAACACAAATAAGATTATAAAGGATTCTGCCGAAAAAAGCAACCTTTTTTTCACTGTTTCTTTACTTTTGTTAAAAACAGCGAAAACAGGTCTTATAATTCTATTAAATTTCACAATTTTTTCGTATATTTCCGTTTGTTTCGACGACGACTCCAATGGCAGCCGAACCTACTTCCGTTTCTTGTCTTTCTTTTTCAAAAGCTTCTCCAGCTCCTGCATGGATTTCTGGATTTTATAAAGACAGCCGCTGCCGGCATATTTATTCTGATAGCAGAAATCCTGGAGTTTCTGCTGAAGGAAACCTGATTTTCTGATCAAACTTCTTCTCCGCTTTCCGGCGTACCGGACACGGGCACCGGAAAAGTTCTTTTTCTTCTATATTATACAGGGAATGTCAACATTGACCAGAAAATAGCTTGTTTTAGCCATTGTTTTCCCATTTTCTTTCCGCTATAATACAGCAAAAACTACTATTTATACTTTGGGGGAATTTTTATGAAAACACGAATGAATTTTAAGGATGAATTTTACCAGAAACTAAAACTCCTCGTCCTTCCGATTGCGATCCAGAATTTTATGCTGGCTCTCGTCAGCGCAACGGATGCGATCATGCTGGGCTGGATTGATCAGACTTCGTTGTCTGCTGTTTCACTGGCCGGGCAGGTGCAGTTTGTTTTGAGCCTTTTTATCTCAGGCATCGCGGCGGGCGCCGGTATTATGGCAGCGCAGTACTGGGGGAAACGGGATGCTGCTTCGATCGAAAAAGTGATTCCGATCGCACTTCGCACCAACCTGCTGTTCTCCGGCCTGTTTACCATCCTTGCCGGTTTCTGTCCCGAAATACTGATGCGCATCTTTACAAATGATGCGGCCCTGGTTGCAAGCGGAAGCCAGTATTTACGCGCTGTTGCACTCTCCTACGTACTCTGCGGTATTTCGCAGGTCTATCTGATCCTGCTGAAAAACACCGGTCATGCAGCAGTCAGCTCCCGCATCAGTTCCACTGCGGTTGTACTGAACATCATTTTAAATGCCATCCTCATCTACGGTCTTTGCGGTGCTCCTGCACTTGGGATCCGCGGAGCAGCTTATGCAACGGTAGCTGCCCGCGTTGTGGAACTGATCTGGGCTTATCTCGAGACAAAGAAACCGGAGCGTGTACGGATTCTCTGGAACCGCCTCTTCTCTTCCGCAGGGAAAATACTTTCAGAAGACTTCTGGCGCTACACGCTTCCCGTGCTTGCGGCCTCCCTCGTCTGGGGAATTGCCTACGTTCTGTACTCCGTTATCATGGGACATATGGGAAGCGATGCCGTTGCGGCAAACTCCATCACCTCGATTGCCAAGAGCCTTCTCTCCTGCCTGATCCGCGGTGTGAGCGGTGGTGCCGGGGTTCTGATCGGAAATCTGCTCGGCGCGAACGAGCTGGAAAAAGCCCGCGAGTATGGAGGACGTTTAAGCCATCTCTCCATTGCCATCGGCATTGTGACCGGCGGCCTGCTGATGCTCATTTCCCCAGCCATCGTTCATTTTGCCCCACTTTCCGATACCGCAGCCGAGTACCTGCAGTACATGCTTCTCTTCTGCGGTCTGAACCTGATGGCACAATCGGTCAACACCACCGTTCTCGACGGTATCTTTTGTGCCGGAGGCGATGCGAAATTTGATATGCAGGGAAACATCGGCGCTATGTGGTGCTTTTCTGTACCGCTTGGCTTTCTTGCCGCATTCTGGCTGAAGCTTCCGGTTATGGTGGTTTACTGCATTGTAAATCTCGATGAAATTGTAAAGCTTCCTGCCGTTTATCATCATTATAAAAAGTACATCTGGGTTCGCAATATTACCCGCGATGTCGAAGATTAATTCTCACATCATCTGCAGTCCCTGCCGCCGGCAGCTTCCACCAGATGCAATACCCAAAAAGCCTCTGAGGAAAGTCACATTCACACCGGACTTTTCTCAGAGGCTTTTGATTATTCCATTGATTGTTCCATTGATTATTTCTTGGATGATTACATGGATTTTCTCTCTGCAATTTCCGCCATCTTTGCTTCGTTCAGACGTGTGTCGCCATGGACACGGCTGTAGGAAAGATAGCCGTTCATACGGTCAATCTTCGTCAGGTTCTTGGAACCGCAGACCGGGCAGACATCCATGTCGAGTTCCTGGTGGCCGCAGTCATCGCAGTAAGCCAGGGACAGGTTGACGCCCTCGTAGTAGCCGAGCTCCATCGCACGCTCGATCAGCGTCTTGATCGCGCCTTTGTTGTAGCCGACCGGATAGCGCACGTACTGGATTTTTCCGCCGTTGCAGAGCTCCCAGAAACGTCCCTCGAGATCCTGTTTCTGGATCGGGGTGATATCCTCGGTTACGTGGCAGTGGAAACTGTTGCTCACATACGGGCGGTCCGAAACGTTACGGACGATGCCGTACTGTTTGCGGAACTGCTCTATCTGCAGGCCGCACAGGGATTCTGCCGGTGTGCCGTAGATCGCATAGAGGATGCCGTCCTCTTTCTTAAACTCGGCAACCTTGTCGTTGATATATTTCAGCGTATCGAGTGCGAACTGTCCGTCCTCAACAAGAGATTTTCCGTTGTACAGCTCCTGCAGCTCGTTCAGCGCCGTGATGCCGAACGATGCGGTCATCGGCTTTAACAGCGGGCGGATCTTGTCGGACGGTTTTAAGTGGCCGCCGTAGAAACCTCCCTCGCAGTAAGCCAGCGGGTTCGTGGATGCACGCATCTCGCCGAGGTAATCGTAGGTCCGTTTGTGCAGATCGCGGATCATCTCGAGGTAGAAGTCGAGCACTTCGTGGAAATCGCGGTTCTCGGAACGGGATTTTGCCAGGATCATCGGAAGATGAAGGGAAACGGCTCCGATGTTGAAACGTCCGACAAAGACCGGTTTGTCGTTCTCATCTGCCGGCTCCATGCCTCCGCGCTCGTACCACGGGCTAAGGAAAGCACGGCATCCCATCGGGCTGATGACTCTCTTGTATTTCTTGTACATCTCGGCGATGTAGCCCTCGCCGCTCATCGACAGCCAGTCCGGATACATCGTCTTGGAAGAACAGTCAAGTCCTGCCTCGAAGACATCTTCTGCGATGCCGCCCTCTCCGTGAATTGCCTTGTCATATAAGAAGACGATTTTCGGGAAGAGCACCGGCTTTTTGTGGCCTTTCTTGCCCTGTCCGTTTTTGTGGACCTCGAGAAGGGAGATGGAAATCATCTTCTCGAACATGCTCGTTCCAAGGCCAAGGGTCACGGTAACGAACGGATAATCACCGCGGGAAGAGCCGACAGTGTTCAGTTTATACTCAATCCCCTGCCATCCCTGATCGCACTCTCTTCTTACTTTGTCGATCGCATACTCGATGGCTTTCTCCTGTGCACCCTCCCAGGATGCGTCGGTATATTTCAGGAACTCTTTTACGTAGTAATCGTAGCTCTTCTGTGCGTACGGAGCAAGGATCTTGTCCACCTCCGGCACGGTAAAGCCGCCGTACTGCTGTGCAGCGGTGCTGAGGACGATATCACCCATGACATCAAATGCGGTGTCGAGTGTCTTCGGCTCGTTGTACCAGACATTTCCCATCTCGAAGCCGCCTTTTAAAACGTTTCCGACATCGAACAGACAGCAGTTCATGGTATCGAGACGTGCGGACTGGTCGTGGATGTAGATGTAGCCGTCCTTACAGGCCTGCAGCTCGTTGCGGTTCATGAAGAACTTGCGGTACAGCTCTTTGTTCAGCTCGTTAAAAATCAGGCTTCGCTTCGTTGCAACGAGGGCGCTGTCGGTGTTGGCATTGCTCTTGTCGCCGATGTAGCGGATGGACTGGCTCTTCGTGTAGACCTCGTCCATCATATGGATAAAATCAGTTTTGTAATTGCGGTAATCGCGGTAGCTTTTTGCCACAGCCGGGTTTACTTTTTCGAGTGCTCCCTCCACGATATTGTGCATATCGCTGATCGGAATTTCGGTCTTTCCAAGAGAATATACATGCTCAGTTGCGAACTTACAGATAAAGTCAATCTCCTGCTGTGAGAAGGTATACAGGATTCTCTGTGCGGATTTATTTACAGCACGGACGATCTTCTGCGCGTCGAATTCTTCTTTGGTGCCGTCCTTTTTGATAATATAAACCATTGTGGTGTCCTCCAAATCAAACACTATATCTTGTGTGTCCCCCACCCTTTTCTTGTAGCGGGTACCACATATTGTAGCATGTTTCTTTTGAAAAGAAAAGGCATTTCCTGTAAGTTTTTATTTTCAGAATATTGCATACTGCTCTTTCGTGCAGACAGAAATCTGCATTTTTCAAATTCGTTCTGCAAGCGTTCCTTCAAAAACGGTCTCGGCCGGGCCGGTCAGAAGGACCTTATTTTTCGTCCGGTCCCATGTAACGAAAAGCCTGCCGCCGCGCAGTTCTACGGCAGTTTCTCCCTCCGAAACACAGCCGGAAAGCATCGCCGCGACGGCTGCCGCACACGCTCCCGTTCCGCAGGACAGCGTTTCACCGCTCCCACGTTCCCAGACTCTCATTTTTATTGTGTGTTGATCTAAAATCTGGATAAACTCTGTATTGATACGGTCCGGGAAGCAGGAAAGGTGTTCAAAAGCGGAACCGGTCTTTGCAATGGATATTTTTTTCACATCTTCCACCGGAATCACCGCATGCGGATTTCCCATCGAAAGGCAGGTCATCGTATAATTTTCCCCGCACACGGTAATTTTATGCTCCAGCACATATTCCCCAAGAGAAACAACGGGGATCTGTGCGGCGCGGAATTCCGGCGTTCCCATCTCCACTGTCACCTGACAGATCTCATTCGGATTCTCCCCCGTCTGCAGATGAATCACACGGTTTCCGCTGCCGGTTTCGATAGTCAGCGTCGTTTTTCTCGTCATCCCATGCTCGTACACGTATTTTCCCACACAGCGGATGCCGTTGCCGCACATCGCGCCCTTCGAGCCGTCGGCGTTGTACATTTCCATCGAAAAATCTGCTGTTTTGGATGCCCCGATCAGAATCAGCCCGTCCGCGCCGATGCCGAAATGGCGGTCACTTACCGCTTTTGCCAGCCGTCCCGGACTCTCCACCCGCTCCTCCATGGCATTTACATAGATATAATCATTTCCGCAGCCCTGCATTTTTGTAAAACGCATACACAGCCTCCTCCCAGACTTCTGCCCTTTCCAGTTCCTTACTAAATATGTATTCCGTACCGCGCTTTTGAAAAACCATTTTTCTCAAATCCGCTTCAGACATTGGAAAACGAAGCGGAATGTGATAGAATAGGGGGAACTGATATCGTTACTTACATGAAGTAACTTTCAAATATTTTTAACCATTTATTATGAGGAGGTTTTGATGAAAAAATACCGTTGGGTTTTAACAGCAGTATTTGCCGCTTTCCTCGTGGGAACGAGCGGCTGCGGAAAGAAAACAGAAACGATTCCGATCACAACCATCAGTCAGAGTACCGACGATGACGACCCCGAAGACAATCTGGCGGCCTCCGGCGGTTCCGATGAGATTCCGGAATACGATGTGGATCTCTCGAAGAACCTGAACAGTTTTCAGCTTGCCATCTGGGGCGATACATACGAAATTCCGGAATCCTACGCGGATTTTACAGCGCTTGGCTGGGTCTACAGCGGCGACGACGCAAAGGAAATTCAGCCGGAATCCTTCTCAGAGGGCGAAATCTTTGAAAAGGACGGAAACCAGATTACCGTCGATATTGCCAATCCGGACACCACGGCAAAGCCAGTGGCGGAATGCCTGATCGGAGGCATTCACATCGATACCTCGACCGCTGAGGGCCAGAATATCTATGTCGGCCTGCCGAACGGCGTCACCCTGCAGCAGTCGCTGATGGAGGATGTGGAAAGCATCTACGGTGTGCCAAAGGACCGTTATGAGGCCGATACCTCTGTGCAGTTCACGTATGAGTACGGGCTGTACCAGACGATCACGCTCGGCTTCGATAACGAAACGGGAATTCTGTATTCCCTCGATATGCAGAACTTTACGACCACGGCTGATGCAGAAGCGCTCGATGGTGTCAGCGATGCCACAACACCGGAAGTGGAGGCCTACCAGGCACCGGAAGCCGACAGCAGTGAAATCAACGACTGGACCGTCCGCTTTGACGATGTACTCTATCATCTTCCCGTTCCGGTCAGTGAACTTCTGGACCACGACTGGACCGTCAATACGAAAGAGTCCGATACGGCCGTTTTAAACGGAAAATACGGCTACGTCACGCTGGAAAAGGGCGGTCAGAAGCTTTACTGCACCGTACATAATTACGGCGCGGAGGCGACGACAGTGCGCAACTGTTTCGTTACTTCGCTGTACGGCGATCTCGATACGACAAAGATTCCGATTTCAATCACAAACGGCATCACGCTCGGCACTTCCGAGAGCGATTTTCTGGCGAAGGCAGGGGATGCCAAATCAGAAAAAACGGAAAAAGAGGATAGTAACCTGACACTCTACACATTCTATAGTGATGACGAAAAGCTGGACTACACTGAAGTCGGCATCGACAACGATCTGAAGCTGGTACGCAGCATCAAGGTGGTTCACAACCAGCCGGAAACGCCGGAAGAAGAAGCTGAAAAAACTTCCGCGGAAGATTCATCTTCCGTTTCCGACAGTCAGGAACCGTCCGAAACACCGGCTCCGTAACGGTACTTTCAGAAAAATGGCTGCATGGCAGCTTACTACAGACGAAAACGAGGATTTTTATGGAAAACTTATACGACGTTATCATCATCGGCTCCGGCCCGGCGGGTCTTTCTGCCGCGATTTATGCGAAACGCGCAAAGCTCTCCTCTCTTACGATTGAGGCAAACTTTGCAAGCGGCGGCCAGGTGCTGAATACCTATGAAGTAGACAACTATCCCGGCCTTCCGGGCATCAGCGGCATGGATCTCGGAAGCACGCTGCGCGCACACGCTGAAAAAATGGGCGCGGAATTTTCCCGCGAGCGTGTGAAGGAGCTTGTTCTTGACGAAGAGATCAAGATTGTCCGCACGAGAAAAAATGAGTATCATGCCAAAACGGTCATTCTTGCAACCGGTGCGGAGCACCGCGCGTTAAATGTACCTGGTGAAAAGGAGCTCTCCGGCATGGGCGTCTCTTACTGTGCAACGTGTGACGGCGCATTTTTCAAAGACAAAACCGTTGCCGTTATCGGCGGCGGCGATGTCGCCGTGGAGGATGCGATTTTCCTTGCCAGAACGTGCAAAAAGGTTTACGTGATCCACCGCCGCGATGAACTGCGGGCAGCCGGTGTTCTCCAGGATGCACTGCTGGCACTGCCGAATGTGGAAATGGTGTGGGATACGGTTGTGGATTCCATCGAGGGAAACGAGATGGTGTCCGGCGTGAAGGTAACGAACAAAAAGGCAGGGGAAGCCGGTGTGATCACGGTAGACGGCGTGTTTATTGCCGTCGGCATCGTTCCGGTCTCCGCACTGATCGCAGGCACCGTAGAAACCGATGAGGCTGGCTACATCAAAGCCGGCGAGGACGGTGTGACGAGCGTGCCGGGCGTGTTCGCCGCAGGCGATGTCCGCACGAAGCAGCTCCGTCAGATCATCACGGCAGCCGCCGACGGCGCGAACTGTGTGACTTCGGTAGAGAAATATCTGATCAGCCACTGATGGCTTCTTTCGAATAGAATACAGCAAAAGCAGGCATTCTTCGTATTGTACGGAGAACTGCCTGCTTTTTTTTGTTTTCCCGTATTTTCTGAAATCTGAAAAACCTTTCATGTCAGTCGTGCAAAACTTTAAAACCTCTTTTTGTCGAAATTGCACAAAGAAACCGGTTTTTTTCCACACGGGCCAATTTTATAAACATCTCGTCCACAAGTTATCCACATAGTTAACCACCGAAAACATGCCTAAAAACAAGTTATACACCGAGTTATCCACATTATCCACGAAAAACGGTGTGGAAAGCATGTGTTTAAATCTTGCGAAATCAGAACGCGTGTTTTGGTCATAACAGAGAAAACCGTTATTTCGCCAAAAGATTTTACAAAGCACTTGACTTTTTAAGTGTCAATCTCTGTTGGTTTTTGACTTGAATTGTGTGAATTTTTCGTACAATTTAATATTACATTTTTCGTGTTCTTTTACTGTTTTTACAATGGCTGCAAAAAGAAAATCTCCTGTTCGGAAAACAATTGTTTCGTTCCCAGACAGGAGATTTTGATTGGATTTTTCTTTGTTTTACTCTGCCAGCTTTCCAAGCCGCTTTGCTTCTGCCCTAAGCTCTTCGATCCGGCGGTTGCACATGCCCACCGGGACGCCGGTGTCGATGACACGTTCACAGCTCTTCATCAGCTCGCAGGCGCGGGCAAATGCCTCGTCGCTGATCTCCTGGAACGGTACTTCGGTTACCGTCTCCATCGCCAGAATGCGGGCAAGCTGGTAATCGATATCGTTCGTATACAGGACGCCTGCCGCAAACGGGACATTTTCCTTCTGCAGTTTCCGGAACACCGGGATTCCCGTTCCGCCGCCTGCGAGGACAAAGACGCGCGGTGTTCCCTCCGGTCGCGGCAGCTCGATGCTTCCGAAGCACGGGTCAAACGAACCATTGTCAATCTCGTACAGTTCGCGGATGATATCCTCGCGGAAAATTGTCTCCGGTGCGCCGAAATGGGAAATAGCATCGCCCTTGACGCAGATGATCTTATCTGAAATTTTCTGTGCCAGATCGATCTCATGCAGCGACATGATGACGGTGATGCCCTTCTCCTTTGCCATGCGGCGCAGAATCGCGAGCAGTTCCAGCTTGTGGCGGATATCGAGGAAAGAAGTCGGCTCGTCGAGGATGATGACCTCCGGCTCCTGACAGATCGCACGCGCAAGAAGCACTCTCTGGCGCTGGCCGTCGCTGATGGCGTTGAAATCGCGGCCGCCGAGCTCTTCGGCATGAACGGCGCGCATCGCCTTCTCGACCTTCTCCTCATCCTCGCGGGTCAGCATGCCGAGCCGTCCGGTGTACGGATAGCGGCCCGTTGCCACGATATCGTGGCAGGTCATCAGCTCCGGCTTCATGCGCTCCGTCAGCACAACGGCCATCTTCGTGGACAACTCGCGGAACGAAAGCTCATGCAGGTTTTTCCCGTCAAACTCCACATTTCCGCCGACCAGCTTTAACTGGCGGGTGATGCTTTTCAGAATCGTTGATTTACCGGAACCGTTCGGTCCGATCAGCGTAACGATCTCGCCTTTTTCGATGCCGATGCAGATATCTTTGATCAGCGGCTTCTTATCATAGCCGACCGTCAGGTGGTCCAGATGAAAATAATATTCACTCATATTCTCTTACCCCCTTTTCCGGCGCAGCATCATGAAAATGACGACCGGCGCACCAAAGATCGATGTGACCGTACTGATGGACAGCTCCAGCGGTGCAAACGCCATACGCGCAATCAGGTCGCACATCATACAGAAGACGGCTCCGCCGAGGAACGTTCCCGGGATTACGACGAGCGGACGCGATGTGCCGAGGCTCTGTTTGACGAGGAACGGGACGGCAATGCCGACAAACGAAATCGGACCGGCAAATGCGGTGACACATGCGGAGAGAATACTCGAAAGCAGAATCAGCGCGATGCGGAATACTTTGATGTTGACACCCATGCTCTGCGCATACGCCTCACCGAGCTGGTATGCACCGATCGGTTTTGCCATCAGGAACGTGATGACAAAGGTGATGCCGATCACAGCCGCAGAGATCGCTACGTTGCTCCAGCTCATGCCGGAAAAGCTTCCCTGTGACCAGCCGTGGAGGTTGACGATATCGGAATCCTCCGCGAAGGTGACAACAAAATCCGTGACCGCCGAGCAGATGTAACCGATCATAATACCGCCGACGAGAAGTCCTGCCATATTTTTGATCCGTCGGGACATCAGCAGAATGAAGCCGACGGAGAGAAGGGATCCTAAGAATGCTGCAACAATCATCGTGTAAGATGTGATATTGCGCGCCCACTCCAGATAAAAGATCATGGTCAGCGCCACGACCATTTTGGCTCCCGAGGAAATTCCAAGAACAAACGGACCGGCAATCGGGTTTTCAAAAAAAGTCTGTAAAAGGAAGCCCGACAGGGACAGAGCACCGCCCAGGATTGCCGCCATCAGAATACGCGGAAGGCGGATTTTCCAGATAATATTGTACTCTTTCCCCTCTCCGGTCCGCCGCAGCAGAATCCGGAAAATTTCCGGAATCGAAATATTTACGTTTCCGGAATTGATATTCAGCACGGTGATGGCGGCGAACGCCAGAATCAGCACCAGGAACACAGCGGCATACCGCGAACGGCGCCGGAAGTTTTCCATATGGAAACTGTTCTCTTTTCCCGTCATATTTTTTTTCTCTGACATACGTTCCTCCATCAGGATAATTTTCTTAAGAATACCATCTGATCCGGATCGCCGCCCGTTACCAGAAGGTTAATGTCGTTGGTAAACTGTGCAATTTTATCGGTTGCCTGATACATCGATTTCTCGGTTGTCCAGACGTTGCCCTCTTTGACTGCTTTGTAATCGGCAAACATGGAATCCTTTGCCAGCAGGTCGTCCAGGGTTTTGACGGTGGAATCGATGCTTGCGTTGTAGATCAGGTAGTCCGCATCTTCGGCCGTATCGTAGAACTGCTCCATCGTGATCGGCACGGATGTTTTTCCGCTGTCGTCCTGGAGATCACGGAAGGCGTTGCGCGCACCGCCAAGCTCGATCATGTTGGAAATATAGTCCTCCGGGTTCCGCACAACGGCAGCTCCGCTCGTATTAATATAGAAGAAAGCGACCGTTTTTTCGGTATTCTGGAAATCCTTCAGATTTTCCACAACACTTGCCTGACTTGCAAAGAAGTCGGCTGCCTCCTCCTCTTTGTCCAGCATGGCACCGTAGAGTTTGATCCATTCGGTTCTGCCAAGAGGCTGGGATTCGTAGCTGGAACGGTCGATGAAGACCGGAATATCGAGCATCTCGATCATCTCCTGTACCTTCGGGGAATGGAGGATCATCGTGGATTCAATGGCCAGATCACAGTTCTCACTGACCAGAAGTTCGTAATCCGGCTCACTGTATTTTCCGGCGAAGATCATCGTTCCGGCATTCATCGCGTCAACGGCATCCTGTACGTACCAGTTGTCTGCGGTTTCACCGGAGAGACGAATCGTATCGAGGGAGTCGATGGCATCGAACAGCGCCATCGGAGAGGTTGCTGCCATGTAGATGCGTTCCAGCGGCTGATGGATTACAATTACATCGGAATCGAGGTCATCCGGCGCCTCTTTTCCGTCCGGGACGAGCAGATACTGCGCGCCGTCTTTGACATCGATCAGTTTATAACCGTCTGTGCAGTAGTATACGTTAAAGCACTCGGCGTAATTCAGGACCATCTTGCTCTCGATGGTGATTCCGGTGATGTCCGGTGCGTCGCTGACATCGTCTGTCGTTGCGAAACCATCCGCGGATGCGGTATCACTCCCGGAGGTGCTGCTCTCAGCAGTGGCTTCGGAGGTACTTTCACTTTCAGCCGTACTTTCCGAGACGGATGTGCTCTCCGTCTGGCTTTCGGAAACGTCTGCTGCGGATGCTGTGGATGTGCTGCTCTCAGAAACTGCCGAAGTGCCCGACGCGGACGATGTGCTGCTTCCCGTTGATGCGGTGCTGCCGCAGGCCGTCAGTGACATCGCTGCTGCAAGAAAAAGTGCGGCCCATTTTTTCAGCTTTCTTTCGTTTTTTCCTGTCATTTGATATTCCTTTCTTAAAGAAAAAGCCGCTGCCATATGGCAGCAGCCCTTTCTCATTTTTTGCTGCAAATTATTGTACTTATTTATTCTCTTCTGCCTTTACCATCTGCTGGAACAGCTCGTTTGCCTGATCCTCGCATCCGAAGATCACGCCGTAGACTTTCAGCCACTCTGCTTTCGCAAGATCGATCTTCTCGTCTGCGGAACGGTCAACCAGCATCGGAATGGTCAGGGTTGCCAGACGCTCTGCAGTGTCGGACAGACGCTCATTTTCCTCTTTCAGAAGTTCTTCCGGAGTCTTGTCTTCGTCTGCTTTCTCATCCGTTGTCTTATCGTCTTTATCGTCCTTCTGATCCTCAGCTTTGGTATCTGCGGTCTCGTCGACTGCATCAGCATCTTCCTCATCTTTTGCATTTCCCGGAAGGAACTCAGACGGAAGAATTGCAAAGTCGATTTCGTCTTTTTACCAGAGCTTTGTAGTCCAGATCATCGAATGCTCCGTCGAATGGAGATTTTTTTATCTTCCATTGCTTTTTGCAATGTTTTCGATCCGGCAGTCTTTCTGCTCCATGCCGATCTGCTTTTGATTGCTCTCTGCTGCGTCTAACTGCTCGTCGAGAAGTTTCAGGGCATCCTCATGATGCTACTATGCTTTCTCAACCGGAAGCTGGATCACGATCATATC
>ENA-OQCZ01000213-OQCZ01000213.1-human-gut-metagenome-genome-assembly--contig:-NODE-213-length-18949-cov-3.332430_pt1 | contig 18949 bp, 22 predicted proteins | sample MGYA00242505_ERZ504594 | MGnify/ENA primary metagenome ERZ504594 (study PRJEB26092, sample SAMD00036329) | human gut metagenome | host: Homo sapiens | study: EMG produced TPA metagenomics assembly of... | reverse complement strand
GGTCGATCCGGCAGCATGGAATTCAGCTTTTTGCTGGTGGTGAGCTCCACTGCCTGTCCGGGGGCAATGCTGCCCTGATAATGCTCCGGATAGGAATAAAGCTGTTCACCCTTATCGTTGAGCACGGTTACATTCGTAATACATACGGTTGATAGCAACGTTACTCATGTTTTTGGCCATGATGGTAGCGGTAAGCGTAGCTTTTTCCTCGCTGCCGATTTTGTTGCTGTCCTTTGTTCAGCGTCAGGCGCTCGCTGGTTGCCTGCAGCGCTTTGTTCAGGCGGTCCATAACAGGCTTGTTCAGCAGGGCCTGTTTAGCACGTTTGGCAGCATCCAACTGGACGATAAAGTCTGCCAGATTGCTGATCTTCTTAATCTGCCAATCGCCTTTATCATTTTTGCTGCATTAACAGCTCGGCAATAAAATCCTTATCCAGCTCATTGTTGTGCAGCACCAGGGTTGCTTTTGCTGTCTCACCCTCATGCTTGCTGAGCTTCAGATCTTTGACAGTAAGGTTTTGGATGGAGATGTGACGCTCCAGGTTACGCTTCATAGCATCCGGTACCGGGTCGACTGTCTGCTTAGGCGCATTGTCCGGCTTAGCGGCGATTTTGTCTAAAGCCTCCTGCGTCATCAGGTCTACGACCGAAGGCTTCAGCATATGCAGAATGCCGAGTGCGAACGGGTTGGAGAAAACATTATCATTGTTGATTTTGCTTTCTGCCTTGATGATGTCCTCGAAAGCGTTGTCCATAACAGAGGGAACATCAACATATCGTGAAAATTTTGCGCTGTCATGCTGCTGCAGTGCAACGCGCGCTTCGTTCAAGGCATAAGCCGGTGTACGGATAAAATAAAGAAAATAAAAGGCTGCGCCTGCAAGGGCAGCGAGCAGAATAAATACAACAAACCATTTCTTTTTGCTTTGCATGATTTTGACCTTCCTAAACTATATTAAAAGGCAATCGGAAAAATTCTTTGCCTGCATATATTGTAATCATCTTAAGGGCAGATTTCAATACCTACTACTAAAATATTTTATAAATTATTCCCTACTTCTTTCCGGGGGAAATGTTGCGGGAAGTGAGTGTAATTGGTTATAATATAATGATAGACTGATTTTACACGGAGGTATTTACATGAGTGATAAAAATAAAACCTACTGTCTGATAAATTACGGCTGCCAGATGAATGAATCCGATACGGAGCATTATGCAGGACAGTTGCAGGAGCTTGGTTATGCGCCTAATCCTGATTTTCATACCGCAGATATAATTATTGTCAACACCTGCTGCGTGCGCGAAAGTGCGGAAAAGAAAATTGCCGGCAAAATTGGCGAATTAAAGGCTGTAAAGCGTGCCAATCCGGATGTAGTTATCTGTGTTGCAGGCTGTATGGCACAGAAGGACGGCGAAAAGCTGCGTAAAAAGCATCCGCAGGTAGATTTGCTGCTGGGTACTGCTTATGTTAACGATTTTAAACGTCTGCTGCTGGAATTTCTGGCAGAGCGCAAGGCTGCGGTTTATACCGATCTGACTATTCATCAAAGCGAGTTTGAAGGTCATATGGTACGCCAAAGCTCTTTTGCTGCCTGGATTCCAATTATGTATGGCTGCAATAATTTCTGCACCTACTGCATCGTGCCGTATGTACGCGGACGCGAGCGCAGCCGCAGCATCGATAATATTGTTGCCGAGATTGAGGCAGCGGTTAAAGATGGCTACAAGGAATTTACTCTGCTGGGCCAAAACGTAAATTCCTACGGCAAGGATTTTGGCGACAAGGACGCTTTCGCTAAGCTGCTGCGCCGTGTGGATATTATTCCCGGCGTTGAGCGTATTCATTATATGACCAGCCACCCGCGTGATATGAGCGAGGAGGTTATCAAGGCTGTTGCAGAATGTGAGCACATCTGCGAAAACTTCCATATGCCGTTCCAGGCAGGCAGCTCGGAAATTCTGCGCCGTATGAACCGCGGTTATACGAAGGAAAAATATCTGGAGCTGGTTAAGCTGGTACGCAAGTATGTGCCGGACGCAACGATTACTACAGATATTATTGTAGGCTTCCCCGGCGAAACCGAAGAGAATTTTGAGGAAACTCTGGATGTTGTGCGTCAGGTTGGCTTCACCTCTGCCTATACCTTTATTTATTCCAAGCGCAGCGGTACACCTGCAGCCAAAATGGAAAACCAGGTGCCGCTGGCAGTGAAGAAGGAGCGTTTGAACCGTTTGATGGCTCTGCAGAACGAGAATAGCCTGAAGTGCCATGAAAAGCTGGTAGGTCAGACTGTAGAAGTGCTGGCAGAAGGCCCCAGCAAGCAGAAAACCGTCTGGAACGGACGCACACGCACAGGAGTTCTGGTGCTGTGGCCGATTGAAGATAAGCAATACGAGGTTGGACAGAAGGTTAACGTGCAGATTGAAGCTGCGCAGACCTGGCTGGTGAAAGGTAAGGCGGTTGATTAATGGCTGCTGCAAATGTTACGCCCATGGTACAGCAATATATGGCAGTGAAGCATGGAGCATCAGAATGAGCTGCTCTTCTTTCGCTTGGGTGAATTTTTATGAAATGATTTTTTGACGATGCTATTACAGCATCGCGTGAGCTGAATTTAACATTGACTAAGCGCTCCAACGGTATGGAGCATATGCCGATGTGCGGTGTGCCTTATCATTCGGTGGACGGCTATATCGCCAAGCTGATGAAAAAAAGGCTATCGCATCGCTATCTGCGAGCAGGTGGAGGATCCCAAGCTCGCCAAAGGAATTGTCGAGCGCAAGGTTATTAAAATTATTACGCCGGGAACGGCGCTGAACGAACAGCTTCTGGAGGATAAGCACAATCGCTATCTGGTATTTTTACAGCAGGCGCAGGCAAAGGGAATGTGCTTGGCAGCGGCCGATGTAACTACGGGCGAGTGCGAATGGTTTCTTGACCAGACACCGGAAAGCTTTTTGAATATCACCGAGCAGCTTTACAGACTACAGCCCGCAGAGCTTGTTGTTCATTTTACTTCTGATGAAATGAGTGAGAAGCTGCAGGAATGGCTGGCTGCAAGATTGCCGGAATGCGTTGTTACGCATTATGACGAGAGTACGCCGGAGGCTGATTATTTTGCGCAGCACTTTGCCGGTAGTGAGGTGCCGGATGAGGTACATAGTACGGTTGAGCTTTTGCTGCGCTATCTGCACGGAACGGTGATGGCCGATTTGAGCCATATTAACCGTTTGGTGCGGATTGAACGCAACAGCTTTATGAACCTTGATGTGACTGCTATCCGTAACCTGGAGCTGGTTCGCAATATGACGGATGGCTCGAAGCGCGGTACGCTGCTGCAGGTGCTTGATTTTACCAATACCTCGATGGGTGCGCGCCGTCTGCGCAGTTGGATTGAAAGCCCGCTGCTTGATGTGGGCCGCATTTATGAGCGTCAGGAGGCGGTAGCCGAGCTTGCTGCAGCCGCAGAGCTGCGCGAAGCAATTGTGGCGCAGCTGAAGGCGGTGGCGGATCTGGAGCGTATTGTCAGCCGTATTGAGGTGGGCAGTGCCAATGCCAGAGATTTGGTGGCATTGCGTAATTCCTTAAGCGTGCTGCCGGGCCTGAAGGGCATCCTGGAAGGCTGCAGCAGCGGACTGCTGCGTAAGCTGTGGAAGGGCCTGCATCTGCACGAGGAGCTGGCTGCAAGATTACAGCAGGCGATTGTCGATGAGCCGCCGTTTTCTGTCCGCGAGGGCGGTATGATTCGCACCGGTTATAATCAGGAGCTGGATGAGCTGCATCTGATTGCTGCCGACAATAAAACCTGGATGCAGAACTTTGAGCAGAAAATCAAAGAAGAAACCGGCATTAAAACCATGAAGGTCGGTTTCAATAAGGTTTTCGGCTATTATATCGAGGTAAGCAAGGGACAGAGCAGCAGCGTGCCTCCGTACTTTGTGCGTAAGCAGACGCTGGTAAACGCGGAGCGCTATATTGTTCCCGAGCTTAAGGAGTTCGAGAATAAGATTCTCGGTGCCAAGGAAAAAATCGAGCAGCTGGAGTATTATCTGTTTGATGAGCTGCGTACACTGATTCGCGGCAAAATCAAGGAGATTCAGGAAACTGCCCGCGCCGTCAGCTACATTGATGTGCTGACAGGTTTGGCAGAGGCTGCCTATAAATATAATTATGTAAGACCGGAGCTGAATAATAACGGCGAAATCAAGATTGTTGACGGACGCCATCCCGTAGTAGAGCGCTTGCTGGAAAAGGAGATTTTTGTCCCCAACAATACCAATCTGAATAATACTGACGAGCGCATGATAATTATTACCGGTCCGAATATGGCAGGTAAATCAACCTACATGCGTCAGGTGGCGCTGCTGGTGCTGATGACGCAAATCGGCAGCTTTATTCCTGCGCGTCAGGCGAGCGTTTGCCCGGTAGACAAGATTTTTTACGCGCGTCGGTGCCAGTGATGATCTGGCGACAGGCCAGAGCACCTTTATGGTGGAGATGAACGAGGTAGCTCAGATTTTGAAATACGCTACGAAAAAACAGTCTGATTATCCTTGACGAGGTGGGACGCGGTACTAGTACCTTTGACGGCATGAGTATTGCTCACGCAGTTATGGAATATATCCATGACCGCATCAAGGCAAAGACGTTGTTTGCTACGCATTATCATCAGCTGATTGCTTTGGAAAATGTGCTGAGCGGTGTGAAGAATTATTCCGTTGCAGTTAAGGAAAGAGGCAAGGATATTATCTTCCTGCGCCGTATTGTACCGGGCGGTACCGACCGCAGCTACGGCGTACATGTTGCACGCCTCGCCGGTCTGCCGAAGAAGGTGCTGGAGCGTTCGGAAGAGCTGCTGAAGGAATATGATAATGACAACGGCCACGTGCAGCAGCCTGCAGCTGCCGCAGCGCCGGATAATATGATGGGCTCGCTGTTTGGCAGTTCTATTGCCAATGAGCTCTTAAAGCTCGATGTTATGAGTATGACACCGATTGAGGCGATGAGCGCCTTGTATAAATTGCAGGATGAAGCAAGAAAGGAGCTGGGTAAATAATGGCAGAAGAGCATGCCGTCCGTTTGTTGGATACGAATACCGCCAACCAGATTGCTGCCGGCGAGGTTGTTGAAAAGCCTGCGTCCGTAGTAAAGGAATTGGTTGAGAACGCACTGGATGCCGGTGCGGATAAAATTGAAGTAACGATTTTTGCCGGCGGTACGGAATATATCAGAGTAACTGATAATGGCTGCGGCATGAGTGAGGCTGATGCCAAAATGGCTGTGCTGCGCCATGCCACAAGCAAGCTTACGAAGGCTGAGGATTTGCTGAGTCTGAATACCTTGGGCTTTCGCGGTGAAGCCTTGCCCAGTATCGCTTCTGTTTCTAACTTTACGCTGCTTACCCGTCCAGAGAGCGAGGAATTCGCTACTTCTGTGCATATCGACGGCGGTGAAAACACGGAGGTTACGGCAAGCGGCGGCAGTACAGGTACTACCGTAATTGTAGAGAATCTGTTCTTCAACGTGCCTGCACGCCGTAAATTCCTGAAAACCGTGAGCACCGAGGGACGTTATATCAGCGAGCTGTTGACAAGGCTGGCGCTCTCGCGTCCTGATGTGCGTTTTAAGCTGGTGAACAATGATAAAGAGGTGCTCAGTACTCCCGGTGACGGAGATTTAGAGCATGCTATCAGAGCACTGTACGGCAAGAATGTTGCTGAAAACCTTTTGGAGGTATCGCTGAACGATCCTAAGGTAAGAATTAGCGGCTTTATCGGCAAGCCTACGCTGTTGAAGGGAACACGCCAGTGGCAGACGTTCTTCGTTAACGGCCGCTGCATCGGCAGCAAGATGCTTTCCAAGGCTATGGACCATGCATACCAGTCGCAGATTCCCAAAAGCGGCTTTCCCTTTGCTGTCATCAATTTAAAGGTTGATACAGCCAGTGTTGATGTTAACGTGCATCCGCAGAAGAGCGAAATCAAATTCAGTGATGATAGTCTTATTTACAAGGCTATGTATAAGGCGCTGACCGATGCGCTGACGAAGCCGATGAGCGCCAAAAAGACGCAGGTAACGCTGCTGCCGGATTCAGAGCTGAATGTGTTTGTGAAGCCACAATCTATTTCAACTCCGGTTACACCTGCACCCCAGCCTAAGCCGGCGTATCAGGCGCCGCAGCCTGTGTTCAAGAGCGGTGCAGAGCCGATTTTTAAAACGCCGGAGCGCAAGGAAGATGCGCAGCTTGCAACTGCTTCCGAAAGTTTACTGGTGCCTGAACAGCCTGTGCCCGCTGTAAAAAAAGAGCAGGGAGAGCAGCAGACAATGTGGCAGCCGTTTGATGATTTCACTCAAACCGCCGCAACAGTTTCTTACAGCAAGGGATATCAGGAGCCTGTGCTGGAGGTGCATGAGGCGCGCAGCGAATTTGCTAAGCCGCAGCCGGCGGAGGCTGCACCTGCGGCTGACAGGGAAACTATTGCTTTTACCGATACCGACAGCGGTATGGATACTATCTGGCCGATTGGTCAGGTTGATAAAACATTTATTATTGCCCAAAGCGAAACAACGCTTTATCTTATTGATCAGCATGCTGCCCATGAGCGCATTCTTTATGACAAGCTTGTGGCTTCGCATGAGCAGATTCCGTCGCAGCAGCTTTTGATGCCGTTGTATGTGGATATGGCTGCCGATGATATTGCGTTGATTGAGGAGCACAGGGATGAATTTCTGGCTTTGGGTGTGGATGCTGCCAGCGCCGGCGAAAGCTTGCTGCGCGTGAGCAGTTTGCCGGCGGATATCAAGGCAGATTCTGCTGAGGATTTTATCAACGCTATCATCAAAATGCTGCGGGAAATGCGTAATGTCAACGGCAGTGATTTGCGGCAGGAGGTGCTGCACATGACTGCCTGCAAGGCAGCGATTAAGGCAGGACAGCTGCTGAATATGCGGCAGATGCGTCAGCTGATTATTGATTTGTGCAATACTACGCATCCCTTTACCTGCCCACACGGCAGACCTTGCATGATTGAAATTGACAGCAATCAGCTGTATAAAATGTTTAAAAGGACGGGCTTTTAATGCTTACAGGCAAAATTGGCGTAACAACGGCCAGAAATGCTACAGGCAGCGCCGCTGCAGCTCAGGCTAGGGCCTGGGCGGAGCAGCTGGGCGCACTTTATGTGGAGCGTCCGCACAATATGGGCGTAGACGAGCTTATGGCGCAACATGACTTGGCGGCGCTGGTTGTGGGCGAAAAGGACGGTCCGCGTATTCACAGTGCCGCAGGCAGCTTTGCCTATCATCCTGGTATGGCGGTGCTGCGTCTGCAGCAGCTGAAACGTAGCGCGACGGAGCATTTGCTGACGGCGTTGGACCTGCGTCCGGGGAAAAGAGTGCTGGATGCTACGCTGGGCCTGGCGGCGGATGCCGCCATCAGCTCCTATGCTGTCGGTGAGGATGGAACGGTTGTGGGGTTGGAGGCTTCACCGCTGCTGTATTTTGCCGTGAGCTATGGCCTTAAAAATTATGTTGCCGAGGATGTTGACCTGACGGTGGCATTGCGCCGGATTCAGCCGGTGCAGGCGCTGGCGGAGGATTATCTGACGCAGTGTGCACCGGACAGCTTTGACGTTGTTTATTTCGATCCGATGTTCCGCCATCCTGTCAACGGTGCCAAGGGCATGGAAGCATTGCGTCCGCTTTCCTACGAGGAAGCGCTGTCGGCAGAAACGCTGCAGCTGGCATTGCGTGTAGCACCGCGCGTGGTTATCAAAGAGCGCAGCGAATATATTCTGCGCGAGTATGGTTGCGAGGAATTTATCGGCGGAAAATACAGCAGGATTAAGTACGGAATAATAAAAAGGTGATTTATGTTGCAAAAACCCAAGGTAGTTGTTATTTTAGGAGCGACAGCAACCGGAAAAAGTCATTGCGCTATTGAGATTGCCAAGCAGTTTCAGGGCGAAATAATTTCCGGTGATTCAATGCTGGTTTATAAAAATATGAATATCGGTACTGCCAAGCCAACTGCTGAGGAACTGGCTGCCGTACCGCATCATCTGGTGGATATTCTGCCGCCGGACGCATCCTTCAGCGTTGTGGATTTTAAGGAGCGTGCGTCTGCGCTGATTACGGAAATCAATGCGCGCGGACATCTGCCGATAATTGCCGGCGGTACAGGTTTGTACATCAAAGCGCTGCTCGAGGATTATGCCTTTAACAATGCGGATGAGGACAGCGATCTGCGCCGCAGGCTGGAGGCCGAGGCACAGGAAAAAGGCGCGTTGGCGCTGCATGCGCGTCTGCAGGAGCTGGCGCCGCATGAGGCGGAGCGCATTCATCCCAATAATGTGCGCCGCGTTATCCGTGCGCTGGAATCTGCTATGCAGGGCGAGGCTGTCAACCAGTACGGGGCGCAGGAAAGTCCTTATGATGCCGTAGTTATCGGTTTGGGGATGGAGCGTCAGGCGCTGTACGAGCGCATCAACAGGCGTGTGGATTTGATGCTGGAGGCCGGTCTGGAGCAGGAGGTGCGCAGTCTGCTGGAGCAGGGCGTAGCGCCCGAGTGCCAGTCGATGCAGAGCATCGGCTACAGACAGATGTTATGGTATCTTAACGGCAGTATGGATTACGCGGCTGCCGTAGACAAGCTGAAGCAGGCAACGCGTAACTTTGCCAAGCGGCAGATTACCTGGTATAAAAAAATGCCGTATATTCACTGGCTGCATTTGGATGAAGAGCCTGATTATAAGCAGGCAGTGGCAGAAATTTCCGAAATACTTGTAGAAAGTGGTATTTCGGTGTAAAATATAAGTATAAAGAGGAGTGTAGGTTTTTAGGAATCTGTGCTTCCGGAGATAACGAAAATGAGTAGGAGGGGCTTTTAATGATTACTTCAGTAAAACCCGCAATGAATTTGCAAGACAGCTTTTTAAACCATGTTCGCAAGGAAAACCTGGGTGTTATCATCTATCTGATGAACGGTTTCCAAATCCGTGGCTTAGTAAGAGGTTTTGACAACTTTACTGTTATTATTGAAAACGAAGGCAAACAGCAGCTTGTTTACAAGCATGCTATTTCCACTATTTCTCCGGCAACTAATATTACTATTATGCAGCCTGAGAAAAAAGAATATTAATAAAGTTATGATTATAAAGAAAAACGGCGCATAAGCGTTGTTTTTCTTTTTCTGAAAGAGATTGCATCCGGCAAAATTTACAAGCGGCGAATTTGCGGTATGGAGGCAGGTTTTTATGTTTGATTATCTGGCCTTGTTTCAGGAATATCTGACGGTAGAGCTGGGACTGGCAAAAAAATACACAGCTGGCGTATATGCGTGATTTGCGCCTGCTGATGAAAAGCCTGCAGCTGAAGGCAGATGAGGAGCTGCTGCAGGTTTCGCGACAGCAGCTGATTGCCTATCTTGTGCGGTTGAAGCAGGAGGGCCGCGCTGCCTCGACGGTGGCACGCAAGCTGGCTTCGATTAAGGCGTTTTACCGTTTTCTTACGGCAGAGCGTTATATCCGACGCAATCCTGCCGAGGTGCTGGAGGCGGCGAGCAGAGGACTGCATTTGCCGAAGGTGCTGAGCGTTCAGGAGGTCGAAAGGCTTTTGGATGAGCCTAATTTGGGAACCTTGGACGGTTATCGCGACAAGACAATGCTGGAGCTTTTATATGCTACCGGCATGCGTGTGTCTGAGCTGGTAAATGTGCCGGTGAAAAATGTTGATATGAAGATGCAGTATGTCATTGTTATGGGCAAGGGCTCCAAGGAGCGTATGTTGCCGTTAGGCCGTACTGCGCTGCATTATCTGGAGCATTATTTGTCTGTGGTACGCCCGCAGCTTCTGCATGGCAAGCCTGATACGGCTGCAGAGCTTTTTGTAACCGGTTGGGGCGGGCCGATGACAAGGGAGCGTTTTTACGAAATTATTGTGGCATACGGCAAGAGCGCAGGCATCAGCAAGCGCGTTACACCGCATATGCTGCGTCATTCCTTTGCGACGCATCTTTTAAATAACGGCACCGACCTGCGCATAGTGCAGGAGCTTTTGGGACATGCAGATATTTCCACCACGCAGATATATACGCATCTTGATGTGGAGCGTTTGCGCGAGGTGTACGATAAAACGCACCCACGGGCTTAGAAAGGAGAACACCTATGACAAAAGCGAGCAAGAAAAAATCCTCCGGCAGTAAATATGCTGTGCTGATTTTAACAGCGGTTATTGCGATTGTTGCCATTGGCTGCGGACTTTTTTATGCCACCAGCAACAGCAAGAAGGATGTTTTGGACAAGAAGGGTGACGAGCCGCAGACGGTAAGTCTGCTGGATGAATCTATAGAAGCACAACGATTGTTGGATAATATTTTGCTGCAGAAAAATAATTGGCAGCTGATTGAAAATGATCATGGCAAAAAGGATGTTGAGGTTGAAGAATCCGGTGCCAAAGTGCAGATTAACCAGCGTGAGCTGGCAGTTGGCGTACCTTCCGGTACAAGCCTTGCCGGTGCCTGCGACTGGCTGCAGACAAAGGCTGAGCAGGCCGGACTGGTTTATATCAGCGGCAAGCCTGCCAAATACAAAAAATGGGATGCCTATAAGGCTGAAATTGGTATTAAGGTTAAGGCCGGTGCAGGCAGCAAGAGCTTTGTAACGGATACTGTGATTTTCTTCCATAACATTAACCTGACCAAGCAGGATAAGGATGTTAAGGATTTACCGGAGCAAAAAGGCAGAAGAGGAGCAGCAGGGGGACCGTCAGGCAATTTCAGAGGAAAAGTAGCCATCGTTATTGATGACTGCGGTTATGATATGGCGCCGGTGCGCAAGCTGCTGAATACCGGGCTGCCGTTCAGCTATGCGATATTGCCGTATAAGCAGTACAGCAGCGATGTTCTGGAGATGGTGAAGGCTAAGGGGCGTGTGCCGATGCTGCACTTGCCGATGGAGCCTATTGACCGCAGTGCTATGAGCGAGGGCGCTGCTACTATCCGTACGGATTTGTCTGCGGCGGAGAAGCTGTCCCTGACGCGGCGTGCGCTTAACAGTCTGCCGGGAGTGATGGGTGTAAATAATCACCAGGGCTCGAAGGCGACTGCAGATAAGGATACTATGAGAGTTGTTTTGCAGGAGCTGCGTCGTCAGAAGCTCTTCTTTGTGGACAGCCGTACAAATTCTGCGTCGGTAGCACGCAATATGGCGCAGCAGCTGGATGTTTCTACTGCCCGCAATGATATCTTTTTGGATAACAGCTCTGACGTGCAGGCGATTCGTCAGCAGATATATAAGGCTTTCGCTATGGCGGAAAAGAATGGCAGCGTTATTGCTATCTGTCATGCCAGACCGAATACTGCCAAATGTTGGGAGATGTATGCGGCGGAGTTTAAGCGTACGGGGATAACCTTTGTGCCGGTGACGGAACTGCTGTATTAAATTTAGATTTGGAGTTAGATTCGGCTTCTTTCATAACTGAAAGAAGTTGGCAAGAAAGGTTTGCGCCTGATAACTGCGCAACCAACATATCGTTCCGCTCAGAAAAAATTTTCCCGTGCCACAGGGCACAACGCAAATTTCGTGTGGAACCAGAACGAAGCGTCAGCAAAAACTCGCGCAAAGCTTAGAGTTTTTAGCAATATGAGTGCGGTGTAAGCGCTCAAACAGTTGCGTCGTTTAGCGGTTCGTGTCAGACCAATCAGCCTCGCTCTTCGAGCTTGCTTCTTGGGACACTATCGCATGGCGCGCATGAGCCAATCAGCTTCGTCCAGCGGACTTGCTTCTTGGATGCGCCCGCATATGGTTCCGGACACTCATTTGCTAAAATTTTTATTCGCTGCACGATATATTTAGTTGCTTGCTCTGGTGTGTTGTTCAAGAGTTGTAATTATTAAGAAAAAGTTTTCTGCTGTTTGCAAAACTCTAATTTACATAAACTGAATCGAGGTAAGAAAATGTCTAATTATGTAGAAGAAACAATCGGTAAATATGAAAAGTATATCAATCCCGCTCAGGCAAAGCTGTTCCGCTTCATGGGCCTGGCAAGCATTGAAGGCCATGCTGAGGGCTGGACTATTACCGACAGCGAAGGTCAGGAGTTTATTGACTGCCTGGGCGGTTACGGTATGTTTGCTTTAGGCCATCGTCATCCGAAGGTTGTTGAGGCTGTGGAAAAAGAGCTGCATAGCTATGCCGATGTGCGGCAAGGTGCTGTTCAACCGTCCGATGGCTGATTTGGCGGAGGCATTGGCCGAGATTACTCCCGGTGAGCTGCAGTACAGCTTTTTTGTCAATAGCGGTACCGAATCCGTTGAAGGCTGTCTGAAGGTAGCACGTCTTGGCAACAAAACGCAAAAAGTTCGTTGCTGCAAAGAATGCTTTTCACGGCAAAACTTTTGGCAGCTTAACTGCTACCGGCCGTGATATGTATCGCGAGCCGTTTAAACCGCTGCTGGATGGCTTTACTCATGTAGAATACGGAGACGCCGCAGCTGTTGATGCTGCTGTTGATGAAGATACCGCTGCCGTTATTCTGGAGCCTGTTCAGGGCGAGGGCGGCATTATTGTTCCGCCTGCAGGTTACCTGCGTGAGGTGAAGGAAATTTGCGAGAAGAAGGGTGCTCTGCTGATTGCCGACGAGGTACAGACCGGTATCGGCCGTACCGGCGAATGGTTCGGCGTTAATCATGACGGTGTTACTCCCGACCTGATGGCATGCGCTAAGGCTTTGGGCGGCGGTGTAATGCCCATAGGTGCGATTATCGGTACTCCGCGTGCCTGGGCCGGTCTTATTGAAGCACCGTTCCTGCACACCTCTACCTTTGGCGGTAACCAGCTGGCCTGCGCTGCCGGTGTAGCAGCCATCAAGGCTATCAAGGAAGAGGATATGCTGCGTCGCGGACGTGAGGCAGGCGCTTATCTGAAGGCTGGTCTGGAGGCTATCGCTGCGGAATATCCTTCCGTTATCAAGGAAGTACGCGGTCGAGGTATGATGATCGGTATTGAGCTGACCAAAGAGGGTGCCGGCGGTATGCTGATGAGCCTGATGATTAACCAGCACATTATTGTTGCTTATACCTTGAACAATCCTAAGGTTATCCGTATGGAGCCGCCGCTGATTATGCCTAAAGAGGTTATCGACCATGTTCTGGAGGCCTTCAGAGGTGCTGTTAAGGAAACTGCGGATGTTATTGAAGATTTATAAGAGGAGATAAGATTATGCCTTATGTAGAGAGCAAAACCACCATCAAGGGCGATGGTGCAAAAATTTATGATATTATCAAGGATATGGCTGCTTACCCTAATTTTATGCATGACCTGGTAAGCGTAGAAATTTTGGAGCGCGGTGAGAATTATACTGTTTCTCATTGGGTAAGTAATGTTGACGGACGCAAAATCGTCTGGACCGAGCGCGATACATTCTATCCTGAGGAGCTGAAAATTACCTATGCTCAGACCGAGGGTGATTTAAAGAAAATGGAAGGCTCCTGGCTGATTACACCGCAGGCTGACGGCTGCGAGGTAACGCTGGCAGTTGATTTTGAGTTCGGTATTCCGATGATTGCCGGCCTCCTGAATCCTATTCTTAAGAAAAAAGTTCGTGAAAACAGTGAAAATATGTTAAACTCTATCAAGGCCCAAATTGAAAAATAAGTAATTACTTTGTTATAATAGATATGTTGAAAATGTATTCTATTAATGCCTGTACCTGTTTACAGTGCAGGTCTTTTATGAGGAGGAAATTACTTAGATGAAAACAGCGTTTTTAATGGCGTTAATGACAGCGCTGCTGATGCTCCTTGGGCGACTTCTTCGGTGGTCTGCGCGGCATGACCGTAATGCTTTTTGTAGGCGTGGCAATGAACTTCTTTGCTTATTGGAACAGCGATAAGATGGTTCTGGCACACTATGATGCACAACAGGTTGACCGCAACAGTGCGCCGGAGCTGTACGGAATAGTAGAAAAGCTGGCTAAAAAAGCCAATATTCCTATGCCGAAGGTTTATATTATCAATAGTCCGGTGCCTAACGCTTTTGCTACCGGCAGAAATCCGGAGCATGCTGCCGTTGCGGTAAATACTGCGCTGGCAGATATGCTGACCAAGGAAGAGTTGGCCGGTGTTTTGGGTCATGAGCTGAGTCACATTATGCATCGTGATATTTTGGTAAGTACTATTGCCGCTTCTATGGCAGGTGCTATTTCCACGATTGCCCAATGGGGTATGTTCTTTGGCGGCGGACGTGATGAGGATGGCGAAAGCCGTAATCCTATCGCTTCTATTCTGGTTATGATTTTGGCGCCTCTAGCAGCTATGCTGATTCAGATGGCAGTATCCCGTTCCCGCGAATATATGGCAGATAAATCCGGCGGTGAGCTTTGCGGCAATCCAAATGCTCTGGCTGATGCCCTGCTGAAGATTGAAGCCTATGCGGAGCGTCGTGTAATGCCCGGTGCTACCGAAGCAACTGCGCATATGTTTATTATCAACCCCTTTGCCGGTGTTGATGCCAAGCAGCTTTTCAGTACTCACCCCGCAACTGAGGAAAGAGTTCAGCTGCTGCGTGAGCAGGCAAGAAAAATGGGTATCCGTTAATAATTCAACTATACCTCTAAGTCACATCGGTGACTGGGTTAGTATAAAAAATTTAATTACACTTTAAGGAGAGATTTACAAATGGAACAAACACTCGTACTCGTAAAACCTGATGGAGTTAAGAAAAATCTGATCGGCGATATCATCGCTCGTTTCGAACACAAAGGCCTGCAAGTTGCAGCTCTGAAACTGGTTAAAGTTACCGAAGCTCAAGCTAAATTCCACTATGCTGAGCATGAAGGCAAACCCTTCTTCGGCGAACTGGTTGACTTCATTACCTCCGCTCCGCTGGTTTGCGCTGTAATCCGCGGCGAAAACGCTATCAAAGCTGTTCGTCAACTGAACGGTGCTACCAACCCGATCGAAGCAGTTCCCGGTTCTATCCGCGGCGACTTCGCTCTGAGCATCGGTGAAAACATTGTTCACGGTTCCGACAGCCCGGAAGCTGCTGAACGCGAAATCAACAACTTCTTCGCTCCGGAAGAAATTTACTAATTAACTTTAGCCTTTCGGCGGCCATGAGCTGACTGAGAGGGGGTACACTCTCACGGAAAGGATGGTGCAGAAATGAAGAAAGCTGCTGTTTATACCAGAACCGGTGACAAAGGAACTACAGGTTTGTACACCGGAGAACGCGTTCCCAAGCAAAGCCTGCGTGTAGAAGCCTATGGTACTGTGGAGAAATTTCCTCGGCATTAGGTTTGGCACGTGCTCAGGTTACGCGTGAGGATGTGCGTGAAACCATTTTCAATGTACAAAAGCTGCTCATGTCTGTGATGGCTGACATTGCCAGCCTCAACCTGCCCGAACCTTACATCAAAGAAGAACACGTTAAGCTGTTTGAAGATATAATCGACAAGTTTGATTCTCTGCTGCAGCCGCTGGGCCATTTTATTATCCCCGGCGATACTGTAGGTGCTGCCGCACTGGACATCGCACGCACTACTACCCGTCGTGCCGAGCGTTGCCTGCTGCGTCTGGCTGAAAACGAACCGGTTAACCCCAATGTTCTGGTTTGCCTGAACCGTTTGTCTGATTTGTGCTTTATTCTGGCACGTGTAGAATGCGAAGTAAAATAAGCATTGCTGATTAAGGAATAGAAGCTTCTGCCTGTGGCCCTTGGCCGCAGACGGAGGCTTTTTGCTTTGCATGCAGTGATTTGTCACACTATTCCCTGCCGTTAAGAAGAATACGTGTATACAATCGTGTGAAGTATTGTACACTATATATTGATGTGATACAATACTATACATGGGCTTCGGGAAAAAGCCTTAAATTGTAAACGTGTTTTAAATTTTTACTGGGGGGAATTTTTTTCATGTTGGAGATTTTGAATTCTATTGATGGCTTCATTTGGGGCCCGCCTTTGATGATGCTGCTTATGGGCACAGGCATTTTAATGAGCGTCCGTCTTGGTCTGCTTCAGGTTATGAAGCTGCCTAAAGCCTTGCAGCTGATTTTTACCGCCCGCAGCAAGGGTGAAGGTGATGTAAGCAGCTTTCAGGCTTTGTGCACTGCTTTGGCCGCAACTGTCGGCACCGGTAATATCGTTGGCGTAGCAACGGCAATTAAGCTCGGTGGTCCTGGTGCTCTGCTGTGGATGTGGCTCGCTGCTTTCTTCGGTATGGCAACCAAATATTCCGAAGGCGTGCTGGCTGTTAAGTATCGTACCTATGATGAAAACGGTAACGCTTCCGGCGGTCCGATGTACTATATCGAACAGGGCTTGGGCAAAAAATTTAAGCCTTTGGCTGTAATGTTCTCTATCTTCGGTGTTATGACTGCCTGCTTGGGCAGCGGTACCTTTACTCAGGTAAATGCAATCACCTCTATTGTTAATGTATCCTTTGGCGTTTCCGAATACGTTGTAGCAGCAATCCTGACTGTTCTTGTTGCTGTTGTTATTATCGGCGGTCTGCAATCCATTGCTAACGTAGCAAGCAAGATTGTTCCTTTCATGGCTGCTGTTTATGTTATCGTAACCGTTTCTGTGCTGGTATTTTATGCTGATGCTCTTCCGGCAGCAATTAAGCTGGTTATCGACGGTGCCTTCAACGGTACTGCGGCAGCAGGCGGCTTTGCCGGTGCCGGAATTATGCTGGCAATGCGCAGCGGTATCGCCCGCGGTATTTATTCCAACGAATCCGGCTTGGGCTCTGCTCCTATCGTAGCAGCTGCAGCGAAAACCAAATGGCCTGCAGAACAGGGCCTTGTTTCTATGACCGGTACCTTTATCGATACCATCATTATCTGCACCATGACCGGCCTGTCCATCATCGTCAGCGGTGCCTGGACCGGCGACCTGAACGGTGCTGCTCTGACTGAGGCTGCTTTTGCTTCTGCTTTCCCGGCTGTTGCCAAGTATGTCCTGACCGGCGGCCTGGTACTATTCGCCTTCACCACTATTATCGGCTGGAGCTATTACGGCGAGCGTTGCGCAGAATATCTCTTCGGCGTAAAATGCATCATGCCTTACCGTATCGGTTACATCATTCTGGTAGGTCTGGGCGTATTCCTGAAGCTGGAAATGATTTGGATTATTGCCGATATCGTTAACGGTCTGATGGCTATTCCTAACCTGATTGCTTTGCTGGGCCTGAGCGGGGTAGTTGTTGCAGAAACCAAGCTGTACTTCGAGCATTGGGAAAAGGTTCACAGCCGTCGCAAACAGCTTGATGAGATTCGTGAAGATCTGGCAACTGAAAATAATTAATTAGTATTTACGAAAGCCATTGCGGAAATATGCAATGGCTTTTTTTCATTAAGTTTTTGTGTCATCTGTATTTTTATGTCTTTAGTGTGTTATAATATACATATCAAGATAATAGGAGAATAAAATGGTTTATGGTTTGTTAGCTTTGCTGGTGGTTCTGCTGGACCAGGCAACAAAGTATTATGTGGTAACACATTTTGCGTTAGGGGAGAGCGTACCGGTGATTAATAATGTATTTCACTGGACGTTTATACTGAATCGTGGTGCCGCCTTCGGCATGCTGGAGGGCAGCCGTTGGCTGTTCGTAATGATTGCGGTTGCTGTAATCGGCGGTGTCTGGTTTATGCGCCGTGAGATTGCCAAAAGCGGCGTAATGGCCTGCTGGGGAACAGCGCTTTTTGCCGGCGGTGCTTTGGGTAACCTGATTGACCGCACTACACGCGGTGTGGTAATTGACTTTTTTGATTTTCGTATCTGGCCGATATTTAATGTGGCCGATATAGCAATTTGTGTGGGAGTAGGTTTGATTATATGGAGCATATTGAAAACGGAGCTGCTGAGCAGCAACGATTGATTATAACTGAACAAGAGGCCGGACAGCGTGCCGATGTAGGCTTGGCGGCAATGCTGGAGCTTACACGCTCGAATATGCAGAAGCTGCTGGAGGAGGGCCGTGCTGTGCGCGGCAGCAAGGTGCTGAAATCCAACTACAAGCTGCGTCTGGGTGACGAAATTGATGTTACTCTGCCTGAGCCGCAGCCTCTGGATGTACAGCCGGAAAATATTCCTCTGGATATTATTTATGAGGATGAGGATGTTGTTGTTGTCAACAAAGCGCGCGGGATGGTAGTCCACCCGGCGGCCGGCAATTTAAACGGAACGCTGGTCAATGCGCTTTTGTATCACTGCAAAAACTTATCCGGTATCAACGGCGTTATCCGCCCGGGTATCGTGCACCGTCTGGATAAGGATACCAGCGGTATTATGATTTGTGCCAAGAATGATGCGGCGCATCTTTCTCTGTCGCAGCAGATACAGGCTAAAACCGCCCAGCGTACCTATCTTGCTGTAGTACGCGGCAACATAAAGACAGACAGCGGCGTGATTGAAACGCTTATCGCCCGTGATAAAAACGACCGTAAGAAAATGGCGGTTGTCAAAGAAGGCGGACGTGATGCTGTTACCGAATACGAGGTGCTGGAGCGCTTCGGCAAATATACTATTGTGCGCTGCCGCCTGCGAACGGGACGCACGCATCAGATTCGCGTACATATGGAGTATCTGGGCTATCCTTTGGTTGGTGACCCAAAATATTCTCCGATGAAAACTCCCTTCAGCATTCAGGGACAGGCTCTGCATTCGCAGACACTGGAATTTACCCACCCGCGTACGGGAGAACGCTTGAGCTTTGAAGCTCCGCTGCCGGAGGATATGCATAAGATTGTTACCCGCCTGCGCCTGGGACAGTTTAATTAGCAGAGTTCTGCCTTAGGGCAGTCTTGATAGCAGGTTAAAAAGCCTGAATAAAAATAAGAGGTGAGCCAAATGAGCAATTTTGTTAAAAAGAATGTTATTATGGATGCAGAGGCTATGCGTCGTGCAATTGTCCGTATTTCTCATGAAATTATCGAAAGAAATAAAG
>ENA-OQCZ01000210-OQCZ01000210.1-human-gut-metagenome-genome-assembly--contig:-NODE-210-length-19152-cov-3.558844_pt1 | contig 19152 bp, 24 predicted proteins | sample MGYA00242505_ERZ504594 | MGnify/ENA primary metagenome ERZ504594 (study PRJEB26092, sample SAMD00036329) | human gut metagenome | host: Homo sapiens | study: EMG produced TPA metagenomics assembly of... | reverse complement strand
CTCATCGTCCCATTTCAGCGTTGTCTTGGTATTATCCAGACCGGACTGTTCATCCTCCTTATAGATTACGTAGTATTTGCCGCCTTTTTCCGTCATCATACCCGTATACTTTTGTTCAGAAGCCTGAGCCTCACTACCCTCATCCTTCGTTGTACTCAAAATACGAATTTTTACCGGCTGCATAGTACTTGCCTCCATAAACAAGATAGAGCCTGCACCGTTTCGCCACACCATTATGATCGAAAGGTCGCAAGCCCTACAAGATTTTTGTCAATCTAATGCCATTAAACTTTTCTGCACTAAAAGACCTCTTATATTCTTCAATATTATATAACAGCTATAAAGTACAGTCAAGAAATTGCATAAGCAAGTGCAGGATTTACCATAACAGCAAGCTAAAAAAATTCAACCAAAAACGACAGAGTATACTGCCATAGTATAGCTCTGTCGTCAGCTTTTTAATATAAAATTTATTTTTTAGCTTCTTCCTTAGCTGCTTCTTTCTGCTGCGGCAGCATTACACTGAAATCATTCAGCAAAGGCTTCTCGCCGTTCAGCTTGAAAAGATATACGAAGCGGGCAGCAGGTTTTTTCTCTGCAACAACCTGATACAGCAGCACGTCTGCGCCATTATGCTTTTCAACAACAATCAGTTGATTGGTGGTCAGCTTACCGAAATCCTTAGCAAGCTGTGCGTGCATATTAGTGTATGCCTTTTCATCCCAGTTCTTTTGCATATCCTCGGTCATCATGGAGGTAACTGCCTTATAGTTGCCACCGTTGATAAATTTGTCAACAATAGCTTCCTCTGCATCCAAAACCTTGCCGTTGGATGCGCTGCAAACTGCGCTGACAGCCAGCATCATAATCATTGTAACCAGCATTAATATTTTTTTCACGGAAATTCTCCTCCCTATATGCTTAATATGTGTTTAATTATAGTCTTTCGTGCCAACAAGTGCAAGCGTTACCATAAAAACTTTACAAATCTTTTCCGCTAACGATAAAATTAAGCACAGCATTAAAGATTTTTGTTTTTCCATTCCGTCAGCTGGCTGCTAAAGGCTTCCCACTGCTGCGGCAATGCTTCCAGCGCCGCATCGGCCTTGGCCTGCTCCCAGCCGCTGAACAAGGCTGCTTCATAGCGCAGCTCTTTGATTTTGGGATGTGCCGCCACCAGCTTCTCTACCATCATGGTGTTGATATAATCATCGTGCAGCAGCCCCAGCATATCCTGCAGATACTTCAGGCTACGCAAAAGGCGTGCTTCCGGAGCCAGCTCCGGCACGCTCTGCAGTGCATAACGGAAGCGCTTGAGCTTGATGCGGATGCGGTGCAGCTGCTCCATATTATGCAAATCGGGATATTTTTCCGGCAGCTCCATCAGCTTGTCATACCAGTTACCGAAACGACGCGACAAAAACTCTGCCAATGTCAGCTCCCTTTCAGGCGCAGGCACGCTGTACAGCCACAAAAGCAAACGGGCCAGCTCCAGCGTCAAGCGGTTCAGCCTCAGTCCGCGCAGCGCCTTAGCTGCAGCCGTACCGCGCAGCTGCGTCAGCAAAGCCGTAAGCTGCGGCAGCGAAGCTTCCGCCTGCTCCCGGCTGCGCTGCAGACGCGAGCAAATTTGCAGCGCCACATCGTACTCCCGCACATCACCCAAACGATTGGTGCTCGCCTTCAGCACTCCCTGCCAATGCACCGCCTCCTGCTCAGGCAGCAGCGGCTTGCATAGAGTCAGCAGCGAGCGCAGACGTCTGAGCTTTACACGCAGCTGACGCAGCAGACTGCGTTCCGGGCCACGGCTCAAAACCTCCTGCCACAGCTTGCTTACATAATAAACCTGCCAGGGAAGATGACAATACAGCAGGCTCATAGCGCTGTCGGCATCGTAGGCCGCCAGCTGCTTTTGGTCAAAACAGCCGCGCAACTGGTCCAGTCGCTGCGAAAAATCCGGCTCCTCCAGCACAAATTTTGTTTTGGAGGCCAGCAGCTTCTGCAGCAGGCTGTCGACAGCCTCTGCAGCTTCCGCATTGTGATATTCGAATTCGATAATGATATCCGCTATCGCCAGCAGCTTATCGCTCACAAGCAAAGTGCCCCAGGCACAATACAAGCGCACACCGTCAATATTTTCCGGCGTAAAACGTGTCAGGCGATATTTGTACATATCATTATCGTTAAAATATTTTTCTTTGATTTTTACCTTTACGGTACTGCCAGGCAACAGCCTTTTCGCAAGATTAAGCAGCTGCGCCTGGTTTTTTACTTCCAGTCCATGCAGACACAGCTTGTGTTTCATGTCATCTACCTCCCGGACTTTGACGCTTATTTGTTCTTCGGCACAATTTCCAGCCAATAATTATCGGGGTCGGTAATAAAGTAAATTCCCATAGCAGGATTTTCGTAGCAGATGCAGCCCATTTCCTTATGCTTAGCATGCGCTGCTTCGTAATCATCTACCAAAAATGCCAGATGGAATTCATTTTCGCCTAGATTATAAGCTTCCTTGCGGTCACGCAGCCAGGTAAGCTCCAACAGATGCGGAGTTTTGCCGTCCGTCAGATATACCAGAATAAAGCTGCCGTCCTCGGCCACCTTACGGTGATCATCCTTCAGGCCCAAGGCCTCCTCGTAAAACTTCAGGCTTTTTTCCAAATCCAATACGTTAAAGTTGTTATGTGCGAAAGTAAATTCCATATTGTACACCTCTCATTAAATTATATTACATATTTAAAAAAATACTACCTGCTTCAAGAGCAGAGCAGCTAAAGCAATACCTGCTGCCAGCTTGCCGAGCATTGCAAAAAAGCGCATCTTCGCTGCCGTCCACGCCAACTGCATAGCAGCCGCCGAAACACCCGTATGCGCCAGCTCATAGGCAAACGCAGCCGCAAAGGCACCGGCCATACCGCCGAGCAATGAGCCTAATATCGGAAAAATCAATGTACCGAGCAGAGTGCCGGCAAAGCTTCCCAAGGCAATGAAAATAACAGCGAACCAAGAAACTTTACTGCGTTTGATGCCGAAAAGGCCGACGCAGAACTCCCAAAATTCACCCAAAGCATAAATGAGTACCATAGCAGACAGCAATCTGCCGTTAAAATAAAGTACCTCATCAAAAAAAGCAAACATCAACGATGTCAGTAAAAGCAAAGTATTCCCCGGAAGGTCAAATATTGTCAGTATCGGTCCCGATACAGCTATGAAGATTGCAAATATACGCTCAACCAGCAGTTCCATAACATGCCTCCGTCTATTTATATTGTATTAATTATACCACATCCATAAACATACAAGTTTACTAAAGTGTCACGAGAATTAGAAATAAATGTAAAATCGTTGTGCGGTATTGCAGAAAATGCTAAAATTAGTTAAGCTAAAAATTTCTTAACCAAGGAGGTTCCCTCGTGAACGATATATTGCTTACTCTTAAACCATGGTACCCTTCAATAAGTGCCTTTCTTTTCTTTACCGTTGTCCGCTACATTTATAAAAACTTTTTCATCCGCCTTTTACGCCGTCTGAATAACAAGGTATCCTTCGGCTACGGCGAGTATTTTCTTAACGCCTTTGAGACACCTATCAACATTGCACTCTTTATTATCGCGTTCTATGCGGCAATCAACCTGTCGCCGTTGGCATCAGTACACGATTTCAGCTTTACCGACCGCATTCTGCGAACGATCATTGTCACCAACTTTTTCTGGGGCCTGTATAACCTGATTGATACAACGCACGGCGTTTTCTTCGATTTGCTGGAAAGATTCGGTATCCAGACCGATGAAGCCATCGCTAACATTCTAGCGACTGTTTTCCGTATAATTATCATCATGCTGGGCTTTGTAACCGTAGCCCGCGAATGGAATTATGACATCAGCGCCTTCATCGCCTCCCTAAGCATCGGCTCTTTGGCTGTTGCATTTGCAGCCAAGGATGCGTTGGCCAACGTTTTCGGCAGTATGATAATCCTGCTCGATAAGCCCTTTAAAATCGGCGACTGGATTAAAGCCAACGGCATCGAAGGTATCGTAGAAAGCGTTTCCTTCCGCAGCACCTGTATCCGCACCTTTCCGCAGGAGCTTGTTTATATTCCGAACTCCCTCCTCAGCAACACGCCGATTACCAACTATACGCTGCGCGAACGTCGCCGCATCGACTTTACGCTTGGCCTGACCTACGGTACAACGGCTGCCCAAATCGAGGAATTTATCTTCAAGCTGAAAAATTATCTGGAGGATCTCACGCTTATTGATGAAAATGATGTACGCGTTCATTTTGTCACCTATAACAGCAGCAGCCTTGATATACGTGTTGTCTGCTACGCCAAAACAGGCAAGCACCTCGAATACCTCAACATTATGCAGGAAATCAACCTGCATACATTGGAACTGCTTGAAGAGGTGGGCGTAAGCTGTGCCTTCCCCAGCACCAGTCTTTATTTTGAAACTCCGCTGCAGGAAAATGTTACCGAACAGCCTGCCAAAGCACAATCCGAAGCTGATAAACCAAAAGATAACAGCACCTCTGCCAACTGCTAATTCACTATTATTTTGCAGAAAAATTTTGCAAACTGAGTTATAATAAAATAAAGAATAATTTTCCGTTTTATCTCAGTTTATATTTACAGGAGGCTGCCTATGACTAACAACATTAAGCAAGCTATTATTATCGGCGGCGGTCCCGCCGGAGTAAGTGCTGCTCTTTATCTGGCGCGCGCCGGTCAAAAGGTATGCATCATTGAAAACGGCCCCGGCGCACTGGCCAAGGCACATAAAATCGACAACTATTACGGCATTGCCGCTTCCGGCGCCAAGCTTTATGCAGCAGGACTGGAGCAGGCACGTTCTCTGGGCGTAGAAATTTTGCAGGATGAGGTTCTCGGCGTTGAATACACCGACTGCTTCACGCTCAGTTTAAAAAACACAGCCGTGCAGCTGCAGACAGAAGCTCTTATTTTAGCTACCGGCAGCAAGAATATTACGCTCAATCTTCCCGGACTTATCGAGCTGGAGGGCAAGGGCATAAGCTATTCGCCGTCTGCGACGGCTTCTTCTTCCGCAAAAAAGCGGGTGGCGGTTTTAGGCAACGGTGCCTACGCTCTGCATGAGGCAGCTTATCTTAAACAGCTGGCAGGCAGCGTCACCATCCTGACCAACGGGCAAAGCGGCGACGCAGCCAAGGCTGCAGGCTTTGAGGTAAACACCTCTGTGCTGCAGGCAGTAGAAGGCAACGGCAAGCTCAGCAGCATCCGCTTTACCGACGGCAGCACGCTTGCCGTCGACGGCTTGTTCATCGCTCTTGGCACAGCAGACAGCACCGATATGGCGCGCAAGCTCGGCGCAGAGCTGAACGGACGCTTCATCCGTATCGACGGCGACGGAGCGACTAACATCCCCGGACTTTTCGCTGCCGGCGACTGCACGGGAGGCTTGATGCAGGTGGCTAAGGCAGTACACGAGGGCGCACGCGCAGGCCTGACAGCGTTAAAGTTTTTGCGCCAACATAAGACAGAAGAAACATAACTAAAATTTTTACCAAAACACTTAAGGAGTGATAATTATGGCATTAGAAATTACTACAGCAAACTTTGAGCAGGAGGTTACCAATTCTACCCAAACAGTTCTCGTTGATTTTTGGGCATCCTGGTGCGGCCCCTGCCGTATGCAAGCTCCGATTCTGGAAGCATTTGCTCAGGAGCACAGCGATATCAAGATTACCAAATGCAACGTTGATGATAATCCGGAGCTGGCAGAAAAATTTGCTATTATGAGCATCCCCAGCCTGCTGGTTTTCAAAAGCGGCAAGCTGGTAAAATCCGCAGTCGGCCTGCACGATAAGGAAGCGTTGGCAGCACTGTTAAAATAAGCCGCTGCTTAATTTCTTGACGAAAAAATCCCGGTTATGGTTTTTGAAGGAACCATGCCGGGATTTTCTTTGTTTTGAAGCATAAAAAGAACTCCCTACGAAGCACTGCATGAGCAGAGCACGTAGAGAGTTCTTTATTTTTTCTTTTTGCCGTGCCGCTTACGCAGCACGGCTTATTTTTTATTAAGCAAGAATTTTATTCCTTGCCTGCCAGCTTTTTGTAGCCGTCCAGACGAGTCATAGCGTCTTTCTCGGTCTTTTCGAACAATGCTTCCGCAGTATCCGGGAACATCTTCTGCAGAGAGCTGAAACGAACTTCGCCCATAAGGAAGTCACGGAAGTTTGCGGTAGGCTCTTTGCTGTCCAGAATGAACGGATTCTTGCCTTGCTCCTTCAGTTCCGGATTGAAGCGGTAGGTTGCCCAGTAACCGCAGTCAACAGCACGTTTTTCTTCGAGCTGGCTGCAGCCCATGCCAACCTTCAGGCCATGGTTGATGCAAGGTGCGTAAGCAATAATCAGGGACGGGCCGTCATAAGCCTCTGCTTCGGCAATAGCCTTCAGAGTCTGGTTCTTGTCGGCGCCCATAGCAACCTGTGCAACATATACATAGCCATAGCTCATAGCCATCATGCCAAGGTCTTTCTTCTTGGTCTTTTTGCCGCTGGCAGCAAATTTAGCGATTGCCGCAGTCGGAGTAGATTTGGAGGATTGACCGCCGGTGTTGGAATATACCTCGGTATCAAATACCATAACATTGACATTCTCGCCGGATGCCAGTACATGGTCCAGACCGCCGTAGCCGATATCATAAGCCCAGCCGTCACCGCCGAAGATCCAGTGGCTGCGTTTAACAAAGAATTGCTTCTCATCATACAGAGCAGCGCATTTATCGCAGTTGTCTTTGTATTTTTCCAGTACAGCAGTCAGCGCTTCGGCACGCTCACGGGTGCCTTCGCTGTCGTCGACATGCTCCAGCCAATCGGTCAGCGCAGCCTTGAGATCCTCAGGCAGCTCGCCTTCCAGCATAGCTTTTACCATGTCTTCTACACGCTCACGGGATTGTTTAACGCCCAGGAACATACCTAAGCCATATTCAGCGTTATCCTCGAACAGGGAGTTTGCCCAGCTCGGACCATGACCTTTGCAGTTTTTGGTGTACGGCATGGACGGAGCGGATGCACCCCAGATAGAGGTACAGCCGGTTGCATTGGCAATCATCATACGGTCGCCAACCAGCTGGGTTACGAGCTTAGCATACGGAGTTTCGCCGCAGCCTGCGCACGCACCGCTGAACTCAAGCAGCGGCTGCTCGAACTGAATACCCTTCATGGTCTTCTTGTTGAGCGGATTTGCCTTTGGAGCAACCTCCTTCTGGCTGTATTCCCATGCAGCAGCTTTATCAAGCTGAGTATCGAGCGGCTTCATAACGAGAGCTTTGGCTTTCGGAGCCGGGCATACCTGAGCGCAGTTGCCGCAGCCGGTGCAATCCAGCGGGGAGATGCTCATGCTGAACATCAGGCCTTTAGCGCCGATAGCCGGCTTGCTCGGCAGAGTTGCCGGAGCCTTGGCAGCTTCTTCCTCGGTCATGAGAACCGGACGGATAGCAGCATGCGGGCAAACGAAGGCGCACTGGTTACATTGGATACAGGTGTCCATCTGCCATTCCGGTACGTCAATAGCGATGCCGCGTTTTTCGTAAGCAGCAGTACCGCTCGGGAAGGTGCCGTCTGCATAATCAGCAAAAGCACTTACCGGCAGCTTATCGCCTTCCAGCTTGTTCATCGGAACGAGCAGCTTGTCAATGAACTCGTTGCCGGTTGCAGCTTGGGCAGCAGTATCGCCGGCCTCAGCCCAGCTTGCGGGAACGTCAACGGCAACAATAGCATCAATGCCTTTGTCGATAGCAGCATTGTTCATGTCGACAATGTTCTGGCCTTTCTTGCCGTAGGAATGCTCAACAGCATCCTTCAGGTATTTAACAGCGTCAGCCAGAGGAATAATATCAGCCAGCTTGAAGAAAGCGGACTGCATAATCATGTTGATGCGGCCGCCCAGACCGATTTCCTGAGCAATCTTAACAGCATCAATGATGTAGAATTTGATATCGTTCTTCGCGATGTAGCGTTTGAGCTGACCGGGCAGCTGTGCGTCGAGCTCCTCAGCGCTCCAGTTGCAGTTCAGCAGGAAGGTGCCGCCTTTTTTCAGGCCTGCGGTTACATCATATTTATGAACATAGGACTGATTGTGTACTGCAACAAAATCGGCAGCATCAATCAGGTACGGTGCCATAATCGGGGTATGACCGAAGCGCAGATGGGAAACGGTTACGCCGCCGGATTTTTTACTGTCGTAGGAGAAGTAGCCTTGAGCGTACATATCGGTGTGGTCACCGATGATTTTGATAGCGCTCTTGTTGGCGCCTACGGTACCATCACTGCCCAAGCCCCAGAATTTGCAGCCCTTAGTGCCTGCAGGAGTTACGTCTACGCCTGCTACGCACGGCAGAGAGGTATTGGTTACATCATCAGTGATGCTGATGGTGAAGTTGTTTTTCGGTTCTGCACTTGCCAGATTATCGAATACAGCTACGATATCGCCGGGCAGCAGATCTTTGGAGCCCAAGCCGTAACGGCCGCCGATAATCATAGGCTTGCGGTCGCTTGCATAGAAGGCAGCACGTACATCAAGATACAGCGGTTCGCCGAAAGCGCCCGGTTCTTTGGTGCGGTCCAATACAGCGATGCGTTTTACGCTTTGCGGAATTGCGCCCATGAAGTGCTCGATGCTGAACGGACGATACAGGTGAACTACGAGTACGCCAACCTTTTTGCCTTCTGCGTTGAGCTTTTCAACAACAGTGCGGACGGTTTCGGAAGCAGAGCCCATGATGATGATGATATCTTCTGCATCCTCAGCGCCGTAATAGTTGAACAGATGATATTCACGGCCGGTCAGCTTACTGATTTCGCCCATGTAATTCTCTACGATTTCCGGCAGAGCATTGTAATAGGTGTTAACAGCCTCGCGAGTCTGGAAGTAAATATCCGGGTTTTGTGCGGTGCCGCGGATAACAGGATTATCCGGGTTCAGGCCGCGTTTACGGAATGCATCTACCGCATCCTTATCCAGCAGCTTTTCAAGATTAGCATAATCCATAACCTCAATCTTCTGGATTTCGTGGGAGGTACGGAAGCCGTCGAAGAAGTTCAGGAACGGTACGCGACCTTTGATAGCACTCAAATGTGCTACGCCTGCCAGATCCATAACCTCTTGTACGCTGCCTTCAGCCAGCAATGCAAAGCCGGTCTGACGGGTAGCCATAACGTCCTGATGGTCACCGAAGATAGACAGAGAGCTTGTTGCCAGTGCACGTGCGGAAACGTGGAAAACTGCGGGCAGCAGCTCGCCGGCCATTTTATACATATTAGGAATCATCAAAAGCAAGCCTTGAGATGCGGTGTAGGTAGTAGTCAGCGCACCTGCCTGCAGGGAGCCGTGAACTGCGCCGGAGGCACCTGCCTCGGACTGCATTTCCATCAGCTTAACGGTTTGCCCGAAAATGTTCTTTTTGCCTTGGGCAGCCCATTCATCGACAACCTCAGCCATCGGTGAGGACGGAGTAATAGGATAAATTGCAGCAACATCGGTAAATGCGTAGGAAATATACGCAGCAGCTGTGTTGCCGTCCATTGTTTTCATTTTTACCATTGGATTCCCTTCTTTCTTGAAATCACAAAATTACTTGACCTTAATTTTTACAGGAAAAACTTTCCGGTTCATATAATTAGTATACACTATTCAGCCTTGTTTGTAAAATATCTGCATAAATGTATACAGCATTTTTGCGTAAATAAAATGTGAAAAAAGATGCCGCCGGTTAAGCAGCATCTTGAAAATATTTATGCTTCCAGATAAATCGCACTGTCAAGTTTTTCGGTCACATAGCCGATAATCTGTGTGCTCGGAGCAACAGCCCGCAGCTCTGCCAGACAGCCTTCTGCCTCCGCCGCGGGAACAGCACACAGCAGGCCTCCGCTCGTCTGCGGGTCGTAAAAAATATCCTGCAGCGCACGCGCGACAGCTCCCACAACACGCACACCTGCTTCGGCAAAATCACGGTTACGATAGGCGCCGGCAGGAATAAAGCCCATATCCGCCATCTCGTATGCTTCCTCGTGATAGGGCACAGCCTGCGCCTTCAGGTGCACGGTAACGCCGCTGCCCTGCGCCATCTCCAGACTGTGGCCCAAAAGCGCAAAGCCTGTCACGTCGGTGCAGGCATGCACACTGTATTTCACAAGCACATCATGCGCATATTTATTGAGCGTACTCATCTGCACATACAGCTTATCGAGCAGCTCCTGCTCTACTAAGCCGGCCTTTGCCGCCGTCGTCAGAATGCCTACGCCCAAGGGCTTTGTCAGCAGCAGTACGTCACCGGGTTGTGCGCCGCTGTTCGTCCACACATTTTCAGGCTTCACAAAGCCTGTCACCGCCAAGCCGTAAATCGGCTCCGCGCCGTGAATGGTGTGGCCGCCGGTGATAATTGCACCTGCTTCATAGGCCTTGGCATAACCGCCGCGCAAAATCTCCTGCACGGGTGCCTTGTCCATTTTCTCGGGAATGCACATGATATTCAGCGCCAGCTTCGGTTCACCGCCCATAGCATAAACATCACTCAGAGCGTTCGTCGCCGCAATCTGTCCGTACATAAACGGATTATCGACAATCGGCGGAAAGAAATCTGTTGTCTGCACAATCGCCAGATCGTCACTCACCCGATAAACACTGGCATCATCGCTTTTATCGTAGCCCACTAAAAGATTAGGATCATAATGCGTCTGAAAGCCTGCCAGCAGATTGCACAGCGTACCGGCACCGACCTTGGCCCCGCAGCCGGCACAGCTCGCCAGCTTCGTCAGCTTTACTTCGTTTTCCATAGCTCAAACCTCCGCTTATTCGGCAGCAGTATACAAAACCTCGTAGCCATTCTCCCGCTCACGCACTATCTGCTCCAGCTCCGGTGTCTGCAAAGACGTTGCATCTTCCAGCACCTCTGTTTTAAAAAATACGCAGGTACCGCAGCTGCTGCTCAGCTGCGCGGCACAGGACGCACCTGCGCCTGCCAGCCGCGCTCCGTGCACAGATGCTGAAAGCGCACCGCACCGAAGTGCGAAAAGAACGTTGCAATATACTGCATCATTTGCTCAGGGACAGAGTAAATTCGCCGTCCTGCTCCGTTACCGCAACCTTATAGCCCTGATGCTGTGCGTAGCGTGTTACATTTTCCTTGGAGGTATTATTATCCACGATTACCTCATAAGAAGCCTCGCCGCTCATCATCGCCTGACGCGTCAGGATAACAGGTTCGGGACAGGAAAGTCCTCTTGCATCAATAGTTTTCATAGCGTTTCCTCACTTTTTATATGTATTCAGATAAGCAATCATAGTAACAACAACAATACCGATAACAACAGCAATCTGACCGTTGGCAGTAGGACCGTTGCCGCTGGATGCCAAACCGAAGTTATGCGCAAAGGCCGCGCCCACGATAAAGCCCAGCAAAGTTACTGCGCTGTCGGAGTTACCTTCGCCGGACAGCACCAGCTGACGCATCGGGCAACCGCCCAAGAGTACGCAGGCAAAACCCGCCAAGAAAAGTCCCAGCACGTTCCACAGCGCATCGGTGTGCGCAATAGGCTGCGCCGCAAAGCCCACCTTGAAAAAGGCACCGCCTGTTACAGAGGTCAGCACAACATTGCAAGCAGCAGCTGCCGCAACAACAGCCACAAAGCCCCACAGCATTTTAGTTTCTCTAAAGAGAATAAAATCGCGGATACCGGCAATCATGCAGAAGCGTGTGCGCTGCGTAAGATAACCGACTGCTACTGCAGCAATCAGGCTCACAGCAACAGCCGCATGCTTGGCACCGGGGCCGCCGCCTGCATTAGTAAAGTGTATGAAGGCCGGTGCGGCAACGAGCAGCACCAACAGTACAACGGCAATCACCGACATAATACTGCCTTCCGCCGCCGTCATCTTATAGGTACGCTTCAGGCTGTAGCCTCGGTTCAGGAAGAAAATTCCGTCATAAATTCCTGCCGCAAAGCCAACCAAGCCGACAACAGCGTTCAAGTCACCGCCGGCAATACGCAACAGCATTCTGAACGGGCAGCCCAAAAACATCAGACAGCCGATCATCGCAAAAAAGCCCAGCACAAAACGTGTCAGCGGAGAGCTGCCACCCTTCGGCGAAAACTCGCCGTGCATATAAGCTGCAGCCAAGGCGCCCAGCACCAGACCGCTGATTTCCGGACGGATGTACTGCACAGCCTTTGCGGCATGCAAGCCCAAGCCACCAACAGTATCACGCAAAAAACAGGCAATACACAGGCCCATGTTGGCCGGATTGCCGAAAAACACCAGCATTGCTGCCACCAGGCCGATAATCGCACCTGTTGCAACAATCGTTACTTGTTCATTTTTCATAAAAAGCCTCCCCAAAATATTTCTTCGACAAAAGTATATCATAGCCCGCATGCTTATACCAATATCATTTATAGATAAAGCTGATTGATTTATTAGCTTTTCAGATAATTATATGATAGAATAGGCGTAACATGAGGAGGTACGGAAAATGCAGCAAATTTATCTCGACAACGCCAGCACCACCTTTCCCAAGCCACAGGCAGTTGCTGACGCAGTTTATCAATATATTACACATGCAGGTACCAACATCAGCCGCGGTACCTGCGCGACCACTACCGAGGACCTTGTTTTTGCCACTCGCGAGCAGCTTTGCCGCTTTTTCGGCGGCGAGGACAGCAAAAATGTTGTCTTTACGAAGAACATTACCGAAAGCCTGAATATCATCATCAAGGGACTGCTGCACAGCGGCGACCATGTGCTTGTTACCGCTATGGAGCACAACGCCGTCATGCGTCCGCTCCAGCAAATCGGCACAGAGCTTACTACTGACAACGCTCCCACCGATGCCATTACCTTCAGCCGCATCCCCTGCGACGCAGATGGTGCACTGCGTTTAGACGCTTTGCCGCAGCTTGTGCGCCCCAACACCAAAGCAATCATCATGACGCACGCCAGCAATGTCTGCGGCACGCTGCAGCCCTTGGCGGCAATCGGCAGCTTCTGCCAAAAGCATAACCTGAAATTCATCGTCGACAGTGCGCAAAGTGCCGGCGTCGTTCCCATCAACATGCAGGAAATGCACATCGACGCTCTCGCCTTTACGGGGCACAAGGGACTTTTGGCACCGCAAGGAATCGGCGGCTTTGTGCTGCTTGAAAGCATGATTGACGAAATAACACCGCTCATCGTCGGCGGCACCGGCAGCCTCAGCCATACGGAGCACCCCCCCCGCTTCATGCCAGATAAATTCGAAGCAGGCACGCTCAACCTTCCGGGCATCGCCGGTCTGCACGCTTCCCTCAGCTGGCTGCAGCAGCAGGGCATTGATAAAATCCGCACGCACGAGCTTACGCTTACGCAGCAGTTTTTAGACGGACTGCAACAATCAGAAGCGCAAAACTTATTGCGCATTGTCGGCAAAAGGAACTGCAGCGAGCGCATAGGTGTTGTTTCTATCAGTACAGATATAACAGATATCGCAGAGCTGGCCTTCATCTTAGCGGACAGATACGCCATCGCCACACGCGTAGGCCTGCACTGCGCCCCCAACGCTCACAAAACGCTCGAAACCTATCCCACGGGTACGCTGCGCTTTTCCTTCGGTTGGCACAATACTGCCGAGGAAGTCAATATTGCTCTGCAAGCATTGAAAGAGGTGCTCGCCCATGGACTTTAAACAGCTGCAAAGCTTTGTCACCGTAGTGCAGGAGGAAAGCTTCACGCAGGCTGCAGGCAGGCTTTTCGTGTCGCAGTCCACAGTCAGCACGCACATCCACCAGCTGGAAAGCGAGCTTAACACCAAGCTGATTCTGCGTACTACCAAAAGCCTGCAGATAACACCCAAGGGACAGCAAGCTTTAACGAATACGCACTGAATATTCTGGAGTTAAAGGAGCGCATGATTCAGGCCTGCTCCATCGAAAGCCGGCGTATCATCCACCTCGGTGCCTCCACCATCCCCTCAGCTTATATCCTGCCGCAGCTTTTAGCCGACTTCGGCAAGCTGCATCAGGATATTTACTTCATCATTCACCAGAGTGACAGTCAAGGCATCATCAACGGCCTGAAGGACGGACTTTTCAACCTTGGCTTTATCGGCATGAGCTGCGAGGACAGCGACTTCTGCTGCCAGCCTTTCTGCAAGGATCGCATGGTAGTCATAACTCCGGTCAACGAGCATTTTCTGCAGTATAAGCAACAAAAGGAAAATGTGCTGCCGGAGCTTTTACGCGAGCCGCTGATTCTGCGCGAAAAGGGCAGCGGCAGCAAAAAAATGGCAGATAACTTTCTGGCGCACAGCGGTATTTCCGAGGACGAGCTGCAGATTATTGCCCGCGTCAACGATCAGGAAACCATCAAAAACCTTGTCGCCGGCGGCATGGGAATTTCCATTATCTCGGAAAAGGCAGCGCACAACTTTCTGCAGGAAAAACGTTTGCTGGTCTTCGAGCTGCCACAGGCCTTTTCCGAACGCAGCCTCTACCTCATCTACCGCAAAAATTATCTGCTGCCAAGCTACGTCAAGGAATTTCTCGGCTTCATCAGCCAAAGCAAATTATAAGCATAACAAAACGAGTACGCACAGGACGAATCCCGGCGTACTCGTTAATTTTTACATATTTACTTGACGATTGTCACAGGCACATCAGCGTTTTCCACTATGACGCTGCTGACACTATTGCGGAACAAGCCTTCCAAAACTCCCATGCCTCTGCTACCCAGCACGATACCGTCACATTCCTGCTCACCTACAGCACGCAGGATACTTTCGGCAATATCGTTGTCGTTTTCCAGCAAATAGGTACAGTCAATGTTCTTGCCGCTGAGAATCGCATGTGCGGCATCAAGCACTTCATCACCCATCTGAACATACAGGCAATCGCTTCCAAATTCCACAATATGCTGTTTCATTCTGCCGGAAAGCACCGTCATAACCACCAGCGAGCCGCGCGTATAGCTTACAAGCTCACAGGCATATTCCAATGCTCTCCAGGAATGCTCCGTACCGTCAATAGGTACAAGAATGCGTTTCAGCATTTTATTTTACAATCAGCACAGGTACATTTGCATATTGAGCAACCTTAGAGCTTACGCTGCCAAGGAAGAATTCAGCAATACCGGAAAGGCCACGGCTGCCGATTACAATTGCATCTGCGCCGGTCTTTTTAGCCATAGCAATGATGCGTTCGGACGGATGGCCAACCTCCAGGCTGAATTTGGTTTCGCCTTCGTAGGTGCTCAGACGCTCCTGTGCCATTTCGAGAACCTTGTCACCGATTTTCTCCAGCTCACTGTTGCCCTGGCTTACAGTTGCGTGATCCAGAGGCACTGCCAGCAAAGCAGCATTGTTATATGGTTGGATTACATTGATTACATGCAGTTCGCCGCCAAACTTTTTGCCAAGCTCTACAGCAGTATCCAGTGCTCTCCAGGAGCCTTCACTGCCATCTACAGGAACAAGAATCTTTTTAAACATAACAACACACCTCCATAATAATGCACATGTTGTAATTTATTTATTATATTTTTTACAAGAAGAGGCTTTTTTTCTTCTTACGTTATATATTCTGCTTTAGCGCAAAAAATCCTGCCTGAATTACTCGCGGCCGCGATTTTTTCTTTTTTCGTGGATGCGGGCAGATTTCTTGCTGAACTTTTTCGGTTCGTCAGCCAGCTTTGCCAACTCGGAAGGAGATTGCTCCTTAGCCTCGGCAAAGTTTTCGCCCTTCACAAAGCGGAAATAAATCGCAATGCCGGCAATCAGCACCAGAGGAATGCTGCCGATAATATAACGGTAGCTCTGCGGTGCAGCCATTGTGATAAAGTCATAGATAACGATACATGCAGGCACCAGAATAATCTGTCCCACGCGGGCGAGGAAGCCGTCCTTACCCATAAAGCGCACTACCATGCCATAAGCCAAAAAGGCTACCGCAAAGGAAACGAAAGACATAAATACCAAAAACGCAAAAAACTCAAAATTCATCTAAAAAAGCACCTTCCTTAATTCTTCTGTCCGCAGGCACGGGCACCAATGACGCGCGCAGCCCAGACACCGCTGGCACTCGCCTGCGATAATCCGCGTGTAATACCGGCACCGTCGCCTACCGCAAACATATTCGCAACCTTGGTTTCCAGATTACTGTCCAGTTCGAGGCGTGCGCTGTAGAATTTCACCTCTACGCCGTAAAGCAGCGTATCCGCATTTGCCATACCTGGAGCAATCTTATCCAACGCATAAATCATTTCAATAATATCATCAAGATGGCGTTTAGGCAAGACCAAACTTAAATCTCCCGGCGTTGCACTGAGCGTCGGTTTGGTAAAGCTCTTAAGCATACGCTTTTCATTCGTGCGTCTGCCCTTGACCAGATCGCCGAAGCGCTGCACCAGCACTCCGCCTCCCAGCATGTTGGAGAACGAAGCGATGCGCTTGCCGTACTGCAGCGGCTCGTGGAAGGGTTCGGTGAACTTGCTGCTCACCAAAAGCGCAAAGTTGGTGTTCTTGCTGTGCATTTTGGGGTCGCGGTAGCTGTGGCCGTTAACCGTAATAATGCCGTCCGTGTTTTCCGCAACCACATAGCCGTAGGGATTCATACAGAAGGTGCGCACAACGTCATTATAAAGCGAGGTGCGGTACAAAATTTTTTGCCTCATACACCTCGTCGGTGATATGCTTGAACACCTCTGCCGGCACCTTCCACGCGCACGCCGATATCCACCTGATTGTTGATAAAATCAAGGCCCATCTTGGCGCACTGCTCAGTGTACCATTCCGCACCGGCGCGACCGGGAGCGGCAATCAGATACTTGCAGGCAACCTTCTCGCCCTTGTTCAGCTCCAGCACGAAGGTTCCGTCCTCCTGACGGCAAATTTCTTCAACCGCGGTATTGCAGCGGATTTCAATCTTATCCTCCAAAAACTTATGGATGTTTTCCATAATCACGAGGTTGTTTTCCGTACCCAGATGGCGTACCTTGGCGTTCAGCAGATGCAAGTCGTATTTCAACGCCTGCACGCCTATTTTGCTGTTCTTGGTAGAAAAATATTCACCGGGAGCACCATGACGGCAGTTCAGCTCATCAACATAATCAATCAGCTCTATAACCTTGTCCTCCGGCAGATATTCGTTCAGCCAGCCGCCGAATTCCGTCGTAAAAATTATATTTGCCGTCCGAAAAAAGCACCGGCACCGCCAAAACCGCGCATAATGCTGCAGGGGTTGCAGTTAATGCAGTGGTCAACCTTCTTGGCTGCCAGCGGGCAGAAGCGCTTTTCGATCGTATTGCCGGCCTCCAGCATAATAACCTTCAGTTGCGGATACTTCAGCACAAACTCATAGGCGGCAAAAATTGCGGCAGGACCGCCACCGATAATGGCTACATCATACATAAATTCTCCTCCTCGTCATATCCCATAAAAAAACCGCAGCCTCATTTTTTAACTGCGGTTTATCAGCTTATTGCTGTTGTTCCTGCTGCTTGCGCAGGTAGCTTGGCTGCGGCGAGCCGTTTCTGATATCCTTGTATCCCTCTGCCGCCTTACGCATAAAATCTGTTACCAGATAATCAACCTCACCCATCACCACTAAGGCATGGGTTGCATTCTTTTCCAAGAAAGGCAGAATCTTTTCGAGGTTCTCCTTTTTATCTACCAGCTCCACAACAACCGGGAAATTGGCATTGCCGCTGATAAATGTGCTGACAGCACGGCCGACCCCGCGCACCTTGCTGGCATAGCCTTCAATACCCTTGATAACAGTACCGCCGGCAAGGCCCAAAGAGCGTGCTTCACGCAAAATTGCTTTATAAAGCGGAATATCCTCAAAGAGAACATCCTCGCCTGTATAAATCTTTAAATACGAGGTTTTGTTAAATTCTAAAGCCATGGTTCTACACCTCCAGCCATCATTTCATTTTTGCTTATATTATTATAATTCGGCGCTAAGTAAACAATTCCTGCAATATACAGGCAAAAAATTCTTATCATTGCATTTAGGACTTGTCAGCAGAACGATAATACTTTATGATATAAGCGTATGATTTGATTATTGAAAGAGGGTATAAAGCATGACAAAATTACATACCGGACTTACCGGCACCGCTAACGTAACCGTAACCGAGGCTAATATTGCCGCTACTATGAAAAGCGGCTCCCTGGCTGTTTTTGCAACTCCCGCTATGTGCGCACTTATGGAGGAAGCTGCCTGCGCCGCAGTCAACGCTCATCTGGAGGAAGGCAGCGGCACTGTAGGCATCAGCTTGAATATTACGCATGACCGCGCTACCGCTATGGGCGACAGTGTTACCGCTACCGCTAAGCTGACTGCGGTTGACGGACGCAAGCTGACCTTTGAGGTTAGTGCTGCGGACAGCAAGGGGGTTACCGGTAAGGGTACGCATGAGCGTTTTATTATTGATAATGAAAAGTTTATGGCAAAGGTGAATAGATAATTCGGGGATTTTTAAAGGCGTTCTACCGTATGGTAGGACGCCTTTTGGTGTTTAATGTGCTGTTACGCTGTCAGCTTGGAGGCAAGCTCGCGCACCTCTGCTTCCGAAAGCTTGGAAAGGCGAACTGTTCTTTCGATGCTTTCGCCTTCGCTCAAAAGATCTTTGGCAAACTCCAATCTGCTGGCATACATACCCTTCTTTTCAGCTTTTTTCGCAGCTTCTTTTTCTCTTTTTGCTACAAATTTTTCAAATACATCGCCCATGTTCGTCAACCCCCTTTTCTGTTTCCTTAAAATATCTTGCCTTTTCTGCTAATTCCGGATAATACATATCATTCGGATTACTACAGTTGAAATCGTGCATCAGGCGTCCGAGTGGTGTGTTGTCCTTAATTTTATTATTTACATAGATGATATGCGAACCATCCGCAAAAGCTACATTGTTTTCTTCGATTATTCTGTTGATGTGGTATATTGGCAATCCGCCCTTCAGCACATCATACTGCGTGATAAAGATAACGTAATTATCCGGTAATTTTTGGTATACTTCACCCTTTGGCAAGCTGTGAGCGTCCAGCAGGCTCAAATGATAGCGCGCTCTGCGTGCTGCAGCGCCACTGCTGTGGTTCTGTACTTCTACATTGAAGAGCTTACCGTTTTCTTCCTGCGCCAAAATGTCCA
>ENA-OQCZ01000209-OQCZ01000209.1-human-gut-metagenome-genome-assembly--contig:-NODE-209-length-19186-cov-8.057296_pt1 | contig 19186 bp, 18 predicted proteins | sample MGYA00242505_ERZ504594 | MGnify/ENA primary metagenome ERZ504594 (study PRJEB26092, sample SAMD00036329) | human gut metagenome | host: Homo sapiens | study: EMG produced TPA metagenomics assembly of... | reverse complement strand
GGGGGTAAGGAGCCCGGTCAGCCGGTCCGCGGTTCTGACGCTGAGCGAACGGCCCATTGATCCCGACCAGAGGAGCCATCGGGCGCGTGACGCGACAGCCACTGATCCCAGCCTTCAACCCCCGGAGCGCCGTCCTTCATCAGCGTGATGCCGGAGCCTTCGAGCTGCCCCGCGGCCTGTGTCCAGTAGCGGCTGTCAGTCCAGAGCAGCGCGTCATGCTGCGTGACAATCAGCGTTCCGGCACTCCCCGTGAAGCCGGAGAGCCATTCACGGTCAGCCCAGTGCGGCGGCAGATATTCCGATGCGTGGGGGTCTGATGTGATTGGAAACCCACGCAAACAGGTTTTCTTTTTCGAGAAGCTGTCTTAGAGATGAAATTCTGTTTTGAACGTCTGACATTTCATTAATCTAATCAAAGATTCTCGCGCCGGTCGCAGATCAGAAGAGCTTTCTCAGGCTGACGCTGAAGGGAATGGTGATGATGCCTTCCGGAGTTTTGGATTCCGTCATATGGATATCCTCGATACGCCACCCGGCATCACGGAACTCTGTGAGCGTAGCGGAAACGCGGAGACTGTGACAGATCAGGCGGACGCTGCCGAGTTTTTCGCCTGAGACCAGCGGATCCTCGGCCTCACAGTGGACGAGCGTCTGATAAGGCGCGTCGAGCAGGGGATCGGCAAGGTCGCTGAGTGCCCGGGGGCCGGACCTCGCGCGGTGGCGGGGAAGTGCCGTCGGCGCGGGGCCGTCAGACGCCTGATCGGCTGAAGGCGAGGTGGCGGACAGGTCGCCCTGTGCAGTCGCGGCGCAGCCGCTCAGCACAGCGGCTGACAGCATGGCGAGCAGGGAAACGAGACATGAGCGCTTCATGCCCAAACTCCGAAAAAAGAATAATCCCTACATTTTAATTTCCGAAGAAATTAAAAATTCCCCGATCCCCTCTGCGGGAATCAGGAAAATGTAAGGATTATTGAATGGTATTAGCGGTTTCTTGAACGGCCGCCGCGGCGGGGAGCGAGACCCGGGGGCAGATTGCTGCGGGTGTTGCTGTCGGTGTAGCGGGAGTTGCGTTCAAAGTAGTCCGTGCTGCGGTCCGAGCGGGGGCCGCGGGAAGGACGGCGGCGCTTTTCGGCACCGCCTGCGCGGTAGGGGCGTTCGCCCGGCATGCTCTGCGGAAGGAAGAGAGCCTGATGCTCGGGCGCGAACGGATCCACCGGCTCATAGCGCGCGATGGTATCGCGGCTGCGGGAGCGGCCTGGAGCCTTGCGGCGGGGCGTGTAGTTGATCGAGTTGCCGAAGTTATCAGGATCGAAACGGTCAGAGCGTTCAGCGCGGTCACCCCGATCCGAGCGGTCGGAGCTGCCGCGGCGGGAGGTGCTGCGCTTCACCTGATGACGGCGGGCGGCACCGCGGCGTTCAGGCGCGGAGCTGTCACGGTCAGAGCGGGAGTCTTCAGCGGAGACCTCGGAAGACTCGGAAGCCTCTTCACGGCTGCGGCGGGGAGCCGCGGCGGGGCGTCTTCTCGCACGGCTCTGCTGGGAGAGACGCTGATGATGATTCTGCTCCTCGCGGCGGTCATCCTCTGCGAGATCCTCAGGCTGGGGACCGGCATACTGAGCGGGAACGATCAGGTTGATCTTTTCCTTCAGAAGCTTCTCGATCGCGGAGAGCAGCGGACGGTCTTCAGGCGACACCAGGCTCACGGCGTGGCCGGGAACGCCGGCACGGCCCGTGCGGCCGATACGGTGCACGTAATCCTCGGGCACATCCGGAAGGTCGTAGTTCACGACGTGGGGAAGCTGTTCGATATCAAGGCCGCGAGCCGCGATATCCGTCGCGACGAGCACCTGAACCTTCTTATCCTTAAAGTCAGCGAGAGCCTTGGTGCGGGCGTTCTGGCTCTTGTTGCCGTGAATGGCGGCAGCGGTCAGGCCATCCTTGATCAGCTGCTGGCAGAGGCGGTTCGCGGCGTGCTTCATACGGGTGAAGACCAGCACCTGGGACCACTTTTCATCGACAATCAGGATCACTGGAGCAGTTCACGGCTTCCGGGTTCTTCGGCACGGCATAGGCCTGCTGTTCGATCAGGGCCGATTCCTTATTGGGGGAAATTTCGACCGAGACCGGGGAATTGAGAAGGGAGTCCGCGAGTTTGCGGATTTCCGGGCTGAAGGTGGCCGAGAAGAGCAGGCTCTGGCGGTTTTCCGGAATCAGCTTGATCAGTTTCCGGATGTCATGAATGAAGCCCATGTCGAGCATGCGGTCGGCTTCATCGAGCACCAGGAACTTCACCGCGGAGAGCGACACATGCTTCTGACCGAGATGATCCAGAAGGCGGCCCGGCGTGGCGATAAGAATATCGACGCCGCGGGCAAGGGCCGCGGTCTGGGGCTTCAGGTTCACGCCGCCGAAAACGAGGGCGGAACGGATGTCCAGATACTTCGAGTACGCCGTAATGTTCTCGTGGATCTGAGCCGCGAGTTCGCGGGTCGGAGCCAGAATCAGCGCTGTCACTTCCTTCGGCTTCGCGCGGACGCCGGACTCAGCGATCTTCTGAATGATCGGCAGGCTGTAAGCCGCGGTCTTGCCGGTGCCGGTCTGAGCGGCGGCCAGCATGTCCTTGCCTTCAAGCAGGGACGGAATGGGATTTCTTGCTGAACCCGGGGTCGGATTTGCGATAATTTAATTCGTCTAATAGTCAACCGGAGAACCCTTAACCTTCCACGCACCACTGCCGGAAGATATGCAAAACCTGCTGACATAAACCAACCCCCGTGAGTTGCCGCTCACGGGGGTTTTGTTGTCCCTGCTGGAACTGTCATGTCTTTTTGCCGGTGACATTATATCATACACAAAATTTAGTTTCAATCATCATTTTCATACAGTTCTGATTCTTGGTACTTCATCGATATGCAAATATTTGCTGATGCATTTCACAATCACATCATGATCCGAAACCTGTCCCATGCCGGACACTGCTACGGTTGCCACAACGCCGACTTCTTCCACGCAGATCGGAAAACCTCCGCCCAGCATTGCGTATTCCTTCGGGTCCAGTACCATCTGTTTTACGCTCTCCGGCGCATTCGTCGCTGCCATGTAAAGCTGTAGCGAACTCCGCTCCGTCAGAAGCACCGAATTGCTCTTCCGTCTCATCAGCTCCACATTGTGCGGCGTAATGCCGTTATCGCAATACTGGAATACAACTTCCCCGTTGCTTCTGCGGATCATGATGCCAATCTGTGCTCCGCGCCGTCTTGCCTCCATCAGGATCATCGTTCCCAGTTCCCATGCGTCTGCATTTGTAAAATGCGTAAACTGCAGAATATCCTCCTGCATATCGAGCACTTTCATCAGTTCATCCATTGTCATTGTCATACTTTTGCCCCGTCCTTTCTGCCATTTTATATTTTTTTAGCTTTTCGCCCCTCGTTTTCTGACTTTCAGTTTATCATTTTCCCAAATTCAAGTCAAGCCAGCCACCCCCGGCATTGGCTAACACGATATCACCGAAAAGCAAAAATTCCACGCCGCAGAAGTTCCCTCCCACAGCATGGAATTTCTCATTTTTATTTTTCTACCATAATACACTTCCGCGGGCAGTTCTCCGCGCAGAGGCCGCAGCCCGTACATTTTGCCGGGTCGATCTCCGCGCGCTGGTCCACAACGTGAATTGCATCCGACGGGCAGTTCTTCTCGCACTTCTTACATCCGATACAGCCGATCTCACACACTGCCATCACCGCCTTGCCCTTCTCGGTTGAGCGGCATTTCACCGTGATCTTCTGCTCATACGGAATCAGGTCGATCAGATTTCTCGGACAGGCCTTCACGCAGGCACCGCATGCCTTGCACGCTTCGCCGTCCACAACGGCAATGCCGTTTTCAATATGGATCGCATCAAACTTACATGCCTTCACGCAGTTTCCAAAACCAAGACATCCGTTTCCGCAGCTCTTCGGACCACCGCCCGGTACAAAACCAGCGTAGGAGCAGTCCCTTGCACCCGTGTATTCATACTTGTTCTTTGCCACGTCACACGTACCGGCGCACCGTACCACTGCTTTTTTGCGCTCCTGTACATCGGCTTTTTGTCCCATGATAGCTCCGACGGCCGCTGCAACCGGCGCTCCGCCGACCGGACAGACAGAAACCGGGGCTTCACCCTTTACCACTGCAGCCGCCGCTCCGTCACAGCCCGGGTAACCGCAGCCGCCGCAGTTGTTGCCCGGCAGCGCTTCACGGACCTTCGTCTCGCGCTCGTCCACTTCCACATAAAACTTCTTTCCGGCAATTCCAAGGAGAATACCAATCAAAAGGCCGGTTCCACCCACCATCAGGGTGGCTGCTAAAATACCATTCATCTCTTCATCCCTCCTAGATCATTCCGGAAAATCCCATAAATGCCATTGACATCAGCATAGCCGTAAGAAGAACGATCGGCATTCCTTTGAATGACTCCGGGATATCGTTGTACTCCATCTTTTCCCGCAGGCCGGCCATCAGCACCATGGCAATCGTAAAGCCAATTGCGGTTGCCAGACCGTAAACCGTACCCTGCAGAATCGTGTAATCCTTCTGTACGTTGATGAGTGCCACACCGAGTACCGCGCAGTTTGTTGTAATCAGCGGAAGGTAAACGCCGAGCGCTCGGTACAGAGATGGAATCGTCTTTTTCAGGAACATCTCAACGAGCTGTACCAGCGCCGCGATGACAAGAATAAAAACGATCGTTTTCAGATAATCAAGTTCTGCCGGTGCCAGGATAAATTTGTAAATCAGACTTGTCACAAATGAAGAAATCGTGAGGACAAAAATAACCGCTCCGCCCATGCCGGCCGCCGTATCCATCTTTTTGGAAACACCGAGGAAAGCACAGATGCCGAGGAACTGGCTTAAGACAACGTTGTTCACCAGCGCCGCACCGATCGCAATTAAAATCAGTTCTTTCATTTCGCTTCCTCCTTTCCTTTCACAGCCTGGCAGTATGCCTTATTGGCGCACGCCATACAGCCGGTCTCTTCTGCCGGGACTGCCGGTTTTCCGGTTTTCTCTGACTTCTGGCGTTTGATGCGGTTCTGCACCGCAACGAGCATTGCCAGCACAAGGAATGCACCCGGCGCCATGATGAAGATGTTGACCGGCTCGTAAGCACTCGGCATTACCTGGATACCGAACAGGGTTCCGGCTCCGATCAGCTCACGGAACATACCGATCAGGGTCAGGCCGACGGTAAATCCAAGGCCCATGCCGATACCATCAAATAAAGACGGGATCGGACCATGTTTTCCAGCATATGCCTCGGCGCGTCCCAGGATGATACAGTTTACAACGATCAGCGGGATGTAGATGCCAAGGGCGGAATAGAGTGCCGGAATAAAACCTTCCATCAAAAATTCCACGATGGTTACAAACGATGCCACAACAACGATGTATGCTGGCATACGCACGCCGTCCGGGATGATTTTCCGAAGCAGGGAAATCATCAGGTTGGAGGCGGTCAGGATGACCATCGTCGCAAGGCCCATGCCGATACCGTTCTTTGCAGAAGTGGTAACCGCAAGCGTCGGACACATACCCAGCATCATGACGAAGGTCGGGTTTTCTTTTATGATACCATTGTAAAGCCGTTCCAGCGGCGTATCTTTTCTCATGAGTTCCCTCCCTCTCCGGAAAGCAGACCGGATTCGTTGCAGTAGTTAAAACAGCAGATTCCTGCATTGACACCGTTTGTTACAGCGTTCGTTGTCAGAGTTGCTCCGCTCAGCGCATCGATTTCATCATCCGCGGATGCGCCGGATTTTGTGTAGGAGAATGCTTCTACGTTTTTATCCTTGAACTGATTCTTGAAATCGTCTGTGTCGGCACGCATACCAAGGCCGGCCGTCTCGGAAAGTGACAGGAAAAAGATTCCTTTTGTCGTTCCGTCCGATGCAATTCCCATCGAGAACTGCATGCCGCCGCCATAGCCTTCGGTTGTGGAGATGATCTCAACCAGGCCGATCGTCGCGCCGGATGCGTCTTTTGCAAGCAGCAGTTCGTCAATCGTCTGTGCTTCAAAACCGTGGCCGATCAGTGCTGCCGTAAGCTCTGCCTTTTCTGCATCGCTCATCGTTACTTCTTCAAAGGAAGCTGCCTCAGGAAATACGTTCTGACAGGATTCCTGTTTTTCTTTCTCCTGCTGCTTCTGAATCGGCTCCAGGGTTACCTGATGTGCCGCCCCGAGAAGCAATCCGGCAATCAGCGTGATCGCCGCAAGAATCAGTGCGTTTTTTATAATTTTGTTCATGCTTTTTTCTTGCCTCCTCTTCCGAATCCAACCGGCACGGTCACACGCTCAATGAGCGGAACCAGAAGGTTGGTAAAGATGATGGCATAGGAAACGCCCTCTGCCGAATTTCCAAAGATACGGAACACGCCGGTCAGAAGTCCTAAAATGACCGCATAGATATACTGTCCCTTCTTTGTGATCGGGCGGGTAACGTAATCGGTTGCCATGAACCATGCGCCGAGCATCAGACCGCCGCCCAAAAGATGCGCGCCAAGGAAGTTGATATCAAAACCGTGGCCGCCGAAAAGCAGGGCGAACAAAAGCTCTGTTCCGATGTAGATGAGCGGAATATTGAGGTCAATCACATGAATGCAGACAAGGAAAATGCCGCCAATCAAAAGGGCCAGTGCGGAAGTCTCACCGATCGTTCCGGCCGTATTTCCAAGGAACATGGACAGCAGATTCACCTGCTCTCCTGCTTTTGCTGCGGCGAGCGGTGTCGCACCGGATACGGTATCCACGAGGTGTGCGGCTGCCGGGGCAGCAAAGTTGGTCATATGACCCGGAAAGGAAATCAAAAGGAAGCATCTTCCTGCAAGCGCCGGGTTCATAATGTTCTGGCCAAGACCGCCGAAAAGCTGTTTTACGACGAGAATTGCAAACACACCGCCGATCACCGGCATCCAAAGAGGCGCCTGCACCGGCATGTTCATGGCCAGCAGAAGGCCGGTTACCAGTGCACTGCCGTCGGCAATCGTCACCGGTTTCTTCATTCCTTTTTCATACAGATATTCCGTCAGGGGACAGACTGCCATCGAAATCGCAATCAAAAGCAGTGCCCGAAGGCCGAAATTCCAGACTCCCACGCAGGCTGCCGGGGCAAGGGCAAGCAGGACGGCAAACATGATTTTATCCGTCGTCACCTTGGACCGCGCGTGTGGGGAAGATGATACGTGTAATAATCCATTCATATGTAAGATCCCCCTATTTCTTCTTTCTCTTTGCCAGAAGCACTTTACGCATCGAGCTGATTTCCTGCGTCAGCGGACGTCTTGCCGGGCAGATAAAGGAACAACAGCCACATTCACAGCACTCCATTCCGCCGTATTTCAGGAACTTCTCTTCCTCGCCGTGCTCCGCAAAAACGGAAAGGCGGGCCGGAAGAATCTGACCCGGACAGACGGAAACGCAGCGTCCGCAGTTGATGCAGGCAGATGGTGCCAGCGCAGATACTTCATCCTCCGTAAGGCAGGTCAGTGCAGATGTTGTCTTGGTAACAGGAACATCCATTGTAAACAATGCTTTTCCCATCATCGGGCCTCCGCAGATGATCTTAGCTGCCTCATGTTTCAGACTGCCTGCCTGCTCTAAAAGTTCGGACAAGAGCATGCCGACCGGCACTTCAAAGTTGCATGGATTCTGTACTGCATCTCCCGTCACGGTAACGATACGGCTCATCAGCGGTTCGCCGAAGCGGACTGCCTGGTAAATAGCAGTCACGGTATCAATGTTATCCACGATACAGCCCGCGTCCGCCGGCAGCATGGAAGAATTTACCTTTCGCCCCGTTGCTGCATAGATCAGCATACGCTCGGCACCCTGCGGGTATTTCGTTTTAAGCTCCAGAACCTCAATGTTATCCTCCGGAAGCACCAGCTCACGGAACTTCGCGATACAGTCCGGTTTGTTGTCCTCAATGCAGATGATTCCCTTTGCTTTCGGGAACATATGCAGCATGATTTTTAAGCCTCCGATCACCTTTTCCGGATCTTCGAGCATTCTGCGGTAGTCGCTCGTCAGATACGGCTCACACTCTGCTCCATTGACGAGAATGTGGTCAATCGCTGACGGATCTTTCGGGGATACTTTGACGTGTGTCGGGAAGCCTGCACCTCCCATTCCCACGATTCCGGCCTCTTTGATCTTGTTCCGGATCATATCTGCGTCGAGTTTTTCCCAGTGCGTGCACTCCTCAAATGTTTCTTTTTCATACAACCCATCGTTCTCCACAACGATACAGTCTACCGGAGAACCGGCCGCGGAAACTTTTTTCTCAATTCCTTTTACCGTGCCGGAAACCGATGCGTAAACAGGAGCCGAAACAAATCCTCCCGCTTCTGCGATTTTCTGTCCCGCTTTTACATGGTCGCCTTTTTGTACGATCGGCACAGCAGGCGCTCCGATGTGCTGTGACACTGCGTAATACAATAAGTTGCCCGGCTGCGCTTTGACAATCGGTTTGTCCTTGGAGAGCTCTTTTCCCTCGTACGGGTGAACGCCGCCATGAAAAGTATTTCTTTTCTTCTGAAACATGCTTTTCACCTCATCCTTTCTCTTTTCTATGCTGCATTTATCAATTCACAGCCTTTTTTCGGTTTTTTATGCAAAAAAGGCTGGTGCATTGCCCTGATTATTCCGGTTATTCATATCGGACTTCTTTTAACAGGAGTCCGCATGCCGGTGCAAGAAAACCCGCACTTTCGCGATTTTTTGCTTTGAGAAGCTCCGTCATTGATGCGATATCCCGTTTTCCCATCCCGGCCTCCACAAGTGTTCCGGTCAGGATCCGCACCATGTGGTACAGAAAACCGGTTCCGGTATAGGAAATGATAAGAATCCCGTCTTTCTCGCAGAAATCAATTCCGGTAATCGTCCGTACTGTCGATTTTTTCATACGTTTGTTGGCACAGAAGCTCCTGAAGTCATACGTTCCGATAAACGCTTTCGATGCTTCTTTCATTTTTTCCACATCGAGCGGTGCTTCCGGAAAATACACGTATTTCCGCTCGAAAACATGCTTTCTGCCATCAATCACGATACGGTATTCGTATGTTTTGTCCACCGCATTCAGACGGCTGTGGAAGCGCTCCGGCATCCGCGCGAGGCTGGTGACTTCGATGTCTTCCGGCAGATAATGGTTGATTGTCTGCAGAAGTTCTTCATCGGATAGATCGGTATGGAACTTTGCATTTGCGACCTGTCCTGCCGCATGGACGCCGGCATCGGTTCTGCCCGCGCCGTGAATCTCCACCGGCTCTCCTGCGATCCTGGACAACAGCGTTTCGAGCTTGCCCTGAATCGTGTTGTCCGTATTTCCCTGCTTCTGCCAGCCGTTATAGCGCGTGCCGTCGTACTGCAGGATCATTTTATAATTCATCTTTTTCTCCTTTCCAAAGTGGCCGCTTATTATTCGGCATCCATGCTTTTTTCAATCAAAAAGCCCCGTAACGCTGGACTTCGTGCCAGATTTGCTTCAAACAGCACCACTTCTGCTCCGCCCGGAAAGCTGTTCTGTAAAAATTCAGCGGCACGGCGGATCTGCAGTTTCACATCCTTTACTTCCTTCTCCACTTTTTCCTGTTCCAGTTCACATACCGTTTCAAAAAGCTCTTTCATCTGATCTGAATCGGTTTTGCGACATTTTTTAGCGGTCTCCTCGAGTTTTTTTAACTTTTTCAAGACCCGCGCATTCGTTTCTTCCTCGCCCTTTTTCAGCAGTCCCTGCTGTTTGCACACTGCAAATCCCTGCTCTTTCTGCCGCAGCCAGGAACGATACGTTTCTTCTTTTTTCTGCCTGCAAAGTCCGGTAAACTGGCGCAAGCACTCGGAAAGCTCCTTTGCCGTGCGCTCCTGCTTCTGGCAGGCGGATGCCTCTTTCTGAAGTGCCGCATGAAACAGAGACAGCAGTACAGATCGCTCTTCTGCGGAACCATTTGCCGCCATCTGCTGTTTTTCTGCCATGATTTTTCCGGAAAATGCACCGGTCAAAATCTCCTCCACACCGTAATCCTGTCCATATTTTTCGTAAATCCTGTAGTACGAGTTGAATTCCTCCGCCGTCTTTTCTTCCTGCAAATATTGTCCAATCAGTGCTTCGTCGACCGGAAAATGCAGGATTTCATAACTTTTCAGCACTGCCGACAAATCCTCCCAGCCGCGTGCCGTTACAAAACGCTTTTCATCCGCTTCCTGCGAAACAGAATAAAAATGGTCACTGTGTGCCATAAGGTACGTTGTCACAGCACCGTGGATCTGATTTTTCTCTGCATAGGAAAGCCACACGGAAAGCTCGGGAACCACCTCGATCTTCCGCACACGGTCAAGCGTTGCCACATCAAATTCCCGCACAGATTTATTGTATTCCGGCGGATTTCCGGCGGCCACGATCAGCCAGTCATCCGGGATGTGCTGATTGCCGAATTTTTTATCCTGCAAAAGCTGCAACATCACCGGAGCGAGGGTCTCGGAGACGCAGTTAATTTCATCGAGAAAGAGGATACCCCGCTTCTTTCCGGTCTGCTCCATGCAGTCATAGATCGAGGCAATGATCTCACTCATCGTGTATTCCGTTGTATGTACCGTTTTCCCTTCGATTTCACGTGTGCAGATCTCCGGAAGGCCCATGGCACTCTGACGCGTATGGTGTGTCATCGTGTAGGCGACAAGCCCCACACCGCACTCTTCTGCGATCTGCTCCATAATTGCCGTTTTTCCGATGCCCGGCGGGCCGATCAGGAGAATGGGACGCTGCTGCCGGAGCGGAACCAGCGGAAAACCAATTTCATCTCTTGCAAAGTATGCGCGCAGGGCTTTTTCAATTGTCTCTTTTGCTTCTTGTATGTTCATATGTTCTCTCTTATCTTGTGCACTCTTTATGTACTCTCGAAATCTTTCTGTGTTTGATTTTGCGAGGTGCTTTTTTGTCAGTTGTGTTCAAAGAGTACATTCTTCTGTCAGCAGATTTTTTTGCCCATTTTGGGACAAGATTCATTTTTTCGGTCTGTCTGACAAAGACAAATGCCGTCTCGTAATCTGGCTTTTGTTCGGGATAAATTCCGTCTCCGTCGGTAAAATAGATCAACGCTTTTAAGTTTCGGAATACATGCTGTTTCCGCAACTCTTCCACTTTCTGAAAGACAGGACGGAAATCGGTTCCGCCTCGGCCCTTGATGGTAATTGTTTCACGGTAAGCTTCCCATTCTTTCGGAGAATGGATCATCGTGACATCCTGCACGAAGCTGTCGCACTGGATCAGGCAGACGTTCCATCGGGAAAAGAAGTTTTCTTTTTCTTCAAGAATGCTGCGCGTCTCACCAAGGAACTTTGCTACAATTTCTCTTTTGCACGAGCCGGATGTGTCGATTGCGATGACCAGCTCTTCGAGGCGGTTTCCTTCCCGCGTCTCCGGCGGCTCGATGAAAGGGAGACTGCCGTAGTGCTCCAGGCCGTAATGGTAGGCGACTGGGTCAAAACTGTCGAGATCCAGTTCCATCTCCTCACGGGTGACGGTGAATTGTTTTAAAAAGCTGCGGTAATTGTACGCTCTTTTTTCGATCTCGGACAGAGTTTCTTTTTTTCCACCGCAGTTCTGGCCTCGCCGCAGGCCGCCGGTGCCGTAGTTTTCCGCCAACTTGCGGGAAGCACGTTCCCAGACTGATTGAAAAGACTCGATAAGTTCCGGCTCTTTTCCCGGCACCAGCCATGAAACCGGAGACTGTTTTTCTTTTTCCGGCATCAGCCATGAAACCGGGGGCTGTTCTTTTTTTTCCGGCTCCGGTGTTTCTTTCCCAAACCGGCGGATGCATTCCAGCAGCAGGTGCTGATAGCCTTCCTTGAGGAACGATGAATTTTCGGCACACATGCGGAGTACAAAATCGGAGTTAAAATATATCGTATGACCGTCGGATGTGATGGCTTTTGTCCTGTCGGACGGCTGATGACGAAAGAAAAGAATCGCTTCACCAAGTTCCGGGTACAGCCAGCAGAGGTTTTTGCGGGCTTCTTCGAAAAGCCGGAGCGCCAGCGCTTCTTTTTCTTTTGTGGACTTTTCTTTTTGAACCGCAGCTTCTGTTTTTCTGCTTTCCGTATTCTCCTGCATCGGATCCTGTGAGTTCCGGTTCAGGAGAATGCGGAAGGCCTGCCATTTCTGCTGGTCGGCAGCAAGGTTGAGAAAACGTTTTCGGTCTGCATCGGACAGCCATCCGGTCTGCAGAATACGTTCCAGCTTTGAAAAATCATCCTCACAAATCAGCATTTCGACAGCGGGACGAATGCGTTTCCGCAGGTATGCGGTATATGCGGCTCGCTGTTCTTCCGGAAGATCCTGCGATTCACAAAAGCCGGAAAGTGCAGCCCGGAGGCGCTGCTGTTCGGATGTCGTCGTTCTGAAACTACTCCAGTCATCCATTTTATTCACTCCCTTACTCGCCGCGTTTTCTCACTTGCACTCAATCTTACGCTGTCGCGTAAGCGACATTCGTCGTTCGCCAACTGAAAATAAATTTTCGTTTGACTCACTTGCACTCAATCTTACGCTATCGCGTAAGCGACATTCGTCGTTCGCCAACTGAAAATAAATTTTCATTTGGCTCACTTGCACTCAATCTTACGCTATCGCGTAAGCAACATTCGTCGTTCGTCAACTGAAAATAAATTTTCATTTGACTCACTTGCACTCATTATATCGTCATTTTTGAGCATTGACAATGTTGGATCGTGTTATTTTTTCACACTTTTACCATATTTTTATGATATACTTGATATTATAAAATACGATTGCAGTCATAAAAAGCGCAAAGGAGATCCATTTTATGAACAAAGAAAACAGAAAAGCTGCCAAGGAACGGCGTGCCAAAGAGCGGGAGCACGAAGCGAAAGTAGCGCATTACAAAAAGATCTGGAGCTGGGCCGGACCGGCTCTGATTGTCGTTGTGATCGTCGGCCTTATCATCGCCAGCGTACTCGATTCCAAACGACTCTCTGTCAAAAGTGCCTCGGAGGATACCTCCACAGCCTCATCGGCCGCATCCGCCTCATCAGCCTCCACTTCAGCTTCTGCCTCTTTGCAGACCGACACTTCCCTCACCATTGAGGACGGTGATACCGTCAATATCGACTATGTCGGCTCCATTGACGGCGTGGAATTTGAAGGTGGAAACACAAAAGGAAACGGCGCTGATCTTGTGATCGGTTCCCACACTTACATCGATGACTTTGAAGAACAGCTCATCGGCCATCACCCGGGCGACAGCGTAGATGTAACCGTCACTTTCCCGGAAGACTATGGAAAAGACGAACTCAATGGAAAGGAAGCTCTTTTCAAAGTTACCATCAACGGCATTTATAAATAGAACAACCAAAAAGACATCCCCCGCAGATTTTCCGTCTGCGCCGGATGTCTTTTTCTTATTATTTTTTTGTTAAGTTTTTTTCAAAAACGCTTCGATGTATTAAAAAAAGTACATCTTCTTATTCCACAATTTTGTAATACGCCCGCGCCGTCAGCACATAGACGATCAGGTAAACCACGGCAAACGCCGCAATCGTAATCGCTGTTGCAGCCAGGAACAGATTGCTGTCCGGGAAATTCAGCATTGCCATGATACGCCTGGTTAATGGAAACGCTACCATTGTATGCACCACGGCCACCGCGAGCGGCAGGAAAAAGACCTTTACCACCTGTGACTGAATCGTCTGACGGATTTCTTTGCGGCTCATGCCGACCTTCTGCATAATCTGGAATCGTTTTCGGTCATCGAAGCCTTCTGAAACCTGCTTGTAATAGATAATCATAACGGCACCCATCAAAAACAGCGCACCGACGAAAACACCTAAAAACAGAAGTGAACCATACAGACTGTAAACCGTATTGCGCTCTTTTTCGCGCACTTCCACCCATCCGTTAAAAGATGACTCCGTCAGTATCGTCTCAATCTCATCTCCAACTGTGATCTGTTCGCCGGCATCCCCGATAAGATCCAGAGCATATTCCCAACTGTATCCTTCTGGCTCCTTTCCCTGCACAGCCGCATACGCTTCCTTTGCTTCATGGTTCCGCGTCACCACCGTCATTGTCTCATACACCTGCGTCTTCTCATCCAGAATGTACGATTTCTTATCGGTATTCCAGTTTTTTTACTTCATACGTCTGATTTCCCAGTTCAATCGTGTCATATCCATAATTTTTCTGTTTTGCCTGAAAAACCAGAGCCTGCCCTGGTTCCAGCTCTACCTGTTCGCCGGTTACCTGTTCGTACTCCGACTCTTCCATAATCTTTATCAGTGTACTCGCCGCAGCATCATCTGACTGTGTTTTTTCTACTTTGTTTCTATCTACAGCAGCAAGCATAACATAGTATCTCTGATCACTTTCATACTTTTTTCTGAGCTGCTTTTCTTCCAGATGCTGATCAATCCCCGTTTTCACTTCCTCTATCATCTTCTGACTGACCGGTTCCACCGTCTTCATAATGCCGCTCACGCCAGTATTTGCTTCAATCGAAATCTGATGCGGAAACCGCGTATAGGTAACCTCCTCAATCCCCGTCCACAGACATGTGCTGATGGAGATAACCAGAAGCACACCCGTTGACAGAATACAGATATTCGCAAGACCGACCGCATTTTGCTTCATGCGGTACAGCATGCCCGAAATGCTTGTAAAATGGCGTGTCTGGTAATAGTAATTCTTGTTTTTCTTCAGAATTTTCAAAAATGCAATACTTCCAGCAGAAAACAGGCAGTACGTTCCCACCATAACCAAGGCGATTGCATTAAAAAACTTATCAAGTGCGTCCATCGAGGATTGGCTGGTCAGAGCCAGATAATAGCCAACACCAAGAAGCATGAATCCAAGAACCGCCGTCAAAAGCTTCGTTTTCGGTTCCCGCTCACCCTGCGCGCCGCCGTGCAGCAGTTCGACCGGCTGTGAGACGTGGATCTGGCGAAGGCTTAAGAGAAAATTGATCACAAAAGTCAGGCCGAACAGCAGCATCGTACTTCCCACGGCTTTTGCACTGAACGCAAAACCAATTGTTCCGTTCAGTCCGGTCAGCTTCATCAGCACCAGAAACAGCAGGCGGTACAGCAACACACCGAGCAGAATACCGATTCCAAGCGATGCCGCCCACAAATACAGACTCTCAAAAAAGAGGATCTTCGCCAGATGCTTTTTCTCCATGCCGAGAATCTGGAACAGACCGAACTCTTTTTTCTTCTTTTTGCCAGAAAACTGTTGCTGTAGATCAGAAAAATCACCGCGAACAGGCCAATGATATAGGTTCCCATCCCCATCACTGTCAGGATCGTATCTTTTCCGATCATGGAATCAAAGCCACTTCCCTGCGCCAGTGTATCCATGATAAAAAACATCACCACCGTGCCGATGCATGACAGCAGATACGGAAGAATATTCTGACGGTTTTTGCTCAAATTTGTTTTTGCCAGTCTGGCATACAGCAGATTATTCATCCCGCCCACCACCCGTCGCAAGAATTGTCAGCGTATCGGAGATCTTCTGATACATCTCATCGCGCCCTAAAGAACCGCGATACAGCTGGTGGAAGACCTCGCCGTCCTTGATGAACAGCACACGTTTCGCCGAGCAGGCCGCCTTCACACTGTGCGTTACCATAACAATCGTCTGGCCCTCCTCGTTGATCTCCCCGAACAGTTTCATGAGGCCATCCGCTGCATGGGAATCGAGCGCGCCGGAAGGCTCATCCGCAAGAACCAGCTCCGGATTGGTAATCGGCGCACGCGCAACGGCTGCACGCTGCTTCTGTCCGCCGGACACCTCATATGGGTATTTATTGAGGACCTGGGTGATGCCGAGTTTTTTCGCAATCGGCTCTGCCCGAAGACTCATCTCCTCATATTTTTTTCCTTCCAGCACGAGCGGCAGATAAATGTTGTCACGCAGGGAAAAGGTATCGAGCAGGTTGAAGTCCTGGAACACGAAACCTAAGTTTTCGCGGCGGAATCCGGCAATCTCCTTCTCTTTTAATTCGCCGAGATTTTTTCCATTTAACCGCACCTGTCCGCCGGTTGGCTTGTCGAGTGCTGCGAGCAGGTTCAGAAGCGTCGTTTTTCCGCTTCCCGATTCACCCATGATTGCAACAAATTCGCCCCGTTCCACTGTAAAATTAACGTCTTTCAACGCTTCCACCCGGTTGCTGCCAAGGCGCGTGGTATATGTTTTTTTCAGATGTTCTACTTCCAGAATTGCCATGTCACATTTTCCTTTCTGTCTGAACTGTTTTCTTAATTGACAAGGCTTATTATACCCGTCCGCGCCCTCTTCTGCCTTAGGATCATCTTACAAAAAGACCGGCAACCTTACATTTCTGTAAGATTCCCGGCGAAGCTCTCTATGTACTACAGGGATACGGTATCCAGCCCAAGATACACCTTCGTTCCCACTCCCATCTCCGACTCGATGCGGATGGTATGCGAAAGTTTCTCCATGATCTGGCGGCACAGATACAGTCCGATGCCCGTTGACCGCTTGTCTGCGCGGCCGTTGCAGCCCGTGTAGCCTTTTTCGAAAATCCGCGGCAGATCCTCCGGCGCAATGCCGATGCCGGTGTCCTCAATCACCAGCGTTTTTGGTGCATCCGGTGACAGATAGATGTGAATGCTGCCACTTTTCGTGTATTTCAGCGCATTTGACAGAATCTGCTCCAGCACAAAGACGAGCCATTTTTCATCTGTCAGCACCTCGCAGTGCACCGGCTCGTAGGAAAGGATAATTTTCCGGCGGATAAAAAGCGGGGCATATTTCCGCACAGCCTGGCGGATCAGCGCATCCAAATCGTACCTTGCAAAGACAAGATCCGATGTCATTTTTTCCATGCGCAGGTACTGCAGCGCCATCTGCACATACTGCTCCGTCTGGAAAAGTTCGCTCTGCATTTCACGCGAAAGCGGCGTATCCTCCTCCTGCAGAAGCAGCCGCATCGCCGCAATCGGCGTTTTGATCTGATGGGTCCACATCGTGTAATACTCCATCATATCGCGGTATTTCTGCTCCATCTTAATCTGTTCTTCCTGAAACTGCCGCTCGTAGGATGCGATGATCTGCTGGTAATCCCGCGCCAGAAGCCCGTCCGCCTCCGGAAGCGCTTCTGTTTTGCCCTGCGGTTCGGCGGCAAGGAGTGCTAAGACCAGATGATGTTTCCGATACTTCCCATAATGAAAGCAAAAACCTGCGGCTCCGACAGCAGCCATCAGCACGATCATATAAACGGTGACATCCTGCGGCACATTACGCAGAAAACAGAGGAGTGAAAATACTCCTATAAAAGCGGCAATCCGCACGGCCGATGCAAGATGCTCTTTCAAATACCAGTTAATAAGCATAAACTCCTGCCGGATTCCCTCTTTCTGTTGTTCCATCCTTTTTCTCCTGTTCTGCTTCCGTCATGCGATCAGGTAGCCGACACCCTTTTTCGTCTGGATAAAGTCTGTAAGTCCTGCCTCCTCCAGTTTTTTCCGCAGGCGCGTGACGTTAACGGTCAGCGTGTTGTCATCTATAAAGCTGTCCGACTCCCACAGATGCATCATCAGCATATCGCGGCTGACGGCTTTTCCTTTATTTTCGAGAAGGGACTGCAGAATGCGCCACTCATTTTTTGTCAGCTCAATCCGCTTTCCCCGGTAATTCAGCACACCACTTCCCGTATCGAGCATGGCACCGCGGTGCTCGAGGAAATTCGTTTCTCCGGCAAATTCGTAGGTGCGGCGGAGCATCGCCTGGACTTTAGCGGTCAGGACACTTAAATCAAACGGCTTCGCGATAAAGTCATCGCCGCCCATATTAACGGCCATAATGATGTTCATGTTGTCCGATGCAGAAGAAAGAAAAATTACCGGCACTTTAGAGACTTTTCGAATCTCCTGGCACCAGTGAAATCCGTTAAAAAAGGGAAGATGAATGTCCATCAGCACTAATTGCGGATTTTTCACGGCAAATTCGGCGAGAACGCCGGAAAAATCCTGTACGCAGAACGCATCCATGCCCCAGGAAACCAGGCTCTGCTGCACGGCGCGGGCGATGACTTCATCATCTTCTACAATCATAATTCGATACATGGCTGTTCCTCTGTTGTCTCTAGCAAAGCGGATATTCACAATCCGCTTCGCTACTTGCTTGATTCGGTTAAAAACATAGACTCCGGGCGGGTGTTTTCAACGCACAGCCGCTCCCGGAGCCGTTTTCGCAGATGATTATACTCTTACAATATAATCTGCTTTTCTTTCTTTTGCCTCCGGGTACTCGCAGTCGCGATAACCGAGGATGCAGTGTCCGATGCCAACATAATTTTCGGAAAGTCCCCACTCTTTTAAGAGGGCCTTTCCCTCCGGGCTCGCGAACTCTTCTTTTGCACGATGGATCCAGCAGGAATCCACACCAACGGCATGTGCTGCCAGCATCAGATTTCCCATGACAAGAGAACCATCCTCCACATAAGTTCCGCGCTCCGGGTCAGCAAGCACGATCAGAACGGTCGGTGCGCCGTAGAACGGATCGGATGTTGTACCCATAACAGCCGCATTCATTTTCGAAAGCTTTGCAATCAGCTCCGGTTTCTGTACCACAACAATCACCGGCGACTGTTTTCCCATGCCGGTTGCCGCATACGTTCCGGCCTCCAGAATCGCATCAAGCTGCTCATCCGTAATCTGCTCCGCTTTGTATTTGCGGATGCTTCTTCTTGTTTTGATTACATTTAATACTTCGTTGTTCATGGTAAAAATCCTCCTGTTCTTTTTTTGTTTTTATCGCAAACGCCGCAGCTTTGTATACCGGACGCATTGCCTGCCTACATCTGTTTCCGCACAATCCGATACTCGTCGCCGAGCTGGTAGTACGGACAGTTGTAAAATTTATCCTGCAGAAAACGTGCCATCTCATCCTCATCGAGATCCACCTCGCAGGTGTAGCACTCATAATCCTCATCATACACAAAATTGCCGCACGACTCACAGCTTGTGGCCATCTGGCGGAGTGCTTTTTTCTTTTGTGCATGGGGTGTTGGTTCTGTCATATGGCTAATTCCTCCCATTTTGCTTACACTTCGATTTCTCCGTTTCGGTTGCTTCCGGCAGAGGAAGAATTTTCTATTTTTTCATCCA
>ENA-OQCZ01000207-OQCZ01000207.1-human-gut-metagenome-genome-assembly--contig:-NODE-207-length-19284-cov-8.663883_pt1 | contig 19284 bp, 18 predicted proteins | sample MGYA00242505_ERZ504594 | MGnify/ENA primary metagenome ERZ504594 (study PRJEB26092, sample SAMD00036329) | human gut metagenome | host: Homo sapiens | study: EMG produced TPA metagenomics assembly of... | reverse complement strand
GGTGGCAATCGCGGCGTCGTGCGCGGCGGGGGTGACGCCGGCGCACAGGGCGGGATTCACCGCGAGCCGGGACCTCGGGCCAGGTGTGCCTTGATGGTGAGGGCGTTGCTGACCACACAGATGTCGGTGCATAGGCCGCAGAGTTCAATGGAGTCGATAGGCGCGGCGTTGTTTTGCGCGACGAGCCAGCGGGCAAGGTCGAGCGATCCGAACGAGGGCTTTTCGAACACGGGAGCGCTGCGGTGGGTGCGAACCGTCTCGAGGGCGGGTGCGAGCTCCCAGCCGGTCGTGCCGGCGATGCAGTGGGGAATGGGCAGGTTGCGACCCTCTTGCGTGGTTGCGTAGTCGCTGCCGTGGGTGTCTTTGGTGAAAACGACCGTGCCGCTGAAGCTGCTGGCGCGTTGGGCGACCGCCTCGACGATGGCCTGCGCCTCGGGCGTGCCCAGGGCGCCGTCGATGAAGTCATTTTGCATGTCGATGACGACAAGGTAGGAGTTGGACATGGCGAGGGCTCCTTTGGTGTGGGAATTGCGTTGATCAATATTGTATAGGCGATGCGAAGGGAATACGGGCAAGCATTGGTTCCCGCCAATCCGACTGCACCTACTTTGAGGAACGTCTGTTCGATCGGTACAATACAGAGATCGAACAGGCGTTCCTAATAAGGTGGAAATCGTGGACGCAACCCTGGAATATGACAGCTCTTCAATTGAGTCAATCCTTGCGTATGCCAAGCGTCTTGAAGGCCATACGCTCAGGGAGGAATGCCCGGGACTGGAGCGAGTCGAGGACCCACATAAAAGAAGGGGGTCGTTCGGCAACGCGGTTGAAAAGTACTACTTCCATTATGAAATCAATAGCGACCCTGATGCGGATTTTGCCGAAGTTGGAACTGAGTTGAAAACGACTCCGCTCAAACAATTGAAAGACGGGCGACTTTCGGCTAAAGAGCGTCTGGTAATTAGCATGATCAATTATATGAGCGTTGTTGATGAGACTTGGGAGACGAGCTCGCTTCAGAAGAAGCTACACCAGATCTTGCTCATTGCGTACCAATATGACAAAGAGCTCAATCCCGTTGATTATCTCGTCAAGCTTGTGGAGCTCTGGGGGATTCCGGATGAAGATATCCCGACGTTCAAAAGGGATTGGGATATCGTCGTGCGGAAGATTCGCCGAGGCAGGGCTCATGAGCTGTCCGGTTCGGACACCTTGTATCTGGAGGCAGCGACCAAAGCGGCGAATGCCGCGAAGCGAACGGAGCAACCGTATTCGGATGTCCCCGCCAAGCCGAGGGCTTGGGCAATAAAGCCTTCGTATATGACAGTCGCGCTCAACGGCATGCTAGAAGCACAGGCAATTCGCAGGGACAGTGGAAGTTCGGGGCTCGATTTGCTTGCGTTGGTGAGGCGTAGATTCGAGCCATATATAGGCTTGTCGGAAAACGAATTGGCGAGCGTGTGTGGATATGGGTGGCAGGGAAATAGGAAGCCCAAGAACCTTTGCGCGCTTATAACGAAGCACATCCTGGGTGTCGACGAGGATTCTCGCATCGCGGAGTTTGAGAAAGCGGGCGTGAAGCCAAAGACGATGAGGATCAAGTGCAACGGAATGCCCAAGGAGTCGATTTCATTTCCGACGTTCGATTACTGCGACCTTGCGATATGTGAGTTCAATTCCAGTGACTTTAGGCGTTACTTGGCTCAGAAGTATCTCTTCGTTGTATATCGGGAGGACGCGGCCGATAAAGGTACGTTTAGATTGGCTGAGCTGCTCTTTTGGCAGATGCCCGACATGGACCTGCTGGAAGCGCGTCGCTGTTATGAGGAAATGCAGCGGCGGGTGAGATCCGGTCATGCGGACCAGTCGGTCAAATCAACGGAAAATCGGTGTTGCCATGTAAGGCCGCATGGCAGAAACAAAGCAGATGTGCTTCCGACGCCTTATGGATCGTTCGAGACGAAGAAGTGCTTTTGGCTGAACGCGCGTTATATCGCATCCGAGATCGATAGAGTAAGGCGGGATTTGCGCGCTCCGACTGATGAAGCGCTTGAAGAGAGGCTAGGACACAGCGGAATGACTGGAAACGTGATACGAGTTGCGGAATTGTTCGCGGGGGTTGGCGGTTTTCGCCTGGGTCTTGAGGGCTATAGCAATGAGGATCATCCGGAGTTTGAGATGCCCGCTGCCGGGCCGTTCGTGACGGTTTGGGCGAATCAGTGGGAGCCCCAGGGCTCTCCTGCCAGGCAGTTTGCTGCGCGTTGTTATGAAGAGCGATTCGGCTACGGTTCCGTGGTCAACGAAGACATACATGCGGTTTTGGGCGCTTATGAAGTGGGAGAGATCGATATTCCCGATGTGGATATGGTTGTCGGCGGATTCCCCTGTCAAGATTACTCCGTGGCAAAGCCCCTGTCACAGGCAAACGGTATTGAGGGCAAGAAGGGTGTTCTATGGTGGGACATCTATCGGTTCCTGCGTTTGAAGCAGCCCAAGTACTGTCTGTTCGAAAATGTTGATCGCCTGCTCAAGAGTCCCGCGTCGCAACGCGGTCGCGACTTCGCAATTATTCTGTCTTGCTTGGCTTCGCTTGGATATTCCGCGGAATGGCGTGTGGTGAATGGAGCGGATTACGGGTTCCCGCAGAAGCGCCGCAGAGTGTATATCTACGCAGAGCGGACGGAAGACGCTTGGGATCTGAAGGAACGACTCCGCGCGGGTGTTATGGCGGATGCGCTTCCGGCGCGATGCGTTGCGACGGAAGCGACGATTCCGATTTATGACGATCCTTTTGAGAACACGGAGCGCTTCGGCGTGGGGCTTAAGACATCCCCGTTTCAAAATGCGGGAGTCATGCAGGGCTGTACAGTTATGACCGCAAAAGTCGAGGCAGCGTATGAAGGGCCGAGCAAGACGCTGGGCGACGTTCTCGTTTCCGATTCTGAGGTGCCGGAAGAATTTTTCGTCGACGAGGCGAAGCTTGCCAAATGGCGCTATTTCAAGGGTGGGAAGAACGAGCCACGCGTCAACAAAAAGACGGGCTTTACGTATCGGTATTCTGAGGGCGCCATGGCTTTTCCCGACCCCGTTGACGCGCCTGCCCGAACCATCCTTACCAGTGAGGGGGGGGGTCGGCTTCTCGAAGCAAACATATTGTCGCGACGGCGGACGGCAGGTATCGCCGTTTGGTCCCAGATGAGCTCGATCAGCTTCAGGGCTTCCCGAGAGGCTGGACGGACACCGGCATGACTGATGTCAACCGTGCGTTCTGCATGGGAAACGCCCTCATCGTGGGCATACCGCATTTAATCGGCAAGGCGATTGTCAACAGGATGAATAATTGACGCCATGCCAGCGCGTTGTGCCCAGCTTTATATGAGCAGGATTCTGACTGTGTCATCTGCGATAAGCTTTGCGCGTCTTTTAATGATGCTGTTGGCGAGCTCGCGATTGCCAGATGCAATAGCCCCGATTGCATCCTCTAAGTCTTGCTCAGAGAAATAGAAAGACTCCGTGATGAGCTTTGTGTAGCGCTCATCGGTATTGACCTCATAAAGGGTTTTGGCTTTCTTTCGGTTGTTGAGCCCTTTGGGCAGGAACATGCAGTTACCTATGGAATTGCCAAATAGCGCCTGCCTAGTTTTCTCGTCCGCCGCTTCGAAGTATTTTTTCGCAATGATGTGCTCGAGCTCGAAGCTCTCTCCATTTGGAACTGTTTTCGCCAAGTAGGTTAAATTGGCATGAATAGTGATGATCGCCTTGGTCTCCCCATTGAACCGAATTCCCGCCGTGTTGGATGAAAGCCATTGGTCGAAAGCGGATTCGAGTTCGCGTTGGTCAACGGGGGTAAGGTAGTCGCGTTTTTTATAGCTTGGCTGATACTCGAGGAGGCGCTGGTCGCCGGCGGAGCTCCAGACTCCCGTAAGGGCGTCGAGCAGGTAATGGCCCTTAATGTTCCTAAGGGTGTGACGATACTCAGGTGAGTCAGGATCCAGGTACCAAAGCGCGGCAAAATAAGACAGGGTTTTGAAATTGGTCGAAAGTGCCCGGGCGTATTCGTCACTTTTGTTGGCCTTGACGACCTTCAACATTTTTGAAAACACGTCTTGCAGATTGCTGCAGATGCGCTCGGTCTTTTCCAGGATGATCTGGAGATTGGATTGGATAAAGTCGGAGTAGTCGAGTAGCTTTCCCAATTTTCGATTATCGAGATCGACGGCGACGCCCAGAAGGCCGAATCCGAGTTCAGCAATCTTATTGTCGGTTTGAGGGGCGAGTGAATTCAGGTGCTCCTGCATGTACATTCCAAGAGCGATGGCGAGGTCGGAGAGGGTGATTATTCTAGTCGCGGTCAATGCATCTTCAGAAAAGTCATCGAGTTCAAAAGCTGCTCCCTTTCCCATGGATGTGTAGTACTTCTTTACATTTTCCAAAATGTCGTTTTGAAGTTCGGATGTAGAGAGTTTGATTTGCGTGTGTATCCAAGCGGCACTGAATACCTGGTATTTCGATAATTTAACGCCACCTTGATTCAGACGAGAGAAGACCTCTGCGATAAGGCTCTTGTCACCGATGAACTTGATTGCGGGTATGAGGAGGCTGGAGAAATCGACATAATTGGATAGCTCCTGCTCGATTCTTCCAAATTCCGCACGCACGGTTTTCCGGCTCGCCTTGTCATCGATATCGTCAAGCCAGTCATCGAGAGAACGCCTGTCTTGATGAAGGAGGTTATCAAATTCTGACTCGCTGAGTTGGGCACCGTCCGGAAGGGAGCTGTTGATTGAGAGAAGTGCACTTCCATAAATCTCTGGGTTCAGTGGTTTCCAAAACTTAAGACGGTCGCGGTTGAATTCGATGATGGTTGATAGTCTCTGCTGGCCGTCTATGATGAGGAGGTTGGCATCCGGCTCTTGGCTTTCGGGATAGACCAACACCGACCCGAAGGGCAGTCCCTCATGAAGAGTATTGATAAACTGCTCTTTTTTGCTTCTTGGCCACACGAGCTTACGCTGGAATCTTGGCAACTTAATTCGTTCCAGATCGATGGCGGGAATGTTGATGATTTCGTATTGGACGGTGTGCATGGGATGCCTCCTTCGACTGGCTGCATGATCTATCAATGCGCTGCTCGGCGTCAAGTTGGGTAGATCGTCATTTTGTCTGCACGGGGTCGTACCTTTAAGCCGTAGAAAAAGCCGCGTAAACGGAGCGCGGTGCAGGGCTTGAAGGGAGTCCACCATGTACGAGCCGTCACGCAATCTGTTCACGTTCAATATCGCCGGATTCCAGCACCACGACGGTGCGCTTGTCCTCAACGAGCTCAAAGCGGGCGACACGCTCGACCTCGAGCCGGAGCGCGATAACCCGCACGACGCTGACGCCATCGCCGTCAAGTTCCACGGCACCATGCTCGGTTACATCCCAGCTGATTTGGTGGGGCCGCTCTCGACCATGTTCTTCTACGGTCACGAGGACGTCTTCGAGTGCCGCGTGCTCCAGGTCGCGCCCGAACGCAGTCCGTGGCATCAGGTCCGCGCCGCCGTGTTCGTGACCGACTCGCGGTAAGTTAACCCAGCGTACAGCCTGACGTTGCGGTTCCCGGTGCGCAGTCCGCCGCCGCTCCGGTCCCCGCTGGCAGACTTCCCAGAGGATGCCAGATGGCGTGAAGGTCGTTCTCGTTGTCGTGTCCAAAGCGGATTGCCGCAAATCGAGCGTTTTTGTAACGAAGAAATTGCATGGCCGGATAGAGGGAAAAAGTAAAGGAGTTTATCAGCGGTTATGCCGTCGGTTTTGCCCGTCTACTTGCCCCTTCCGATTATTCGTTACAAAATCACTCGATTTGTGGCTTTCGACCCAGAGACGAGGGTGAAAAGGCACGCTACAATGACGCCGCAATCACCCTTCGATGGCTTTGGGAGTTCACTCGTGACGTTGTCCCTTCACATCGCATCCGTCGATCGCGACCGTGAGCGATACCGCGACCTGCTCCTGCTTGCCGATGAGCAGTGGGATATGGTCGAGCGCTATTTGCGCCGAGGCGATATGTACGCGGCGTTCGGATGGGGAGATTTGGGATGCGCTTCAGCTGAGAGCTCCGGACTCACCCCTATGAGTGGAGCCGAATCTGAGCTTTCGGTCCGGCCCGCGCCCGTCCTCGGTTGCATGATCGTGACTGACGAGGGCGTTGACGCCTCCGGTGCGCGCATTGCCGAGGTGAAGAACCTGGCGGTCGCTCCCGAGTTCCAGCGCCGCGGCGTGGGTCGCGCCCTTCTGGACTTTGCGGCCACCCGGTACGCGCCCACGCACGGCGTGCTGCAGGTGGGCACGGGGGATAGCCCGCTTACCGTGCCGTTTTACGAGACGTGCGGCTTCGCGCGTTCACATGTGCTGCCCAATTTCTTCGTCGACAACTACGACCATCCGATTATCGAGGCGGGAGTTCAGCTCAGGGACATGGTGTATCTGCGTCGCGCCCTTCCCTCAAGGGAAGACGGCGCCGCGAGCAGCTCGCTTCCAAAAGAGGGCACCTAACGGAAGTGAATCGAGTTTCACTTCCGTTAGCCATATGCTATCGGAAGTGAAATATAGTTCACTTCTCTTAAGCTACAATAACGGAAGTGAAATCCAGTTCACTTCCGTTAGCAGCTATGTAAAGGAAGTAAAAATGGTGGCAGCGGGCAGACGGCTTAATCAATGGCAGCCAATCTCGTATGAACAGCGAGCGTGGCAGCGCGACCCAGACGAGCTCGAGTTTTTTCCCAAAAGCGCCCGTAGAAGAATATTGCCCGAGTACGATGCCGCGGTTCCGCACATGATTACGCACAAGGACGTCTTCCTTGATTCGGTTCTTTCGGCGCGCATGTCCGACCTGCTCATATCGATCGCCCGTTTTGATGGCGAACAGGCTGAGCGCGGGTATGACCTGCCCGCCCTCCTGTTGAGAAGCGAATCCTCCGCAAGCTCTCAGATTGAACGGCTCACCTCAAGTGTTCGAAACGTCGCGTTGGCGGAGCTGACCGATGAGACGCCTCAGAACGCCCGCCTCATCGCGGGAAACATCGCTGCGATGCGAGAGGCGCTGTCCGCTCGTGACGAACTGACCGTCGAATCAATCCTCGATATTCATCGGGCTCTGATCAATTGGAGCGGTGAGACATTTGGAGGAGAGTTACGGGAAGAGCAGGTTTGGGTGGGAGGGACCCCGTACAGTCCCCACGGCGCTCAGTATGTGCCGCCGGCATGGGAGCGCGTTCCCGAGTATCTTGACGACATGGTTCGCTTTGCCTCACGCGATGATGTCGACCCCGTCGTTCAGGCCGCGGTTTTGCATGCACAGTTCGAAACGGTTCACCCGTTCATTGATGGGAACGGGCGGACGGGCCGTGTGTTGCTGCACAAGATGCTGCGCAAATCCGGGGTGATGTCCCATGTCACACTGCCCGTGTCCGCGGGCCTGCTTCACAACGTAGATGCCTACATGGAGTCTCTCGATGCGTATCAGCAAGGTGATCCCATCGCCGTGGTCAGGCAGCTCGTGGAGGCGCTTGAGTTGTCGCTTGTGGTGGGCAGGCTCGTGGCGAGGAGCCTCGATGACGTGTTCGAGGGCTGGCGCGAGATAATGACCGAGCGCGAAAATTCCAGCATCTATAAGCTGCCGTCCATATTGGCGGAGCAGCCGGTGGTCAACGTTGCGTACGTCGCGAGCGAATTGGATATCACTCCACGCGCGGCACAAAACGTTGTGTCCAGGGCATGTGAATATGAGATCTTACGGCCGATTGGAAACAGGCGTCGTGGTGTGTTCTTCCAGGCTGACGAACTGATCGCCATACTGGAGGAAGCCTCGAGTTTGCCGAGTATCCGCAGGATGGTGGCGTCTGTCCGATGAGCGCGCCGAGTGGACGCGTCGGGCGATCTCGCTCCGCGCGGTGCCGCGTACGAGTTTTGTCCGGACGGGCGGGTATAGTTCGAAGCATATGGAATGGGCTCGGATGAGCCTTCGGGTGGCGGCCAGACGAGGAGCAGGCATATGAACCAGGTCACGTGTCCCAAGTGCGGTACGGTCATCAATCTCGATGAGAGCGATTACGAGGGCATTGTCCGTCAGGTGCGAGATGATCAGTTCGCCCATGAGGTGGAGGAGCGCGCCGCCTCGCTGCGTCGCGAGCACGAGCAGGCGCTCGAGCTCGCCCGCTCTCAGGCCAAGGCAGAGCTCGACCGCACGATGGCGGCCCAGAAGGCCGAGCTGCAGGAGGCGCTCGCACGCGGCGCGGCAGAGCTACAGGAGGCCAAGGCCCGCAGTGCCGCCGAGCTGCAGGAGGCGCGAGCGCAGGGCGCCGCGGCCCTGCAGGAGGCGAACGCGGCGAGCTCCGCAAAGCTGGCGAGCGAGCAGGCTGAGCGCGCCGCCGAGCTCATGCGTGTCCGTGCCGAGGCGGATGCCCGCATCGCCGAGCTCTCCGCCAAGCTCGAGTCCGCCGTTGAGGAGCGCGAGTCTGCGGTGAAGGTCGCCGCCCAGCGCGAGCGCATGGTCGTGCAGCAGGACGCCGCCGACAAAAAAGAGGAGCTGCGCCAGATGGTCGCCGCGCGCGATGCGCAGATCGCCTCGCTCAAGGCGCAGCTGGACGCCGGCGCCACCCAGCGAGATCTCGCGGTGACGCAAGCTGTGAATGAGGCGCGCACCGCCTTCGAGGAGGAGCGCGCCAAGCTCGCTCACGACCTGGATGCGGCTCGCTTTGACCTCGCGCGCGAAAAGGACGGCCGCGCCGCCGACCACGAGACGCGCGAGGCGGAGAAGCGGCAGATCGAGACCGCCCACGCGCTCGAGATCGAGCAGGCCCGCAAGAGCGCTCAGGACCTTATCCGCTACAAGGACGAGGAGATCGAGCGCCTGCGCGATATGAAGGCGCGCCTCTCCACCAAGATGGTGGGCGAGACCCTCGAGCAGCACTGCGAGACCCAGTTCAATCAGCTGCGCGCCACGGCGTTCCCTCGTGCCTACTTCGAGAAGGACAACGACGCCTCCGACGGCACCAAGGGTGACTTCATCTTCCGCGAGTGCGATGAGGCCGGTAACGAGATCGTCTCGATCATGTTCGAGATGAAGAACGAGAATGACACCACGGCCACCAAGCACAAGAACGAGGACTTCTTCAAGAAGCTCGATTCGGACCGCAAGAAGAAGGGCTGCGAGTACGCGGTGCTGGTCACTCTGCTCGAGCCGGAGAGCGAGCTGTACAACACGGGCATCGTGGACGTGAGCTACCGCTACGAGAAGATGTACGTGATCCGCCCGCAGTTCTTCATCCCCATGATCACGCTGCTGCGTAACGCCGCCATGAACGCGCTCGCCTACAAGCAGGAGCTCGAGCTCGTACGCCAACAGAACATCGACGTCACAGAGTTCGAGGAAAAGCTGCTGGGATTCCAGGAGGGCTTCAACCGCAACTACGACCTGGCGAGCCGCAAGTTCCAGACGGCCATCGATGAGATCGACGCCACCATCAAGCACCTGCAGAAGGTCAAGGACAATCTGATCTCGAGCGAGAACAACCTGCGTCTGGCGAATGACAAAGCCCAGGGGCTCAGCATCCGCAAGCTTACCTGGGGTAACAAAACCATGAAGGCGAAGTTCGACGAGGCCCGCGAGGAGGCGGAGCGCGCTGCCCGCGAGGGCGTCGCCGTCGAGGAGGCGCCGGGCGTCGATCCCGATTTTACGGATAGTTACGAGGTGTAGCGGACGATGGTGAAGAGCGAGGCGCGCCTGACGGCCGATGCGCTGAAGCGCAAGCGCGAACGCGAGCAGGAAATCGTAAGCCAGATGATCGCCTTGTATTGCAAGGGCAATCATTCCGCGCATCGTTCGGCGCCGCTGCGAGAGCGGGGCGGCGAGATGCAGCAGATGCGGGAGGGGGCGGCCCTTCGGGAGCAGGACTCCGGGGAGCGGCGGGACCTCTGTCCCGAATGCGCCGAGCTCGAGGCGTATGCCCACGCGCGCAGCGAGCACTGCCCGTTCATGGAAGAAAAGACGTTCTGCTCGAATTGCACGGTGCACTGCTACCGACCCGAGATGCTCGAGCGCATCCGCACGGTGATGCGGTACGCGGGTCCGCGCATGCTCTTCCATCATCCCGTGATGGCGATACGCCATATGATTGAGTCGCAGCGCGAGCGACGGCGCATCCGCTCATCGCGATAGAAGAAACAATCTGATTTCGAGCGAGAACAACCTGCGCCTGGCGAACGACAAGGCCCAGGGCCTCACCATCCGCAAGCTCACGCGGAATAACCCCACCATGAAGGCAGCCTTCGCCGAGGCTCGCGAGGAGCGCGCGCTTCCGGACGCCTAAGCGCCCCGCTTGGGTGTGAGCGCGAAGGTCATCACGAGGAGCAGCGCCGTGAAGGCCATGACGAACGGCCAGCGCGTTGGATCGGAGATGCTCGACAGGCCGATGGTGAGTGAGCTCGCGAGCGCGATGGCGGGTGCCACAGCGCGGCGTACGCGCATGAGCGCGGGGGCGTCCTCGCGCAGCGCCCCGCGGAGCGCTTCGGCGTAATACAGCGGCAGGATCAGCATGGTCATTGCCACCACGACCTCGGAGATATCGCCGTTGGGAAGCAGCGCCAGGGTGCTCACCACGGCATGCACGCCAACCCAGAACAACGTGGTGGCCAATGCGATCATGGCGCTCACCACCGGGAAGCGCAGCGTCGCGTTCATGCGGCTCACGGTGCGCTCGCAAGGCATCATGTGGTGGAGCGCCAGGGACTGGGGCATGCGCAGGGTGGCAAGCACCATGCCGTTGGCACCTCCGAGCACGGCGATGAGCGCGATGACGTTGGGCAGCGCACCGGCCTGCTCGCCAAAGAGCTTGACGAACATGAGCGAGAGGCTCGCATCGCCCGCCTCGATGACGGTCTGCGGCCCGAGGAAGCACGAGATACCCACGAAGTATCCCAGGTAAAGCGCGAGGATGATGACGGGGGCGGCGATGAGCGCGCGGGGCAGGTTGCGGCGTGCATCTTTAAGTTCCGGCGCGATGCTCACTGCGGAGCTCCAGCCGTCGAAGGCGAAGGCGACGGGCGCCGCCGCGGCGATCCATGCGGTGCCGGCTGCCGGTGCGGCGGCGATGTCGGAGCTCAGCTGGGCGACCGGGTCGTTCACCATAAGGCCTATGACGCCCACGAGCACCAGCGGCAGGGCCTTGGCCAGCGTGGTGAGATTTTGGAAGTAGCCGCTCAAGGTGGGCCACAGGATGTTCCACGCGGTGCAGGCCAGCAGGAATGCCAGGCCGATGCCCATCTGCCAGGCAAACGTCCCAGGCAGGTTGAAGGTCATGCACGCGTACACGCCCACGACCCAGCTGAGCACGGAGCAGACGACGGGCATGTACAGAAAGGTGAAGTTCCAGCCGATGAACGCGGCCCGGCGCGGGCCCAGGAATTCCTCCGCGTAGTCGATCAGCCCTCCGTGGCCGGTGGTGCGCGCGGCAAAGCGGGCCAGGGTGAGGCCGCCGAAGACGATGGTCGTGGCGGCGAGCAGCATCATGGCGACGCCGAGCGCGACGTTGCCGCCGGTGGCGATGAGGACGTTGTCGGACTTGAAGAAGATGCCGGAGCCGATACAGATGCCCACGATCAGGCAGATCGCGGTGAACAGCGAGTAGCGCTTCACCGGCGCCGCGTTGGCGTTGACGGCGGTGCTCGCGCTGGCGGAGGGGCCTTCGGCGGCGGACTTGGAGGAAGAGGTCATGGTTTCCTATCCCAGGCGTCGCATGCGGACGCTCATGTCGATGGGCTTGGCGGTGAAGGGCGCGGTGGTGGCGAGTCCGTCCACGCCGGTGGCGGCATATTCCCCTGCGTTTTCGGGGTTGACGCCCCCGGCAGCGATGATGGTGAGGCGCGGGTCGAGCGCGCGCAGGTTGCCCACGAGCTCGGCCAGCTCGTCGACTGCGACCTTGTCGAGCTGGATGCCATCGACGCCGGCCCAGGCAACGGCCCCGCGCGAGGCGGCGCAGGCGCGCGTGCAGGCGGCGTTGTGCCATGCGAGGGCGAGCGCCTGCTCGGCGTTCACCTCGACGAACAGCTTCTTCTCGATGCAGCGCGAACGGATCTGGGGCAGTTGCTCAATGAACGCGTCGATCCCTCCCATGAACGAGAGGTGATGGTCGAACACGAGGACGGTCTCGGACAGGCCCAGGCGGTGGGGGAACGCGCCGCCGGCGATGGTAGCCTCCACGAGGAGGTCCTTCACGCCCGGCATGCTCTTGCGCGTGGTGAGGATCTCGCAGGACGGGTTGGCGGCGTGCGCGGCGTCGACCATCGCGCGGGTCTTGGTCGCAACGGCGGAGAGATGGTCGAACACGTTGAGGCAGACCTTCCAGGCCTGATGGAGCTGGGCGGCCGTCCCGCCGAGGGTCATGAAGGCCTGGCCCGCCTCGAGCTCCGTGCCGTCGGGCAGGATGCATGCAACGGTGCACCCAAGCTTGGTTGCGATGCGGGAGGCCACCTCGCTTCCGGCGAGCACGCACGCCTCGCGGGTGAAGTACTCCATTTCCCCCGGTTGGGTGTCGACGCCCAGAATATGGCTGGTCAGGTCGATATAAGGCACGTCCTCGGCGATGAGCTCGTCGATGCGGGCGTCGGACAGGGTGACCATCGGTCCTCCTTAGACAGGTTCCTACGGTGGAAATCGTATCATCACCGCACGATTCTCCCGCATCTATCACGCGGAAAAGGCATAATGCTGTGTGATATATGACGTCCCGCCTACAAGACGTCCCATCGCGCCCATCGCGCGCGCCCTTGAAAGGAGACCCATGGATCTGAACAAGCGCCCCGACGACATGGTCCGCATCACCACCCCTGAGCTCGCTCAGGCTTTCATCGAGGAGCAGGTCGCCGCCTGCCGCGAGCAGATCGGCGATAAGAAGGCCCTCCTGGCCCTGTCCGGCGGCGTCGATTCCTCCGTGGTCGCCGCGCTGCTCATCAAGGCCATCGGCAAGCAGCTCATCTGCGTGCACGTGAACCACGGCCTCATGCGCAAGGGCGAGTCCGAGCAGGTCATCGATGTGTTCCGCAACCAGCTCGACGCCAACCTCGTTTACGTTGACGCCACGGATCGCTTCCTGTCCCTGCTCGACGGCGTGGCCGAGCCCGAGGCCAAGCGCAAGATCATCGGCGCCGAGTTCATCCGCGTGTTCGAAGAGGAGGCCCGCAAGGTGGGCGACGAGGTTTCCTTCCTCGCCCAGGGCACCATCTACCCCGACATCCTCGAGTCCGACGGCGTGAAGGCCCACCACAACGTGGGCGGCCTGCCCGACGACCTGCAGTTCGAGCTCTGCGAGCCCGTCCGCCTGCTGTACAAGGACGAGGTCCGCGTAGTCGGTCGCGAGCTCGGCCTGCCCGAGAACATGGTTGAGCGTCAGCCCTTCCCGGGCCCTGGCCTGGGCGTGCGCTGCCTCGGCGCCATCACCCGTGATCGCCTGGAGGCCCTGCGCGAGGCCGACGCCATCCTGCGTGAGGAGTTCGCCGCGGCAGGCCTTGAGGGCAAGGTCTGGCAGTACTTCGTCTCCGTGCCCGACTTCCGCGTCACCGGCGTGAAGGAGGGCAAGCGCCTCTACGAGTGGCCGGCGTTCATCCGCGCCGTCAACACCGTCGATGCCATGACCGCCGAGGTGCCCGAGCTCGACTGGGCGCTCCTCAAGAAGATCGGCGACCGCATCGCCTCTGAGGTCGACGGCATCTGCCGCGTCCTGTACGACCTCACCCCGAAGCCCTGCGGGACCATCGAGTTCGAGTAGTTTGAACTGACACTTCGTCGGATTTCGCGCATAACGCGCGTCGACGGGGGAAAGGCCGGCCCACATGGGTCGGCCTTTCTTGTTTTGTTGCAGTGGACCAAGGGATTGCTAAGTAGACGCGGGGATTCACGAAGTTGCTAACTGCGGTTTTCTTCTTGAGAATCTTATTGGTACTCGATCTGTCGCCCGTTTACTGCAACAAAACGCTCAGTGCTGCGTCACCTTCAGCGCGCCCGCTTCGATTTCCCAGGTGATGCTTGTGCACGCTCGCAGGAACGCATGGTCGTGGCTCACGAGGAGCAGCGCTCCTCCGAATTGCGCGAGCGCTTGCTCCAATGCCTCAACCGAGTGCAGGTCGAGGTGGTTGGTGGGCTCGTCCATGATGATGAGCGCGGGCGCGTCCGGCAGGCCGCGGGCAATCATCAGTTTTCGCAGCTCACCGGGGCTGGTTGCAGCGCCTTCCATGATGCGGTCGGGTTCTGAGTTCAGCTGCGCCACGCAGCTGAATACATGTCCGCGGTCGGTAGGGGAGAGGGAGCGGACCTCTTCGAGTATCTGCGACCGTTGCTCCCGACTCGGCTCTTGGGGTATGTCGAGGATTGTGAGGGCGTGCGCATCTCGGTGTTCTGCCTGCAGATGCAAGAGCGCGCGAAGATGATCGAGCAGGGTGGTCTTTCCGGCACCATTTGGCCCAATGATGCCGATGCGCTCCGTATTTCCCACAAAGAGCTCCGGCAGATCGAGTTCGCTCTCGCCGCACGGGATACGGCCCGCAGGAATGTGGAGCACGGTTTTGCGGGGGCTGGGTTTGGCGTCCAGGAACAGGCTGCCGTCGTAGCGTTTGGGGACGAATGCCGCATCGGCCCTGCTTTGCGCCGCGGCAATGCGGCCGTCCATTTGCCGCAGCAGTTTGCCGCGAGCGCCGTCTTGGCCGGTAAAGATGGCGAGGTCGATTTTCGCCCGTGCGCTCCTGTCCTTGGGGTCGAGCCCCCGCTTCGATCGTCTGGCATCAGATCGCGCCGCCTCTTGGGAGCGCTGCCCCCGCTCGGCGGCGAGTCGCGCGAGTTCGCCTTTGGCGCGTTTGCGCTCGCCCGCCGCTGTGGCGCGCTCCCGCTCCGCCTGCATGTGCCCGGCGGAATAGCCACCGGGCCGCACGACGATGCGCATCTCGCCGCGCGGGCCCGTGGGCTCGAACGATGCACAGCGCTCCACGAGCGCATCTAGCAGGTCGCGATCGTGGCTCACGAGGATGCCGACGCCGGTGAAGCTGGCCAGCAGTCCTGTCAGTTGGGCACGGGCCTCGCGATCGAGGTGATTGGTCGGTTCATCCACAACGAGCGCATCGGGTCGTTGCCAGAGGGAGCAGGCGATCTGCAGCTTTTTGCGCTCGCCGAAGCTGAGCTCGTCCCAGCGCCATGGCATGTCGTCGGTGAGACTCAGCTGCGTGCGAAGGCCGCGTGCCTCGCGACCGAAGTCGAGTGCGAAGTCCGCGAGGGTGGCCGGTGCCTCATCGGCTTCCTGCGGGCAGTAGGCGGCGAACAAGCCGTTCGATACGGTGCCGGAGTCGGGCGCGATCAAGCCGCAGGCGATTTTGGCGAGCGTTGACTTGCCGCAGCCGTTGTCACCCAAAAGGCCAGTCCAGCCCTGCGGGAAGGCGATGGTCACGTTACTTAGAATGGGGTCTTGCGCCGCTGGGTGCGTGTAGGTCACGCGCGTGAGTGCGAGCTGCATGAAGACATCCCCTCCTCGTTCTATCGGAGGTCAACGGGTCGGTTGATGGGGATGTCTAAAAGCGCATGGTCGCCTTGTCTCTTCGCGGTGACGCCCTCGCATGGGCCCGAATCCATCGGGCGGGCGAGTCAGAGTCTAACACGGGATCGTGATGCCAGCATGTGGAACGCAGGCGACCTATCGTTTTTGCGGGTGGCTCGTGAGGTGCCAGCCATTGCAGTACGGGCAGCGGTATATCGAGAGCCCATGTCTCCCGTGTTCCTCGCAGGAAATCAGGGCCGCTTCTGCCTCGGGGCGGCTTGCGTAGCGGTTCTTCGACTCGCAAGCCTTGTGGCGGAGGGCTGCGTCATGTTCAGCGTCGATTCGTTCTTCGCGTGCATGTTCGCGAGCAAAGAGGTCGTCCATGCCGCCAGCGCTCAAGCCGTCCTCAAGGCCGGCCTCGAATGCCGCTCGTTGCTTAGCGCGCGCTGAGCGCTTGTTGCTCGCCATGGAAACTCCCATCGATAAAGGAATCGGGGCGGGTATCGCAGATTGCTGCGCTCGTCCCTGATTGAATCGCTGTTTGTGCGAACGGCACGAGACCTGAACGACTGTGGGCGGAATTACCCTCGGTCTTCTAGTGGTGACAGGCGTGCTCGGGCCCCATAGCGTCGAGCCGCCCAGTGGCGATGCGCTCGGCGGCGGCTCCCACGGTCGCGGACTCAGCATCGTGCAGGACGGTGATGCCCGCGGCGGCAAAGCCTTGCATGGGGCGCATGCCCATGCCTACGGCCACGATGGCGTCGATACCGGCCTCGGAGAGGATACGCACGGGCCGCATGCAGCCGCCCTCTTCGTGAGGGGGATTGGCGATGGTACCCTCGACGGAGACCTTGCCGTCCTCGATGTTCAGGATGGTGAAGCAGTCGGCGTGGCCAAAATGCGCGGAACGCTGGGCGTCAAAGCCGCCTTTGCCAATGGAGGGAACTGCGAGCTTCATGTGCAAAACCACCTTTCCGGGCGCGTCCATTGACGCGCGGTGAAGATAAACCGACACCCATGGTAACGCGTTTCCGCTCGCTCCGCATGTCGAGGCCTTAGCTCGCAGCTAATGAAATCCCCGGCAGAGGTGTAAATAATGGGGGGTGTCGAGGCGACTTGAGGGATAGGTCGCTGTCATGGGAGGGAAAACGTGGAAAATAATCAGGTAAAACAGCCGCGTTCCGGGATCGCCATTGCCGGGTTGGTGCTCGGAATCATCGCGCTCCTCACGTCCTTGCTGCCGATCATCAACAACGTGTCGTTCTTCATGGCGCTCGTCGGCGCCGTGCTCGCCATTGCCGGGCTTGTGTCTTGCCTGCGTGGAAAGCGCGCGGGCAAGGGCCTCGCCATCGCCGCGATTGTGGTGAACATCGTTTCCGTTGCAGCTGTTTTGGGTAGCCAGAGCATGTATAGTGCGCTATTCCAGTACGGCCGTGGCCGGGCTGACCAGCGCGGGAAAGATGGTGGGGGCCATGTCGGCCGTGATTATCTGCGTACTGCTGGCTGTGGCGGTTTTCCTGATTAGCAATACCATTTCCGTGGCCGCGGCCTTCCGCAGGAGGGAAAATGAGATCATGCGCTTAATCGGCGCCACCAATTATATGATTCGTGCGCCTTTTGTGGTGGAGGGCGTGCTCCTTGGCGCTTTGGGAGCAGCGGTGCCTCTGGCAGGCATGTATGCGCTTTACCAGAGGGCGGTCATCTATATCGGTGAGCATTATCAGATGCTGACAGGCATGTTTGAACCCATACCTCTGGGAAATATATTTCCCTATATGGCGGCAACAGCCGGGTGCCTGGGTGTGGGCATTGGTTTTTTTGTCAGTTATTTTACCATCCACCGTCACTTGAAGGTATAGGGAAGGAGGATGTGAATGAGGATGAGACATTGGATTTGTGCGGCAGCGCTGTCAGGCGGTCTTTTTGATGGGCGGTATGGCGGCATTTTTCAGCCTACGCCACCAGTGTGGAGATAGAGGATGCCAAGAAACAGGTATCTGCTTTGGAAGAGGAAAAGAAGAAGGTGGAGAGTACCCTGAACCAGCTGGAGGGATTAAAGGCAGATACGGCAGCTTATGTAAAGAAGCTGGACGGCAGTCTGTCCTCCCTGGCAGAGGAGCTGGAACAGCTGGGAAACCGGATTACCCTTAAGGAAGAGGAGATAGACCAGGCCCAGATACAGTTAGAGGAGGCCAGACGCGAGGAGGAACACCAGTATGACAGCATGAAGCTGCGCATCAAGTACATGTATGAGAACGGCCAGAACAATCTGCTGGATATGGTTATGGAGTCTGGCAGCATATCGGAGCTGTTAAACCGCGCGGAATACGTGAGCCAGATTGCGGAATATGACAGGAAGATGCTGACTGCCTATGCTTCTGCAAAGGAGCAGGTGGCTGTCAGGGAACAGAACCTGGAGAAGGAACATGGAGAGCTTTTAGTGCTTCAGGAGTCCACCCAGGCCAAACAGGCTTCCATGCAGCAGCTGATGGATTCCAAGCAGAAGGAGCTGGATTCCTATAATTCCAAGATTGCCATGGCCCAGGATGAGCTGGACCAGTACAATGCAGACATCAAAGCCCAGGAAGATCAGATGAAGCGAATCGAGGCCGAGATGAAGCGGAGGGAAGAGGAAGCCAGAAAAAAGGCGGAAGCAGCCGGCAAGACGTATACCGTATCGAATTTGGGGAATATTAGTTTTAAGTGGCCCTGTCCGTCCAGCAGCAGGATTACCTCTAATTTTGGAGACAGGGAGTCTCCCACAGAAGGGGCATCCAGCAACCATAAGGGAATTGATATCAGTGCCAGCACAGGGGCGGATATCATTGCTGCGGCTGATGGCGAGGTGGTGATATCTACATACAGCTATTCGGCGGGCAATTATATTATGATTGACCACGGAGGCGGGGTGAGCACGGTCTACATGCACAGCTCCAAGCTGCTGTGGGCGTGGGGGAAAAGGTGACAAAAGGCCAGGTGATTGCAAAGGTAGGTTCCACCGGTTATTCCACCGGTCCCCACCTGCATTTTGGAATCCGCTCAGGGGGCACCTATGTAAATCCCCGAAGTTATGTAAGCCCGTGACCTGTCATAGGATAGAGGGAACGGACAGATAGGAGACGTAAATTGGAAAATCGTGAATTTGACAGACAGGAACATAATATGGGCGGGCAGCCGGATGGTCCCTACAGGGACAACGGGCCGGGGCCTCAGGACGGGAATCGCAATGGGGCGGGAAAGAACCGGTTCTGGGCCGGGCTTTGGTGGGAGCCCTTGTAACCGCCTTCATAGGATTGATTGTGGTGGGGATGTCGGCCGGTATCTATATCTTCGGCAAGAGGGTCATGAGCCGTCAGCCCAGCGTGGCCATAGAGGGTAAGAGACCGGGAATCACAGACGGAAGCAGCCATAAAGAGGGTGTGGATTTTGACCGGGTTACGGCCAAAATGTCCATGATTCAGCAAATCATAGATCTTCACTTCCTGTACGACGAGGACGCCGGCAATGTAGAGGATTTTATTTACAGAGGGATGCTGGCCGGTCTGGATGACCCTTATTCCACGTATTACACGGAGGAGGATTTCCGTTCCATCAATGACAGCACAAAGGGAACCTACTCCGGTATCGGAGCCATGTTAAGCCAGAACAGAACACGGGGCTATGCACCATCGTGAAGGTGTTCGAGGGTTCCCCGGCCCTGGAGGCAGGGATGCAGCCAGGGGTACATTAT
>ENA-OQCZ01000202-OQCZ01000202.1-human-gut-metagenome-genome-assembly--contig:-NODE-202-length-19908-cov-31.068247_pt1 | contig 19908 bp, 19 predicted proteins | sample MGYA00242505_ERZ504594 | MGnify/ENA primary metagenome ERZ504594 (study PRJEB26092, sample SAMD00036329) | human gut metagenome | host: Homo sapiens | study: EMG produced TPA metagenomics assembly of... | reverse complement strand
GTTGAATCCGGAACGCGTGCTGCTCATGCCCGACGGCGACGAGGACCTGTGGAACGACTCCTACCTGGATCTGGTGGCCGAGGAATAATCCCACTTCCACCATTTCCGACACGCATATGGGAAAGCCCGGACGAATCAGATCGTCCGGGCTTTCCCATATTGAACGGTTCCTGTTACGCGGGAACCGGTTACGCGTGCACGTGTTTGGCGCTGTAGATGTCCGGCTCGACGTAGATCTCGAAATTGTACCAGGGCAACGCGGTGCGCACGGCCTTCTCGATCTTGTCGACGGTTTCCACGTCATAGTCACGGTCGAGCTTGCTGGTCTGCACTTTGACGCACAGGAGGATGTCGTCCTCCGACATGTGCACGGTCTGCATGTTCAGCAATCGTTCGACGCCCGGCGTGGTGGCAACCGCCTCGACGATCTTCCCGCGCGTATCGGAATCCACGGCCTCGCCGATGAGCAGCGAACCGGATTTGAACGCGAGAAACAGCGAACCGACGATCAGCACCAGACCGACCATGAGACCACCCAACGCATCAAAAATCTCATCGTCGAGCAGAATCGCAAGACCAATGCCGAGACCTGCGAACGCCAAACCGATCAAAGCGAGCGTATCCTCCATAATCACCGAAGCCAATTCGGCGGACTTGGTGCGTCTCCAGAAACGGAACACGCCCATATGCTTCGTGTTCGTGCGTTCCATACGCTCGTTGGCTTCCTTGATGCTCTGGTGCAGGCCGAATCCTTCCAGGCATGCGCTGATGACGACCACGATGAACGCGACAAGCAGTTCCATCCTGTTCACGTCACGCAATGCCGGATCGGCGCTGATCGCGACAAGCTTCTTCACCGCTTCGGACGTCGAGAAGAATCCACCGACGAAGAACAGCAGCGTGGCCACGACGAACGAAGCAAGATATTTGGCGCGATACAGGCCGAACGGATGGTCGCCGTCCGTCTTGCGCTTGGAGAAACGTCCGCCCACCATCAATACGATTTCGTTGGAGCAATCCGCGATGGAATGTACCGACTCGGAAAGCATGGCGGACGATCCGGTGAAGAACGCCGCGCACAGTTTCGCGATGGCGACGCCGATGTTCGCACCCAACGCCGCCTTGACGGCCGCGCCCTGATGTTCGGCTTCCCGCACCTCCCCCATGTTGTTCGTGGTCGTACTGTCGCCTGCGGGATCGCGCGATTCGCTCATTGCCTTCCATTCTCGAATGTGTAACGGATAACATCATCCATTCAAGCACGAATACTGGCCGAGAAGCCGTGTGCGCCCGTGTTTCGGGACGTGCGTGTAACCTTCACTAGGTATTTGTCGCTTTCCCAAAAAAAGGGGTATTCAATGGCATACTCGCATAACGCGCCGTTCCGCGCCGACGTGGTCGGCTCCTATCTCCGCCCGGCCGAGCTCAAGGCCGCGCGTGAGGATTTCGCCGCCGGCAAAATCGATGCCGCAGCGCTCAAGGCGGTCGAGGACAAGGCCATCACCGAACTCGTCGCCAAGCAGAAGGCCGCCGGCCTGCATGTGATCACCGACGGCGAATTCCGCCGCGGCTGGTGGCATTTCGACTTCATGTGGGGCTTCAACGGCGTGGACCATGCCGCCGCAGCCCACCGCGTCGCCTTCCACGACGAGGTGACCCCGGCCGACACCGCCACCGTGACCGGAAGGATCTCCGGCGAGAACCATCCGTTCGTCGAACATTTCAAGTTCGTCAAGCAGTTCGAGGACGAGAACACCGTGGCCCGCCAGACCATGCCCTCCCCCGCGCAGACCCGCTTCGTGCTCACCGGCAACGCGGCCGCCTACCCGTATGACGAGTTCTACAAGAACGACGACGAGCTGACCGCCGACATCGTCGCCGCCTACCGCCAGGTCATCGCCGACCTGTATGCCGCCGGCTGCCGCAACGTGCAGTTCGACGACTGCACCTGGACCCGCCTGTGCGATGCGAGCGTACGCGAACGTCTCGGCTGGAGCGACGAGGACGCGCTACGCCTGCAGCAGGAGAACCTCGACGTCATCAACGCCGTGATCGCCGACCAGCCGGACGACCTGGTCATCAACACCCACGTGTGCCGCGGCAACTTTCACTCCACCTGGCTTTCCTCCGGAGGCTACGCGCCGGTCGCGGCCAAGCTGTTCGGCGAGGAGAACGTGGACGCCTACTACCTCGAGTTCGACGACGACCGTTCCGGCGATTTCGCGCCGCTCGCCGAAGTCTCCGGCGACAAGAAGGTCGTGCTCGGCCTGATCACCTCCAAGAAGCCCGACCTTGAGGATCCGGACACCATCAAGGCCCGCATCCAGGAAGCCGCCCAGTACATTCCGCTCGACCGCCTGTGCCTGTCCACCCAGTGCGGCTTCGCCTCCACCCAGGAAGGCAACAAGCTCACCGAAGACCAGCAGTGGGCCAAGATCGCACTCGTCCAATCCATCGCCAAGGACGTGTGGGGCGAGTAAACACAGCACGCCATCCACAATCAGCTATAAGGAAGGGCTATCCGTCTTGTTCGGCGGATAGCCCTTTGTTTGTTTGCCGGCGTTTTTAACGGGCAGGTCAGCCCTTCACAGCCTCATCGATGCAACGAATCGCGTTCAACGTACGCGGATAGCCGATATACGGCATGCACTGCGAGACCACCGCAATCAGAAACGCCTTCTCATTGCCGACGGCCATATTCGCCTTCGCATGCGCCGTAAGCTGCGGTTCGCAACCACCCTGCGCGGCCAGGAAACACAACGTGACCATTTCGCGCTCGCGGGTGCTAAGCCCTCCTCGCGTGTAATAGTCGCCGAAGCAGTTGTCGGCGAGCCATTTGTTGATGTGACGGGTCTCCTCCGGTCCGGATTGAGCGAATCCGCGCATGTTCTCGCCGAAGATCTCGACCTGCTTGTCCTCTCCGGCCTGCGCGCGGGTCTCCGACGTGGTCGTGCCCTGCGGCTCCAGCGGCAGATGCACATTCGCGGCTCCAAGGAAAACGTTGAGCTTCTTCAGGAACGGCAGGGTCCTACTGAATCCGCAGTATGCGGTGGCTTGGTAGATCATCTCCTTGATGGCTACGGAGGTCAGTCCAGTCTCATAGGCTACCGGCAGCATCATTTCGAACGCGTCGAGTCCCTGACAGCCAACCAAAGCCGCGAGAATCGCCAGGGAGCGGGTCTTGTCGTCCAGATCGGGGTGGTTGGCACCCGGTTCGTTTATCACTTCGTCATAGGCGAAATCGGAGAACAACTTGACGAATTCCGGGTCGGTCTGCGACAGCGTCCGATCGTTGTTCCAAAAGGCGTTCATCTTCCTATGCAGTTCCTCGAACATGGCTTCCTTTCCATTCGATGTCTTCGCGCCGCATGCCGCGTTCATTCTATCGTCGGAAATGTTGCGTGCGGATAGCGGCCATCGTCGTCTGAATGTTCAGCGTGCGATCGCGCCCTTGCCGGGCTGTTTCTTGACGTTTTCGATGACGTCTTTGTTTTCCTCGAGAATTCGGTTGGCCTCATCCTCGTGTCCTTCGGCGATGGCGCGCCAATAGAGCGATTTGAGCGACACGTACGCCTGCTGGATGCGCAGGGCTTCCGCTTTCGCGGCCAGACGCAGTGATTGCGCGTCGAGCAGTTCGATCTGTCTTCGGGCGCCTTCCGGACCGTCGAAACGGTTTTTCAGGTATTCGCGCATCGATTCAAGCGGCATGCTCGTCGCCGCCAGGCATGCGATGGTGGTCAGCGATTCGATGTCCTTGTCCGAATAGACTCGGTGGCCTGAACTCGGATCGCGGGCGATCGGATCGATGATGCCGATCTGCTCGTAATAACGCAACGTCGATTCGGGCAGTCCGGAAATCATGGACGCCTCACGGATCGAATGCCAGGTGGTCGTCGTATTGCTCATACCCCGCACTCTAAAAACTTAAAGTGCTCGAAGTCCATATTCCGGCGTGTCGTATTGGTCCGACGTCAAACGGCATTGAGCGGGCAATGGAAGAGCCGGTATCCGAAAAGTGGATCTGTCGCACGACTCCATTTTCATGTCCTTTTCGGCAATCGTGCGGCTTTTTCGTCCGTCTGTATGGGAACCGACGGACGAAAAAGCCCACGCATGCTCAGGCGGCGGTGATCAGCTCCGAGGAATCCATGTCGAAATCGGCCATCGCGTAGGAGCGGATGGCGGGATCATCATACGTGTTCATGTAGTACGTGTTGGTCTTGGACGAATATCCGCTGGTGAACAGCGTGCGTTCGAACTGGCCGTTGCCCATCTTCGCCATGCCGTCAACCATCTGCACGGAACCAAGGGTGTGGAACAGGCGAGACACGTTGGCCGCCTCGCCTTCCTGCTGCGGATAATGCGTGTTGGCATAAGCCACACGCACGAAACGCGACGGGGAGCTCACATCGCCCGGAATGCCATGCATGCTCACACCCGCGCCCCAAGCGGACAGGGACGCCTTGCCCCACGTGGCCGGCTCGGCCATCTCGTTGCCGACGCACATGTAGTTGCGCAGATTCTCCATATGGAAGCCGAACGTCGGCTGGTTGGTCAGCACGTCTACGTCGTCATGGTGCACATGCATGCCGTCCGCCATCTGTTCGACGACGATGCTGCGCTCGCTGTCGCCGATGATCCAATGCAGCAGCGACTCCTGCTGGCCGGGCACGATCTGGGAGACGAGGGTCACGTTCTTCAACGCCTCCTCGACTTCGTCGACGGAATCGAAATTGCGTGCCACCCACAGCGGGAATTCGAAGGTCGCGACGTTGTCGGTGCCTTCGACCGGCTCATGCACGAACTCCGCGTAGCCGGGGAAATTCAATCCCGCGATGGCCAGACCATGCTCGTTGGCGCAGTCGAAATACATCGGACGGTCGGCCATGACCACGCCCACGCCGATCACCGCGTTCGGCATGGCTTTGCCGCTCGCGCCGAACACGTTGTCGTAGTGGTAGCCGCGTGGAGTGGCCAGGATGCTTTCGCCGTATGAGAAGCTCCAGTCGAGGTTGCGGCCGAAATACATGTTTCCCTCTTCGTCGGAGAAACGAACGCCAGTGCACATGATGGACTTCCTTCCTTTGTTTGATTGACCCGGTGCGTTCATCATACGCATGGACGGCTGGACGAACCACGGCTTCCGCCGACGGATAAACATGAAGGGTGGCCAAAAATGCCAAGAGTCGTTGAAAATGAAAAAATCCCCTTGTTTCCAAGGGGATTTTTCGAATGGCTCCTGCGACTGGGCTTGAACCAGTGACCGTCCGATTAACAGTTAGAGAGTTTGATAGAATACCCCTTGGAACGATTGGGCAAAACGGCTTCATTCCAACGGTTTAACCTCACTTGCGGGTCAAGTGACCCTCAAGTGAAGGTCAAATGGAAGTCTGAGAATGTCTGAGAATATAGAGGCAAGGAGGTAATCATGGTACGCAAAGCAAGAAACGGCATCGTCTACCCATATCGGGTTGAACGTCCAAAGAAGCTGGCCGATGGCACAATCAGGGTCTACCCCAGCTACGAGTTCAAAATCGACGGGAAGACCTACAGCTGCAAGAAGTACGCCGACGCGAACCGGCGTCTGACCGAACTGCTCCAAGAGCGAGCCAAATTCGGCAGCACCAGCAACACGTCAGTCACGTTGGGCGCATATGCGGAACAATGGTTGGAACGACGGCAGAGGGATGCAGACCCGAAGACTTTCGCCAACTATCGAACCATCGTCCGCAAGCATCTACGCCCATACCATTCGCAGAAAATGTCGAACCTGAACGCCGCAGTCTGCGACCGCATCGTAAATGGCCTTACCGTCGCGAAGACCATCGACGGCAAGAAAATGCATGTGAAGGCCAGTCTCAGTCTCCGACGCCAGACGCACACCACGTTGAACCAGATTTGCAATGCCGCCGTAGCGGATAGGATTCTTCCCACGAATCCGATGGGTGGCGTTCCAACTCCGAAGGACAAGGACATCAGTCTTGCCGACGAACGCAAGAACGAAGCCCACGAGCGTACCGCATTCACCGACGATGAAGCCAAACGCATCCTCCAAGCCGCCAACGAACTAGGCATACGGAACGGCGCGAGGGAATGGTTCAGACTATGCACCGGTATGCGCCCCGGCGAAATCTTGGGGGCTTCACTCCAAGACCTCGAACTGACCACCACGGCAAACGGTATCCCCTACGGCGAATACACCGTCAACTGGAAACTGGAGGAGTTGAAGAAGGAGCACGGTTGCGGCGAGCCAGACCGTAAAGGCGTGTACCCGTGCGGATACAAGCGTGGTGCCGCATGTCCGCAATGGAGGTGGCGTATTCCAGACGGCTTCGACATGATCGAGTTGCAAGGCCGCTGGTGTCTCACCCCGCCGAAATCGAAGCGTGGAAGGAAAGTGCCAATCATTCCCGCATTGGCGCAGACACTCGAAGCATACTTGGTGGATACCGCTGAAATACCGAACCCGCATGGACTCCTGTTCCGTCATGATGACGGCTCCCCTATCGAACCGGAAGAGGATATCGAACAGTTCCGCAAACTGTTGGAAGCGGCGGGAGTACCCAATGCGGAGCATAGGAGCCGTCACGAAACCCGTCATACCGTCGTTACCATCCTCATGTCAATGGGCGTGGATGTCGGACTGGTCGAGGAAATCGTGGGCCATTCAAGCCGCTTGATGGTGGAACACTACCGTCATGCCGGATTGAAGGAACGGTTGGCCGCGATGGAAACGATGAACAAGCCACTGCAACTCGACTCGTATAAGCTAGGCGACAATGAAGGCTGAAATAACCGAAGACCAGTTCTGCGAATACATCGTGGCCCAGCTGAAAAAATATGCGTGGCGTTTAGCGCTGGAAGGCAAACTTTCGTGGATTGACAGGTCCGACAACAGCGACTTCGTAGTGGTGAAAAACCATGCCACTTGTGACATGTCGCTCACCTACCACGGCAAAAATGTTGAGTGTCCGGTTGAGATACCCCAAGCTCAATCTTGGGCGCGCGGATTGGAATAACGTTGAAAATGGCGGTGACGCCATGGAAGTTTCCGACAATCGTTTGATACGGACTCTCGGAAGCAGAGAAATAATCCCTCCCAGCCTATAGCGGGGAGGGATTTTTTATGAACGTTACGCGGAAGTCCTGCCAAGGCTAGCAGTTGTTGGTAGAACTTCCACATAACAAAACGGAAGGAGAGTCCTATTGGTGCAACAATACTGACCCTCGCTGCCGTTGTGCTTGTTCTCGTGTCGAAATAGAACAAATATAACAATAGTGCGGGTGAAGGACGTAAATGCGTTGCTCGCCTGTAAATAAGCGTTTTTCTTCCTAAAACGCAGAAAAGCCCCTCCCCCAGCAATGCTGAGAGAAGGGCAATGTGTGGTCAGTTTTTTGGCAGCATGTCATACAGTTTTTGAGTGTCCAATGTCACGCCATGCATTCGGCTGAAATCAGCTTCACCGCCGTGCATCCTGTCGGCCTTCACATCCTTCGTGAGCTCGCGCTTCCACTTCGTCCAAAAATCATCATGCTCTTTCTTGGTCATGATGATGATTCTACCGTGCGAAACACAAAAGCCCCTCCCCCAGCGTAATCGCTGAGAGAGGGGCAAACTTGTACAGGACGTACTAGTTGGGCATAGTATTCTTACACTTCTCCAACATCATGTTAGAGGAATGAAAGGTTTCTACTCGGAATACCGTGCCTTCAACTCGCTGACGCCAATCAAAGCGCCAACCAGCACGGCCAGAGCGTTCAACGTGGTCACGATCTGGTCAACGCATGGAAGGTTCCATGCGGGGCCGACCACATGCACGAACACGGCCAAAGCGGGCAACGCGATAAGCGCCAACCACTTCAGCACCTTGTACGCCTTGTCCGGCAGGATGTACTTGTTTTCCTCGCCAGTTTCTTCCTGCGGCTTTTCGCCGTCATTCTGAGTCTCCTTGACTTCATCGACCATAGTTACTCCAATCACCAGTAGAGGGTTTCGCCCGGATAGATCAACGCCGGATTGCCGGAACGATAACCGTGGATGCTGCGCATGTTGACCCTGTAATATGCGGCGATGCCGCCGAGGGTGTCACCGGAACGGACGGTGTAACGATGCGTGCTGTACGTGTTGCTGACCGGCTGTCGAGCGACGCCGGTGCCACGACGGCAGACCGTCTCACCAGCGTAGATGATGTTCGGGTTGCCCGAACGATAACCCGTGTACTGGTTCCAGCTACCGCCATTACGTGCCGCGATGGTGCTAAGAGTGTCACCACTCTTGACGGTCACGCAGACGCTACCGCAGTTCGTGTTGGCCGGAGCGCTCACTGTCGAGCCTCCACCCAAACGCTGGTTAACTATCGCCATCACACGGTCATAGGCACCGCCAAGAGCCTGACGACGCTCATTGCCGTTGCCGTACACGCCGCGAATGACCTTCGTGGCCATGTCATTGTAGTCCGGCGTGGCAGTGACCTGCGGTCTGACCGGATCATGCCTCACCTCGGCATTGGTCTTACCCCTATCACCGTTCGCGATTTTCTGCCAAGCGTCACGCTCACCGAAGAACAGGTTCAAATCCAACGGGCCGACCCCGTTCAGATAGCCGGTAGACGCATACTGCACCATGCCCTCGCCCTTGCTTCCGGCATTCCACGGAGTGGACTGCCAGCCGGTCGCATTCATGGAAGCATACTGAGCCTTCCACAGCATGCAATGGGCGCGCACGTCGGACGGAATCTGATATACGGCACTGTCCTGCACGTACACGATGGGCCAGACCTTGGTACGCGAATACACCTGGTTGACCCACTGGCGCACCCAGTCGCCATTGCCCCAAGCTGCGTTCCCGTTGGACTCCCAATCCAACGCGAGCACGCACTGGCCCACATAGCCGCTGAACTGGTTGAGATAATGGTTGACCTCCGCTGTGACGTTGCCGCCGTCCGCGTAATGGTAGCCGCCGCAAGCCTTGCCGGTCTGACGCGCCCAATCGGTCTGGCTGCGCCAAGACGGATTCACGTAGCCGCCACCCTCCGTGATCTTCACGATGGCCGCGTCGGCGTCCACCACGCGCGTCACATCGGCGGACTGCCATCCACTCACGTCGATGACGTTCATGTTCGCGGACGCTATCGGCGCGATGGCTACGCACAGCACCGCAGCCAACGCGGTCAACGGCTTGCCGATATGCCGACATGGACGCTTGTGCTTCGGCTTGCCTTTGTTGTTGAGGATGCCCACATCCTCTCCTTCCCGCCCCAAGTCAAGGGGCAAATAGAAAAGCCATCCCGAAGTGGGATGGCTTTAAAAAATGATGTGAAAATCAACGCAAGTGCGCGTTGAGCAGCGCGACCGTCATGTCCTCCGTGACGTTGAGCTTCGCGGTCGTCACGCTGCTGGCCGCAAGCTTGTCGGTCGTGACTGCAAGAGCGGTGATGTTCCGCGCCTGCACGCTGTTCGCAGCCAATTTGTCGGCGGTCACAGCGTCGGCCACCACCTTGTCTGTCGTGACAGCGCCAGCCACGATGCCACCAGCCTGAATCTTGTGCGCGCCATGATTGGACACGATGACGAGCGCGAGCAGCAGCATGTATGCGCCGCCAGCGATGGCTAGATGCGTCATTGCCGGTCCTCCAAATATTTTTCGGCGGCGGCGACTATCCAGCATTGCGCGTCCAATTTCTCAAGCTTTGACAGCTCGTAGCTGACGGCTTCGCTGTGGTCGGTGTCCTTGTCGCCGTAGATGAGACTGATGATCGTGTTTTTTATGGTGTCGCGGCAGAGTTCGTCCATGCGCTCGTCAAAGCGCTCCGTCCGCTCGCCCAGCTGCCTCGTCTTGGCGAAATGCTGGGAAAGCACCGAATTGTAAGGCAATCGCTCGGGATTAACGTGCGCATACAATCCGGTCGCGAGCGATTCGAGCGCCCCCGGCCAGATTTTCAAGCACAGTGTGATTACCGCGCACGCGCCGCCGACACCGCCAAACCCCGCTAAAAACGTTTGAAACACATCACATCTCCTTGAAATCGTTTAATCTTTTGGCATGGTGTCGCCATCGAAATAATTGCCCGGCAATCCCAACGAGACGAGCTGCTGCCACTGGTCTTGAGGCACGCACAAGCCCTTGCTCAGATTGACCGTGCAATTGTTCAGACCGACGAGAATGCCGTGAGTGGTGCTGGCGGCGGTGAAGACGTAATCCACGCGACCATTCGAAGTGACCAGCCCACTATCGCTGCCATTGGTGGTGAGACGCAAGCGCGGATTGTCGCCACTCGTGGACAGCATGTAACAGACGACGCTCACATGGTATTTCACGCCCGCCGTCAACCCCGTGAGGTGATGTCCGATGGTGTCGTGTTCGTCGTCTTGACGCTCACACCGTCTTTCGGCATGACGCAGTGATTAACGATGGGAGTCATGCCACCACCCCCAAAGGGGTTAGGCGCGCGGCATCGTATCCCCGGTGAAATATCCGATGCCGTCGAGCAGGGTCTTGTTCGCCTGATACTCGGCCCACGTGCAGATGAGCATATTCGTCACTGTGACGGTCGGATTGCCGGACTTGACGGAATAATTCATTGCCATCGCACTGGTATCGTTGGCGGTTAGCGCGTAGCCGACACGTTGGCTTGCACTGATGGCGCCATACGCGCTCATCGAGATAGTGCCGCCGGTGACGTCCATATAGGCGCTGACCCAATATTTCGTCCCTGGCTTTTTCGGAATGGTCGTGATACTCACCCACTGGTCGGCTTGCAGGGTGATGAGCGAGGATGGTCTCGTGCATAAGTTCGTGATTATCATCGGACATCACCCGCCCGACGGACGCTCCTATGCGAGCGGCATCGTGTCGCCCGTGAAGAAGCCCGGAAGCCCCCCCCACGGCTTTATCGTAAGTGTCGGCCAATTCCACAATCGGATTGGCGATATTCACCGGCTGACCATTCGGATAAAACTCGATGCGAATGCGGCCATTAGCCGGAGAATGGAACCGATACACCAGATTGGTGGCATTCTGAGTAACCTTCTGGCCGCCGATGATAGTCACACTGTTACCGTCGTTTACCTTGTAAACGCAGAATGGGCCATTGTTCTTCGCCGCATCCGTCCAGAGGAAGCAAGCGAACACCAAGTCCACGTCAGCTGGAACCGAAAGGTTGAACCCATACCCGCAGTTATCGCCACTGATGTTCAACTGCTTGGTGCTGGTGTTATATGATGCCTTTGCGCCGCCATAGGAGCTTATATTGATGAATGGGCCGGTGAAATTCGGATTGGTGAAATAGTTAATCCTCTGCATTATCCGTCTCCTTGGTCGCGTCGAGCACGTCGGCGGGAATCAGTTTCATGGCCGCGTTGAGCTGGCTGGTCAGGATTGCGATCTGCTTGGTGAGAGTGCCGATTTGCGCGGAAAGAGAGTCGATGACCTCGTTCGCGTCGGCTGGAATCTGAGTCAAAATGTCTCCTTAAATACGAAACCCCCGCAATCCGTGTGGATTGCAGGGGTTGAAAAAATTGGAATGCTGGATTAGTCGGCGGCGGTCATCGTGTCGATACGAGTCACGGCTTTAAGCTCGTCGAGTGTCAAGGTGCGTCCGAGATTCGTCTTCACGTCCGTCAACGTGACGGACGCGCCGGAATCATCGAACGTCGCAAGCACGCCACGCTGGTAGTCGCGCCAAGATTCGGCGGTGCCGTCAGCGCTGGAAAACTCCAATCCCAATCGGCACAGTTCCGCTCGCACCGACTCCTTCGGCGGACGCAAATCAAGCACGCCAGACGGCTCGGCGGGCGTCACGGTAGGCACGGTATCGGTAGTGGTCTCAGTGGTCACATCGGCCATAATCAATCTCCTTAATTCTGTTGGTTTTGCCTTGGCATGAGCGATTCATAGAAACGCTCCTCGCAGTCGTCCAAATCGGCACGCATGGCTTCGGTGGCGAAAAGCCTTCCGATGGCCTTGGCGTCCACGCAATCCGTGTCGATGCCGGTTGTCGGCGTCGCATCGGCCGCTTCACCTGACAGCATGGCCGCCTGGACGGCCGCGTCCGCATCGTTGGTGATCGTGGGCAGTCCCAAAGCCGTCCTCGTCCGGTTGCGGGCGGCCGTCATCGGATCATCCTGCACCTCGCCACTGTCGGACATCATGGACACGGATTCCGCCGCAGTATCCGACAAGGCCGCCTCCAAACCCTCATAGGCGGTCGTGTACGCGTTACGTCCGGTCTGCGGATCGTACGAGCCGGCCGATTCGCGCGCCTGCATCATGGCCGCGCACGTCTCGGCGACGCTCGTCGTGCCGAGCAGAGCCCGCCATGCGGCGATAGCGTCCATGCCGCACACAAGCCCCTGTTCTCCGTTTTTCTCCGCGCGGATGATGAGGTTTCCACCTTCCACGACCGTTTGCATGATTCCTCCTTTATTTGGTCAGCCAGGCGATGGCATTGACGTACATGTCGCCCTTATAGGTGCCGTTTCCGGCGTTGTATCCCATGACCTGCATCGATCCAGCGCCGCCGGTGTTGCACACGTGCATGAAGATCGATCCAAAGTTGAGGTCGGCATTGCACACGCCGTAGTAGCGTCCGTATTTCGTCGGCGTCCATGACCACGTTGTCTGTGGCACGGTGAAGTCCGCGGTCAACGTCGCGTTCTGGTAGATTCGCCAATTGGTGCTTTGGAATGTGTGGCGGTTTGTGATGCCGCCAAGATAGCCGCCAAGATACAGGTATCCGGTCGCGATGTTCGCTCCGACACCGACCGTGCCGTTCGCGTCGACAGCTTCGAGCCAGACATTCGAACCGTTCGGACTGTCGCCCAACAGAGTGAGTGACGCTCTCTGCTTCTTGCTCGCGTCCGGCTCGTCGTAATCCGTGTTCGCCAGGATGTACACCCGCGATACGACGCCACCACTGCCGGTACCGCCCTTCTTGATCGGCTTGGACTGGAGCTGCAGGAAAGCAGCCGGATCGTGCTCGGTGACGTGTCCGCTCCACAAGTCCAATTCGCTCATCGCGCCGACCTGATTCGACTGGATGACCGATGCGATGGTTGGATGAGTCTGATATGCGGCGGAACCGTTGTAAGCGAGGAATTCCAATCCGTCACCGGTAAAGTTCTCCGAACCTCCGATGACGTACGACTGGTAGTCCGGACTGATGCGCACGCGATGCCCGCTCACACGGGTCTGGAACGTGCCGGTCAGCACATTCGACTTGCCTTCGCCGTCGAGATAGACGGTCTGGTTATGAGCCGAATCCCACATCCGCAACGAGCTGCTGTTGAGCTTCATTCCCGTGTTCGCGACCTCGGAGCTCTGGAATATCGCGCCGGTGAACACATAGCCCCGGAACTGGCCTGCCGCCACCTTGTCGGACGTGATGGTGCCCGCCGCGATCTTGACGGCCGTCACACTGTTTGCCGCGAGCTTGTCGGCGGTTATGGCACCGGTCACAATCTTGGACGCATTGACCGAATTAGCAGCCAATTTGTCGGCATTCACGACACCAGCCGCCAAGGCAGCAGTGGTCACGGCATTAGCCGCAATCTCCCCGGCCTGAATCTTGTGGACGTTGAGCAAGGCCACGGTCATATCTTCCGTGACCTTGAGCTTGCCCGTGGTCACGGAATTGGCTGCAATCTTGTCGGACGTGATGGCCAGTGCGACGATGTTCCGCGCCTGCACCGAGTCGGCGGCGAGTTTCGCGGCGGTCACCGCATCAGCCACCAATTTCTCCGTCGTGACGGAGTTCGCGGCGAGCTTGTCCACCGTGATGGCATTGGCCTTGACCTTCTCGGCGGTCACGGAGTCGGCGGCGAGATGCTTCGCGGCCACCGTGCCAGCAGCCAGAATGTTATTGGCCACGAGGTCGAACGGCGTGAAGCGCGTACCGTCCCATGTCAGCACTTCGATTACGCGGTCGGCCAACGGCACGAGCACGGAAGGCGAATTATTGGCTTCGCCCTGCCAGTAGGTGTAGAAGTCAGCCAAGAGGCTCGGTGAGGCGTTCTTCTCTCCCTTCCAGCGAGTCCAATACTTCTGGGTGCGCCACCACATGTCGCCCGGCTTCAGCCCATCATGCGCGGGTTCGTCCGGTCCACGGTAGATCAGATTCTTGCCATCAGCCGTGGTCTGCGCCTTCTTGGCGGCCGCCTGAGCCTGATTAGCCTGAGAAGCCGCATTGGCCGCAGCCGTCTGCGCCTTGTCAGCGGTGGATTGAGCGGTCTTGGCCGCATCATTCGCCTTGACAGCCGCATTCGCGGCGTCAGTAGCGGCCTTGTCGGTCACAGCCACCCAAGCACTGCCATTCCAACGCTTCGGCGTGTTCGCGCCTCCAGTCGTGTCAATCCACAAGGTCGAAGCCTTGCGCATCGACGTGGCCGGTGCCGTGCTCTGAATCAGCACGTCGGCCTTGCCGTTAGCCACGCCAGCGGCGGCAGCGGCTGCGGTATTGGCCTTCTGCGCGGCATTGGCCGCATCGGTGGCGGATTGGGCCGCACTGTCAGCCGTGGCCTTGGCCTGCGTTGCCACGCTCGAAGCATTCGCGGCAGTGGTCTTGGCGTTGGCCGCGTCGGACTTGGCCGAAGCCGCGTCGGACTTGGCCGCATTGGCCGAAGCATTGGCGGTGTTCGCCAGCGTCTCGGCGTTGCCAGCGGTCTTCTTGGCGCTTTCGGCGGCGGTCTGCGCGGCGTCGGCGGCGCTCTTCGCCTGACCTGCGGTCGCGGTGGCACTCTTCGCGGCAGCGGTAGCAGCATTGGCGGTATCCTGCGCTGTCTTCGCCGCACCATTGGCCGTATCAGCCGTGCCCTGCGCGTTTTTCGCTGCGGCAGCGGCATTCTCGGCAGCTTTGCGGGCATCCGTGGTCTTAGCGGCATTATCCGCGATATCCGACTTCGCCTTGGAAATTTCGTCCGCGTTCTTCTCGACATCGGCATAGCCGAGATGGTTCCAATTCGAGCCATCCCAGACAAGCGTATCGACAACGCGGTCGGCCAGCGGCACAAGCACAGAAGGCGAATTATTCGGCGCGCCGGTCCAGTACGTGTAAAAGTCCGCGAGCAGTGAGGGGCTTGCGTTCTTCTCCCCCTGCCACCTCGTCCAATACGCCTGCGTCTTGAGCCACAGGTCGCCGACGATGAGATTGTCCTTCGGCTCATCCGGCCCACGGAAAGTGTGATTCTTCGAGTGTGCTTCGGCATACGCCTGAGCCGCCGACTCCTTCGCCTTCGAAATCTCACCGTTCGCCGTGGTCAGGTCGCTCTTGGTCTGCGCGATGTCCTTCTGCGCCTGCGATAGGTCGGTCTTGGCTTGAGCGAGCGTCTGATTCGCCGCATCAAGATTAGACTTGTTGGCTTGGATGTCCTTCTGCGCCTGCGTCAGCTTCGCCGTATTATCCCTCAACGCCGTCTGATTGTCAGCCAAATCCTTTTGAATCTGCTTGACCTCATCAGGCGAGACGGCGGAAGCCACGGTCACAGTGGCAATCGCAGACCAGTCAGACTTATTGCCCGCATGATCGACAGCACGAAACGCATAAGTATGAGACGTGCCAGCCGTCAAACCAGTAATCACATAATCGCCGATACCGGTCGAGACGGCCGCGATCTCCTTGAAACCGCCATCAGCCAAACGTTCGCCGAGAATATTCCTATCCCAATCAATAGGCATAGAACCACCATCAGCGGTTTTCCCATCCCAAGCAACCGAAACCACGCCCAACTCGGAAGAAAGAATCGGCTTGGATGGGACCGGAGGCGGCGTCGTGTCCTTGGCGACGGTCAACGCGAACACGCTGGACCATTCGCCCATCTGATCGGAATACGATGGAATGGCACGCACTCTGATAAGAATCTGAACACCGCAATCCAAATTCGACCAAGACAACGTGTGCTCGGTTGTAGTACCAGCCGAATGCCACTCATACCCAGTCTTGTTCACACGATATTCGACCACATACGACGTGATGTCCATGGCGGTGCCATCAGTCGCCAACGTCACATCATCCCAACGGGCCGTAACCATGCCACGCGCATACCCGTTCACATTGATATAAGCGTCGGAATTGGCCGACAGATTCTGCGGAGCCTTCGGCACGCGATGGTCCTTTTCAGGAGCCGGAATCGCACCGGACGCTCCACCAAGATGAGCGCCCCCGGTAATACCGTTCATACGCTTCGTCAAACGAACCGAGGAATCATAATTCTTGTCGTTCAGAATCAGTGAAGCCTTGAACCCAGTCGAGTCGAGTTGCAACGTGACCTGTTGGACACGGACCTTCTCACGGTTCGCCACTGTAGGCGCGGTAATCCAATCGCCTATCGTGTAATCGATGAGCGGCAGACAAGACGCTTCGACCACGTTCACGGATCGCGTGTACTGTCCGCGAACCCTAGCCGCGTTAGCCAACGTCGGTTTGATGAGATGTTCGGCGGTCTCCTTCTTGTTCACACCCTGTTGGCTTGAATACAATTCCCAACCGCCCCAAGGCTTCGGGGCGTTCGGATTATCCTGCCGGAAATTAATATTGTCGCCACGTACAAGGATCGAGGAAGCCAGACCATCAATACTCTCATCGTCAGGAGCTTCGGACACATCCTGAGCAAGCGTCACCACACACGATTTAGACAAGTCACGGCAGACGGCGACGCTATCGGCGTTCCACAACAACAGTTGACGGGCATCGGTACGCCAATCGCATAAGCCGTTGTTCACCAGCGAATCCAACACGTCCTGTATGGAAATGCCAAGATCGTAATATATGCTCGGCAGCATATAACCCCACTGTTTGCCAGCGGAATCGGCACCAGAAGTGAACCGGCTGCAATCAACTTTCACGCCGCCACGATTCCAATTCTCATCCATGAACGTGCGCATGATCGTGCCAGCGTTCGCGTTCGCGAATTTACGGGTGCCTTTCTCGTCGCCTTTGGTCTCCAATCTGGACGTGTCCAGATTCAAAGCCTTCTTCAACAGCCACCCGTAGGAAACGCCGGTCAACGACACCGTGTCGGACACGTCCAAAGCGTTCCTTGAACGTGAAGCGATAACAAACCGGCCATTATACGGTTCAATCCAGCGTCCACCATCAGACACTTCCACGGCGATTTCCAAGCCGGTTTCAAGACGCCGGTCAAGAATCTCACCACGCAAAGCCTTACGCGAATAGCTGACGGTCAAAGCACCTACAGCATCATGAGTGAACGACACAGTATAGGAAGTCGGCTCAGGCAGCAATCCAAGCTTGCTTCCATTGGCCTGATATGCGACAAGACGAGATTTTAGAGTCTTACCCATAAGCATCCCTCAACTTAAAAAGAAAGAAGCCAGTGGAAATCACCACCAGCTTCTCTTAAACCTGCACGCCACATTCCCGGAACCAGTGGCCTTAACTGCAATCCTGTAGTCACCAGAAACATCAGGATTGACTTGCAACCTACCGGAAGGCAGATAATCCAATCCGACTGTCTCGTTCTGAGAACCGCCAGACCATGCGGAATCACTATCGGAACTCCATGCAGTCAACGATCCCGCATCCAAATACAAGTAAGGCCGAGCATCCACGCGCGTGCCAGACCATGTGATACCGGTACCGGATACCGTATCCTTCACCGTTATGCCCGTCACACCTTTCGGGAAACGAAACACCATGTCTGTTATGGGAGCGTCACCGCAACTATACGGAAGTTGAGTGGAAAGCACACTCGGACTAGCGTTCGGAACGCCCTGCCAGAACGTGTAGTATCCGGCGGACGGCATCACCGAACCGCCGGACATGACCTTCCCACCGTTCAAAGGCAGTGAGACGGTCTCATGCGTGACGGAACGCCACCACACGTCAGGCATGGCGAACACGGCAGTGAACGGAACAAACCTGTTCGGATGACTTTTGGAATCATCAGGACTCAAAGAGGTCAACTCGACACGGGTACGCTGCTCGACACCATCGATAATCCGACTCATGACAAGATTCGGCATCGTGCACAACCGCATCAGCCTGGATGATTCACCAAGCACGTCAGGCTCCCACGCGCATACCTGCAACGACAATTGACGTTCCGAAAACCTAGGCGTCATGCCGGAAGGGATGGAACCATGCCGTTGCGGAACCGTCGAAACGGTACGGTCAACACTGATGGCGCTCAACAATGTCGAACCAACAGTAACGATGCAGTTCTCCGAATCAAGAGGAACATTGTTCAACCTGTAGAAACACGTGGAAAAAGCCACGATACTCCCCTCTCACATGCCGATCATCGCGGCTTTGTCCAACTTCTGATTCGTCTGAACGGTGATTGGCGTGACGGTCGGATATTGGAAGTTCTGCGTGATGTTGTACGTTGGGCCACTTTCAAACTTGACACCGTCGGACGATTCAGACGAATAGTCCGACACGATGGAAGGCATAGAGACACGGGTCATACGACGTGCGTTCTTCAAGTACTGGCTTGGAATGTCACCACTCGAATTGATGGCGCTCATCACACCCTTGCCATATATGGCTTCCATGCTGTGTACGGCTGCGGCACGAACAACGTATTCGCCTGTTGACACGTCGGTGGAATCGTTCAAAGCGATGGAATCACTTGTGTTCGTTCCACGCCCGACGATTCTGCCGGTACGTGTCACATTGTCACCTTCAACCTCACCGCCTGTGGCACGTCCCTTCTTTGTTCCGAAAATAGCGTTGAACGTTCTACTCGCCCAACTCCTGCCTTCATTCCACAAAGTTCCGAGCATCCCCCAGAAGCTACCGGAGATGTTGCCGCCGAACTGCGCGTTATACGTGCTGCCATTCCACTGGTTCGCAGTGTTCTCTGCACTGCGTTTCGCTGGCTGGGTGTTGTCCCTCGCGCCGAGTGACGCGGTGGGTCGCAACGAACCGTAGGCGTTGGCGTCGCCTTTCACGTAGTCAATGGTCATCGAAGCAAGATCGGAAGCCTTCAGATTGGTCGTGTAGCCATTGCCATCCGTGCCTTTCTTGAACAAGTCTGCATGTTTCTTCACCTCGTCGGTGGCGACAACAGCCTGATTGCCATCGGCATCCAACACAATCGTGTACTTGCCGGAACCATCCGTACTCGCATTGTTCATCAAGTCGTTCACAGACGACTGAACCTCGTCGGCACTGGACAATGCGCCACTGTTGATACCGTTGAGAACCGTGGTGAAAATGGCGGTATTGCCCTCACCGGGGAACAATGCGCGCAAGTCGGACAGGTAGGATGTCAAATTCTGCTTCGACTGTTCGGTTTCTGTCTTGAACAAGGTCGTGACCTCTTCAGGGGTCAACCCATACAATTGTTGCAGTTTCTGAATCTCGGACTCAGGAACACCCATCGCCTTCGCCGTATCATAGAATTGGGTTGCCAACTCCTGCTGTTTCGCATTCACCTCATCGGTCGAAGCTCCGGAAGCAACCAACTGTTCAAGCCAATCATGCCCGGTTGTTGCAAGATTCTGCAAGCTGGTCTGAGCCAACTGTCCAGCCTCAGTCATGTTGTTGAACGAGTCTGCGGCATTGTCCCAAACATTCTGCACACCCAATTCCTTGATGCGCTGGATGGAATCACCCAAACCGTTGTAAATCTGACCATATTCCGTAGCAACGCTCAAAGCGTTCTGCTGCGCGGTACGCTGATTGTTGATAATGTCGTTGTACTTCTGCGCGGCACTGTTCAACATCTGCTGACGTTGAGATTGAGTCGCAATGGCAATGGAAACCGAATCGGAATCCTCACCCATCTCGATCAAACTCTTCGCATAGCCGGCAGCATGACCATTCGCGACGGAAGTCGCTTCCGCATTATCGATGTACTGCTGACGTGCCTTCTCCATTACTGCTATAAGCTTCTTGGCTGCACCAGCTTCATTTCCGTAATTCTGCGTCGCGGTAGCCGAATAAGTGC